>ERZ772967.2379-NODE-2379-length-12144-cov-3.134999_pt1 | contig 12144 bp, 13 predicted proteins | sample MGYA00511677_ERZ772967 | MGnify/ENA primary metagenome ERZ772967 (study PRJEB29015, sample SAMEA2737931) | human oral metagenome | biome: human oral; feature: human-associated habitat; material: dental | place: China | collected 2146 ...
GACTGCAGAGCGTCCATTACCAGGTTCAAGTGAAAGCCGTGCAGAAACCAATCAGAAAGTCATTTCTCTTCCAAGTACGATTCGTTATTCAGCCGTATATCGTCATGGATCCCGTGCCACTCGTTTATTAGATAAAGAACGTCTCGATCGTTCAATGGTGTGCGAATGTGAAGCAGTAACAGCGGGTGAAGTACGTTATGCCGTTGATGAATTAAATGTCAATAACTTAGTGGATTTACGTCGCCGTACTCGTGTAGGTATGGGTACTTGCCAAGCTGAGCTTTGCGCATGCCGTGCGGCGGGCTTAATGAACCGTTTTGAAGTGGCAACACCTCGTCAATCGACCACTCAATTAACCGCTTTCATGGAAGAGCGTTGGCGCGGTATTGAGCCTATTGCATGGGGTGAAGCGATTCGTGAAGCGGAATTTACTTCATGGATGTATGGCAGTGTGTTGGGCTTAAACGATGTTCAACCGCTTGAAACTGACAAACAGCAAGGGACGGATAACAATGAATTTTGATGTAGTGATTATTGGTGGTGGCCTTGCAGGTTTAACTTGCGGCATCGCTCTACAAGAACAAGGCAAACGTTGTGTCATCATCAATAACGGCCAAGCAGCAATTGATTTTGCATCCGGCTCATTAGATTTATTAAGCCGTTTACCAAATGGTGCGTTTGTTAAAAATGTTCCTGAAAATTTGACCGCACTTGCAGCTCAATTACCACAACACCCTTATAGTATCATGGGGGCTGAACGCGTGTTAGCGAAAGCGCAAGCTTTTGAAAAATTAGCGGAATCGTTAAATTTAGATTTAATTGGCTCAAGTGCAGAAAATCATTTTCGCGTTACCGGTTTAGGCAGCTTGCGTGGTGCATGGCTTTCACCAAATAGCGTGCCAACCGTGCAAGGCGAAACCCCATTCCCTTATAAAAAAATTGCGGTTTTAGGCATTGAAGGCTATCACGATTTCCAACCAGAATTATTGGCAGATAACCTCACGCTCAATCCACAATTTGCACATTGTGAAGTGAAAACCGGCTTTTTAAATATCCCTGAATTAGATCAGTTACGTGCAAACTCTCGTGAGTTCCGCAGTGTAAACATTGCTCAAGTTTTAGAATATAAACTGAAATTTGATGATCTTGTAGCTGAAATGAAAGAAGCGGCGAAAGGTAATGAAGCCATTTTCTTGCCAGCATGTTTCGGCTTAGAAAATCAAGAGTTTATGGAGTCACTTCGTAAAGCAACTGGCTTGCCATTATTTGAATTGCCAACTTTACCGCCTTCTTTATTAGGTATGCGTCAACGTATTCAATTACGTCATCGTTTTGAGAAATTAGGCGGGCTCATGATGAATGGTGATAGTGCATTAAAAGCGCATTTTCATGGCAACAAAGTTCGTGCTATTCAAACGCGTTTGCACGAAGAGGAAGAAATCACGGCTGAGCATTTTGTCTTAGCTTCCGGCAGTTTCTTCAGTAAAGGTTTAGTTTCTGAATTCGATAAAATCTACGAACCCGTATTCCATTCTGACATCATCGGTGTGGAAGGTTTTAACGATACGGATCGCTTTACTTGGACTGATCACCGTTTCTCAAATCCACAACCGTACCAATCTGCGGGCGTGGCGATTAATGCGCAATGCCAAGTACAAAAGAGCGGTCAATTTTTAACGAATTTATATGCGGTGGGTAATGTGATTGGTGGTTTCAATGCCCTAGAGCTTGGTTGTGGTTCTGGCGTAGCAGTGGTAACAGCGCTTGCTGTTGCTGATGAAATTCTTCACAACACACATTAAGGAGGCGTTATGAACATTCAACAATTAATTGATAATGCAAAACAATCCCTTAATGCGCCACAGCATCATCATGCCTTTGATGAAAGCTTTGAGAGCTGCATTAAATGTACAGCGTGTACAGCAGTGTGTCCGGTTTCGCGTCAAAATCCAAACTATCCAGGTCCAAAACAATCAGGCCCAGATGGTGAGCGTTTACGCTTAAAATCAGCGGAGCTTTATGATGAAGCATTGAAATACTGCACTAACTGTAAACGTTGTGAAATTGCATGTCCGTCTGATGTGAAAATCGGTGACATTATCGTTCGCGCAAGAAACAAATACCTTGCTCAACAACACAAGCCAGCAGTGCAAAAATTACGTGATGCGATTTTAAGTAACACTGATATTATGGGCTCACTTAATACACCGCTTGCACCAATTGTAAATACGATTACGGGCTTGAAAGCGACAAAATTTGTGTTGGAAAAAGCATTGAAAATTAGTCGCCATCGTACGTTACCAAAATATTCCTTTGGTACGTTCCGTAGCTGGTATATGAAAAAAATGGTGGAAAGCCAACAAAAATTTGAACGTAAAGTAGCGTATTATCATGGCTGTTATGTGAACTACAATAATCCACAATTGGGTAAAGAATTTATCCAAGTGTTCAATGCTATGGATATTGGCGTGGTGTTATTGGAAAAAGAAAAATGCTGTGGTTTGCCATTAAGCGTAAACCAATTCCCAGAACGAGCGAAGAAAATCGCACAATTTAACACCGATTACATCGGCAAAATGGTGGATGAAAATGGCTTGGATGTGATCAGTGAAGCATCAAGTTGTACCTTAAATTTACGAGATGAATACCATCATATTTTAGGTATCGACAATGCGAAGGTTCGTCCGCATATTCACATGGTGACACCATTCTTATATCAACTTTTTAAAGAAGGTAAAACCTTACCACTTAAACCATTGAAATTGCGTGTGGCTTATCACACCGCATGTCACGTGGATAAAGCAGGCTGGGCACCATACACCTTGGAAGTGTTAAAACAAATTCCAGGTTTAGAAGTGGTGATGCTACCATCACAATGTTGTGGTATCGCAGGGACATACGGTTTCAAAGAAGAAAACTACGAGGTTTCTCAATCTATCGGTAAAAACTTATTCGATAACATCAATGCAGGCGGATTTGATTATGTGATCTCTGAATGCCAAACTTGTAAATGGCAGATCGATATGTCATCTAACGTGACTTGTATCCATCCATTAACGTTATTGTGTATGTCGATGAATCAAGCTTAGTGAAAAGAGCGGAAACTGATAAAAAAGTGACCGCTCTTTTTGTTATTCAATCCAATATGGAGAATTAATTATGCAAAAAATCTTCAAGGTTTCCTTACTTGCTGTGCTTTCATCTCTTGCAGTCAACAGCTTCGCCAGTACGGCAGAAGTGAAAGTGCTTGAGCCTCAATTAAATTATCAACAACTTCTTACTCAAAGACAGGTTGTGGATGAGTTGCTTGAGCAAGCGGTGAAAATCCAAAACTCACCGGCTCGTGTTTCAAATGCGGGTTTTACCGCGAAACTTCCTTCCAATATGGAGCGTATTGCAGATCTTTTATTAGAAGCGTATAAGCTTGAGCCTTATCGTGTAGATTTTTTGTTTGGTGCAGCGAATGCCAATATTTATAACGGCAATACAGATAAAGCCATTGAGCTTTACCAAAAAGTGCTTGATGTGGCGCCAGATGATGTGAAAGCCCACACTTACTTGGCGGCATGGAATCGTTTTAAAGGCAATCAAGCAGAAACTACTAAACATTTAGAACGCTTAAAACAACTTTCCCCAGAAAGTGCGAGCAAATTAGAGAAAGTTTTTGCAGTGATTGATAAAGCGGCTAATCAGCCAATTACTGACAAACTTGAAACCAAATTACCGGCACAATCTGCAATTATTGCATTGGGCTATGCGTTAAACCCAGATGGCAGCATGCATGATATTTTGGTGCAACGTTTAGAGAAAACTCTAGAAATTGCGAATCAAAATCCAGATGCGTTAATTATTGTGACAGGCGGTGTGCCACAAAACAATAAAACCGAAGGGGATTTGATGAAGGAATGGTTGATTGAGAAAGGCGTGGATGCAAGCCGCATTTATTCCGATAACTATGCACGTTCAACTGTCGAAAATGCGCTTTTCTCTCGTTACTCTTTAGCGAAACATAAAATCAAACATGCCGTATTGATTAGCTCGGGTAGCCACGTTCGTCGTGGACAGGCATTATTTGAAATTGCAACGCAAGAATCCGGTCCGCAAGGTCTTGTGATTGAAACAGTTGCTGCGTTAGATAAACCGTTAGATGAGTTACAAAAAATTACGGAGAAAGACTTGTTGGGTATTTATCGTGACAGCTTAAAAACAATGGGATTACCAATGTTTAACAGCGGTGCATTGCAAGATTAATTAATCTTCTCAAAAACAAAAGTGCGGTGAATTTTCACCGCACTTTTTATTTTCTCTTTCGATTAAAGAATATGTTGATATTGTTCTAACATTTCTTTTGGCCATACGCTTGATTGCACTTCACCAATGTGTTTTTTATGAAGTAAAAGCATTGCCATACGAGATTGACCGATACCACCGCCGATGGAGAGAGGTAATTTTCCGTTTAATAAATCTTGGTGCCAATCCATTTTTAAGCGATCTTCATCACCGGTTAAACCAACTTGTAAACGTAATGCGGATTCATCTACACGAATACCCATTGAAGAAAGCTCAAACGCTTTACCTAACTCAGAGTTCCACACCAAAATATCGCCGTTTAAACCTTTGTAGCCGTTTTCTGATTCAGTTGTCCAGTCATCGTAGTCAGGCGCACGGCCATCGTGCGGCTTGCCGTCTGATAATTTGCCACCAATACCGACTAAGAACACGGCGCCATATTCTTTACAAATAGCGTTTTCACGCTCTTTGCTTGAAAGATCTGGGTATCGTTTAACTAAATCTTCACTATGTACGAAAGTGATTTCTTTTGGCAAGCTTGATGGGATATCAAAGCGCGCTTCTACCGCTAATTCAGTTAAACGGATTGCACGATAGATAGAACGTACCGTTTCTTTTAAATAAGCAAAGTTACGACGACCTTCAGGAATCACTTTTTCCCAGTCCCATTGGTCCACATAAACAGAGTGAGTTTGATCCAATGAATCTTCATCTGGACGTAATGCTTTCATATGAACAAATAAGCCTTCACCTTCTTTAAAGTGGAAACGTGCGAGAGTATGGCGTTTCCATTTAGCCAATGAGTGAACGACTTCATAAACAGCGTTTGGGATACATTTCACGTTTACTTGAACAGCTTTCTCAATGCCTGATAAGTTATCTTGCATACCGTTACCAACTTCACTAAGGATTGGACCTTGTACTTCGATAATGCCAAGTTGTTCAATCAAGTTTTGAGTAAAGGTGTTCTTCACAAAGCTAATTTCTTGTTGTTGTAAAATAAACGTCTTTTTCATATTCATCCTTCTTTTTATAATAACCGGTAAGTTTTTTTGTGTATTATTTAATAAAATTATAAATTATTTCAAGTAATTTCTTTACATTGTTTTAAACATTGAATATTATCAAAAATTAAGAAGGTATTTTGGAAAAGATCTAATAAGGAGTGTTTTATGAACAATATCGATACACTTGATCGACAAATTCTCCGTGTACTGACTAAAGATGCTCGTACACCTTATGCTGAAATGGCCAAAAACTTTGGGGTGAGCCCAGGTACGATTCATGTTCGCGTAGAGAAGATGCGTCACTCTGGTCTGATTGAAGGTACAAAAGCTATTATTGATGAGCGTAAGCTGGGTTATGATGTGTGCTGCTTTATTGGTATTATTTTGAAAAGCGCAAAAGATTACGAAAAAGTGATTAAAAAGCTCGAAACTTTCGATGAAGTGGTAGAGGCGTATTACACCACGGGGAATTATTCTATTTTTATTAAAGTGATGACACACACGATTGCTGAATTACATTCCGTACTTGCAACCAAAATTCAGTTGATTGATGAAATTCAATCAACGGAAACCCTGATTTCCATGCAAAATCCAATTTTGCGAGACATTAAACCTTAAATGTCACCGAAACAATAAAGGCGTGTATTAAACACGCCTTTGCTTTTTTTGATTAACGATAACGATCGAGGAATTTGTAATAGAGTACGCCGATCTTGGTGGCTAAGTTTTTGAGGTATTTTCCACCGTAAAATGAAGGCACTTTCAACCCTTCAAAAATTCTCAAACGTTCATCATTACCTAAAATTGCTTCTGCAATAATACGTCCCGCAAGCCCGGTTAGTGCGACACCATGACCAGAATAGCCCTGCGCAAAATAAATATGCGGCGAGATACGACCGAAATGTGGGCTAGCGTTCATTGTCATATCAATCGGTCCGGCCCAACCATAATCAATTTTGACATTTTCTAATTGTGGGAAGACATGCAGCATATTGCGGCGCATAATTTGCACCATATCTTTGTCGGAGCTTGAATCGCTACCAAATAACAAACGGTTATCCGCACTCAAACGATAGTAATCAAGTAAGATATTATTATCGCAAACAGACATACCATTGTTGATCACGGAATCCGCTGTGGCCTGATCTAAGGGTTCGGTTGCGATAATAAAGCTTTCGACCGGTAAGATTTTACGATTAATGCCGTGATGAATGGATTTCGGTAGTGCATCAATATAAGCGTTGGTGGCTAAAATAACGTCTTGAGAAATGACCGCACTTTTATCGGTTTTGACTTCAATGCAGCCTGATTTTTCGACTAAATCCACAACAGGTGATTGTTCATAAATCTGCACACCTAAATCTAAGCAAGCTTTTGCTAAGCCTAAGCAATAGTTAAGTGGGTGTAAGTGGCCTGAATTGCTATCGTATAAACCGCCCACATAAATATCACTGCCTAGATGTTGTTTCAGTTTGGCTTTATCCCAAAGTTGCATTTTGTCATAGCCAAAAGTCGCGTGGCTGGCTTTTTCCATTTCAATGAGATCGTCCATACGACGTTCATTTAACGCCAATGTGGCATAACCTTTTTTCCAATCGCATTGAATGCCATATTTCGCAATGCGCTCATCAATAATATCAATGGCCTCTAGCGACATATCCCAAAGTTGTTTCGCTTTATCAAAGCCCACTTGTGCAATATATTCATCAATGCCTTCTTCAAAACCGTTGATGGCTTGACCGCCACTTCTGCCGGATGCACCAAATCCCACTCTTGCACCTTCTAACACAATGACTTTCTTGCCTTTTTCTGCTAATTCAAGGGCGGATGATAAACCGAAGAAACCCGCACCAATAACACAAACATCTGCTTCTTCTTGCTGAGTGAGAGGCGGCAGTTCAAAGGTTTGATTCCGACTATCGAGATAATAAGATTTGACGTGTTCTTGATGAGCAAATTCGAGCATAGTTGATGACTGATTAACATAAAATAGAGATGAGAGAAATCTTACCCTGATGGGAAAATATGTCAAACCTTTTGCAAAAAAGGTGCTATACTCCCCAAGTTTACATAGGTAAACGATTACTTAAGGTTTATTTTGATTGTCCTGAGGAGGTCAATAAATTGAAAAAAAATGCTGTTCAATACTTCAAATCACTTTGTCTGTCTGCCGTTGCATTTGCTGCAACTTCTGCTGCACTTGCTGCTGAAAAACTTTATGTTTACAACTGGACTGACTATGTGCCATCTAATTTGGTTGCGGAATTTACCAAAGAAACCGGCATTGAAGTGATTTATTCTACGTTTGAAAGTAATGAAGAAATGTATGCTAAATTGAAGCTGACCTCTAGTACAGGCAGTGGTTATGATTTAGTTTTCCCATCAAGCTATTACGTCAATAAAATGGCGAAAGAAGGCATGTTGCAAGAGCTTGATCACAGCAAATTAAGTAATTTTAAACAAATTCCAGCAAATTTATTAAACAAGGAATTTGACCCAAATAACAAATATTCTCTGCCTTACGTTTATGGCTTAACCGGTATCGGTGTGAATGCGGATGATATTGACCCAAGCAAAATTACGAGTTGGGCTGATTTATGGAATCCAGAATTTAAAGGCAAGGTATTATTAACCAGTGATGCGCGTGAAGTGTTCCACATTGCATTACTTTTAGATGGAAAATCACCAAACACCACGAATGAAGAAGACATTAAAGCGGCTTACGAGCGCTTAGTGAAATTGTTACCAAATGTGGTGACCTTTAACTCTGACTCGCCAGAAGTTCCGTTTGTTCAAGGTGAAGCCTCTATTGGTATGTTATGGAATGGTTCGGCTTATTTAGCACACAAAGAAAATCCAAGTATCCAATTTGTATATCCAAAAGAAGGCGCGATTTTCTGGATGGATAACTACGCGATTCCAAAAGGTGCGAAAAATACAGAGGGCGCTTATAAATTTATCGACTTCTTACTTCGTCCTGAAAATGCGAAATTAGTGGTTGAAAAAATGGGCTTCTCCATGCCAAATGAAGGCGTGAAAGCATTACTTTCACCTGAAATGGCGAATAATCCAACCTTGTTCCCATCTGCTGAAAACATTGAAAAAGGCATTATGCAAGGTGATGTCGGTGAAGCGGTTGATATTTACGAAAAATATTGGAATAAATTAAAAACACATTAGTCACCAAAAGCGGTTTTATCCGCTCAATGGTCGTCCGCAACGTAAAAGATATTGAAGGTTGCGGAATGAAAATTTGAAGAATAAACGACGATAAAAGGTTCAAGACCGCTCGAAAGAGCGGTCGTTTTCAGCGAGATTCCTCCTTCATCTCCCCCGAGATATCTCACAAAGCTCCCTCATTAATGTAAAAAGCCGAGTGTTTTTTGTTTGCCAAATGTTGAACACCGTTTATTTCGGCAGATACCATTCATCGCAAATCTGTTTTTGCGTGCATTGCCCATTTTCCGCATTCGCTAAGCTGTAAAGCATAGCGAAATGGTTGTAACTCAAACTTATCCGATGAATCCAGCTGTCTAACACATCGGCCATTTCGCCAATATGCTGGCTGAGCAAATCAAAATAGTTCATTTTTCGCCCCTTTCTTCTCTAACATCATCTTATTTTATCAGCTTAAAAATATAGTCTTAAAATTAACTTCGGGGCTGTACTAGATAACGACTGAAAATCTCATTTAGATTAGAATAAACCTATGAGAAAAAGTTGTTTAAGCCACAAGGCAACGCGGGTGCAGCCGCACCACAAGCAACAGCAACCCAGGTGCAACCAGCGCAACCGGAACCTGCGGCACCGGCCACGCCGGTAAATCAAGCGCCTGCTGCGCCGGTAGATAATACCGCGCAAGTACAAGCCACAATGAACAAACGCAATACCGACATTAAAGCCATGTTTGCGCCATTTGGTGCCACTCACAATGATTTGCTGGTGGAATGCTTGGGTGATTTAACTATTACCGCCGAGCAAGCCAAAGACAAATTGTTAGCCAAACTTGGTGCCGGTACAACCCCAAGTGCAATCGCCACCCCTTACGCCGGCAACGGTAATATTGTTGGTGACAGTGTGAAACAATCTTTGTTAGCCCGAGCCGGTATCGACAAAGACAAAGCGGATGCCAAAGACAACGCCTACAACGCAATGACCTTGCGTGAGCTTGCTCGTGCGTCATTGGTTGATCGTGGTATTAGCGTGTCTGGTCATAACGCAATGAGCATGGTTGGCTTGGCGTTTACCCACTCAAGCTCTGACTTTGGTCAAATCTTAATTGATGTGGCGCACAAATCCTTGCTCAAAGGTTGGGAAACCGCAGCGGAAAACTTTGATCAGTTTACCTCTCGCGGCACATTAACCGACTTCCGCGCGGCTAAACGTGTTGGCTTGGGTGACTTTGGTTACTTACCACAGGTTGGCGAGGGTGAGGAGTACACCTACGGCACAATCGGCGATGAGGGCGCTAGCGTTGCATTAGCGACTTACGGTCAATTATTTAGTATTACCCGTCAAGCAATCATCAATGACGACATGCACTTGTTGACAAAAATCCCTGAAAAAATGGGACAAGCGGCCCGCGCAACCATCGCTAAATTAGTGTTTGCGTTATTAACCGGTAACGCCATCGCACAAGACGGCAAAGCATTATTTGACGCATCACACAAAAACACCTTAACCGGTGCGGCGTTAGACGTAACCAACATTGATAAAGCAATCCAATTAATGAACAGCTTTGTCAATACACGCGGCGAGCCGTTGGCGATTGAGCCGGAATTTATGTTACTGCCGACCTCACTTTATACTCGCGCTAAACAAGTTTTAGGCTCCGCGAGTGTGGAAGGTGCGGACGTTAACGCAGGCATTATCAACCCAATTCGCGACATCGTACCGCCGATTAAATCAGCGCGCTTACAAGTCGCCGATCCGAAATCTTGGTACTTAATCAACAAAGAAGCGATCGAAGTCTCTTACTTAGACGGCATCGACACGCCGTATATGGAGCAACAAAACGGCTTTACCGTTGACGGTGTAGCAACAAAAGTTCGCATTGACGCCGGCGTGAATGTGATTGATTATCGCGGTGTTGTTAAAGTTACCAACAAGTAACTAAAAACGCCTTAAAAAACGACCGCACTTTTTAGGTGCGGTTTTTTATTATCTAAATCAAAGGATTAAATAAATATGGCTAAAAACTATGTACAAGATGGGAACACCGTGCGCTTTACTGCCACCGCCGCGGTTAAATCCGGTGATGTGGTGATGCAGGAAAATCTTGCTGCAATTGCCGTAACCGACGTCGAAAAAAACGGCGGGGGCGTGGGCTTAACTACCGGTGTCTTTACCGTTAAAGCAAACAAGGCTCGGTCGTTTACTGGTCCGCTGATGGTGCAACGATTACCGCAGGCAGCAACAAACGTTTAGGAATTGCGTGGCGTGAAAGCGGCGTAGCAACTGAAACGGTTGACGTGAAAATCAATGTCTAGTCCGTTTGATGATGCGTTAATACGGGCGGACAACGTTATAAGCGATGTCATGATGTCCGTCTATGTGATTAACGGCAAAAAATACAAGGCGGTACTTGATGAGACGCCAAAAGTGATGGGCGGAAATTATAGCGATGATTACTTAATTAACGGTACAACTCGCACGCTGACACTTTTCCGGGCGTCCGGCTACAAACCGAAACTTGGTGATGTCATCACGACAAAAACCAGCAAATATATTGTACGAGGGTTTAGTTTTGAGGACGGAAAGATCGTGTTGCAGTTGGAGTAAATCATGAAAGTAGAGGGCTTGGATAAATTGCAAGCCAATATTCAAAAATTGGCCAAACAAACGGTGCCTAAGTCTGTTGCAAAAGCAATTAATCAGGTTGCTAAACAAGCGATTCGACGTAGCGTGAAAACGGTATCAAAAGAGGTTAAGGCTCCGGCTAAACTCATTCGTAACCGTGTTCGATTGACAAAAAAAGCGACAACGCAATCACCAATTGCAAGGCTCCTGGTTAATCGGGGAAATTTACCATTAATTCGGTTGTTGGAGGATTCGCGCTGTAGAGTGGTTGAACATAAAGGAACGATTGCTATTGGGCAGCATCGCGTTCAGCGTGGCTTTATTCAACAGCTTAAAAATGGACGTGTACAAGTCATGCAACGGCAAGGCAAAGCGCGTTGCTCCATTGATGTGGTTAAAATTCCTTTGGCAACGCCGCTCTCCAATGCATTTCATAACGAATTGAAAGATTATCAAGCTCAAGTGAAAGTTGAATTGACAAAAGAACTGAGCCACGTTTTTCATAGGTAGGAGAAAGAATGATTATTCACCAAAAAATCAGAAAAACAATAGTGGAATTACTGCAGCCTCAAATGACAGGAATTCAACATTTTTACTCAGGGCGCCCTTTATTCATTGATATTGACCAGGATAAATCGGCGCTTGCCGTGTTTATTGACGATATTCAATGCAATGAACTAAGCCTTTGCGCGCATGAATGGGAAGCAACTCTGAATATCGCGATTTATCTAAAAACATCTGTAGGTGAAGATGAATTAGATAATATCGCAGAACAAGTTAAGGGGCATTTGGCGCAAGCGATTGAAACGGAATCACTACCAAATGAATTAAATGAAATTTCATTAGTGGAATATAGCTATGAACAAGATCAAACCAATAGAACTTGGTTTGTAGCGAATATTCGCTATTAAATAAAATACGAGGGCTAACTATGGCAACACAAACCACTCCTTTTCAAGGGACAAAATTTTATATCGGTACTGGAACCGAGCAAGAAAAAGCGATTACTGCCGTCAGTTTAAAACTGGCAACCGTTACGGTGACCGGG
>ERZ772967.2382-NODE-2382-length-12131-cov-3.901954_pt1 | contig 12131 bp, 10 predicted proteins | sample MGYA00511677_ERZ772967 | MGnify/ENA primary metagenome ERZ772967 (study PRJEB29015, sample SAMEA2737931) | human oral metagenome | biome: human oral; feature: human-associated habitat; material: dental | place: China | collected 2146 ...
CAAAACCGCAGGCAGAAAAGAGCAACCGGCAGGTACTTGTTTGCGAGAACAGCGTTAAGCTTGATTCGCCCGACCACAAGCCATCACCTGCGAGCTACAAAGACAATGATACTTGGGAATACCCCGTTTTGTACTTTTATGTTATTGTAGAAATCAAGAGGGCGAAGCACGCCACCGTGACGATCTGCCACACGCGCACCGTCGACATGCCCGCGGTCTGCCGCAGGGCGGACATCCTGGTGGCGGCGGCCGGCAAGGCCGGGATGATCGGCGCCGACTGCGTCACGGACAGGAGCATCGTGGTGGATGTGGGGATCAACGTGGACGCGGAGGGCAAGCTGTGCGGCGACGTCGACTTCGGCGCCGTGGAGCCGGTCGTCTCCATGATCAGCCCCGTCCCCGGCGGTGTGGGGGCCGTGACGACCTCCGTGCTGGCGAAGAACGTGCTGAAGGCCGCACGCCTCCAGATGTAGCCAATTATGAGGGAAAAAGTCGAGGTTCTGTATATGGATAAACTTCTGTCCGTGTTTCTGGTGTTGGTCCTGGCCGTTCCAGCCTGGGCTGGGATAACCGAGGTCGTCGCCGTTAGTGAGCCCTTTGCCGACGGGCAGAAGGTGACGGCCGCGGCCGTGCGGTACGACAAACCGATTGATGACCGCTCCCTGAGCCCCGACGTCTTTTCCGTGGCGGGGCACACGGTCATCGACGTCTTTCTCAGCACCGGCACGGACTGCATCGATCCGGGGCGCTGCAAAGCTGAAAGTGGCGATACGATCATCGTTCGGCTGGACCCGCACGATACGGATGCCGCCGTGCTGATGCATGTCGGGCGCGAACCGTCCGTGGAGCGGAATATCATGCTGCAGGTGACGCAAAAGGAGCCGCTTCGGAGCGAAGACGGCAATACGATAGCCCCCGCCTCGGCCGACAGCAGGGAGGTTCACAACCTCGTGGTGGACGACTTCACCCAACATGAATTCAAGGACCCCGAAAGCGGTATCGTCGTCCGCTACAACCTGTTCGTCCCCAAAAACTACGCCCCTGGCCAGTTGTATCCGCTGGTGATGTTCATCCACGATGCGGGGGCGACCAACGAGAACGTCCGCAACACCCTGCTGCAGGGCAACGGGGCAACCGTATGGGCGGAGCCCGCCTTCCAGAGCCGGCATGAGGCGTTTGTCCTGGCGCCGCAATACGACCATACCATCGTGAACGACAATTCCGACGACCCCGCGGATCTGGACCCCACCCTCAACCTGATCCGATCGCTGACACGGCAGTATTCCATCGACATAAAACGCCTGTATGCCACAGGCCAAAGCGGCGGGGCAATGATGTCCATCGCCATGAACATCAAGTACCCCGACTTTTTCGCCGCCAGTTATATCGTTGCCGGACAATGGGCGGCGGAGAAGACTGTGCCGATGGCGAAGAACAACCTGTTCATCCTCGTCTCCGAGAACGACGCCAAGGCCTTCCCCGGAGAGAACGCCATCGTCGAGGTCCTGGCCAAAAACGGCGGCATCGTGAAGGAAAGCCACGGCTGGGACGCCTCGGCCTCCATCCCGCAGCTTGACAATCACGTCCGAGAGCTGCTGGCGCAGGGCGGAAACATACATTACGCCAGCTTCAAAGGAGGCACGCTGCCGCTCGAGAAAGCTGCATCGGATAACCCCGGCAGCGCCCATGTCGGCACCTGGGGCGTGGCCTACAACATCGGCACAATCCGGGAGTGGCTGTTGGAACAGAGAAAATAAGGGCTGCAATCCACAAAAAGCCGGACACCGCATTCCTCGGCAGGCCCTCTTTCATCAGGGAATGCGGTGCCCGGAGAATATATCCCCAATCCACAGGTTGCGACGACTTGGACGACTTGATCGAGGCTCAAGCCCGTTGTCGCACAGGTTAAGTCGATTCTGATCTTTCACCCGTCAGGCGAGGCAGAAAACGCATAAAACCGCTTCCCGACGCATGTTTAAAACTTTGCCCGTGGATTTGGGGACAATGCCACTCGCTCCTGCTTCATACCCAGGTGTCACCAAAAGACCTGCCTGCCGCGGGGCGACAGTACCCAGCCCTTCGATTGGCAAAGCCATGTCGTTTATTTTTCAAAGATGCTCTCATCAACCTCGATGCCCAATCCTGGTGCGTTATTGCATGAGAACGTACCCTGTGGCGTCATGGCAAGCGGGGTTTTTATGAGGTTTTCGGCATGGAGTCCCGTTCCGCAGAACGCGTCGCTGGGCAGGCACACCGCGGGTTGGCTGGTGATGAAGTGGGCGCTGGCCGCTTCGCCGATGCCGAGTTCAAGATTGCTCCCCGCCGCCGCCTGAAATCCCGCTGCCTCCACTGCTGCGGCGACTTGGCACGCGCGATACAATCCACCGACCTTACCGACCTTGATGTTGAAAAAATCCGCACAACCGTTCTTGATGACGTTCATCACGTCATGAAGTGACGAAATGGATTCGTCGGCCATGATTCTCACGCCGCACGAGTGCTCGCGTACGTGGCGCATTCCCTCGTAATTCCACTTCGGCACGGGTTGCTCAAAACATTCCGGATTGAATTCAACCACGCGGTGCATCAACGCAATCGCATCGCCTGGCGTGAATCCCTGATTGGCGTCAAGGCGGATCGGCACATTGGGGCCGAACGTTTCGCGGAGTCTGCCGACGAGTTTGGCATCTTCTTCCACGCCCTTCCCCACCTTCAGTTTCATCACCTTGAAGCCCTTTTTTACGTACTCCCGTGCCTCGTCAACTGACTTGTCAAATTCTTTAAAACCCATGGACCATGCAAGATCAAAACTATCCCTGCACTTGCCGCCTAATAGCACGTAAACTGGGACTTTCAGAGCCTTTCCGGCTGCGTCGTGCAACGCGATATCGATCGCTGCTTTCGCGGACGTGTTGCCGGAGAAAATTCGATCCATCGTATCGTTTATGCCGGAGATATCCAGCACGCTCTTGCCTATGAGCATCGGCTTGAAGTACTTTGCGATAATGACCTCCATTGTGTAGGCCGTTTCGCCCATGAAGGCTGCGGCTGGCGATGCCTCGCCGTATCCATCGATGCCGTCCTCGGTCTCTATTTTGACAACGCAGTGCGCGCGCGTGCTGGTCGCATAAAGGGACGTCTGCCAAGTCGTTTTGAGAGGCACTTCGACGACCTTCACCTTGACGTTCTTGATTTTGCTCATGTTTTCCATCTCCTCGCAGAATGAGTTATGTCAAAGAGGGGCATGTTGTTCCCTTGCAATGGAAGTCGGCGGCTTTCTATTTCATGGCGTCGTAGACTATTCTGGATACGTCGGCAATCGCGTTAACGGCGTCATTCGCATCTTTGACCTCGCCGGTGAGCATGGCGATGACGTAGCGCCGACCGTCCGGCAGCGTGAAGATGCCGGCGTCGTGCTGGACGTCCAAAAGTTCGCCAGTCTTGTTCGCAGCCAGCACGGAACCGGCGGGGAGAGTCATGCCATCTTGCACCGCCCAGTACGCGATAGCCGGTATCTTGGCTGGGAGTTTGTTGCGGCACATCTGCCTTGACATGATGCTGTGGATGAGCCTTGAAGCGACCGGATTGACCAGCTCCCCTCGCGCCACGGCCGAAAGCATCCTGCCGGCATCCCCTGCGCTTGTGTAATTGTTGCGTCCTTCTCTGATGGCCTGCATATCCAGCTGTTTGCGTTCGCAGCGCGTGTTCGTGTAGCCAAGGCTATGGCAGAACGGCGTTATCCTGTCCATGCTGATGAGGTCAATGACCTGATTTGCCGCGGTGTTATCGCTTAACGCAATCATCAGAAAAGCCAGCTTTTCAAGAGAGGCCTCTCGAATTTCGTCGAGCTCCCGCAGGATGCCTGTACCCCCGACCCTGTTTGCGGAGGCAATTTGATACGTCTTCTTCCAATCCAGCCTGCCTTCCTCAACGTCTTTAAGTGCAAGCGCCAGGATGGGCAGTTTGATGATGCTGGCCGAGCACAGCGCGCGGTTGGGATTGATCTCCACAACCTCCCCGGATTCTATGGCCTCGACGTACAGTCCCGTGAATGCGTCCAGTTTTGCGATGCGTTCGTAAATTTCTCGACACGGAATTTTTCTGACGGTATTGTCCGCCATGCGGAACAGCCTCCTTGCAAAATTCTTCTAGAAGTAACATTCTTACTGAGATAGGAAATAGTCCGTCATGAGATCGACGGCAACCGTCAGCGCTTCTTCTTGTGGAAGGAAATGATTGCTGTGGAGCGAATACTTGGACTGACAGCCGAGGTGAAAGTAAAGCGATGGGACACGTTTGCCGTAATAGTAAAAGTCCTCGGCGATAAGGCTTGGGCTTATATTGGTGTGTACGTGTTCCGGCCCGAGCGTCTTCACTGCGCAATCTGTAAAGCGCCTGAACAAATCGACGTCGTTGACTACGATACCATAGCCTCTATTTACATTTGTATCGGCACTACCGCCGTAAGATGAGGCTATGGTGGACGAAAGCTCGGCGATTCTTTTTGGGAGAAAGGCGCGAGTGCCGTCCGACGTGGTACGTATCGTCCCTTCGAGCACGGCTTCAGGGCATATAATGTTGTAGCGGCCGCTGGTTTTGAACGATCCGATCGAGATCGTCATAGAGTCGCAGGGGCTTACCTCCCGACGAAGTTTCTGCACGAGTGCGCAGTAGATGTCCATGCCTATTGCGATTGCGTCCACGCCAAGGTGTGGCTCGGCGGCGTGGGCTGTACGACCCGCTATCCTGATGTTGAATCTGTCGGAGGCTGCCATGATGGGTCCAGGACACACCTCTATGTCGCCGACGGGTAGCTGTGGCCACATGTGAAGTCCGTAGACCTCATCGACGTGTTGATCTTCAAGGAACCCGGCTTCGACGACCGGTTTTGCGCCACCATCCGGGTTGTTCTCCTCTGCCGGTTGAAACAGGACGACGATATTGCACTTCAGCAGCTCCCTGACCTTGTGGAGTTCGCACGCGATGGCAGCGGCTATGGCTGTGTGCATGTCGTGTCCGCACGCATGCATTACGCCGTTGTTCTCGGAGGCGAAGGATACGCCCGTCTCCTCGTGTAGCGGCAGTGCGTCAATATCGGCCCTCATGCAGAGCGTTTTTTCCATGCCCGTGTTGACGTTCACAAACCCACCGTTCAGGCCGCCTATCGGACGAAGTTCCAGCCCGTCGAGAGCCAGAAATTCCCTGATACGGCGCGTTGTCTCCACCTCATGATTGCTGAGCTCCGGGTGGCGATGGATGTCGCGTCGCAGGGTAAGGTACTTGGAGACGTCGGTTTTCATGTTCAGTCCGCCCCTTACGTGGCTTTGAGATAAGCGGATGGCTGCCGTGACCTGAAGGAACAGCCATCCGCACCATAACGGCCGTTGACTATGGAAGTTTTGCCCCTTCTTCTACGGAAGTTGAGCCTGTGGCCTTAACAGGGTGTCGCCGTACAGGTGGGGCTGGCGGTCGCGGAACATGTGGATGAGGTCGCGCACCTCACGCGTCTTCGTGTAGTCGATGGACCCTGTGACGATCTCTTCTCCGTCGCTGCCCTCAGCGATGACGTCTCCCCATGGGTCGATGATGATGGAGTGTCCGCAGTACGTCCCCATCGGGCTCGACCCTACGCGGTTGCACGCCACGACGAACATTTGATTCTCAATGGCACGAGCCATGAGAAGCGTGCGCCAGTGGTTGACGCGTGGATTGGGAAAATCGGACGCCACGACAAGCACATCGGCTTTCTTGAGCGCGTATGTGCGCGACAATTCGCAGAAGCGTATGTCATAGCATATCATCATTCCAAGGCGGCCAAGTTCTGTGTCGTAAACCTCGATCTTGTCTCCGTGCTCGAAGGGGACGTCCTCATCCATGTCGCTGTAAAGGTGCATCTTGCTGTAATCGCCGACGATCTCGCCTTCGCGGTCGATGAGGTACGTGGTGTTGCGCATCTTGCCATCCCTGTGCAGGATGCTTGCCGAGCCGGCAACGAGCCAGACCTTGTATTCCCTGGCCAACTCCCTGCATACCATGACCGTTGGACCATCTTCCAGTTCTGCGTACTTCTCCATGTGGCGAAACATCTCGTCGGAGAAGCCGCTGGCCCAGTCCTCCGGCAGCACTACGACGTCAGGACGCGGCGTCTTCTTCATGGCTTCAGCGAACATTGAGCGAACATGACTGAAGTTGGCCTCTGGATTACAGAACTCTATGTCCGTTTGGAGCAGCGCAAAATTTGTCATGGAGTACACCTCCTGGTAAGGGCATGTCGGCTTATTGATTACATCGTGTAAAGGATGGCGCGAACGAGAACGTATCCGAACGTGATGATTGTGAGCACCCATCCGTTGGCGAGCATCGCCTTGATGTTCTTTGAGCGCGCAAGTCCCATCTGTCCGACCATATCGACCGTCGGCGTTACGAAGAAGGTGATCTGGCAGGCAACAAGCACGATAAGAGACCATATGCCCATTTCGATATTCATGGAGTTGACCATCGGCAGAAACAGTTCGTGTGTGATCTGTGCCTGGGCAACTCCGGTTCCGGAGATTCCGAACACGCCGACGGCTGCGCTGAGCATTAAGAAAGCAACCTTCCCGCCGACGTCAATGAGCGGCTTCATAAGCTCTGCCACTGCGTTGAAAGCGCCGGAAGCGCTGACGTAGTTGAGAAATGGATCGAACAGCACGAACATGAAGAACATCCAGAACATCTTTGAGCCGCCCGTTATCATGGTGGTGAGGGAGTCCTTGAGCGACAGCCCGCCCACCATGCCGACGATGATGGACGCTGCCATCATGACCAGGATCGCGTAGCTGGCGCCCGCGCCTATGTACAGGCCATAAACGATCATGATGGCCATGACGATGAGGAACACCCACGTGGCACGCTTGCACCTCTCGTCGGGAACGAAACTTGTAGCCTCCTTATCCGTCTCGGCGTATGTCTCTTTGCCCTCGGTCCTTCTCTGTGTCCAACAGGCCATGAAAAACGTCGAACCCCAGACGATGATCGCGAGCGGAATACCGGCGTTCATCATAAACGAACCGTACGTTATCTTCGTCAACCCCATGATGGTGACGACCGGGGGAACGAACGGCCCGATGTAAAGGCCTGTAGCGCCGGCGCCATGAAGGATGACGCCGAGGGTGGATGGCGTCAGGCCAACGCTGGCGACAATGGGGATAAGTATGGGGGCGATGATGGCGTTGGAACCGGCAAGCGTTCCCAGAAGCGACACCATGAGCGTCGAGGTCGCCATGGAGATGAGGATGGCCATCTTTTTGTTCTTGAGCTTGAAGCGGCTCACAACGGTATACACGAGGTTGTGCGCTACCCTGGTGCGTGACAGGACCTCAGCCAGGCCCGAACCAAGCACGATGATGAAGCCTATCATGGCACAAAAGGATCCCAGCGAGTTCTTGATTGTGTTGGCGAATCCCATGATGGATTCTCCATTGAGCACTGCACCGAGGATAACGCATAAAAGGACGGATACGTTCATGTCCTTGCCCATGAGCATCAGGATAATGTAGAGCAACAGCGGAAGGAACCCCCACAGTGGATTCAGGTTGAAAATCATTTCCGTTTCCTCCTTTGCAAGACCTGCACCGTAATGTTGAATCCATTTACCTTACCGCATTTCCCCAACGGGCGGCCGGCCCATCCCATGAGGTGAAGCTCAAAATTTAAGTGAATGCCGAATTTAACCAGCGCTTCCTAAAGATAGATATCGTGCTCTATGGCAATGTTGTCCTGAAGTTCCATGCGTTCAAGCGTTCTTTGAACGTCGAGGGATCCCAACGCGGCTATCAGGCAGTTGCACAACGTCATGGCGCACACGGGCGAAAAATACTCACCGTTTGGAGCGATCATGACTTCGGAGGCCTTCAAAGCGATCGGCGAGGTCGGAGAATCGGTTATCGCGGCGATTTTGCATCCATGTCGATGAAAATATGAAACGACGTTGTATGTGGCTTTGGTGTAGCGCGAGTAGGATATCGCGACGAGACAGTCGTCCTCGCGCACGTCGCTTAGTTCCGACGGAAGTGCGCTCGCCGTTGCATTGAGTGGGACGACGTTGCTGTATATACGTTGAAGCATGAACGACAGGTAGTGCGCGATGGAGAAGGACGACCTCTGCCCCGCGATGTAAATTTTATGGGCGTTTTGTATGATGCCTAGAGTACGCGTAAAGGCCTCCTGAAGTTGTGGCGTATACAGCGCCTCCATCAGTCGCAGGTTCGCTTCAATTCCAAGAAAGAGCGCCCCCTTCCCGGTCGCTGTCTCAGGGGAAGACCCCGCGGAGTTGCGAAGCAGCGACTTCAGTTGGCTGAAGGGCATTATCTGCGCCTGAGCCTCGTACAGTTCGCGCTGAAACGTAGCGTATCCGTCGAAGCCCAGCTTGTGTACAAAGCGCGTGATCGTGGGCGCGCTTATTCCCGTCCTGTCGCTCAGTGCGCTTATGGAGAGGAAAGCGCTCTCCTGTGGGTTGTTTAGTATGAACTCAGCCAGACTTTGATGCCCTTTGGAAAACGTGTCGTACAGACCGCGTATCTTCGAAGCTACATCCTTCATTTCATTCATGGCGCTTCACCAGTCTCTTTTATCAGTCTCAGTACGATGTGTGAAAATATATTACCATATTTTATGGAAAAATGAAAGTAAATTTTTTATATCGTTCAATCCCCCTTCAAAAATATAAGGCGCAGGGGATGACGTCAAGACCTCGGAACTGGGCGAGCTGGAGGGAGTTATAGTACTCCTTCAAAAAAACGCGTTCTCTTGAAAACGTCGTCTTGCACAATCCACTCAACGGTCTGTTGAGGACAAATTCTCCATGGATTCGTCGTCGACAACTGAATGGGCCTCCAGAAACAACTCCGCGAATCGCCGCATCGCATCCGAGAAGTATACGCCGCGCCGGAAACTGAGGAAGGTGTCGCGGTCAGCGTGATCGCTGTCGATCTTGTAAAAACAAAGTTTTGTTGTATCTGCATTGTTCTGAATCAGACGATTGCTCAGGATGGTTGCCCCCATGCCGAGGTTCGCGAAGTTGTAGGATGTGGCCGATTGCTCCAGTTCGAGGAGAATGGTTGGGGAAATCTTTCGCTCGCGGAATAGAAAGTCCGTGTACTGCCGCAGGTAGTTCTGGCTGCTGAGGAGGATGAAGGGCACCTGAGCGAAGAGGCTCAAACTCACGGTGCGTCTCCCCGGCAAAGAGAACACGGTGTCGCCCAGCTCCTCTGGTGCGAGACAATGGGCTTCAAGGCCCTTGTTTACTTCAAAATCCGAGGGGACGACAAGGATCAGACACTCTCGAAAGCAGACCTTCTGCACGTACTTTTTATCGTCATAGGGGCGGTTTGTGATGACGAAATCCAGCTCGCCCAAGTCCAGCAGATGCTTTGCATCCAGAGTGTTGAGGTTCCGCACAGTGAGGTCAACGTTTGGGTACTGCCGATGAAACTGAACCAAATGCCGGGTGACGAAGTAATCCACGCAAAGGTTGCTGCTGCCGATGGACAGGTGACCTCGTTGCAATGTGCGCGTCTGCTCGATCAATTCCCTGAGGCGTTGCTCGATGCCATGAATCTCCTTCAGCGCTTGAACGTACTCCACGCCAAAGGGCGTCAACCCTATAGGGTTGTGAGAGCGGTCGAAGATCGGAAGCCCAAGCTCTTCCTCCGCCTTCCGGATCATGATGCTCAGCGCGGGCTGCGTGATGAAGAGCTTGTCCGCAGCCTTGCTGAAGCTTCGCTCGCGGTATACGGCGTAGATGTAATTCGCGTAGTGAAACATGCCTGACCTGCCTCCGCTAATGTCTTGTCATTTACAAAAGTAAATATAGATATTTTTAAATCTATATTAGATTATATCGCGGAAATGCGGTTTAATGTGTTGTGAGAGCCCTTTCGCTCTGTACAAGTTCTCTTTGATAGACAACGTGGCATACACACAGACACAGTAAAGGAGCGGTTGACGCATGATCGATTTGAGAAGCGATACCCTCACCCTTCCAGATGAACCGATGCTTCGGACGATCCTCACGGCGCGGCTTGGGGACGATGGGCGCCTCGACGCAGAGGGGCGTGGCGAGGACCTTGCCGTCAACGAGCTGGAGGACATGGCGGCCGAAGTGTCGGGCAAGGAGGCTGGGCTGCTCTGCGCGTCCGGGACGATGGGGAACCAGGCGGCGTTGTTGACGTGGTGCCGCCCCGGTGACACGGTGTTGATTGACGAACTGCAACACCTCGACCGCAGCGAGAAGACGGCCTTCACTCCGCGGTTCGGCCAGCTGAAGAAGGTGACGTATCGCTCCGATGCGTCGCTGATGCCGAATACGGCGAGCATGGAGGAGGAACTGAAGAACGGTCCGGTGAAGTTGATCTGCATTGAGAACACCCACAACTACACGGGGGGCGCCTGCATCGACCTGAAACGCATGGCGGAGATTCGCAGTCTGGCGGATCGGTACGGGGTCCCCGTACACATGGACGGGGCGCGGGTGTTCAATGCAGCGGCCTTCCTGGGGACGACGGTGAAGGAGATCGCACGGTACGTCGATTCCCTGATGTTCTGCGTGTCCAAGGGCCTTGGGGCGCCGGTGGGTTCCCTGTTGTGCGGCACGAGGAAGTTTATCTCCGAGGCGAAGGAGATGCGCAAACTGCTGGGCGGAGCCATGCGTCAGGCGGGTATTATCGCGGCCCCGGCGATCTACGCCCTCAAGCATAATGTGGAGCGTCTCAGGGAGGATAACGAGAACGCGCAGTTCTGCGCCTCACTGTTGAAGGACCTGAAAAAGGTCAAAGCACAGCAGAACGTGCAGACCAACATCATGATGCTGGACATGGAAGGGGCTGGGATTACGCCTCAGGAATTCTGCGCCCGCGCAAAGGAAAGGGGGCTCCTGATTCGCCCGATCATAGGGAGTTTCGTGAGACTTGTGTTCTATAAGGGCATCACGCGGAGCGACGCGGAGCGGGCGGCGGCAATTGTTCGGGAAATAGATGGAGAGCTTTAAGGGACAAGGGAGGTTTTTCTTATGAGGGTTGGCGGCAAAAAAGTTTCCTTGACAACTCAGGTTTTTCTGGCGATGGTCCTGGGCTCCATCGCGGGGCTCGTGGACGGTAAAACGATGGTGCAGCTGGGCTTCCTCGGCGATATATGGCTGAATTGCATCAAGATGATCGTCGTTCCCATGGTGCTTTGCACGATTGTGACGGGCATCGTCTCCCAGGACAGCCTGACCTCGCTCCGGCGCGTCAGCGTGCGCATCATCGCCTATTACGTTGTTACCACGGTGCTGGCCTGCATTGTTGGTATTGTCGTTGCGATGCTCCTGCAACCTGGAAAGTTTGCGGACTTTGCCGGTCTGGCCACCCAGGAGGTCAAGGGCGGCGTGGATATCACCCTGGCGGACTTCCTCAAGGGGCTGTTCTCCACCAACATGGTCAAGACCTTCGCCGATGGCAATATCGTTCAGACGCTGGTGATCGCCATCCTGTTGGGGATCGCCATCCTCCGCATCGCAAATCAGGAGCACAAGGAGGTCATGAGAAAGTTCTTCAACGGCTTCAACAGCATGATCTTCTCGTTGATCGGCATGATCATGAGCGTGTCCCCCATCGGCGTGTTCTTCCTGATGGGCAGTTCTTTTGGCAAGTACGGCGCGGGCATCTTTACCTCCATGGCGGTGCTGGTAGGCACATACTACGCCGCTTGTCTGGCGCATGTCATCATCGTCTACGGCGGCTTCCTATAGTGGTCCCCATCTGGAGGACCAGGGGAAGAGTTAGGGTCAGCATAGGTCAGGCTGCAGAAAGGGGGCGAAAGATGGAGAATAGAGGTCAGAGGTGATAGAGCCATGGGAGACAAAGGCAATCGTTATAGTCCGAGGTTGAAAGCGGAGATTGCGTTAAGCGCGTATCGTAACGACAGGACCCTATCGGAATTATCTGCGGAGTATGGTGTTTCTTCCATGCAGATAGGGCGCTGGAAAAAGATGCTGAGCGACAGGGCGTCCGAGCTTTTTGAGACGGGGAGCTCAATGGACGTAGAAAAGATCACCGACCCGTTGTACAAGGAAATCGGGCGCCTGAAAATGGATATAGAGTGGCTCAAAAAAA
>ERZ772967.2388-NODE-2388-length-12119-cov-3.012931_pt1 | contig 12119 bp, 11 predicted proteins | sample MGYA00511677_ERZ772967 | MGnify/ENA primary metagenome ERZ772967 (study PRJEB29015, sample SAMEA2737931) | human oral metagenome | biome: human oral; feature: human-associated habitat; material: dental | place: China | collected 2146 ...
GACTGAGTCCGATATAATATCGTTGTCAGTCCTTGAATTAATCGTCCGGATTTTTGGGGGCAGATCAATTTGACCGCAGTTTTTGTGACTCAATTTTTCAGGCATTATTTGAGGCATGACTAAATGCACCCTCCGCAGCTGCCGCAACGCCAGTCTTGCGCATTAACGGCTTGATAAAATGCGCGCATATTTTCTTCCTCCAGCGGAATATCATGTTGAATGAAAACATCGGATAACCAATCGATATTTTCAACAATCCAATCGTCTTCATCCAGTCCTTCGCGATAAAGTTCATCATTAGGATCAATAAAGTTATAAATATTCTGCGTTCCCATATCTTTATCCAGCCGCCCAACCGGAAGTGTCAGCGGTAAGCCGCGATAGGTAATTTCCCAATGTCCCAGACAAAGCGTATTGCCTTTTGCCGTCCAGTTTGCCGAAAATGGATTTTGCATAATGTTACGATAATAAATTCACAATATTGAAATTCATTAAAAATCGACCGCACCTGCTGTATTGCTGTTATGTGCGGCTGAAATCGCGCCCATGGGAAACCGCATAAAGGGCTTATTTCTCCGTTTTCTCTTCTTTTCTCCGCGTCAACTAACGTCTAAACATTCCGCCTAATCCGCCAAGTCCGCCGCCTATTAAGCCTTGCATACCGCGCATCATTTTTGCCATGCCGCCTTTACGCATTTTCTTCATCATGCGTTGCATTTCGTCAAATTGTTTGAGCAATTTGTTTACGTCTTGCACTTGCGTGCCGGAACCAAGAGCAATGCGACGACGGCGAGAACCTTTGATGATGTCCGGGTTGGCGCGTTCTTTTAAGGTCATGGAATTAATGATGGCTTCGAGTTTGTTGAACATTTTGTCGTCCACCTGATTTTTCACATGATCCGGTAAGTTTTTTGCGCCCGGCAATTTTTCCAACATGGACATCATGCCACCCATTCTCTTCATTTCGCGTAATTGTTCGCGGAAATCTTCCAGCGTAAAATCGTCGCCTTTTTTGAATTTTTGCGCTATCTTTTCCGCTTTTTCACGGTCAACGGAGCGTTCCAAGTCTTCAATCAGGGAAAGCACGTCACCCATGCCGAGAATACGTGATGCAATACGATCGGGATGGAAGGGCTCCAGCGCATCGTTTTTTTCGCCTACCCCGAGGAATTTAATCGGCTTGCCGGTAATTTGGCGAATGGATAACGCTGCACCGCCGCGCGCGTCGCCGTCCACTTTAGTGAGAATCACACCGGTCAGCGGGAGCGCTTCATTGAACGCTTTTGCCGTATTCGCCGCATCCTGACCGGTCATGGCATCCACGGTGAATAGGGTTTCAATCGGATTTAACGCTGCATGAACCTGTTTGATTTCATCCATCATTTCGTTGTCAACGTGCAAACGACCCGCCGTATCGACAATTAACACATCGTAGAATTTCAGTTTGGCTTCCGCCAATGCGGCTTTGGCAATATCCACCGGTTTTTGTTTCACGTCGGACGGGAAGAAATCCGCGTTCACGCCTTGGGCAAGGGTTTCCAACTGCTTGATCGCAGCAGGGCGGTAAACGTCGGCAGAGACCACCAACACTTTCTTTTTATGGCGTTCGCGCAGGAATTTCGCCAGTTTCCCCACGCTGGTGGTTTTACCCGCCCCTTGCAGACCCGCCATCAAAATGACAGCCGGCGGTTGAGTCGCTAGATTCAGGCTTTCGTTGGCTTCGCCCATTGCCACTTCCAATTCGGCTTGCACGATTTTGACGAATTCCTGACCCGGCGTCAGGCTTTTGTTCACTTCTGCACCAATGGCGCGTTCTTTCACTTTATTAATAAAATCGCGCACCACCGGCAATGCCACGTCGGCTTCCAGCAATGCCATGCGCACTTCGCGCAAGGTTTCTTTAATGTTGTCTTCGGTTAAACGCCCGCGTCCGCTGATGTTGCGTAGGGTTTTGGAAAGGCGATCGGATAAATTATCAAACATTTTAATCCCTATTTTTACAAGATTTTCTTAATTATACTAATATTTGCTTAATTTTCACCATGCTAAATAAATTTATAGCGATTTAAAAGGGAGGACGTTAAAATAGAAAGCGTTCCTGTCTAAGAGAAAATGATTATGTGGTTCGCTATTCTTTCAATTTTATTTTATTTATTAAATTTATTATTGATCGTCCCGTTTTTGTTTAACATGCAAATTAACGCGCAACAAGGATTAAAAATTCCTCTTTTTTTGACCGCACTTTTGGCCGTCATTTTGCATTGTGTCAGTCTCCAACCACTTTTATTTGATTTGGCTAGCGGGCAATCTTTTACGCTAATGGAAATCGGCTCCTTAATGAGCGTAATGATTTCAATACTTGCTACGTTCGCTACACTGCGGCTTTCTACGGCATGGTTGCTATTGCCTATCGTCTATTCTTTCGCCATTATTAACCTTGTCGGCGCCACCTTTATACCCAGCCATCTGGTTCAATTACTAAACCAAAATGCAACCATGATGTTTCATATCGGCTTATCGATTTTTACCTATGCCGTATGTTTTATCGCGATGCTCTATGCGGTTCAATTGGTTTGGATAGACCGCCGATTAAAATTGAAAAAAACGGATTTTTCTCCCGCAATTCCTCCGTTAATGACCGTAGAACGCCATTTTTTTCGTCTGTTTGTTGCAGGGGAAATATTACTCACCGCAACATTAATTTCCGGTTCATGGCATTTGGCGCAAGCGCTTAATCTTGAAAATTTACATAAAGCCGCTTTTTCCTTTGTTGCGTGGATTGTGTTCGGTATCGCAATTTTAGGGCACCAATATTTTGTATGGCGTGGAAAGAAGATGATTATTTATTCAATTTCAGGTATGATTCTGCTCACAATAGGCTATTTCGGTAGCCGACTGATCGGTTAAGTTTCACATTGGCTTACCATCGGCGGGTAAAAGTGCAGCTCGTTTCGGCGCATTTTTTATTTTTAACCATAAAAAGGATGTTGTCTTGGAAAGTATTCCCCTTAGTACGTTATTTATTACGCTCATCATTTGTTTAATTCTATCAGCCTATTTCTCCGGCTCGGAAACAGGGCTGCTCTCCTTGAACAAATATCGCCTCCGCTTTCTGGCGGAACAAGGTAATCGTGGTGCACAAAAAGCAGAGAAATTGCTCGAAAAACCCGATACGCTGCTAAGCTTCATCCTCATTTTTAATAACCTCGTTAATATCAGCGCCTCTGCAATCGCAACGATGATCGGCATGCGTTTATACGGTGATGCCGGCGTGGCTATCGCAACAGGATTGTTAACTTTCGTCATGCTGCTTTTTTCAGAAATTTTCCCTAAAACTGTCGCCGCCATGCATCCGGAAAAAGTATCGTTTTTTTCCAGCAATATTTTAAGCATTATCATTAAATTATTTTACCCGCTTGTCTGGGTAATGAACCTGTTTACAAAATCTTTAATGAGAATCATCGGTCTAAAACCGGATTTACAAAAACAAGTGATTAGTCGGGAAGAACTGCGTAGCATTGTGTCGGAAGCGGGACAAGCCACGCCGGATGAGCAACATCCGAAAATGTTACTGTCCATTTTAGACATGGAAACCGTCACCGTAGACGATATCATGGTGCCGCGTAATGAAATTGGCGGTATTGATATTGACGATGACTGGAAAGCCATTATGCGGCAACTTAATCACGCACCACATAACCGAATCGTACTGTACAAAGGCAATATGGATCAAAATGTGTTGGGTATTTTGCGTGTGCGGGAGGCCTTTCGCTTACTTCTGGAAAAGAATGAATTCACCAAAGAAACGCTGATCCGTGCGGCAGATGAAGTCTATTTTGTACCGGAAGGAACCCCGCTGAAAACACAGTTGGCTAATTTTAGAACGAATAAAGAGCGTCTCGGTTTGGTGGTGGACGAATACGGGGATATTAAGGGATTAATTACGTTAGAAGATATTTTGGAAGAAATCGTCGGAGATTTCACCACATCTATGGCGCCAAGCATCGAACAAGAGGTGTCAACACAATCCGACGGCTCAATTATCATTGATGGTTCCGCTAATTTACGTGAACTTAATAAATTGTTTCACTGGGATCTTGATACGGAAGAAGCCCGAACTTTTAACGGTTTAATTTTAGAACATTTAGAAGAAATTCCTGCCGAAGGAACCGTTTGCGAAATCGACGGCCTGCAAATCACTATTCTTGAAGTGAGCGATAACATGATTAAACAGGCTAAAGTCGTCAAACGATAAGTCAAGTGCGGTCGGTTTTTCAAGGGTTTTGAAACCCAGACCGAATTGTTCAAATGGCGCCCAAATCCGCCATTGGCCAGCGCGGTTTGACATGGATAGACAGGTCATTATGCTGTCCTTGTTTTAGGCGCAGTAACCCGGCGTAAGCAATCATCGCGCCGTTATCCGTACAAAATTGCGGTGGCGGGTAAAACACTTCGCCATGCAAGCCGTGCATTAATTCTGCTAAGGCTTGCCGTAAGGCTCTGTTGGCACTGACGCCACCAGCGACAACCAGACGTTGGTAGCCGGTTTGCTTAAGCGCTCGCTTACATTTGAGCACCAGCGTATCAATAACGGCCGCCTGAAATCCGCAAGCTATATCGGCCTTTGTTTGTTCTGTCAGTGTCGGTTCCATTTTTAATGCTAAATTCACCGCATTCGCCGCCGCCGTTTTAAGCCCGGAGAAGCTGAAATCAAGCCCTGGCCGATCGGTCATTGGGCGTGGAAAAATAAATCGGTCGGGCGTGCCGTTTTCAGCCAAACGGGAAAGCGCCACCCCGCCCGGGTAATCGAGCCCGAGCAATTTAGCCGTTTTGTCAAACGCTTCGCCTGCGGCGTCATCGATAGATTCACCGATGACGTCATATTGGCTTAAGCCGTCAACTCGAACCAATTGGGTATGTCCGCCGGATACAAGTAATGCAATAAAAGGAAAGTGCGGTCGATTTTCATCAAGCATCGGCGCCAGTAAATGCCCTTCCATATGATGTACGGCAATCGCCGGCACATTCCAGCCATAAGCCAGCGCTCGACCGATTGTCGCCCCGACCAATAAAGCACCGACCAACCCGGGACCGGCGGTATAGGCCACGCCGTCGATCTCTGCAGGCGTCAGATTCGCTTCCTTTAATGCCGCTTGAATTAAAGGCGCCGTTTTGCGAATATGATCACGTGAAGCCAGTTCCGGAACCACGCCGCCATAATCGGCATGTAGAGCGATTTGGGTGTATAATTGGTTTGCAATCAGCCCTTGTTGTTCGTCATAAATGGCTACGCCGGTTTCATCACAAGACGTCTCTATTCCTAATACTCGCATAATGTTCTCTTGCCCACTAAAACTGAAACTGCTAATTTTTCGAAATTCTACCTCTTCTCGGCGCAAACAGCCAGCCAATAAATAGCGCTTTACTTTTTATGCTTATTTGGATTAGAATTACGACCTTATTTAAATCCGTTGCAGTGATGCGACAGAATAAGATAAATTGCAATTAATAAAAAATAAACTCATTGAGGTGATTGGCTTATGCCTGTAATTAAAGTACGTGAAAACGAATCATTTGACGTAGCTTTACGTCGTTTTAAACGCTCTTGTGAAAAGGCGGGTATTTTAGCGGAAGTTCGTAGCCGTGAATTTTATGAAAAACCGACTACGGTACGTAAACGTGAAAAAGCAACGCTTGCAAAGCGTCACGCTAAACGTGTTGCACGCGAAAATGCACGTAATACACGCTTATACTAATTAGTATTTTCTAACTCGAGTTAAACAAACCGTGGCTCCTTTGGGTCGCGGTTTTGTTGCTTTCATTATCCGGTTACTTTGCCGTTAATCCTAAAACTTACAAAAAACTGACCGCACTTTGATTCTTGATAAACAAGGAGAAAATTGATGAAAGGCTTAATTCCACGCCAATTTATTGATGATTTATTAGCGAAATCCAACATTGTTGATGTGGTGAATTCACGCGTTAAACTGAAAAAAGCGGGGCGTGATTATCAAGCTTGTTGTCCTTTTCACCACGAAAAAACTCCCTCTTTTACCGTCAGTGAAAAAAAACAGTTTTACTATTGCTTCGGCTGCGGCGCAAAAGGAAATGCGATTTCGTTTTTAATGGATTACGATAAATTGGAGTTTATCGAAGCGGTTGAAGAACTTGCGGCGACGGCCGGATTGGAAGTGCCTTATGAACAACGAGGGAATTCGACCTTACAAAAGCCTCGGATTAACTATCAGACTAAGCGAAATTTGTATGACCTGATGAATGAGATTGCGGCTTATTACCAAACTCAGCTCACAGAGTATATTCCTGCTCAGCATTATTTGCAGCGGCGAGGACTGTCGCCGGAAATTATCAACCGTTTTCAAATCGGTTTTGCACCAAACACCATGGACGGCGTATTGCGCCGATTCGGCGGAACTAAAACGGATCAACAAAAACTCTTTGACCTAGGCATGTTATCACGTAATGAACGCGGTAATATTTACGATAAATTTCGCAATCGTGTGATGTTTCCGATTCGCGATAAGCGCGGGCGCGTCGTCGCTTTCGGAGGGCGAGTTTTAACCGATGAAAAGCCGAAATACATGAATTCGCCGGAAACCGTCACCTATCACAAAGGCAATGAACTCTACGGTTTGTATGAGGCGCTTCAAGTTAATGATACGCCTACAATGTTGCTTATCGTGGAGGGGTATATGGACGTTGTGGCGCTGGCACAGTTTGGCGTTAATTACGCGGTCGCTTCTTTAGGCACTTCAACGACGTCGGAACAAATTCAATCAATTTTTCGTTCTACCGAGCAGGTGGTTTGTTGTTATGACGGCGATCGGGCGGGAAGAGAGGCCGCTTGGCGCGCGTTGGAAAATGCGCTGCCTTACTTGGAGGATGGGCGGCAGCTAAAATTTATTTTTTTACCGGAAAAGGAAGATCCCGATACTTATATTCGTCAATATGGTAAAGCGAAATTTGAGCAATATATCGAAACCGCGATGTCATTAAGTGAATTTATGTTTGCCCACTTAAATCCTCAAGTTGATTTTTCGACTACGGAAGGAAAAAGCAAACTTGCAGCGTTGGCCGTTCCGTTGATTAAACAAATTCCCGGGGAAATGTTGCGGTTATCCTTGCAAAATATGTTAGCCCAACGGTTAGGAATTTTAGATCAATCGCAATTGGAAAAACTTATTGCGAAAGAGGCGGCGCATACAACGCCCGTCGCGGGTCAAAATCAAGTCAAACGCACACCGATGCGGGTGGTCATTTCGTTATTGTTACAAAATTCCTCTTTGGTTAAGCGTATCGCGGAAAAAGGGATCGAAGCGCTGAAAAATGAAGCCGGGTACGATTTATTACGAAAATTGACCGCACTTTGTCGCGAACGCGAAGGCATTACGGCCGGGCAAATTTTAGAATATTTTAGAGATACGGACTACTATCGCCCCCTTGAAATTTTATCAACTTGGGATCATTTACTGGATGATTCGGAAGTTATTGAAGCCTTTTCACAAAATTATCGTCGCTTAAATATTCAAGCGATCGAACGGGACATTGATTTGCTCATTGCTCAAGAACGGGCTTCCGGTTTAAATGAACAAGAGAAAAATATTTTAGTGAAATTATTACAACAAAAAGAAGTGCAGAAAAAACGTTTAAACCATGCCGCAGACAATGTTTAAACATGGGGGAAAAGGCATATTTGCACTAGTTTAAGCATAACAACAATGATAGAATTTCCCGCCTATGACGAGAACATTCTGCCATAAATCAAGCAAAGTGAGTACATAATGGAACAAAACCAACTATCAACGGCTGAGCAATATTCGGAACAAATTGAGCAGCTCATGGAATTAGGCCGCACTCAGGGTTATTTGACCTATGCTGAAATCAATGACTTATTACCTGAAGATGTCATCGATCCCGAATATTACGACAAATTATTGCAAACATTACAGCATGATGCGGGCATTCCGGTGTTGGACGAGGCGCCCGAAAGCGATGAAATGATGTTGAATGATTCCATTCCCGATGAAGATGCGGTTGAGGAGGCGACACAGATTCTGTCTAATGTTGAATCGGAAATCGGTCGTACGACAGATCCCGTGCGTATGTATATGCGCGAAATGGGGACGGTTGATTTACTTACCCGAGAAGATGAAATTAGTATCGCAAAACGCATTGAAGAAGGCATTAATGAGGTGCAAACCTCTATTGCCGCTTATCCTGAAGCACTGACTCACTTGCTTGCACAATACGCTCAGGTGGAAGAAGGAAATGTTCGATTAGCCGATTTGATTACGGGGTTTATTGATCCGAATGCGACCATTATTGAAGAATCGTTACAGGAAGAAGAATTAAACGAAGAAGAAAATGATGCGCTTCAAGTAAGTGATCGTGATAATGAAGACGAGGATGAGGAAAGCGAGTCCGGTTCCGATGAAAGCGAATCAGATAATAGTATTGACCCGGAAATGGCGCGCGAAAAATTTATCGAATTAAAATTACAACATCAAAAAACATTAGCTACGATTGAAAAACATGGGCGAGATAGTAAACGCGCACAGAGCCAAATTGATGAATTAGCCGTTATTTTTAAACAATTCCGTCTTGTACCGAAACAATTCGATCTCCTTGTTTTAGCCATGAAAGAAATGATGAAACAAGTGCGGTCGGAAGAGCGTCAAATTCAAAAAGTATTGGTTGATATCGGCGGAATGCCGAAGGATGAGTTTGAAGCGATATTAATGCGCGGGATTGATGAAAGTTGGCTAGATAAAGCACTTACTTCATCTAAATCGTGGGCAAAACGCTTACCAAAATACGAAGATCGCATGCGTCAATCAATTACCAATATACGTCAACTGGAAACAAATTCGAAACTAAATGTCATTCAGATGCGTACGATTTGTGACGCAGTGGCGCGCGGCGAACAAAAAGCCCGTCGAGCTAAAAAAGAAATGGTGGAAGCCAACCTACGTTTGGTGATATCCATTGCGAAGAAATATACCAATCGAGGCTTACAATTCCTTGATTTAATTCAGGAAGGTAACATCGGCCTGATGAAGGCGGTTGATAAATTTGAATATCGTCGCGGTTATAAATTTTCAACCTATGCCACATGGTGGATTCGGCAGGCGATCACACGCTCAATCGCCGATCAGGCTCGGACAATTCGAATTCCGGTGCATATGATTGAAACAATCAATAAATTAAACCGAATTTCGCGCCAAATGTTGCAAGAAATGGGCCGTGAAGCAACGCCGGAAGAGTTGGCCGAGCGGATGGGAATGCCGGAGGACAAAATCCGTAAAGTATTAAAAATTGCCAAAGAGCCGATTTCCATGGAAACCCCTATTGGTGATGACGATGATTCGCATTTAGGTGATTTTATTGAAGATAACACTTTAGAATTACCGCTTGATTCGGCTACGGCTCAAAGTTTAAAAGCCGCTACGCATGAAGTGCTTGAGGGATTGACTCCGCGTGAAGCGAAAGTGCTGCGTATGCGTTTTGGAATTGATATGAATACGGATCATACTCTTGAAGAAGTCGGTAAACAGTTCGATGTCACCCGTGAACGAATTCGTCAAATTGAAGCGAAAGCACTACGAAAACTTCGCCACCCAAGTCGTTCGGAAACCCTACGTAGTTTCTTAGACGAGTAAATAGCTACATTAATTAAGAACGGCTCCGTAACAAAGGTTTTTTACTTGGTTACGGAGTCTTTTATATGTCAATATCGAAAATTTTCCTCAGCGCGCCTCAATTATTTATCCCGTCTCGGCTACAACAGCCTAAAAAATAAAGTATAATGCCAACGTTTTATTCACTTAAATTTGTGGAATTCAGCATGGCTAAATTTAATATAAAAACTTTTCAGGGCATGATTCTCGCCCTACAAGATTACTGGGCAAAACAAGGTTGCACCGTCGTGCAGCCCTTTGATATGGAAGTGGGCGCGGGCACATCGCATCCGATGACCGCTTTGCGCGCGTTAGGGCCAGAGCCAATGGCCTTTGCTTATGTGCAGCCGTCCCGTCGCCCGACTGATGGTCGTTACGGCGAAAACCCGAACCGTTTGCAACATTATTACCAATTCCAAGTGGTGATTAAACCGTCGCCGGACAACATTCAGGAACTGTATTTGGATTCTTTAAAAATGCTCGGTTTCGACCCGACGAAAAATGATATTCGTTTCGTGGAAGATAACTGGGAAAACCCGACGCTGGGCGCTTGGGGCTTGGGCTGGGAAGTGTGGCTTAATGGTATGGAAGTAACCCAATTCACCTATTTCCAACAGGTGGGCGGTTTGGAGTGCAAACCGGTGACCGGCGAAATCACATACGGTTTGGAACGCTTGGCGATGTATATTCAAGGCGTAGATTCTGTGTATGACTTAGTTTGGTCTGATGGCCCGCTCGGTAAAACCACTTACGGCGACGTATTCCATCAAAACGAAGTGGAACAATCCACCTACAACTTCGAATACGCCGACACCGATTTCTTGTTCTACTGCTTCGATCAATACGAAAAAGAAGCGCAATCCTTATTGGCATTGGAAAAACCGCTGCCATTGCCGGCTTACGAGCGTATTTTAAAAGCGGCACACAGCTTTAACTTGTTAGACGCGCGCAAAGCCATTTCCGTTACTGAACGCCAACGCTACATTTTACGCATTCGTGCGTTAACCAAAGGCGTGGCGGAAGCCTATTATGCCAGCCGTGAAGCCTTAGGCTTCCCGGGTTGTAAAAAATAAAGTAAAAACTGACCGCACTTTGTGCATGAACGTTGCGATATAAGGAGAACATCATGAAAGATTTTCAATACCCCGACGATATTTACACCGAAGCTGAACCGGACGAAAACACGCTGGCGAATTTAGGGCCTTTAGCGCCTATGGCGGGAATTTGGGAAGGCAAGCGTGGGCTTGATATCAACCCGAAAGCCGAAGGGGCGGTGAAAGATCCTTATATCGAATATTACGAATTGCAACCGATTGATGCGCAAACGAACGGTCCTCAACTGTACTATGGATTGCGTTATCACACCCATATTGTACAACCGGGCGAAGTGGAAACCTTTCACGATCAGGTGGGTTATTGGTTATGGGAGCCAGCAACAGGCAATATTTCCTTGTCGTTGAGTATTCCACGTGGACAAAGCCTCATTGCCACCGGTAATGCGGCGGCAGATGCAAAAGAATTTACCTTAAAATCGGTTCGTGGCTCTTTAACGAATGGCATTATCTCGAATCCGTTCTTAGAACAATCTTTCACCACAGAAAGCTATGAAATTACAGTGAAAATTCATGAAGATGGTACTTGGTCTTACGATCAAATTACCACGATGATTATCCCGAATTACGACAAGCCGTTTGAGCATCGCGATCGTAACCGTTTAACCAAAATCGGTGAACCGACATTAAATCCGACCGCACTTGCTGTGGCAAATAAAGAATAAGGTATTGCGATGAAACCTATTCTTTATTATGCCGAGCAATGCCCCGATACTGCACCGTTTGTGGCGGAGTTAAAGCGCCTTGGTGTGGAATATGAGAAAGTGGAAGTTTTATCTTCTATTCCTAATTTGAAACAATGGTTGCGTTTACGTGATCGTCATCCTGCATTTGATGAGGCGAAAGCACAAGGTTATGCCGGCTTTCCGGCGTTATTGTTGGACGAAGAATCGGAGCCGCCCTTAGAGGACCCTCCGTTATTTGACGAGCCGCCATTATTGCCGCCCCCGTTATCGGATTCTCCAACGGTAAATACAGGGCTCTTATTGGTATACCGCCCTCCCGTATTACCTTTATTACGACCGTTAGCATCTTTACCTCCGCCTCCTCCCGTTGCAAGGAAACGAAGCGTATGGTCGCCGGAGCCTGCGTTAGAGAGCACAAATGAACCGTTTAGGTTCCCCTTGCTATCCGTTGTTTGCCTATGCACGACGCCGTCATCATCTAGTTTGACGGTAACCTGCGTGTTTTCAGGGAAACCTGTCAAGGTGAAGTTAACTACGCCTCCAGGAGTCACATGAGGACTTACAGTTGAGCTGGTTCCTGGGGTGTTCTCTGATGCTCCTCCAGGTGGGATCGCATTCGCAGCTCC
>ERZ772967.2392-NODE-2392-length-12110-cov-3.602406_pt1 | contig 12110 bp, 8 predicted proteins | sample MGYA00511677_ERZ772967 | MGnify/ENA primary metagenome ERZ772967 (study PRJEB29015, sample SAMEA2737931) | human oral metagenome | biome: human oral; feature: human-associated habitat; material: dental | place: China | collected 2146 ...
GGCCCAGGAGGTTATGGGCTCCGTCTGTTACCTGCCGCCCCGCGTCGAGGTACGCTCCGGGGACTTCCCGGACCTGAAGGACTGCGACGTGCTGGTGAACAGCGCGGGGCACATCCAACTGCTGGCCACGGGCAACAAGAGCCGTCTCGAGGAGATGGACTTCACCATCCGGGCCGTCAACGGCTACGTGGATCGGGTCATGGAGTCCGGTTTTGACGGGGTCGTGATCAACGTCACGAACCCCTGCGACGTGGTGGCCTGGCGCTTCGCGGAGCTGTCGGGGCTGCCGCGGGGCCGCGTGTTCGGCACGGGAACGGGCCTCGACACCGCGCGCCTGCGGTCCGCCCTGGCGCGTCAGACGGGGGTGGACCACAAGTCCATCTGCGCCTACGTCATGGGGGAGCACGGCGCGTCCCAGATGGTGCCCTGGTCCTCGGTGTCCTTCGGCGGCAGGCCCCTCGCGGAGTGGGAGAGGACGGACGAGCGCTTCCGCTTCGACCGCGAGGCCATCCGCAAGGAGGCACGGGACGCGGGCTGGGTGGTGTTCAGCGGCAAGCAGTGCACCGAGTACGGCATCTGCTCCACGGCGGCGCGCATGGCGAGTGTCGTCCTGCTGGACGAGAAGCAGATCCTGCCCGTCACGACGCGCCTCGAGGGCGAGTACGGGGAGAGCGGGATCTTCATTGGCGTGCCCGCCGTGGTGGGTGCAGGCGGCGCGGAGCAGGTGGTGGAGGTCCCCATGTCGGCGGAGGAGTTGGCGGAGTTCAAGGGTTGCTGCGACGACGTGCGCGCGAACATGGCGCACGCGCTGGAGGTCCGCTAGCGGCCGGGGGCCGTCGTTGGTCTGGAGGTCATGACGATGAGGATTGCGTTTACGAGGAACGAGCGTCCGGGGAAGCTGCCCCCGACGAAGGAGCTGGGCTGGGGGACCGTCTTTACGGACCACATGTTTTTGATGGACTACGGCGACGCGGAGGGGTGGCACGGGCCGCGCATCGTCCCCTTCGGCCCCATCGTCCTGTCGCCCGCGGCCAGCGTCCTCCACTACGGCGCGGAGGTCTTTGAAGGGCTGAAGGCCTACCGCCGCGCTGACGGCGTCGTGCAGCTGTTTCGGCCCATGGAGAACGCCTTGCGCCTCAACCTCTCCTGCGAGCGCATCGGCCTGCCTCGGCTGAACCCGGAGGACACGGTGGAGGCCATCAGGGAGATCGTCAGGACGGATCAGTCCTGGGTGCCGTCGGACCCCGGAACGTCGCTCTACATCCGCCCCTTCGTCTTCGCGACGGACCCCGCGCTGGCGCTGCACGGCATTCACCGGGCGACGTTCGCCATCATCCTGTCGCCGGTGGGCAGCTACTTCCCCGACGGCCTGAAGCCCGTCCGAATCATGATCGAGACGGAGGACGTCCGGGCGGTGCGGGGCGGCACGGGCTACACGAAGTGCGGAGGGAACTACGCGGCGAGCAACCGGGCGGGGGATCGGGCCATGGAGAAGGGCTACGCTCAGGTGTTGTGGCTCGACGGCGTGGAGCGCAGGTACGTGGAGGAGGTCGGCGCGATGAACGTCATGTTCAAGATCGGGGAACGGGTCGTCACCCCCTCCCTGGCCGACGGGTCCATCCTTCCGGGTATCACGCGAAAGTCCTGCATCGAGATGATGCGGAGCTGGGGCATGGCGGTGGAGGAGCGGAAGGTCGGCGTCGACGAGCTGACGCGGGCCGCGGAGGACGGGACGCTGGAGGAGGCCTGGGGCACGGGCACCGCGGCCGTGATCTCCCCCATCGGAGAGCTGTCCTACGGGGGGAAGAGCTACGTCGTCAACGGCACGGAGATCGGCCCCACCTCCCGAAGGCTCTACGACGAGCTGACGGGCCTCCAGTGGGGCAGCCGGCCCGACCCCTTCGGCTGGACGGTCCCGATCCCCAAAAGTTGAGGCCGATCCTCCGGAGGTCGCTCTACCTGGCGGCCTCCGGAGGGCTCTTCGTGGCGGGGACGGCGAAGCGCGCCGACCGCACCACCCAGGTCTGGAGGAGGATGAACAGGAAGAGGAGCGCCCCCACCACGATCTTCGTCCACCAGGAGTTGAGGGTCCCCTCGAAGCTGATGAACGACTGGATCACCCCTTGGATCAGGACCCCGACGATGGTGCCGGGGAGATAGCCGACCCCGCCCGACAGGAGCGTGCCCCCGATCACGACCGAGGCGATGGCGTCCAGCTCGAGCCCGATGCCGGCAAGGGCGTAGCCCGAGAACGTGTAGAGGCTGTACAGGATTCCCCCCAGCGAGGCGAAGAAGCCGGACAGGGCGTACACCCGAACCTTGCAGGCGCGGACGGGCAGCCCCATCATGGCGGCCGAGGTCTCGCCGCCCCCTATCGCGTAGACGTTCCTGCCGAAGGCCGTCGATTGGGCGACCCAGGTGGCGGCCGCGGCGACCCCCAGGAAGACGAGCGCCACGAAGGGCAGGTCAACCCGCTCCGTCAGGGGGATGCCGAAGGAGGCCATCGCCGCCAGGGGCGGGGACTTCAGCGGGATGGACTCCAGGCTGATCATCTGGGCGGCGCCGCGCAGGAAGAACATGCCGCCCAGGGTCACGATGAAGGGCGGGAGGTCGCAGTAGGCGATCAGGACGCCCATCAGGGCGCCGAAGGCCGTGCCGAGGACGAGGACGAGCCCCATCACGAGGAAGGGGTTCAGCCCGTGGACGGACACGAGCCTGGCCATCAGGACCCCGGTGCAGGCCACGACGGACCCCACGGAGAGGTCGATGCCGCCCGACAGGATGACGAACGTCATGCCCACCGCGATGACGCCCAGGAAGGCGTTGTCGATGAGGAGGTTCACGAACACCCTCAGGGAGAAGAAGCCGGGAAAGCGCAGGGAGGCTGCCGTAAAGAGCAGCAGGAAGACCGACAGGGTGGCCAGCAGCGGGATGTGGCGGGCCCTCAGCCGTCCCGGCCTCCGTCCGCAAAGGGGCCTCACAGCGCGGCCCTCATCCGCGCCATGCCGGCGCGCACTGCAGGTGACTGCATGAGGCTGATCAGGATGACGACCAGCGCTTTGACCACCAGCGTCGCCGGCCGGAGCACGCCCTGGGCCAGGATCGTCGTGGTCAGGGTCTGGATGATCAGCGCTCCAATGATGGAGCCCAGGAGGCAGAATCGTCCGCCGGTCATCGGCGTCCCCCCGATGACCGTGGCCAGGATCGCGTCCAGCTCCAGGTTGAGCCCAACGTTGTTGGCGTCCGCCGCCCGGATCTCCGTCGTCAGGAGCAGGCCGGCGACGCCCGCGCAGAGGGCCGAGAGGACGTAGACGAGAACCTTGACCGCCGAGGCGTTGACGCCCGCGTAGCGGCTGGCGGAGGGGTTGACCCCGATCGCCTCGACGAAGAGCCCGAGGGCCGTCCTGCGCGCCGCGAGGCCCGAGCCGATGCAGAGGAGCGCGGTCACGTAGAGGGAGAACGGGAGGCCCAGGAGGAACCCCGACGAGAGGAACTCGAAGGCGGGGTACGAGAAGCGGACGATCTGCCCTCCGCAGAGCAGCTGGGCGATGCCGCGCCCCGACACCATGAGGATCAGCGTCGCCACGAAGGGCTGGATGCCGAGGCGCGTCACGAGGAGCCCGTTCCAGAGCCCCGCGACGGCCGCAAGGGCCAGCGGAGCTGCGACGACCAGGGGCAGGGGGCAGTGGGCGCGGGCCAAAAGGGCGGCCGCCGACCCCGCAATGGCGATGACAGCCCCTACGGAGAGGTCGATGCCCCCCGTGGCGATGACTAGGGTCATCCCCATGGAGAGCAGGACGGTGGGCGCCGCCCGGCGCAGGACGTCCAGGAGGCTGCCGTAGAGGTGTCCGTCCCGGACTTCGATGGTCCAGAAGTTCTCCGTAAAGAACAGGTTGAAGATCAGGAGCAGGAGCCAGAACGACAGGGCCCAGAGGTAGGGCCGCGACGTTCGGTTCCCCAATGGCTTCAGCACGGCGAGTCCCCCTTCAAGCTTCAATACAATGGCCTGCCTGTAAGGCAGGAAGCGCTTCCTCAGGCGTTGGCGATGGCCTGCAGGATCCTCTCACGGTTGACGTCGGCGCCCGACAGCTCCTCCACCTTGTGCCGGTCTCGAAGGACGGCGACGCGCTCGCAGCAGCGGACCGTCTCGTCCAGCTCCGAGGAGATGAAGAGCACGGCCAGGCCGTCGTCCGCCAGGGACAGGATCAGCTTCTGTATCTCGAACTTCGCCGCGACGTCGATGCCGCGGGTCGGCTCGTCGAGGATCAGGAGCCTTAGGTTCGAGGCCAGCCAGCGGGCGATGACGACCTTCTGCTGGTTGCCTCCGGAGAGCTTCTCGACCGCCTGTTCGGCGCCGGGGGTCTTGATCTGCAGCGCCTGGATGAATCGGTCCGCGATCCGCTCCTGCTCGGCGCGCCTCAGGAGCCTGGTCCAGCCGCGGCTCGTCTGCAGCACCAGGATGATGTTCTCCCGGACCGAGAGCTTGCCGACGATCCCGTCCACCTTCCGGTCCTCCGGGCAGAAGCCGAACCCCAGGGCGATCGCGTCGGCGGGGGAGGCGATCCTCTCCCGCCGTCCCTCCACGAGGAACTCTCCGCGGTCCGCCGGGTCGGCCCCGAAGATCATCCGCGCCGCCTCGCTCCTGCCCGACCCCAAAAGGCCGGCGAGGCCGACGACCTCCCCCCGGCCGATGGAGAGGTCCAGCGGCTCGATCGCCCCGCTGCGGCCCGCTCCCCGAACGTCGAGGAAGGGAGTGGCCCCTCCCCGGCCCTTTTCGGTCCGGCGCGCCCCGGTCCCCTCCTCCACCTGCCGCCCCACCATGGCCGTGACCAGGTCGATGCGGGGCAGGTCGGCGACCTCGTACTCCCCGACCCGACACCCGTTGCGCAGCACCGTGACGCGGTCGGCGACCTCGTACATCTGCTCCAGGAAGTGGGTGACGAAGAGGATGCCCAGCCCCTTTCGCTTCAGGTCCCGCATCACGTCAAAGAGGAGGGCCGTCTCCTCCGCGTCGAGGCTCGACGTCGGCTCGTCGAGGATCAGGACGTCCGAGGACATCCGAAGGGCGCGCGCGATGGCCACGAGCTGCCAGACCGCTATGGAGTAGCTCTCCAGTCGTTCGCTCACGTCGATCCGAAGGTTCAGCCGGGCCAGGAGCTCCTCCGACTCCCGAAACATCCTGGCCCAGTCGATCCGGTGGAGCCCCCGCCTGGGGAACGCGCCGAGAAAGAGGTTCTCGGCCACGGAGAGCGTGGGGATCAGGTTGACCTCCTGATGCACCGTCGCGATGCCGGCCCTCTGCGCGTCGAGGGGCGTCCCGAAGGCGACCTCCCGACCCTTGAAGCGCAGGGACCCCTCATCGCGACGAGAGACGCCGGAGAGGACCTTGATCAGGGTCGATTTTCCAGCCCCGTTCTGCCCCATGAGGGCGTGGACCTCCCCGCGCCGGAGCGTGAAGTCAACGTGGTCGAGGGCCTTCACTCCAGGAAAGGAGAGACAGACGTTCGATGCCTCCAGCAGGACGGCTCCTTCTGATACCACTTCATATCACCTGCCCCAAAAAATACCCCTCTCCGACACGTCCCCGAAAGGGGTCGGGAGGCTCCACCATTAAAGCCTAATACTTGAAAGCCCAGTACTTGACCTAGTACTTACGAAGCCCGATCAGCTCCGCGGCCTGGGACATCTCGAACAGCTCGTCCTTCTGGACGATCCACTTCTCCAGCGTCATGCCGGCGATGGCCTTCTTCAGGGTCTCGAAGGCCAGGGGGCCAAGCAGCGGGTTGCACTCCACGACCGCGTTGATGTCCCCGTCGACCATCGCCTGAAAGGCGTGTCTGGTCGCGTCGATCGTGATGACCTTGATGTCCGTTCCGGGCTTGAATCCCGCCTCGCGTATGGCCTGAACGGCCCCCAGCCCCATGTCGTCGTTGTGGGCGTAGACCACCTGGATATCCTTCCCGTGCTTCTTCAGGAACGCCTCCATGACCTGCTTGCCGAGCTCCATCGTGAAGTCGCCGGTCTGGGACTCCAGGATCTTGATGTCGGGGTGCTGGGCGAGCTCCTCCTCGAACCCCTTCTGCCGCTCCAGGGCGGCGGAGGCGCCGGGGGTCCCCTGAAGCTGGACCACGTTGCCCTTTCCGTTCAATTCTTTGGCGACCCACTTGGCGGCCTCCCGTCCCTCGAAGACGAAATCCGACGTGATCTTGCAGACGTAAAGGGAGTCGTCGTCCGTGACGATGCCGCGATCCAAAAGAATCACGGGGATGCCGGCCTTCTTCGCCTCGTTCAGGACGGGCTCCCAGCCGGTCTCGACGACGGGAGCCAGGAGGATTCCGTCCACGCCCTGAGCGATGAAGGAACGGATGGCCTTGATCTGGTTTTCCTGCTTCTGCTGAGCGTCGCTGAACTTGAGGTCGATCCCCAGCTCTTTGGCTGCGGAGAGCACGGAGTCGGTCTCCGCCGTGCGCCAGCCACTCTCCGCCCCGATCTGGGCGAAGCCCACGACCAGGGGCTTATCGTCGCCAAAGGCACAGCTTCCAAAGAGCAGAGCACAAAGACACGCCAATGCAAATTTCTTCACTGCAAAACGCCTCCTGAAATTAAAAAAACGATTGAACTTACCCTTCCCGCCCCGTATGCCTCCGGGGCCGACGGCCAGCGCCTTTGAACGACCGCCCACAGTTTGTTCGTCTGCCCGATGGAGCTTCCGCCGGGCTTTGTTGGGGCGGATCATCATCATTCTAGCATTTTCGTGAGGGGTTTGCACGGGTGCCGTGCTTCGGGCAAACGCCGGCATTCGCTCCCGCGTCCGGCCGCCGTGCGAGGGGAAGGGGAGCGGATGGAAAGGGGAGCGTCCTTGAAGCACGGGGCACAGGACCTGCGCACGTTGCCCGATGGGCGCATCGGTTGGGTGTCCCAGGGCCCTGAAGCGGCGGGAGTAAGGGATATTGTTTTATGGGTTGAACGGCCTTATTTTTTCACCCCTCAGATGAGCTTAAATAGCGTAAATACATTATTCATGGCCTTTCGGGTGCCTTTTTCCCGGCCCCTGGCCCATCGGCGGGCCCTTTAAATTTCTGTGGGTGGGAAGTATCATTATTAGTCACGGTCCATCTGCGGCGGAGGTCCCCTGCGGCTGTCCTGCATGGCCCGCCCGTTTTGCCTGGTGTGCCTTTTTTTATTGATGCAGATAACGGCCTGCGGAAAGGACAGGGATAAGTTGAAGAGGCTGCGATGGTGGTTTGGGTTCCTTCTGATCGTCGTCTTCCTTTTGTTCGTGATGCGCATGGCGTACCAGGCGGGCGAGGACTGGGGGCAGTATCGCCTTGCGGCGATCGAGGAGCTGCCCGCGTCCGCCGAGCTGCCGTCGCTTGACGGGGAGATGGTGGAGGGGAGGGCGCGCCGGGTCGCGGCCCTGATGTCGAAGGCTTTCGTCCCCATGCAGGACGGCATGATGCGGATGGCGTCGTTCAACGGCGAGCGGTGGTTTCGGATCCCCGTCGCGCAGTTCGTCCAGAACGGCGGAGGGCCGTTTCTGCGCCGCAGCCAGGTGGCCATGCTGTCCACCGTCCAGGTCACGCGGGTGGAGTGTTTCGTTCCGGACCCGGTGGCGTCGGACCGCCTCATGCTCTGGGCCTCCTGGAGCGGCAGGCCCCTTGAGGGGATCGGCGCTGTCCGCAGCACGCACCCGGTCTTCCTCATGCCCTGTTTCTTTGACGCACGGCCGGGCCGCTACGTCTACCTGCGCATCCGGAACACCCTGCCGCTGAACGCCTACCTGCACATCCTGGACCAGGACCAGTTCATGGCGCGGCAGATGGAGGCCTTCTCGTTCCACACCCTCTTCATCTGCTCTCTTTTGGGCTTCATCCTGGCCTACCTCCTGTTCTACCTCTCCACGGGCAGCCCGTTCTACCGCAGCGCCATCGTCGGGCAGGTCGCGTTCTTCTTCTTCATCCTGTTCTTCAACCGCTACCCCGGCCTCTACTTCGACCTGCCGATGAGCCTGACCTACTTCCTCACCTGGCTTTTCTACGGCGTCCTGAACGTCGTCTGGTCCATGCTCAACCACGCGGTGTTCTACTCCCTCGGAGGGCGCGACCGGGGAGGCAGCCCCATGACGGGAGCGCAGGTCCTGCTGGGCCTCTTCGTGACGCTGCTGAGCCAGACGGACCGGCCGGACCTGCTCCTGACGGCGATCCTCCTGGCCTTCCTGGTCAACGTCGCGGGCTTCCTGAACCTGGCGTTCCACATGTACCGCATGGGGCGGCGGGACTTCTACCTGCTGACCTTCATCACCGTCAACCTCGCCTTCATCCTGTCCTTCATGGGCCTCTTCTGCTACACCTTCCTGTCCCTGGGCGGGGCCTTCTTTATGGGCATGGTCAGCATGGTCCTCTTCCTGATCCTGCTGCTGGGCGTCACCTGCATCCCGCTCTACGAGACGCGGACGCGCTTCCACGACTACACCCGGCTTCAGGCCCAGAGCAGCTACTATCGGGAGCTCAGCCAGAGGGACGCCATGACGGGCCTGTACAACCACGCCTTCCTGAAGTACTCGCTGGCCGAGCGCATCGCGAACGCCCGCTCCGTGAACCGCCCCCTGTCCTTCATCATGATGGACATCGACCACTTCAAGGCCTTCAACGACACCTGGGGCCATCAGGAGGGGGACGGCGCGCTGATCCTGATAGCGGAGATACTGAAGGGCTCCCTCCGGGAGTACGACATTGCCGCGCGCTACGGCGGGGAAGAGTTCTGCGCCGTCCTGGACGGCGCGTCCATGATGACCGCCGTCGCCATCGCCGAGCGCATCCGCAGTACCTGCGAGTTCCGATCCCGCAGCCTTGGGGAGGGGAAGCAGGTGACGATCTCCCTGGGGGTGGCCGAGCTGAAGCGGGAGGACACGCCGGAGACCCTGGTGGAGCGTGCGGACAACGCGCTCTATACCGCCAAGAGGAACGGGCGCAATCGGGTGGAGCACGCCAGCGCGCCGGGAAAGGCCTGACGGCCCCCGATCGGGTATACAAAACCACAGAAATTTAAGGAGAAATTTTCATGAGTCTTGCTTTGATCGTCGACGTGCTGGCTGCGTGCCTCCTGGCCTTCTTCTTGGTGCGCGGGGCGCTGCGCGGCTTCCTGGGCGAAGTCCTGAGCCTCGTTGGGTCCGTCGTCAGCGCGGTGGCCGCCTGGACCCTGTCGGGCCCCGCCGCGGAGTTTGTGCTGAGGCACTTCCCCTCCTGGGACCTTCGGCTGACGGGCCTGGGCTGCGCCGTCGCCATCTTCTTCGCGATCTCCATCCTCTTCGCCGCCCTGGCGGAGCTCTTCTCCATGCTGATCGCGGCGGCCAACCTGTCGCTGCCGGACCACGTGCTGGGGCTCGCCATGGGCGCGGTCAAGACCTTCTGCGTCCTCCTCTTCGTCTACGGCCTGCTGACAATGTTCTCCGCCGTCGTCCCCACCGGCTGGATGGCGGAGAGCCGCGCCATGCGCATAGCGGCCGCAGCCTGGCCGCCTGCGGTGCGCTTCCTCGAGGGGCAGGGACTGCTGGACCTCGAGAATCTGCGGTCCGGGGCCCTCTCCGCCGGGGTCTCCGCCCTGGCGCTGCCCCCGGCCTCGCAGGGCGAGGGGGTGGTTCGGTCGGAGGACGTGCTGGCCGTTCCCGCCTCGCCGGATGTGAGCCACTGATGCGCGCGGACCCCTCCATCCTGGAGCTCCTGGAGTTCCGCAAGGCCCTGTCGCCCCTGAGGGAACGGCTGGGGGGAGAGCTGGGGGCCCTCGCCCTCGATCGGCTGGCCCCGGCGGAGGACTTCGCCCACCTCAGCCGCCGCGCGGACCTGCTGAAGGAGTGGCAGGACCTGCTGGACGCCCAGGGGGCCCCCCAGTGGAGTGCAGACCTGCCCGCCGTCACCCCCCTCTTCGAAGGGGCCAGGCGCAGCGGCATCCTGTCGGGCGGCGAGCTCCTGATGGTGCGCGCTCTGATGGGCGCGGCGAAGCGCGTGCGGGACGGCCTGGCGGACGCCCCGAACCCCGCCCTCGAGGCGCTGCGCCGAAGGCTGAGGGACTTCGCCCCGGAGATCGAGGCCCTCTCCGTGGTGGAGGACACGGGGCGCCTGGCGGACCGGGCCAGCCCGAAGCTGGCTCAGATCCGGGAGGCGCTCGAATCCCTGAAGCGGTCCGGGCGGCGCACGGCGGAGCGGCTGCTGAACGACCCCAACGTCCTGAACATGCTTCAGGAGCGGACGTTGGCCTGGCGGGACGGGCGCTTCCTGCTCCTGGTGCGGCAGGAGTACGTCAACCGCTTCCCCGGGCTTGCCGTGGAGCGCTCCAGCTCCGGAAACTCCGTCTACATGGAGCCCCGGATGCTCTCCTCCATCAACCACGGCCTCTTGATGCGGACCCACGAGGAGCGCGACGAGGAACAGCTGATCCTGCTGGACCTGACGCGGAAGGTCCTGGCCCGCGCAGGGGCCCTGGACGCGGCGGAGCGCGTGCTGGGGGAGCTGGACCTGATGACGGCCTGCGACGGGCTGGTGCGCGGTCGGGGCTGGATCGTCCCGGCGCTGAGCCGGAAGCGCGGCCTTCGCCTGGTGGGGGCGCGGCACCCCATGCTGAAGGACGCGGCCGTGCCCGTGGACGTGTCCTGCGGGGAGGACGAGGGGTTCTCCACCCTGGTGGTGACCGGGCCCAACACGGGGGGCAAGACGGTGGTCCTCAAGACCGTGGGGGTGTTCCTGCTGATGGCCTGGTGCGGCCTGCCCGTTCCCGCCCGCGACGGCACCCGGATCGGCAGCTTCGACGCCCTCTTCGCCGACATCGGCGACGAGCAGAGCATCGAGCAGAACCTCTCCACCTTCAGCGCCCACCTGAGGAAGATCGTGGGCATCCTGCGGGACGCCACGCGCCAGTCCGTCGTGCTGCTGGACGAGCTGGGGGCGGGGACAGACCCCCAGGAGGGGGCGGCACTGGGGACGGCCATCCTGGAGACCCTGCGAAGCCGCGGCTGCACGACCCTGGCCACCACGCACCACAACCCCATCAAGCAGTACGCCCTGACGACGCCCGGAGTGGAGACGGCCAGCATGGAGTTCGACGCGGAGCGCCTGGCCCCGACCTACCGGCTCCTCATGGGCGTCCCCGGCAAGAGCAACGCTCTGGCCATCGCCCGTCGCTACGGGATGCCGGAGGAGGTCCTGAATCGGGCTCAGGGAGAGCTGGCAGCCCGCGGGGTCTCGGCGGAGGAGCTGATGGGGGAGCTGGTGGAGCGGCGGGCGGCGCTGGACCAGGCGGAGCGGAGCTTCCAGGAGACCGTTCGGGAGACGGAGCGCCTGCGGCAGGCCTATCAGGACCGGGTGCGGGAGATCGACGGCCAGCGGGACAGCATCATGGAGGCGGCGGACCGCCGGGCGGAGCAGCTGCTTAGCCGAGCGGAGGCGGCGTCGAAAGGCATGATCCGCGACCTGGAGGAGACGGTGAAGATGAGGGCAAGTCAGGGGCTGGAGGGGCGCCGGCAGGAGATACGGAGGATACGGAGCGGCATCGACCGGCGCCGCGACAGGCGCGTGGAGCGGGAGATCGCGAGCCGTCCCGCGTCCTTTTCCGTGGAGCCGGGCGTCACGGTCCAGGTGGCGGGCAGCGGCATCGTGGGCGTGGTGGAGTCCGTGAAGAACGGCCGCGCAGCGCTGATGGCGGGTCCCATGCGCGTGGAGGTCCCCCTGGAGCAGCTGGCCCCGACGGAGAAGAAGGCCAGGGTCGCCGTGCCGCCTCCCAACGCCGAGGCCATGTCCCGGGCGGAGACGGTCCCCAGCTCCATCATGGTGCGGGGCATGGACGTGGGGACGGCCATGCCCTTGGTGGAAGGCTACCTGGACCGCGCCTACCGCGCCAACCACACGAGCGTCACGGTCATCCACGGGCGGGGTGAGGGCATCCTGCGCCGGGAGGTCCACGCGCTCTGCTCCCGGCTGAAGTACGTCAAAGACTTTCGCCTCGGAGGCGAAGGGGAGGGCGGCTTCGGCGTCACCGTCGTGTCGTTTCGCTAATACCAATTCGCGTTTAAAGAAGGGCAAGAAAGGCCCCCCTGCAAGGGGGGCTGCCCCGAAGGGGCT
>ERZ772967.2393-NODE-2393-length-12104-cov-3.958918_pt1 | contig 12104 bp, 10 predicted proteins | sample MGYA00511677_ERZ772967 | MGnify/ENA primary metagenome ERZ772967 (study PRJEB29015, sample SAMEA2737931) | human oral metagenome | biome: human oral; feature: human-associated habitat; material: dental | place: China | collected 2146 ...
AAATCGTTGTCGCGGCTGTGGATGCCGATAATCATGCCTTCGTAGATTTTGTCGTTGGGCGACACGAACATACGGCCGCGGTCTTCCAGATTCCATAAGGCATAAGCGACGGCTTCGCCTTGCTCTTGGGAAACCAGTACGCCGTTGTGGCGGCCGGGCATATCGGGTTTCACTGGCGCGTAGTCGTCGAATACGTGGCTCATCAGGCCGACACCGCGCGTCAGGGTCATGAATTCGCCTTGGAAACCGATTAAGCCGCGCGCGGGAATATGGTATTCGAGGCGGGTACGGCCGTTGCCGTCGCTTTCCATATTGGTCAGTTCGCCACGGCGGCGGCCGAGTTCTTCCATTACCGCGCCTTGGTTGTCGTCGGGCACGTCCACGGTCAGGTTTTCATAAGGTTCGCATTTTTGGCCGTTAATTTCGCGGTACACGACGCGCGGTTTGCCGACTGCCAATTCAAAGCCTTCGCGGCGCATGTTTTCCAACAAAATGGTCAGGTGCAATTCGCCACGGCCGGAAACGCGGAATACATCAGCGTCGGCAGTATCTTCAACACGCAGGGCAACGTTGGTCAGCAATTCTTTTTGCAGGCGGTCGCGGATTTGGCGGGAAGTTACGAATTTGCCTTCAGTACCGGCCAAAGGAGAAGTGTTGACCATAAAGTCCATGGTCAGGGTCGGTTCGTCCACGCTCAACATAGGCAAGCCTTTAGGATTGTCTTTGTCGGTAATGGTTACGCCGATACCGATGTCTTCGATACCGGAAATAATCACGATGTCGCCGGCTTCAGCTTCTTCCAAAGGTACGCGTTCCAAGCCTTGGAAACCCAAAAGTTGGTTGATACGGCCTTGGGCAACTTGTTCTTCATGGTTCATGACGGCAACGACTTGGCCGGGTTTGATACGGCCGTTCAGGATGCGGCCGATACCGAGGCGGCCGGTGTAGTTGTCGTAGTCCAGTTGGGAAATTTGCAGTTGCAGTGTTGCGTCTGCGTTACCGCTTGGAGGAGGCGTGTGTTTCAAAATGGTCTCAAACAGAGGGCGCATATCGCTGCTCTCGTCGTTTTCATCCAATTTGGCAAAGCCGGACAGGCCGGAAGCATAGACGATAGGGAAGTCCAATTGTTCGTCGGTTGCGCCCAAGTTGTCGAACAATTCGAATGTTTGGTCGATAACCCAGCTTGGACGGGCAGACGGTTTGTCGATTTTGTTGATGACAACGATAGGTTTCAGACCCAAAGCCAAGGCTTTTTTGGTCACGAAACGGGTTTGCGGCATAGGGCCTTCTTGTGCGTCAACCAACAGTACGACGCAGTCAACCATGCCCAATACACGTTCCACTTCGCCACCAAAATCGGCGTGTCCCGGGGTATCTACGATGTTGATGTGGTAGCCTTCGTATTCGATGGCAGTATTTTTAGCAAGAATGGTAATGCCGCGCTCTTTTTCAAGATCGTTGCTGTCCATTACGCGCTCTTCTACTTGCTGGTTGGAACGGAATGTACCGGACTGACGCAGCAATTGGTCAACTAATGTGGTTTTGCCATGGTCGACGTGGGCGATGATGGCAATATTGCGGATTTGTTTCATGATAATTTATAAGGTTTAGCTGGTTGCTTAAAAAAAAGATAACTGGCGATTATAGCACGATTCGCAAGTGATGACGGAATGGGTGATTCAAAAAAATCAGGCAAAAGCAGTTGAGAATAATTCATAATTAAATTTGATTGATTTTGTTGGATTATTTGCTTTTATTTATGGTTAACGAATGTAAATGTTTTTGAATAATGCAATGGATTCTTAATACAAATGTCAAAAAATTGTTATTAAAAACAAGGGGTTAATTTTTCAGACGGCCTTTTAGGCGGGTTAAATTTTTTGATAATTGTTTGTATTTTAAATAGAAAATTTGTCAAAAGTGCTACTTGTGCATACAATTACCTCATTCCCTAACAACACACGAATCTTCATTTCGTGATTATCAACTTTTAAAAGAAAGAGAAAGAATTATGCAAGGCAACCAAGCAGTTATTGATTACATGAACGAATTATTGTCTGGTGAGTTGGCTGCTCGCGACCAATATTTTATCCACTCTCGCATGTACTCTGAATGGGGTTACACCAAACTGTTCGAACGTTTGAACCACGAGATGGAAGAAGAAACCACTCACGCTGAAGACTTCATCCGTCGTATCCTGATGTTGGGCGGTACTCCTAAAATGACCCGTGCCGAACTGAACATCGGTACCGACGTAATTTCCTGCCTGAAAGCAGACTTGAACACTGAATACGAAGTACGCGATGCGTTGAAAAAAGGCATCAAATTGTGCGAAGAAGCTCAAGACTATGTTACCCGCGATTTGATGGTTGCTCAACTGAAAGACACTGAAGAAGATCACGCTCACTGGTTGGAACAACAACTGCGTCTGATCGAATTGGTCGGCGAAGGCAACTACTACCAAAGCCAACTGTAATCTAGCGTATAACGTATAAGGAGCTGAAAATGAAAGGTGATCGCTTAGTTATTCGCGAGCTGAACAAAAACTTAGGTTTGTTGCTGATTACCATTAACCAATACTTCCTGCATGCCCGCATTTTGAAAAACTGGGGCTTTGAAGAATTGGGCGAACATTTCTTCAAACAGTCCATCCGTGAAATGAAATCCGCAGACGATCTAATCGAGCGTATTTTGTTCTTGGAAGGCCTGCCTAATCTGCAAGAATTGGGTAAACTGTTGATCGGTGAATCTACCGAAGAAATCATTGCCTGCGATCTGAAAAAAGAGTATGAAAAACATGATGCTCTGGTTGCAGCCATCGCTCTTGCAGAAGAACAACAAGACTACGTCAGCCGTGATTTGTTGGAAAAACAAAAAGACATCAACGAAGAACACATCGACTGGCTTGAAACTCAGCAGGAATTGATTGGCAAAGTTGGTTTGCCAAACTACCTGCAAACAGCGGCGCAAGAGGACTAAAACACAAACCACTGCCAAATATAGCAGTCCCTGCTCCCATCAACGGCATATCTTTACGGATATGCCGTTTTCTTTTGTAGAAATGCTTAAAGGCCGTCTGAATGTTCAGACGGCCTTGATTTTATATCGCTTTCAAACGGTATAGATAAGTGGTTTCCTTGTTTCTGGCAAACACCAAAGGATCGGATTCATCTATTGCTTTTTTGTGTTGCGGTTTGGTTTTCAAAATATCGACTGCATCGAGCGAGGCCGTCTGAAAGCATTGTTGTAAAAAGTCTTTATCGCGCAAATGCAAGTGTTCTGCTAGATCTGAAATAATCAACCAGGCTTCGCCGTTTGGATTTAAGTGCTTGCGTACGCCGTTGAGAAACGCAGTCAGCATGGCATGATTGGGGTCGTAAAGGGCAGTCTCAATAGCGGAGGTCGGTTTTGCCGGCAGCCAAGGCGGATTGCAGACGATAAGGTCAGCGCAAGTTTTGGGAAATAAATCAATCGATTGAATGCTGACAGCTTTATCCAAGCCTAGGCGTTCGAGGTTTGCTGTGGCGCAGGCAATTGCTTTGGGGTTGGTGTCTGTGGCAATGATGTCGGGTATGCCTCGTTTGGCGAGAATAGCAGCAATAACGCCTGAGCCGGTGCCGATGTCAAAGGCCGTCTGAATATTGGGAGCAAGTGGCGCTTGGGCGATTAAATCCAAATATTCGCCACGCAGTGGAGAGAATACGCCGAAAGGAACATGGATTTTTCCGTCTAGCTGTGGAATGTCTATGCCTTTTTTGTGCCACTCGTGTGCACCGATAAAACCCAGTAATTGATTCAGCGGTAAGAGAAACGGTTTGTCGTTTGGTGTGTCGTAAACATCGTACAGGGCGGCGTAGATGTCGGGTGCGCGTGCATTATCTAGTTGAAAATTCGGTTGAATTTCAACGGCAAGCATATTGAGCAAACGGCTTTGCTGAGCCTGTTTCATACGGTGGGCGTGAAAGGCCGTCTGAATATCGGCAGGTGTGCCTTTCTTTTTTTCAGACAGCCTGCGGATACGTTTTTTCATTGCAGCCAAGACTTGCTTGGCATTGTGAAAATCGCCAGTCCAAACAGTTGCAGTTTGCGCGTGGGCATTTTTTAAAATTTCTACTGCGGCTGCTTCTTGGATGTAAAACGCTTGCTAGGGCGGTTTTTGGGTGCTTTCGTTGCGCCATTCGATGTCGGAGCGGTTGGTAGGGATGGTGTGGGGCATAATGTGTTTCAAATCGGGGAAATAGGGGATTAGTTTACTATATTTAGGATATGTTCGGTTTGAGAGGAGCTTTTAATAGTCTAAATTAGACAAAATGTATAAAATTTCTCAGGTTTTAAAATTTATACCAATATTTTGATAAAAATAGATTGTCGTTTTGTCTAAAATGAGTATAATGCACAACCAGAACACAATAATCTTAATCAGATTTGGACAAGGAACATCATGCAATTAGACATTGACCGTTTGGTTGCCTATTTTGGCGGCGTAAACGCGCTGGCCGAAGCCCTGAAACAGCACGACCCAGAAAATGCTGCGACCACAGCGGCTATCTACAAATGGCGTACACGCGGTTCCCTGCCTTTGGCTCAGTTGCAAAAACTGACCGCTTTGGCGGAAGCACAAGGCAGACCGCTTGATTTGAATGCTTTTTTACAAAAAAACGAATCTCTGGAGAGAACAGAAATGACACAGACCAACCGCGTAATTATTTTCGACACCACCATGCGCGACGGCGAGCAGTCGCCCGGTGCATCCATGACCAAAGAGGAGAAAATCCGTATTGCCCGCCAGTTGGAAAAGATGGGTGTCGATGTGATTGAGGCAGGTTTTGCAGCAGCCAGTCCGGGCGATTTTGAATCGGTTAATGCGATTGCCAAAATCATTACCAAATCTACAGTTTGCTCATTGGCGCGTGCCGTTGAAAACGATGTGCGCAAAGCAGGCGAAGCTGTTTCCCCCGCTCCGAATAAACGTATTCACACTTTTATCGCTACCAGCCCGATCCACATGGAGCACAAACTGAAAATGAAGCCGCAGCAGGTAATTGATGCGGCGGTCAAAGCGGTGAAAATTGCCAAAGAATACACTGACGATGTGGAATTTTCTGCCGAAGACGCAGTGCGTTCGGATTTGGACTTCCTTGCCAAAATCTTTACGGCGGTTATCGAAGCGGGGGCGACTACTATCAACATTCCCGATACTGTCGGCTACTCCATTCCTTCCGTATGGTACGAGCGTATCAGCAACATTATCAAAAGCGTTCCCAATGGCGACAAAGTAGTTTGGTCGACCCACTGCCATAATGACTTGGGTATGGCGGTTGCTAACTCATTAGCTGCTATTCAGGCAGGTGTGCGTCAGGTGGAATGTACCATCAACGGTTTGGGAGAACGCGCAGGCAATGCCAGCCTTGAAGAAATCGTGATGGCGTTGAAGGTGCGTCATGATTTGTTTGGCTTGGAAACCGGCATCGATACCACGCAAATTGTGCCGGTTTCCAAACTGGTATCTACTATCACCGGCTATCCGATTCAGCCAAACAAAGCAGTAGTCGGCGCAAACGCCTTTGCGCACGAATCAGGCATCCACCAAGACGGCGTGTTGAAACACCCTGAAACCTATGAAATCATGACTGCCGAATCAGTCGGCTGGTCAACCAACCGCCTGACTTTAGGCAAATTGTCCGGCCGTAATGCTTTCAAAACCAAGCTGGCTGATTTAGGCATCGAGTTGGAAAGTGAAGAGGCATTGAATGCGGCATTCGCACGCTTCAAAGAGCTGGCGGATAAGAAACGCGAAATCTTTGATGAAGACTTGCACGCTTTGGTGTCTGATGAAATGGGCAGCCTGAATGCTGAAAGCTACAAATTCATCTCTCAAAAAATCAGCACCGAAACTGGTGAAGAGCCTCGTGCCAATATCGTGTTCAGTATTCGCGGCGAAGAAAAACACGCTACCGCTACCGGCTCCGGCCCTGTTGATGCGATCTTTAAAGCCATTGAAAGCGTGGCTCAAAGTGGCGCGACCTTGCAGATTTACTCTGTCAACGCGGTGACACAAGGTACAGAAAGCCAAGGCGAAACTTCTGTCCGCCTGCAACGTGGCGATCGAGTGGTCAACGGTCAAGGCGCAGATACCGACGTGTTGGTGGCGACTGCCAAGGCTTATCTGTCTGCACTGAGCAAATTGGAATTCGGTCAAGCCAAGCCTAAAGCGCAAGGCAGCGGCATGATTTAATTTATTGAAAAGGTAAAGGCCGTCTGAAATCGTAGTGATGCGTTTCAGACGGCCTTTTTTATTTGGTCAAAAAATAGTTTGTTTATTGAAGTTTAAGCAGTCGGTCTTGTTCAACAGACAAAACGCCGTTTACCTTTTTGAAATAGGCAATGGCATCTTCAATATTGGTCTTGGAAGATGGACGGATAGCAATGCCGTGCAGGTTTTTATATTCGTAAACCAAAGTTGCGCCGGAGGTTTTCATTGCTTTTAGCAATGGGGCGGAACCGGTTTGGGCATTATAGAAGATAATCAGATTGCCGGTTGTATCTTGGGCTTGCTGTTGAGATGGGGTGGCAGTTGATTGAGCAGAAGTGCTTGAACTTTGGCAGGCGCAAAGCAGGGTGGAGAGTAGGACGAATGCTAGGGTTTTCATGGCATTAATTCAATTTGATAAAAGGCTAAGGCCGTCTGAACAATCGTAAAACGAAATCAAAGTTTCCATTTACAACTTTCAGACGGCCTTTATTAGTTATGCTTCAGGCAATTCCATGGCCAAAACGGTTTGTTCTTGTTTAGCACGGAAAACGGCCAGTTTTTCAGCCAATTCAGGATTTTCGTTGGCCAAAAGTGAAATGGCAAACAGCGCTGCATTGGCCGCGCCGGCTTCGCCAATGGCAAATGTGGCAACAGGAACACCTTTAGGCATTTGCACAATCGAAAGCAGGGAGTCTTCGCCACGCAGATATTTGCTGGGAACGGGAACGCCCAAGACGGGAACCGTGGTTTTGGCAGCGACCATGCCCGGCAAATGCGCTGCGCCGCCTGCGCCGGCAATGATGGCTTTGATGCCGCGTTCGCGTGCGGTTTCGGCGTATTCAAACATCAAATCAGGCGTACGGTGTGCAGAGACGACACGCGCTTCGTATTCAACGCCGAATTCTTTGAGAAATTGTGCTGCCTGCTGCATCACCGGCCAATCGCTGTTGCTGCCCATAATAATGCCGACTTGGATCATGAGGAGTTCCTTTTGCTTGAATGGATTAAGGGTAAAAAATATTCAGACGGCCTTGGGGATGACAAGGCCGTCTGAACGTTTATCTTTGTTTGAGACTGATAGAAGCACGTTTTGCCGCTTCGCTGTTGGGGAAGCTTTGTATCAGTTTGCGCCATGTGCTGCGGGCGATGTCTTTTTGTTGCAGTTTGTATTGGCACTGGCCGATGCTGTACATGGCATCAGGAGCTTGCGGGCTATTGCGGAATCGGTTGGCGTAGCGGTTGCCGATTTCGATAACAGATTCGCAGTTGCCCAGACGTTGTTGGCTTTGCAGGAGCAGGTACATATTGCGGCGGGCAATTTCGCTACCGTTGCCTCCGTCTGCTTCTTTCAAAATGGCCACTGCGGCAGAGAAGTTGTTGCGCTGATAGTATTTTTGCGCCTGATTATAAAGGCGCAGTTCGTTTTGCGAAGCTGAGTCTGTTTCAGACGGCACTCTGCCACCATTGGCCAAATAATTCATTTTCAGCTTGCGGTCGTCCAATCGCTGGGCTTTGGGATTGGAAGCCGAAGTAGTCGGACGTTTGATGGTTCGTTGTTGTTCCAATGTGTGCAAGCGTTGATTTAATTCTTCAACCGTGCGTTCCAGTCGGGCGATTTGTATACCCAAGTGGTCAATCTGGGTTTGTTCGTCCAAACGAGGATAGGGAATATTTTTCTCAGGCAAAGGCTCACGCGGAATATCCGGCAGGACAAAGTTGGGATTGTCGGCAGGTTGGGGAGGATGGGAAACGGCGCATGATGCGGTCAATAGAGTAAGCGGCAAAAGAAACAGGAAATGTGATAATGTTTTCATCGGATTGTGTCGTTTTATTTTTTTAGTAGCAATGTCAAACCGTCGCCGACAGGCAGGGTAATGGGAATAATGCGTGTATCGTGCGGCAGATTTTGGTTGAAATGGCGCAGGATATCCAAGCTGGGCGGATCGTTTTCGGCTGCTTCATTCATGACGCGCCCACCCAGCAAGATATTGTCGATGGCAATCACGCCGCCACTCCGTACCAGTTGCAAACAGCGTTCGAAATATTTCGGCGTAGGTGGTTTGTCGGCATCGATAAGTGCCAAGTCGTAGCTTTCCGACTCTCCTTGCGCAATCAAATCGTCCAAAGTCAGCAAAGCCGGTTGCAGATGAAGCGAGATTTTATGCGCTATGCCTGTAGCCTGCCATGTTTCGCGGGCAATATCGGTAAAGGTTACATTGATGTCACAAGCCGTGATTTTGCCGTCTTCGGGGAGGGCAAGCGCCATGGCGGTGCTGCTGTAACCGGTAAAGACGCCAACTTCCAAATATTTTTGGGCATTCAATAATTTGGCCAACCACACCAACATTGCTGCCTGCTCTTGGGCGATGGCCATCTTTCCCAGACGATGTGATTGGGTACGCTCGCGCAATGCGGTCAAAACGGGATGTTCGGATTGACCGATGCTGTTGAGGTAATGTTGTAATGCCGGATCGGTATTGTGCGTGTTGGTCGTCATGCCGATACGGGATTAGTCTTGGTAGTAGGTATAGGGTTTTTTGTTGACTTTGGCCGCTTCAAATTCGGCCTGTTCTGTCGGATTGAGGGTAACATCCCACAGCAAATGGCGATTTTCGAGGCGTTGCGCTTCCATTTCGGGATTGTCTTCCATGAGTTTGTCGAGGAATTGGGTAGCTTCGGATTTGTAGTGGTACATGATGTTCTGCCTGAATCGTTGTCAGACCGACATTATAGCCGATATTTTTTGCCAATATGCTAATTAATCGAACTTCCATAAGGTATAATGGCACGTCTTTTTTAGGCCGTCTGAAGCCTTTGCTCAATGTTTTGCCCCTTCTGCGGCAGAATATTGTGCAAAGGCTTAAGCCAGACAAGTTTCAGACGGCCTTTTTTATTGTGAAAAGAGCTGCTTATGTTAAAAAAATGGCTGCATAAAGTGTTGCCTAAAAAACACGTCAAATCGTTGCCCGAAAAGGAAATTATCCCGCTTGAGCAACACGGTATCCGTGCGGATATGTTGAGCTTTGCCGCGGAGAAAATTGCCAAACGCCTGCATGAAGCCGGTTTTCAGGCTTATGTTGTGGGCGGTGCCGTTCGGGATTTGTTGCTCGGGGTTGAGCCCAAAGACTTTGATATCGCAACCGATGCCACGCCGGAGCAAATCCGCAAAGTATTCCGCCGCAGCCGCATTATCGGCCGCCGCTTCCAAATCGTTCATGTAATGATCGGACCTGAAACCATTGAAGTCACGACGTTCCGCGGTGGCGATAAGGTTCAGCAAAATGCGCAAGGCCGTATTATGAAGGACAATACTTACGGCAGTATTGAAGAAGATGCCATGCGGCGCGACTTTACTTGCAATGCGCTGTATTACGACCCGATTAAAGAGGAGATTTGGGACTTCCATCAGGGCGTGGCTGATGTTGCTGATAAAAAATTGGTGATGATAGGCGATCCTGCCGAACGCTATCAGGAAGATCCTGTCCGTATTCTTCGCGCTGTACGTTTATCGGGCAAGTTGGGCTTTGAAGTAGAAGAGCAAACTGCTTTGCCGATTGCCGAATATGCAGGCCGTCTGAAAAATGAGCCGGTGGCCCGTCTTTTTGATGAAATTCTGAAAATCCTGTTTTCCGGTTATTCCTGTGCCTGTTTGAAACGGTTGAACGAGTTGAGTATTCCCGAAGGCATCCATCCGCTTTTAGATGCTTTGAAAACTGCCGAAGCGGCCGACAAACGTATGATTATGTTGGCGTTGAAAAATACCGATGAGCGTATCCGTGCGGATAAGTCCGTTTCCGTCGGTTTCGTATTGGCGGCGGTATTGTGGCCGACACTAAATGTTATGTGGCAACGAAATCTGAGTAATGGACAAAAATCAGTCCCTGCATTGATGGATGCGATGAACACTATGCGTGATACGGTAGAGAAGGGTTGGGGCGTGCCACAACGATTTTCTGCAACCATGCGTGAAATCTGGCAATTTCAGCCGCAATTCGACAATATGCGCGGTGCACGCCCGTATCGCCTGCTATCACAAGCCCGTTTCCGAGCCGCTTATGATTTCCTGATTTTGCGTAGCGAGGTTGGCGAGGTTGATAAAGAGATGGCTTCTTGGTGGACAACTTTCCAACATGCCGATGAGGAAACCCGTCAGCAAATGACTGCGGCCAATGATCACAAACGTCAGAAACAAAGTGGATCAACTGATGGAAAACTCAAACGTCGCCGTCGTCGTCCGAAAAAGAAAACCACTGAGGCTGAATAAATTATCAAAATAAATTTAAGGCCGTCTGAAACCATTGAATCTTTTGAGATTTGGTTTTTCAGACGGCCTTTTCGTATTCCAATAAAAAACCGCAGGTCTTTCAACCTGCGGTTTGTTTTTACGATTTGTTTTCTTCGCTGTCGAGGAAGCTGCGGAGGCGGTCGCTGCGGGTTGGGTGGCGCAGCTTGCGCAGGGCTTTGGCTTCGATTTGACGGATACGTTCACGGGTTACGTCAAATTGTTTGCCGACTTCTTCCAAAGTGTGGTCGGTATTCATATCGATACCGAAACGCATACGCAAAACCTTAGCTTCGCGCGGCGTCAGGCTTTCGAGGATTTCTTTGGTTACTTCGTGCAGGCTGGTGTACATCGCAGCTTCTGCCGGCGCAACGTTGTTGGCATCCTCGATGAAGTCGCCCAAGTGCGAATCATCGTCATCGCCAATCGGGGTTTCCATGGAAATCGGCTCTTTGGCGATTTTCATGATTTTGCGGATTTTGTCTTCCGGCATTTCCATCAGCTCGGCCAGTTTGGCGGAATCAGGTTCTTCACCGGTTTCTTGCAGGTATTGGCGCGAGATACGGTTCATTTTGTTGATGGTTTCAATCATGTGAACCGGAATACGGATGGTACGTGCTTGGTCGGCAATGGAACGGGTAATTGCTTGACGAATCCACCATGTGGCGTAAGTTGAGAACTTGTAGCCGCGGCGGTATTCGAATTTGTCCACCGCTTTCATCAGGCCGATGTTGCCTTCCTGGATGAGGTCGAGGAATTGCAGGCCACGGTTGGTGTATTTTTTGGCAATGGAGATGACGAGGCGCAGGTTGGCTTCGACCATTTCTTCTTTGGCGCGTTTTGCCTGGTTTTTGCCCATGGAGAGGCGCTTTTGGATTTCTTTGAGCTGCGGGATGCTCATGTGGTAGCGTTTTTCGATTTCCAGGTATTTTTCTTGTTCGACCTGGATTTCGGTAATCATCCCTTTGAGTTTTTCTGCGTATTTGCGCCGCTGTTTGCTCTGGCCGACGATCCAGTCGGGGTTGGTTTCGTTGCCGGGAAATTCTTGGATGAAGAGTTTGCGCGGCATGCCGGCGCGCTCGATGATAAGGCGCATCAGGCGGCGCTCGATGTCGCGGATTTCTTCGGCGGCGACGTTTAGCTGCGCTTCCATCAGGTCGATGGTTTTTTGCGGGAAGGAGAAGGCGGCGATGTATTCTTTGATTTCGCCGTGCAGTTTCTGGTTTTTTTTGTCGTCCAGCATTTTGCCCTTGTTGAGCGAGGCCATCAGTTTTTTGTGGATGGCAGCGAGCTCGATCAGTTTTTCTTTGATGAGATTAAAAAGCAGAGGAAATTTATGAATTTTAAAGATTTAGAACTTAAGGAGCCGATACTGAGTGCCGTCAATAAGGCAAAGTATGAAACACCATCACCAATCCAAGAAAAAGCAATCCCTGTTATGTTGGAAGGCAAGGACATCGTTGCCTGTGCTCAAACTGGTACAGGTAAGACAGCCGCTTTCGCATTACCAATTTTAAATAAGCTTGAATATAAGAAGAAACATCAGATTCGTGCTTTAGTATTAACACC
>ERZ772967.2396-NODE-2396-length-12090-cov-18.919069_pt1 | contig 12090 bp, 13 predicted proteins | sample MGYA00511677_ERZ772967 | MGnify/ENA primary metagenome ERZ772967 (study PRJEB29015, sample SAMEA2737931) | human oral metagenome | biome: human oral; feature: human-associated habitat; material: dental | place: China | collected 2146 ...
AGCGGTAGACGACGCCGGGCCCCTCGCGACCCCCCCGCCCGGCCCGCTGCACCCCGGCCGCCCGCGAGACCCCCACCGTCACCAGGCCGCTCATGGAGCGGGCCACGTCCAGGCGCGGCTCGCGCGCCAGCGTGGAGTCCACCACCACCCGCACCCCGGGCACCGTCAGCGAGGACTCGGCCACGTTTGTGGACACCACGACGCGCCGCCGCCCCGTCGGGCTCGGGGCCAGGGCTGCGTCCTGGGCGCTCGCGGGCAGGCGGCCGTGCAGCGGCAGGACGTCCACGCCCTCGGGAGCCGCACCGCGCAGGCGGGAGACGACGTCGTCGACCTCGCGGGCCCCGGGCAGGAAGACCAGCACGTCACCGGAGCGTTCGGCCAGGGCCCGCTCCACGGTGGCGGCGACGTGGGCGAGGAACTCCCGCGGCACCCCGCGCGGCCCCAGGCGGCCGGTGCGCCCCGGCGGCGCCCACACCTCCTCAAGGGGGTGGAGGCGACCGGGCACCTCCACCAGCGGGGCGGCTCCTTCCAGCGAGCCGCCCGAGGAGCCGCCCAGGATGCGGCGCAGGCGGTCGGCGTCGAGCGTGGCGGACATGGCCACGAGGGTGAGGTCCTCGCGCAGGGCGGCGCGCGCGTCCGCCAGGAGGGCCAGGAGCAGGTCGCTGTCCAAGGAGCGCTCGTGGACCTCGTCGAGGATGACGGCATCGACGCCGCTCAGCTCCGGGTCACGCTGGAGACGGCGCAGGAGGAGCCCGGCGGTGACGACCTCGATCCGCGTGTCCGGGCCGGCGCGTCGCTCCCCGCGCACCGCGTATCCGACGGTGCCGCCGACTTCCTCTCCCAGGAGGTCGGCCAGGCGGCGGGCGGCCGCGCGGGCGGCGATGCGTCGCGGCTGGGTGACGACGACGCGGCCCGGCCGGTGTTCCGGGGTGCGCTGCGGGGTGTGTTGCGGGGTGCTGGCAGCGACGTCGGCAAGGACGCCGGCCAGGACCGGCGGGACGAGCGTCGTCTTACCGGTGCCGGGCGGAGCGGTGAGGACCAGGCAGGCGCCTGCGTCGTCGGAGGCGGAGGGGCCGGGGGAGAGGCGCTCGCGCAGCTCGGGCAGCACCTCGACCACCGGCAGGTCCGGGGGCGAGGCGAGCAGCGCCCTGATGGGGTCGGTCTGCGGAGGCTGCGTGCGGCCCTGCGGCCCGGTGCGAGTCATGCCCCGATTGTGCCCGGTGGGGGAGTGGACGGGGCCGACGCCGGACCGGGGGCGGGAGCTGAGCAGCAGCAGATGGCCCCCGGTCAGTAGAGGACCTGAGGTGCAGTGGGTGGATAGGGACGAGGGGAGACGCGCAGCTGCCGGCGGCTACCGGATGCTCATGAGGATGTCTCGGGCCTGCAGGGCGTCGGCGAGCTTCTCGGCGTACTCGGCGTGCGTCTTGACGGCCTTGCGCATGCCGAGGGCGCCGCCGATGATGGCCGACCCCGTCGAGGACAGGTAGCGCAGCAGGGTCTCGCCGTGCGGGCCGGTCCCGAACTGAAGGTTCTGCGAAAGGTAGAAGCTGCTGCCCATGAGGGCGCCGAAGGCGATGGACATGCCCTTCTTGCCGCGGGTGATCTGGAGGGTGTCGGCGGAGAAGGGCGCGACGGTCCAGCCCTCCTGAGTGAAGAGCCCGGTAACGATTGATCGAACTTGATCGATTGGTGCATTAATGGTGTATGTGCGCTCAGCCATGGCGGGATGCTAAGCGACATTTCATTGTTCTTGCACATCACGTTCAATAACGTTTGCGTGAAGGTGGTGCGCTGCTGGCCTGCGCGCGCCCGGTGTGCCGCCTGGCAGTCCGCACGCACGTGCTCGGTGCGCCGGCCTGGCCCGCACGCAGATCGACGAAATCTTCAAAATCGACCCGGAGCCGCGTCGATTCTGAAGATTTTGTTGGTGAGTGCATGTAGGGCGGGCGTCAGGGGTCTGGATCCTCCGAGTGAAGCGCCCTTGACGCGGCAGATCATGTCAAGCACACTAGACATGTCAAGCAAACATGACACCCTCTCTCGGGGGTAAGTGGCTAATCAAGGGACGATCGCCATGCTCTCCGCCGTCTCCGCTCCTTCTGTCCTGGCCGCCACGTCGTCGACCTCCTCCGCTGTCTCCATTGTTGGTGTCGCGTGGCTATCCCCGAGACTTCGTGCCGTCCGGAACACGGCTGCGGCATGAGCCGGTTGTCTCGCCGCGCCCCGGGCGGTGAAGACCATGGATAACGACGTGCGCAGCCTGCGCGAGGCTCGCGGTCTTACCCAGGCCCAGCTCGGAGTCGCCCTGGGTGTCTCCAGACAGAGCATCAACTCCATTGAGAAGGGTAAGTACGACCCCTCCCTTCCCTTGGCCATCGCCATCGCCCGTTACTTCGAGACCACTGTTGAGGAGATCTTCCATGTCTGAATCAGATCCCACGCCGCCCACGCCCACTCCTTCCTCCGCTCCAGCGGCCGGTTCGTCCTCCCCGGGGGCGACGTCGAGTGCTCGGGCAAGCCAGAAGGCTACCAAGCGGCGGCGGTCCACCATCGGGGGCATGGCCTGCGTTGTCGCCGTCGTGATCCTTCTGTGGGTGGCGGCGTTGACGATCCCGATGTCCAACGGCTTTCTCTATGGTGGCGCTAGTGGGGCGTCAGTCGTGATGCTCGTGTACATCGCCCTGATCGTCGCCAAGAGGCGCGGATACGAGACCTTCGTCGTCCGTGAGCTTGAGAAGCGGGGGGACGAGCGGGACAGGGCAGCCTCGCAGCGAGCCTGGGCGCTCACTGGCGTCGTCGGGTTCTTCGGCAACGTTGTCGTTGGCGCTGTGGGTGCCTTTGGGGGGTCGATGAAGCTGGCCCTGGTGGTCGTCCTGTGGCTCCAGCTGGTCAGCTTCATCGGAGGGAACATCTACTTCAACCGCACGATGTAGATCGTGGAGGTGTGCCCGAGCCTGCCGCCCGCTCGGTGTACCGCCTGGCCCGCACGCAGATCGACGAAATCTTCATAATCGGCCCGGAGCCGCGTCGATTTTGAAGTTTTGGTTGGTGAGCGTGGGGTGGGCGCCGGCGGCGACCATCGCCGTCTTCGCGTAGACTTCGCTCCACCCTGACCGGCGCCCCGCGCCGGCCATCGTTCCCTGTCCCACCGCCCGCCCCGGGCGCACCCGAGGAGAATCCATGGTCCAGCAGTCCGCCCCACCAGGAATCTGGGACGAGGACCCCGACGGCGCCTCCATCCTCCTGGCCACGGGCCGCGCCCGCCACGACCTCCTCGTCATCGCCGAGCCCGCCTTCCTGCGCGACCTCGACCAGGCCTGGGGGCGCCCCTCGGCCCGAGTGCGCCTGTCCTTCCTGCCCGGCGTTGAGGCTCCGAGCGCCCCCGGCCACGAGGACGCGCTCGTGTCCTACGAGCGCGGTGGCCTCGGCGTCCTTGTCGCTCGTGGTCGCACCAGCATGTACGAGGGCGGGGCCACGCGCGGTGCGACGGCGCTGGCCCGGATCGCCAGCGGGGCCCGCCTGCGCGCCGCCCTGCTCGTCACGCGCGCCACCCCGCTGCGCGGCTCCGGTGACGTGGCCGGCGGTTCGGCGCCGGGACAGGTGCGCGTCGTCGCCGACCACCTCAATGTCTCGGGTGGTTCCCTCTTCCCGGCCCCCGGCATGGTCTCGGCTGGCTGGGACGCAACGCTCACCGAGCGCCTGGGGGGCCTGCGCGGCGTGAGCGGCAGCTCCGTCGTCGCCCTCGTGCCCGGGCCATTGCGCCCGAGCCCGGCCGAGTCCCGAGCCCTGACCTCCCTGGGTGCCGACGCCGCGGTGACCGACTCCGTGGCCGAGGCCATGGTCCTGGCCTCGAGGGGAGTGGCGGTCTCCGCCCTGACCTACCTCGACGCCCCGGCCGCCGGCGGGAACCTCGGGCGGGCGCAGCTCTCCCTGAGGCAGGCCTCCGGTGTCACCCTTGCCGCCGTCGAGGAGATCCTCAGAAGCCTGCGGGCCGGTTCCTGAACGTGATTCTGGGAACGGCGTGGAAAAGGATGCTGCCCAGGCCGCCGGCCCCCGTTAAGGTCATCTCGTGAAACCCTTCCTCTTCCTGGCCACCCGCAGCGACGATGAGCCCGCCGACGCCGAGTACGAGGCGTTTCTCAAGCGCACCGGCCTGGACGAGTCCACGCTCCGCCGCCTGCGCCTGGAGGCTGAGTCCCTGCCCCAGATCGACCTGGACGACTGGTCCGGCATCCTCGTGGGCGGCTCCCCCTTCAACGCCTCCACCCCGGCGGAGAAGAAGTCCGCTACGCAGAAGCGGGTCGAGGCCGAGCTCTCCGGCCTGCTCGACCGCGTCGTCGAGGCCGACTTCCCCTTCTTCGGCGCCTGCTACGGCGTGGGTACGCTCGCCTGCCACCAGGGCGCTGTCGTCGACACCACCTACGGCGAGGCCGTCACCGCCCCCGAGGTCACTCTCACCGAGGCCGGCCTGGCCGACCCCATCTGCGCGGGCGTCCCGAAGGTCTTCCAGGCCTTCGTCGCCCACAAGGAGGCGGTCACGACGCTGCCGCCCCACGCCGTCGTCCTGGGAACCGGCGAGGCCTGCCCGGTCCAGATGTTCCGGATCGGGTCCAACCTGTACGCCACCCAGTTCCACCCCGAGCTCGACGGTGACTACCTCGCCCACCGGCTCGGCTTCTACGCCGGTCACGGCTACTTCGCCGACGACGAGCTCGCCGACCTCCAGGCCCGCGTGCGCCTCGACGACGTCTCCGACTCCTGGAAGCTGCTGGCCAACTTCGTGTCCGTCCACGCCCGAGACTGACGGGCGCGCTGTCGGCGCGATGCCCCAGTTCGCGCAGCGCGGGAAGGGGATGCGTACGGTGCAAGTGGCGTGGATAGTGGGGCATCACCCGGGGCGATGTGTCTGATCGGCCCCGAATGCTCCAGGAACGTACAGAAAGGGCTCGCTTATGTCCCGCATCGTCATGATCGGAGGTCACGGCAAGGTCGCGCTGCTGGCCGCCCCGCTGCTCGTGGACGCCGGCCACGAGGTCGTCTCCCTCATTCGCAACCCTGACCACTCCGCCGACGTCGCCGCCACCGGAGCCACCCCGCTGGTCCTGTCCGTCGAGGAAGCCGACGTCGCTGAGCTCACCCGGGTCTTCGCCGGTGCTGACGCGATCGTCTGGTCCGCCGGGGCCGGCGGCAAGGGAGGCCCGGAGCGTACCGACGCCGTCGACCGCGCCGCCGCCATCCGCTCCATGGAGGCCGCCGCCGCAGCCGGGGTCAAGCGCTACATTATGGTCTCCTTCATCACCGCCTACGGCGAGGTCCCTGACGACCACCCGCTGCGCGCCTATGCCATTGCCAAGATCGCGGCAGATCGGTACCTCCAGACCACCGACCTGGACTGGACGATCCTGGGGCCGGGTCTGCTGACCCTGGATGAACCCACCGGTGCCATCACCGTGGCTCGCGTCCCCAAGGGCACCCCGACCTCGAAGGCGCCGACGTCGCGTGGGAACGTCGCCCGCGTTATCACCGCCGTGCTCGCCGAGCCGGCCAGTATCGGTAAGGTCATCCCCTTCTACGACGGCGACACCCCCATAGCCCAGGCTGTTGCTGACGTACCGCAGGAGTACGCCGACCTGTCATGATCGCCACCTTCGTGGGGTAGGCATCAGAAAGGCTCCGGTCCGCACTCATTGAGTGAATGTGGACCGGAGCCTGTTCGGGTCATGGTGAGGTCTACTTGCCGTCGCTCATGGCGCTGGCCGAGGGGGCGGCCGACATCTTGTCGTCGCCCATCTTGCCGTCCGACATGCTGCCGGAGGTGGGGCTGTCGGACATCTTGTCATCCGACATCTTCCCATCCTCGGTCTTGCCGTCGCTCATCTTTCCATCGGACATCTTGCCGTCACTCATGGTGCCGTTCGGGGTGGAGGTCTGCTCCATCTTGTCCTTGTCGGCATTCGTGGAGCCGCAGGCGGCGGTGCCGACGGCGAGGGCGGCAACGAGCAGGGCGGCTGACACGATCTTGCGAGTACGCATGGGAGAACTCCTTGGTGACATGGGCTGGCGACGTGGCCAGGTGAGTGGTGGCGCACCGACGTAGTGCGCCGTCACCAGGAGTTCGGAACCGATGGGTCTGCGGATGGGGGTAAGTGAGTGACTCTGCTCACTGTAGGTAGTGATGGGCGGAGGTCTCCCCTACATGTAGGGCCGGTAGTTCACGTATTGGGGCGGTTGCGTGCTTGCGACCGCCGGTGCGAACTGATGCGTCGTATGCCTCGTGGCGGGCGTGTGTCGGTGTAGTAGCACGATAATCCCGACGGCGATGGCGCCCAGCAGGATCGATGCAGCCCACGCTCGGAAAACGGCATACGGGAACGACTGTCCAATGCTGCTCAGCCCGAGCGCGGAGCCAATGGAGGTAGCGGAAATACCATATGCGAGGAGGATGTACATGTTCGTGAGAGCCATGATGAATGGAGCAACGCCGACGATGCGTGAGAACGCCACTCGGTGACGGCTCTGAGAGCCCAGGTAGAGGCTGATGGTCGCGATGAGGGCTGTGACGATCATGAGGATGATACCGCTGACGAGAGGTGCTCCTCGATAGTTAGGTGCGGCTGAGACCGAAAACCAGATATTGATCGTTCGCTCACTTGCGTTGGTGCCGCTCAAAAGGTAGCGCGCAGAATTCCCCAACTGGTGAAGAGCTGTGATGAGCATGAAGAGATTGACTGCTGATCCAAGTGTGACGAACCATGGTCGCGCAGTGGGTGTGTGTTGATTCATGATGGTTGCGGCGATTGCAGCGCTGCCGGTTGTCAAGAGGCACAGAATCGGCATCGGAGTGACAATGATGCTGTCGTTGAATATGAGGATGTCGATGAGCAGTATCTGCAACGTCGCAGCGACCATGACTGAGGTGGGGCGATTCTCAAAGATAGTTTTCAGTGACGAAAAGTGAAGGACGAACCACCAAACACCCGGGGTGCTGAGTGCATAGAACATCAAGTACAGGATGAAGTTCAGTGTGAAACCCGGAGGGGCGGTGAATCTGGGTTGCCTGTGGAGGTCGTAGAGGACCCACGCGACCTGAGTTCCGCAAGCGATCAGGGCTGTGACGAGGGCGATGATCCGGTCTCGCCTCCAGCGGGTGGGTGAGGGCAAGGCGGTCGTGCGGGTGACGCCGAGCGGTGGCGCGCTGACCAGCGCTGGCGGCGTGAAAGGCTGTGGGGGCGCGGGGAGGGGCCCGGGGGTTGGGGCGGGGGCGAACCTGGGAAAGCTGGCAGTGGGCCCTGCCGAATAGGGATCGATATCAGCGCCGTTGGTGACGATGCTGCTGGCGGGCTGGCCGATGCTGGACAGGTGTGGCGCCACCGGCTGCGTCGGAGGAGCGGTCTGGGCCTGGAAAAGGTAGGGGTAGTCGACCTGCTGCCCGCTCTGGGGGCCGTAGCCCGGCGTGAGGGCCGCAGGCGGCGACGACGCGGGGGCGTGCGGTCCGTGTGGCACCACACCGTATGGCGTCGCCGGGCCGTATCCGTCAGTGCCCGACGGCGTCGGAGTGGAGCTGCTCTGAGGTTGAGGTGGCTGCCGCATATCGGCATTGTGCTTGACCTGTCGGTCGGTGTCGATGACCGAGGTGATGTCGTGTGCCGACCCTGTGGTGGTGGGGCGGGATCAGTACCGGCTCCCCCATTGCGACTGGGAGCGGTGCTGCCTGCTGAAGCGGTTCTGCATGCCGTGGGGGCCGGCTGTGCCCGCGACGCCATACTGCTGCCGGCTGCGGCCACCGGGAGGAGCGGCTGCGGATCGGCGTCCGGCCATCAGTGTCGAACCGATGAGGAGGGCTCCCTGACCGATGATGATCGCCATCGCGATTCCTGTGCTGGATGGCTGAAAAGCGTACTCGCCAACGGTGGGCAACCCGTAGGCGAGGACGACGACGATGTTATAGAGCGTCAAAAGTGAGACGGCGCTTGTGGACACGATTCGGAACGATGTGCTGGAAGGGCGCCGCATTCCCAGGAACAGGCCTGCGGTGGCCAGGGAGGTGACGATGGTGAAAATGAGTAGCCCTGCCGCGATGGGGAGGCCGGCACCCCCTGATTCTGACCATATGAACCAGGCGCTGGTCGTGTAGTTACTGAGGCCCCTTCCTGCCGATATGCTCACGTAGGCCGATATGGCGAGGTATGAAATGTGTACGGCGCTGTTGATGAGCACGAACTGGCAGGCTCCCATGGCCAAGGTGGTGGGCCACGGCTGCGGAGTCCCTAAGCGCTGGTTGAGGCGTGTGGTGAGGATGGCGCCCACTGCGGTGACGATGAGTAGGAGGACAAAGGTGACGTTCTGCACGCTGGTGTACGGGTCCTGACTGTCGCCGGCGATGGGCATGGTGACAACGCCGTAGCCGAACCACAGTGCGAGCCCTAATATCTCAGTGACTGGCCGGTTGTGGAAGAGGTGGCGTAATCCGAAATAATGCCACCAGATCACTGGTGTGGCGATAATGAATAAGAGCGTCGAGATGATGGCTGTGTTCCACACGCTGCCCCGCGCCAAAGCGAGAAGAAAGGTGACATAGATGACGCCCTCAAGGGCGCAGCCAACGATCATGATGACCAGTGTCGCCGCCTTCAAACCGCGCCATGGCACATGGTGTGGTGCATCCAAGGGCCGGGACGATGTTGTTCCCGGGCGCGGGCTGCCCACCTGCGGTGGTCTGGCAGAAGAGGAGTAGCCCGGTGCGGTGACTGCTCCGCTCAGGTATGCCGACCCGGTGCTCGAGCCCGCGCCGTGCTGAAACTGCTGGAACTGCTGCTGTTGCGGTTGGTACGGCTGATATGGCTGATACTGCGGCGCGGAGGCCTGCGCGGGCGCAGGCGGATAGGGCTGGCCCGAGAAGGAGGGAGCCCCGGGTGGGCGCAGCACTGACTGGGTTGGAATCGCGCTCTGTGCGGGAGGCATGTACGCGCCGTGACCGGCCGGCGTCGGCGCCTGCCCGTAGGTCGCCCCGTTCTGCGGGGCGCCCGCCGGGACAGAGCCATAGGCTGCCTGCGGTGGGTACTGCGGGTTGGGTGGACCGCTGTATCCCTGTGGCGGCGGATAGGCGGGCGGGTAAGTCATGACAACGTCCTGATGATCGTGGCTCTCAGCTCCAGAACCGCGCCTGGACCGCCGAGTCGTTCGGGGCGTGCGGCCCCAGGGAGCGGCAGCTCAGCTGCGGGAGAAGTGCGAGACGAAGTTACGGATGATCTGTCCGGCGTCGTGCGCCTCGGAGGACCGGGCCTGGGTGAGGATGTCCTCGCTCATGTCCGGGTCACCGTAACCGGCCTCGTCGTAAATACTGACACGCCGCTCGAACTGGACGGCGTCGAGCTCGGGGTTGAACTGGCAGGCGTAGACGTTCCTGCCCACGCGCAGCATCTGGACCGGGCAGTCCGGCGAGCTCGCCAGCAGGGTCGCGTGCGCAGGCACCTCCCCGACGCCCTCATAGTGGCCGGCGAAGACCGTGACCGCCTGGGGGAGCCCCTTCAGGAGCGGGTCCTCGCGGCCCTCGGCCGTCAGGAACAGGTCGACGGCGCCCAGCTCTTCACCGAACTCCTCCTGCGTCCCGGTGCCCAGGTAGGCGGCCAGCACCTGGAGCGCGACGCCCGTGGCCAGAAGGGGAATGCCCTCCTTGAGGATCACCCCGAGCAGCTCGCGGATCTGCTCCTCGACATTGAGCTGACTGCGGGTCTTCTCGGCCGCCGGCGTGTCCGCGTTGTAGGGGCTGGCCCCGATGAGGACCCCGGAGACATCGGCCGCAGTGAAGGAGTCGAGGAAATCGACCTCCTCCAGGGCGATGTGCTGCAGGTCATCGCGCGATAGACCGCTCTGAGCCAGGAAGGACTCGTACTCGTCCTGCGCCGCCTCGTGCTCGGGGCGCGTGGTCACCATGATGAAAGGCTTCACGGGACCACTGTAGGGGACCGGTTGACCGGGCGTGGCCGTGTGACCTCTAGACCACGAACAGTATGAGGATGAGGAGGCAGAGCCACAGGATGACGGAGATCGTGCCCAGAATGAGGCCCAGCCAGGCCAGTCCCTCACCGGAGTTGTAGCTGTGGTGCAGGCGCCGCAGCGCACCGATGCCCAGGATGATCGCGGCGACACCGACGAGGGGGATGAAGCTGAGCAGTCCGCACACCAGGGCGGCCGTCGCCCCGGAGTCGCTGCGGGGGCGGGGTGCGGTGTAGCCGGGGCCGGAGAAGATTTCTGCCGGATCGAGATTCTCGGTTCCGGGGAAGACGAATCCTGGGGGGAGTCCGTCGACGTACTGCTCCGAGCTCGGCGAGAAGCGTGGCGCGCTCTGTCCTGGCGTGGAGGTCCCGACGGTGCTCATGACCACATCATGCACCGTCGGCTCCCGCAGGCGGCATCCTTCCCGCGGACGAATCGGGTGGCACCCGGCAGGTGGCTGCCAGGTACCCGCGAGGAGCCCGGTCCGCGGGGCCGCCGAGCACGGGCTATGCTGAAGTCCCGGCAGGCTCTGCCGGGTCCTGCCGAGCGTCCCGCGGGTCTCCCGCGAGAGGATTTCCCACGGGACACAGTCATTCTCTCGTTGCTTAGGCAGGAGCTCACTCGTGTCCTCTTCTCCCTCTCGTGGCTGGCGCCTGCACGGCGATGGCCGGTCCATCGCTCCGGGCGAGGTCGTCGCCCCCGGTGAGCGCCTCACCTGGCCGCGAACCATCGGCATCGGTGTCCAGCACGTCGTCGCCATGTTCGGCGCCACCTTCCTGGTGCCGCTGCTGACCGGCTTCGACCCGGCGACGACGCTGTTCTTCACCGGTGTGGGCACCCTGCTGTTCCTGGGCATCACCTCCGGGCGCCTGCCCAGCTACCTGGGCTCCTCCTTCGCACTTCTCGCCCCCATCGGAGCGGTGACCGGCTACACGCGCGACAGCGGTGCCCCCCTCGACCCCCACAAGGCCGCCCTGGCGCAGGGCGGAATCATCTCGGTGGGACTGTGCCTGCTGGTGGTGGGCGTCATCGTCCACCTGGTCGGCTCGGCCTGGATCGACCGGCTCATGCCGCCGATCGTCACCGGCGCGATCGTCTCCCTCATCGGCTTCAACCTGGCCCCCGCGGCCTGGGGCAATGTCACGAAGGGCCCGGTGACCGCGGTCGTCACGATCGTCTCGATCCTGGTCATCACGGTGCTGTTCAAGGGCATCATCGGGCGCCTGGCGATCCTCATCGGCGTGCTCATCGGCTACGCCACCGCGGTGCTGCGCGGGGAGGTCAACTTCGACGCCGTCGCCAAGGCCCCCGTTCTGGGGCTGCCTGACTTCCAGGCCCCGGCCTTCGACGTGCGCTACCTGGGCCTGTTCATCCCCGTGGTGCTCGTCCTCATCGCTGAGAACATCGGTCACGTCAAGTCCGTCTCGGCCATGACCGGGGAGGACCTCGACGACGTCACCGGCCGCGCCCTGTTCGCCGACGGTCTGTCCACCGTGCTCGCCGGCAGCGGCGGAGGCTCGGGCACCACCACCTACGCGGAGAACATCGGTGTCATGGCCGCCACCCGCGTCTACTCCACCGCCGCCTACGTGGTGGCTGCGCTCAGCGCCCTGGGCCTGTCCCTTCTGCCGAAGTTCGGCCAGATCATCGCCTCGATCCCCGCCGGCGTCCTGGGTGGGGCGGCCACGGTCCTCTACGGCATGATCGGCATGCTGGGGGTGCGCATCTGGGTGCAGAACCGCGTGGACTTCTCCGACCCGGTCAACCTCAACACGGCGGCCGTGTCCATGGTGGTGGCCATCGCCGACTACACCCTGGTCTGGGGCGACATGACCTTCAAGGGCATCGCCCTGGGCTCGGCCGCGGCCATCGGCGTCTACCACGCCATGCGCTGGATCTCGAAGCTGCGCGGCACCAATCTGGAGCAGGCCTCCCCGGCCTCCGCCCCCGCCGGCACCGAGCTGGAGGGCCCTGCCTACTCCAGCCGCGCGGCCCACTCGTCCTCGGCGGCCCAGGCTCCGACGTCGTCGAGCGCCGATAGCGCTGGTGGCAGCCGCGCCTGAGCTCCCCGCGGAGTCAGCTCCGCCAGCAGTC
>ERZ772967.2397-NODE-2397-length-12090-cov-10.864811_pt1 | contig 12090 bp, 12 predicted proteins | sample MGYA00511677_ERZ772967 | MGnify/ENA primary metagenome ERZ772967 (study PRJEB29015, sample SAMEA2737931) | human oral metagenome | biome: human oral; feature: human-associated habitat; material: dental | place: China | collected 2146 ...
GCGGGGCTGGCCAACAGTCAGGATGAGCCAGGGTCGGCATCTACGAGGAAACCGGCCTCATTGAGGAATGGTGCGGCGAAACGGATCCATACCCACCCCAGCCGAGCGCACGGATGCGAAAACGGGTGGTCCCGGACGCCGGCCAGGGACCACCCGCTGCGGGGATGGGGGACTAATTCGCTTCGGCGCGGTGGTTCAGCCACAGCCCGATGGCGAGCGGGACGACGATCCAGACGACGACGCCCACGGTGAACTGACCCCACAGCGTTGCATCCGGGGTCTGCCCGCCTGTTTGTGCCGAGAGAATGGTTTGCAGGCTCACCCCGGGGGTCCTGATCCAGGCGGCGATCTTCGCCGGGAGCTCGCCGAACTGGCTCAGCGTCCCCAACATGACGGGGCCGGCCACGAAGACCGCGACCGCCAGGGCGGTGTTGCGCAGCAGCAACGCCAGGGCAAAGGCCATGGTCGCGTCGAGGAGGAGGACCTCGATGCCCCCGAGCCAGCGCGTCCAGTGGAATTCCCAGGAGGCCTCAAGGCCGTGCGCCGCGGCACCGGCGGCGTTGAACACCGCCCACGACAGCTGGCAGGCCATCCACACCGCGAGGACCACCCCGAGCGTGACGAGGGCCTTCGCCGCGACGACACGTTCCCGGCGGGGTTCGACCACGAAGGTGGTCAGGGCCCCACGCTGGGTCCACTCGGAGGTGACCGGCAAGATGACGATGACGGCGGTGAGCATCGAGGTCATGCCCAGCGGGAGAAACAGAAGGTCGGTCCCGGTGGCGACCTTGGTCAGGTCGGGGTAGGTGGCGATGGCCCCGATGGTGGCGACGGCCAGGGCCGCGGCCGTGAGGATCGAGAGCACGAGCGCCGCCCGGGTGTTCACATATTTGCGGGACTCCGCCTTGACGAGGTTGCCGAAGCGAACCTGGGTGGGGATGGTGATGGCGGTCATACGAAGATTCCTCCGCGAGCGGTGGTGGTGGTGAGGTTGAGGAAGGCGGTTTCGAGGTCGGTGCCGTCGGCGGTCAGGTCGTCGATGCTGCCCTCCGTGAGGATCCTGCCGTGGCCGATCATGACGATGCGGTCGGCGATCTGCTGCACCTCGTGGAGCAGGTGGGAGCTGAGCAGGACGGCGCCACCGGCATCGGCGAAGCGACGCAGCACGGTACGCATCCAGTGGATGCCCTGGGGATCGAGGCCGTTGGCCGGTTCGTCCAGGATCAGCACCCGGGGCGAACCGAGGAAGGCCTGGGCGATGCCGAGACGCTGCCTCATTCCCAGCGAGTAGGCGCCGACCCGTTTGCGGGCCTCCGCGGCGGTGAGCCCGGCGAGTTCGATGACCTCGTCCACCCGGGACCGGGGTACCCCCATGGCGGTGGCCGCGGCCCGGAGCGTTTCGCCTCCGGTGCGTCCGGGATGCTGGGCGGAGGCGTCCAGCAGGACACCGACCTGGGCACTCGGGTTGGGGATGTCGCGGTAGCGGTGCCCGTCGATCAGGGCCTCGCCCTCGGTGGGGAAGGTGAGTCCGGTGAGGCACCGCATGGCGGTGGATTTGCCGGCGCCGTTGGGGCCGAGGAAACCGGTGATGCTTCCCGCCTCGACAGTGAAGCTGATGTCGTCGACGGCGAGGACATCGCCATAACGTTTGGTGAGGTTTCGGAAGGTGATCATGGCTTCAGCCAAGCCGGGCCAGCCGGGCTGGCGCCACGGGTGAAGGTCTGGTGTTGTGGCGACTGAAGTCGACGAGGTTTCGACTTTCGATTGGCGGAACAGCCACGGGGTATTGCCTAGGGTAAAAGCCGTGACCTCCGAACACCGACTCGGCGCGTGGGCGCTGACCTGGCGCTACCTGCTGGCTTTCTGCTGGGTGCCGCTACCGCTCGCCGTGCTCCTGGTGGAACAGGACCTGTCCCGGGAACCACCCCCGGCCTTCAGCGGTTTCCTGATCCTCGAGATCCTCGGTGTGATCGCCGCCTTGGTGCTGATCCGGTTCCGGCGGCGGGCCCCGATGCTGGTGACGGTGTCGCTGAGCGCGCTGAGTTCGGTCGCGGTCTCGCTGGGTGGCTTCGCGTCCTGGGGGGTTGCCAGCCTGTGTACCCGGCGGCGGTGGAAGGAGATCCTCCCGGCCGGGGCCGTCTTCATCGGATCCCAGCTCTTGTCCTACCCGGTCCGGCGGGCCCTGGGGCTACCTGTGGTCGCGGACCTGCGGGTGAACGACGCGCCGCTGCAGGAGCCGTGGTCCCTGATCGTCGGCGGCGGGGCACTGCTCCTCGACACGGTGGTGCTGGTGGCGATCGGCATGTACACCGGGGCCCGCCGGGAGCTGGTCGCTTCGATGCGGGCCCAGGTGGAGCAGGCCGAGCGGGAACAGCAGCTGCGGGTCGCCCAGGGGCAGGCCGCCGAACGCCAACGCATCGCCCGGGAGATGCACGACGTGCTGGCTCACCGGATCTCGCTGGTCAGCATGTACTCCGGGGCGTTGGCCTACCGGGACGACCTCAACCCCGAGCAGACCCGCGAGATCGCCGAGACCATCCGGGAGAACGCCAACCTGGCGCTGACCGAGTTGCGGGGCGTCCTCGGGTCGCTGCGGGGGGAGGAAGGGGACCGGCCGCAGCCCACCCTCGCCGACCTGCCGGGCCTCATCGCCGACAACCGGGCGGCCGGGGTGCGGATCGAGTTCAGCGGCGTGGCCCTGGAGGGGCTCTCGCCCGCGGTGAGCCGCCACTCCTACCGGATCGTGCAGGAGGGGCTCACCAATGCCCGCAAGCACGCGCCGGGGGCCAAGGTCGACGTGCGGCTCGGCGGCGACCCCGGCTCCGGGTTGCGGATCGAGCTGCGCAACCTGGTGAACGGACGCGGCGCCGCCGTCCCCGGAGGCGGCTATGGTCTACTCGGGCTGGCCGAGCGGACGGGCCTCGTCGGCGGCTGGATCGAGCACGGAATCCGGGACGAAGTTTTTCAATTGGAGGCGTGGATGCCATGGTGAGGGTGGTGCTGATCGACGACGATCCCCTGGTCCGGGCCGGTCTCAAACTGCTGCTCGGGGGACGCGAGGAGGTCGACATCGTCGGCGAGGGCGGCGACGGCTCCGAGGCAGCGGCCCTGGTGGCCGAACACCGGCCCGACGTGCTGCTCATGGACATCCGCATGCCGGGCAAGGACGGGCTGACGGCGACCGAGGAGCTCATGGCCCACAAGGACGCGCCGCGGGTGGTGATCCTGACCACCTTCGACTCCGACGACTCGGTGCTGCGAGCCCTGGCAGCCGGGGCCGCGGGCTTTCTGCTCAAGGACACCCCGCCGGACCGGATGCTGGAGGCCATCAAACAGGTCGCGGCGGGGGAGCACACCCTCTCGCCCAGCGTGGTGTCCCAGGTCATCGCGGCCGCGACCCGGCACCGGGGCGACCCCCGGCGGGAGGACGCGCGGGCCGACCTGGCCGTCCTGAACGCCCGGGAGAAAGACGTCGCGATCGCGATCGGGCGGGGGCTGACAAACGCCGAGATCTCGGCCCAGCACTACCTCAGCCTCGCCACTGTCAAGGGCGTCGTGACGCAGATCTTCGACAAGCTCGGCCTGACCAACCGCGTCCAGGTCGCGATCAAGGTGCACGACGCCGGATGGGCCGACGACTGAGTGGCCCGTTCCGGCCGAGCCTGCGGGCGGGCCGCTCGGAACCATGGAGTTCCCGTCCGGGAGTGGCGGTCCTGGAGCGTCCCGGCGCCCGGGAGGCTCAGGCCTTTTCGATCTTCTCGACCTGTGTCGAGAACACCTCCTGCACCAAGCCGGGTTTCACTCTTCCCTGTTCTTGATCCAGTAATCGCACTCCTCGAACCCGTCGGCCACGGTGTGGTCCCTGTGAAGCGTTCCTCCGAGCGCTTCCATGACGGTCCCGTCCGCTTCGCAGAAGTACGGCATGAGTTCGCCGTAGCCGTTCTCCCTCGCGAAATCCGCTATGGGGCATCCCACGAGATGGATGCTGATCCCCTCCTTGCGTTTCTGTGGGTTGACCTTCATCCCCCACGTGTTGTTCCACGATCCGTCCTTCTTGTGCTTGTTCAGCCTCCTCGCCCTCATGCCGAACAAGCCGTGAAGGATCCCCCGCACCAGCCTGTTGTTGAGGTCGAGCTTCTCCAGCGGACGCTGGTTCCCTCTGCCTGCCATCATCATGCCGTAACACATGTCCGTGATCTCTTCAGGGGACATGGAGCGGCCCGTGCACTCGTAATACGCAAAAGCTGAAAACGCGCCGTACAAATTCTTGGACATCGGATTCTTTTTCCCGCCTATATCGGGGGATCGTGCGACGAACTGCTCATACAGGCTGTTGATCTCCTCGAATTTTTCTTCTGCTTCCCGCTCGGTGTATCGCTCTTTCAGGCGCGTCCTGATCCATTCGGCGAATGTTGGTGGCATCGGGTAGAATTTCATTGCTTTCTCCTTGCTGCCTTTTCCGCACTTCGGACCGTCCAAAATCTCGAAATCCCCAGGTGCTGTCATTTCGCGCGTCTTCAGGCCCGGATGCCTCTCCTGTGGCGTCCGCGGGCCCCGGCTTCTGATTGCCGGAGTCCGCTTGATGACAGGTGGTGGAAACAACCAGTGTAGCGAGCAAACCAGAACAGAAAGTCATTCTTGGAGCCCCGTTCACTACCATTCTCAAAACCCGCTCCGGCTGGGCTTCACCGTTCGCCGCAGCTTTGGTACGAGAAACCGGGTTGTGCGCACCGTTCGCACCTTGAAACGGAGTGGTGCGGGGCAGGGTTTTCAGCTGGGTAGTGCGGAGGGCGATGGGCTCGGTGCCAGGCAGATGGTGCCGGATTCGACCGGAACTTCGGTCAGGCCGGATTCCGTCAGGCCCGCGAAATCGGAGCCGACCATCACGTCGACGGTGCCATCGACCCGGGAATCGGTCTCCAGGGTGGGGTCCTTCAGGTAGCTGGCGACCAGTTTCGCCGCGTCGGTGTTGTTCTCGCCGCTGCGGATGATGGTCTTCGTGATGCGTTCCTTGGTGTTGGTGGTTTTCGCCACCTCGAATCCCGCCGTCTTCAGGGCCTGCCCGACCTTCGACCCCAGGCCGCTGGTGAAGCCGCCGTTGTAGATCAGAACCGTGACCTGATTCGGTGTGAGCGTGCTCACCTGCTGGGTGACGCACGGAGTCGGCGGCGGGCTGGGCAACGGTGCGGTCAAGGCGTTCCATCCCAGGTTCGCCCCCCAGATCAGGAAGATGAGCAGACCGATCAGCAGGGCCGGGGTGGCGAGGAGTCGGAAGGCGCGCACGATTCAGGCTCTCACGAGAGTTCCAGCACGCGGGCGTGCATCGTCTGGCGTTGCTGCAGCGCGGCACGCAGGGCGCGGTGGAGGCCATCCTCAAGGTACAGGTCGCCGCGCCAGGAGACGACGTGGGCGAACAGATCGCCGTAGAAGGTAGAGTCCTCCTCCAGCAGGGCCTCGAGGTCGAGGGTGCGCTTCGTCGTGACCAGCTCATCCAGCCGCACCTGATGCGGAGCGATGGCGGCCCACTGCTTCTGGACATAGCCATGGTCCGGGTAGGGGCGGGAGTCGCCGACACGCTTGAAGATCACACCGGTCAGTTTAGCCATCATCGTGTCAATCAGCCCACCGGCATACAACCCGGGCAACATCCTCCCCCACGAGGCGCCGATCAACGGGTCACGTGGGGGAGGAACCTCCTCGGCGTCAGCCGGGTCGCGGCGACGGAACGCCCCGTGTCGGAGCATCCTCGCATCCCACCCGGGGTGTCCTGGCCGGGAACGGTGCCGATCAGTGCTTCCCTAGGGGTGTGAGTGAAGAACTGGTGGCAACGATTCAGGCCGGATACGGGTTCGACGGCGACGCGGTGCAGCTGGGCGTGCTGATGGACGGCGCCCCCATCGTCGAGGCCCCCATCCGCATTCCGCTGGCGATGTTCAACCGGCACGGGCTCGTCGCCGGGGCCACGGGCACCGGCAAGACCAAAACCCTCCAGCTGATGGCCGAGGCCCTCAGCAAGGCGGGAGTGCCCGTCTTCGCCGCCGACATCAAGGGCGACCTGTCCGGGATGGCCTCCCCCGGGGTGGCGGGCGAGAAACTGGCCGCGCGAACCGAGGCGCAGGGGCAGCCCTGGGAGGCGAAGGCCGCGCCCTGCGAGTTCCTGGCGCTCGGCGGGCAGGGCACCGGAATCCCGGTGCGGGCGACGATCTCGTCGTTCGGCCCGATCCTGCTGTCGAAGGTGCTGGGACTCAACGAGGTGCAGGAGAGCTCCCTCGGGTTGGTGTTCTACTATGCCGACAACAATGGCCTGCCGCTGCTCGACCTCAAGGACCTCGTCGCGCTGCTGAAGTTCCTCACCTCCGACGACGGTAAGGACGAGCTGAAGGAGATCGGCGGGGTCTCGGCCGCCACGGCCGGGGTGATCCTGCGCAACCTCGTCGGCCTCTCCGAGCAGGGCGGTGACGTGTTCTTCGGGGAACCCGAGTTCGAACCCTCGGAGCTGCTGCGCGTCGCCGCCGACGGCCGCGGGGTCGTCTCGCTGCTGGAGCTGCCCGACCTGGCCTCGCGACCCGAGATGTTCTCCACCTTCCTGATGTGGCTGCTGGCCGACCTGTTCGGTTCCCTCCCCGAGATCGGCGACGCCGACAAGCCGAAACTGGTGTTCTTCTTCGACGAGGCGCACCTGCTGTTCAAGGGCGCCTCCAAGGCCTTCCTCGACTCCATCACCCAGACCGTGAGGCTGATCCGCTCCAAGGGTGTGGGGGTGTTCTTCGTCACCCAGACCCCCAAGGACGTGCCCGAGGACGTCCTGGCGCAGCTCGGCAGCCGCGTGCAGCACCAGCTGCGCGCCCACACCCCCAACGACGCCAAGGCGTTGAAGGCGACGGTGTCGACCTACCCGAAGTCGGGCTACGACCTGGAGGAGGTGCTGCAGGGCCTCGGGATCGGTGAGGCGATCGTCACCGTCATGAACCCCAAGGGTGCACCCACCCCCGTCGCCTGGACCCGGCTGTGGGCCCCCGAGACGTCGATGCAACCCACCGACGCCGCCGTGATGCAGCAGGCGGTGGCGGCCTCGCCGCTGATGGCGAAGTACGGGCAGGCCATCGACCGCGAGTCGGCCTACGAGATCCTCACCGCGAAACTGGAGGCCGGCGCGAAAGCGGCCGAGGAGGAACGGCAGCGCGCCGAGGCGGAGAAGGCCGAGGCCGAACGCCGCGCCCAGGAGGAGAAAGAACAGCGTCAGGCAGAACGTTCGGAGGGGCGGTCGTCGGGATCGGGTCGCGGTCGCACGTCGGCGGTGGAACGGATCGCCAGCCGCGGCATCATGCAGGTGATCCGCACCGTCACCCGGGAGATCGTCCGGGGCCTGTTCGGCACGGGCAGGCGGCGATAAAGGTCGGGCCTGTCTACCGGGTGACGGGGTGGTTTCGACTCAGCCGTTTACTGGCGTTCACGTGCTGGCTCAACCGGCTTGGAGAAGTGGAAGTTGGTTGAGCCGGGCTGCGACGAAGGAGCGGCCCGTGTCGAAACCACGGTGACCGTGTCCGGGGTCTTGGGTCAGATCTGACGCAGGAGCGTGTCCGTGTCGACGCGCAGCAGCGTGGCGGCCCTGCGACCCGCGCCAGCGATGAAACCGAGCGGCACGGCGATCAGCGGCACCGCGACCACCCACGCTTGGGCCAGCAACGCCCCGGGATCCATGCTGAAGCCGGCCACCGACGTCAGCAGGGACGGCAGCGCCGCCAGTGCCATGACCACCCCGACGCCCAGAAGCACCCCGATGGCCGAGACGCACAGCGCGAAGATGAGGGCTTCCAGCAGGTAGAACCTCACGATCGCCCGCCGCGTCCATCCCAGGGACCTGAACAACCCGATCTCCTCGATGCGCGATGTCATCCACGTTCCCGCCACGGATGTGCCCGCGAACAGCGCTCCGAGGACGGTGACGAAGAGCACCAGCACGGAGGCCACCGCGAGTCCCTGCCGGGCCCTGTCGAGCTGGATCCCGGAGCCGATGGCGCTGCGGGTGCCGTAGCCCAGGTCCTCCACCGACTTCTGCACCTTCGCGACATCGTTCACATCCCCGACGTAGAGGTAGATGGAGCTGTAGGGAGGCGTGTCCGGTGGCAGTGCTGCCGCCTGGATCTCGTTGAACTGGGAGGAGTTGATGAACACCGCCTCCGGGGGCTCCCCCTGGACGGTTTCCGGGTCGTAGGTGCCGATCACCTCGAACTGTTTCGTCTCACCCACCCCGCTGTTGGAACTGACCGCCCGCGTGACGTTGACCTCGACCGTCTTTCCCACCAGGTTCTCGTGTTTTCCGGGGAGCAGCATCTGACCGGGCTCCGGGGAGGCGACCGGATCGCCGTGGGCGTCCTTCATCCGGTCGTCGAACGGGTTGCGGGGCATCAACCACCACGGTTTCGCGCCGTCCTCGGAGTCGGCGATGTCCGCAGGCGGGTCGATTCCCGACATGCCCGACGGGAACACGTGCTCCACACCGTCCAGCTGCCCCAGTTGCTTGACCGCGTCCGTGTTCAACGGTGGACTGTCCGGCCCGCCATAGCCCTGGATGACCTCGATCTCCTTGGCGCCGAGGCTTTCCGTCAATCCCCGGGATGTGCCGTGGGTGGCACCTCGGGCCAGCCAGGACAGGACAACCGTCGCCAACACCAGGAGCAACACCAGCACCGCGATCAACCTGTGCCGCCGCACGGTCCTGGCCAGGCTGCGTCTGACCAGGGCGAAGGTGCTCATAGGATGGTCCTCCTTCCGCGGAGAGCAATTGCGCGATCCGCCGCCGCTGAGGTGGCCTCCTCATGGGTCGCGACGACGACCGCGCAGCCCCGGTCGGCCAGATCCCGCAACGCCCGCCGGACGCAGGAGGCCAGGTGGTCGTCGAGGCCCGTGGTCGGTTCGTCCAGCAACAGGACCTCCGCCTCCATCTGCAGGGCCCTCAGGATGCACACCCGGCGTCGCTGCCCGCCGGAGAGCTTGTTGATCTCGGTGTCGTGGAAGTCGTCGATTCCCAGGTTTCTCCTGACCTCCGCGAGCCACGGAGCGGGAGCGCGGGAGCCGGGAGCGATCTCCAGGTTCTCGTTCACCGAGAGCCAGGGAAACAGGTAACTCGACTGGTGGACGATGCCGATCGCGTGGCGCCTGAGGCCGGCCCGACCGTCCTCGTCCAGCTGGCTGAGGTCCTGCCCCGCAACCTCGACGACACCCTGATCCGCCGTGGTCAAGCCTCCCAGGATGTTCAACAAGGTGGTCTTCCCGCCGCCGGACGGCGATACGAGCGTCACCAATTCGCCGGCGTCGACCCAGAAATCGAGATCCTTGAGCACGACGTTTTCGCCATACGACTTCGTGATGCCGTGACACGTGATTCTGGTCGTCATTCAATTCCCCAAACAGAACTCAGATAGTAGGCGAAGGTTGAATCGAGGCTGCATTTCTCGGGGCTGCCCTGATCCGCCATCGCCAAACGTTCAACATTGTCACAGGCGGTAAGTCCCTGCAATCTCTCCTTGGTGTCTTCCTCCTGTTGTGTGGAGAGATCGGGATGCATTGCGCCACGTGCTGAGGCCGCCCAGATCCGAAGACTTGTGGGGCGTTCTGCATCCGCCACGTCGCTGAGGGGGCGATCCCCCGGGCCTTGGCGGTTGCCACCCATTCGTCCACGTTGGCGACACCCCATTTCATACCAAGAATGCGGTAAACGAGTGTATCGCCCACTGCCCCGTCGGGGAGATTCTGCGGGACGGCAATTCTCAGTGGTGAAGCATGGTCGTCCAGCTGGAGTGCAGCGTCCGCGGCCATGAGGCAGGAGCGCACGCTGCCAGAGGGACAGCCGGATGCGGTAATTTCCGCATAGTTTTTGAGTACATCCGAGCGTTCGGCGTCGTCCAGTTTGTTTGCGGAGCGCAATATTACGGCCCGCATCAGGCGTGCGCTAAGTCCGTCAAACGGGGAGGTTGTGGTGGCAAGATTCACGACCTCATCCATGGAGGTCTCGGTTTTGTCGTTGAAGATCTCCTTGGTTCGGTCCTCCAGAAGACGAGCCGCGATGTAGGTCTGCCCCAAGGCTCCGATGGGCTGCGTTTCAGCGGCAGCCATTTCGTGTGTGTTCATGCGGCTGATCTATATTCAGCCAAGGGTGCAACTGTGAACTCTCGCGCTCAGTGTGCTTTGATATCCACAACATCTTCTCCGCGGCAAGGGCGTCTTCAAGAGAATTTTCCGTAGCCGTCTTCGCAAGGTCGTCGTCGGTTTTGATCTCTATCTTGAGTTGGACCCGCAGACCCATCGGCTCCTTCGTGGGGGAGATTTGTGTGAAAGGGGTCAGGGCGAGGAAGAGGATCACCTAAATCTTAGACGTTGATGGTCTTGGATATGGTCTGATAGCTTCAGCGAGGCTTGTTCACAACTCTCTTTGAGCGTGCGCTTACTGGGGTTTTTCCTGGCCGGCACGCTGTCTGTTAAATAAGCCTCATTGAACCTTTTCGTAATACGCTGCTGATCGGGCTCAGGTGTCCCGTCCGCCACCACTCCATGGATAGGCTTCTAGGGCAATGATCCGCTGATCTTGTGAGTGAGAAGTTTTGCCGAGGCCATCAGGCCGAAAGGCAGAGCGTCAGGGTCGAATCCGAGAGGATGTGGATCTGGCCTGGCGAATGGTCATAATGGCAGAAACTGTGAGCGTAGCGATGAGTGCGGGCATAAATTTTTCTGTTCCCCATTGTGCTCCAGCGATACCAGCCATCAAGATCAGAGAGCAAACGATAGTGAAATTCGTGCTGTACGCGATGTTTTGCGCTACAAAGGTCTTGTATGCCATCGCGGCAGTCAGTCCTACGATGAGCACGGATGCCATGATTGTCGCACGCGGAATCGTGATCCACGAGATTGCCGTCATGATGGTGGCCAGGAGAAATACCATGCAGATAATGAAGATGACAACCTGTGGGAAGTGCCGTTGTCGCAGTTCCCTTGTTGGCAGACCGGATTGTTTCATGATGCAACCGACGTAGAACACCAGGCTGCTGCCGCGGCAAGCGAAGCCACCAAGCCGATTGCGCCACCCCGAATTGCCGACCGGCCAACCACGCGCAGGAGCCAAGAAGCCACTTGAGCATACTTCGCCCTTGCTAGAAGACCCCTGATAGCCCCGTCGATGAGCATGGTTCCTGCGCCGGGAACCGCGATGTTGAGTACGCATTTGCCCCACTCCCCGCTGCCGAATTGGTGTTGGGGACTTGCTCCCTTCCCGCCTGCTCCCTTGTCCTCCGAACCCGGGAACACATACTTCCCGATCGGGACATTGAACCTTTCCGCGATACGCTGCAGTTCAGCCTCAGGTGCCCCGTCCTGCCGGACGGCCTCTACATTGACGCTCCACCTGCCCTCAGAATCCTGTTGAAGATAGCGTTCAAAAATGGTTGTAACCTCAGCCTCCACAGCCTGGAGATCGACATCTTCCTGCACAAGACTCGGAACCGACGCATCCTCGGGAACAGTGACGGCCGAAGCAGGAATCATAGCCTGACCACACGACATCGTCGCAACGAGAGCCGTCGTCGCCAACATCTTCTTGAACCTCACCGGAATCTCCTCATCCTCTCTTCTTGAGACCTACCCACGAAACGGAAGTCAACGACCTTTCCCCCACGGGTTCAGCACACGCACGAGTTCAATGGCGCACCACCCACCCCTGAGATTCACAGCCGCAGCCCCTCGGGAAAATCAGCGCTTCCAAGTTGTCGCATCCTTGCTTCAACCAGCACCACGAGGCAGATCCACTCAGATCCCCTGTCAAACCGGAATTGCGATGCGAAATGCCGTGCGACAGGTCTCGGTGAAATTTTGTTCTCACCACGCTACCCCGCCGACACCATCCGGCAGTAGTAACTATCGGCCAACAAACATCTCGAAACGAGTTCCGCGGGTAGTAACCGCATCGCACCCGACTCAGCCACCTTCCGGATCCGGCTGATCCCCTACCCTGCCCTGATGTTGCGGCAGCTCCCCGGCTTTTCTTCCCCATCGCCTCGCCTTGTGGCTATTCTTGTGCTCGGCACCCCAGTCAACGCT
>ERZ772967.2398-NODE-2398-length-12088-cov-5.894124_pt1 | contig 12088 bp, 11 predicted proteins | sample MGYA00511677_ERZ772967 | MGnify/ENA primary metagenome ERZ772967 (study PRJEB29015, sample SAMEA2737931) | human oral metagenome | biome: human oral; feature: human-associated habitat; material: dental | place: China | collected 2146 ...
CCCGCGCCGTAAATTTTAAAAGCGGCTATTGCTACAAAATTTAGCGAGCTTAATTTACGCTGCCGCAGCGGTATTTGCCCGCTACAAAGGTGATTTTATCGCGGATCTGAGCGATCTGTCTTAGCGCCTCCGCCAAGAAATCCACGTCGCTTTCGTCGTGGATGAACGAGAAGCTAGCCCGCACCCAAGCGGGTTTGCGCGACATTTCGGTATCGGGTTGCAAGCCGAGCAGATCAAAGCCGTAAGGCGCGGCGCAGTCGCATCCTGCGCGGGTCTGGATCTCAAATTTCTGCCCGAGCACCCCGGCTAGCGCGTCTGCGCCGAGCCCTTGCATATTAAAAGCAAAGATCGGCACGCGCGGCGCGGTGAGATTGCCGTAAATTTCAATCTCTGGGATTTTTGAAATTTCGCTTATGAAACGTCTGCAGATCGCCTCTTCGCGCGATTTGATCGCCTCTAGCCCCGCGCTTTTGCGAAGCTTTAGGGCAAGATAGGTTCGCACCAGCGCGATGATACCCGGCGTGCCCGCCTCCTCTAAGCGCTCCTTATCGATTATAAAGCGCTGCGTTAGGGCATCTGCGTATTTGATCGTGCCGCCCCCCGCGAATGTCGGCTCCTCACCGCGCAAAAGCTCCTTTCGCACCGCCAAAATCCCGCTAGCGCCCACGCCGCCCAAAAGCTTGTGCGCGCCGAAAAACACTCCGTCGCAAAAGCCGAGATCTACGTTTTCGTGCGCGATGAGCGCGCTAGCGTCCACAAATAGCCGCCCGCCGTGCGCCTTAAGCATCAAGTAAGCGCGCTTATAATCGAGCTTAAGCCCCGTCACGTTTGATGCCGCGGTAAGCACGCCGTAAATTTCGCGCCCTTTGTTTGCTGATAGTATTTCGCCCAAGCGCGCAAAATCCATCAGCCCGCTTCCATCCAGCGGCACGCGCACGACCTCGCAAAGCCCCTGTCGTAGGCTGATCTCCACGGAATGATGCTCAAAAGGCGAGATGATGAAAAGCGGCAGATCTTTTAGGCTCTCGCGCCGCAAGCCGAGTCTATCTCGCGTCGCTGGCGGCAGGTAGATGCCTAGAATTTCCCAAAGCTTCTTAATCGCCGCAGTCGCGCCAAATCCGCAGGAGATCAGGTAGTAGCGCTCCTCGCAGCCCAGAAGCTCTTTGATTTTCGCCCTTGCATTTTCGTAGTAATCGCTCGTAATCTCGGCGCTCGCTCCGCCTGCGGAGTGGACGTTGGCGTATGTAGAGAGCACACGCTCGATCTCCGCTTCTATAGGGCGATACGCAAGGCCCGAGGCGGCGAAATCGAAGTATTTGAGCCCCTCTTTTAAGATGATGTTTTCTTTGATCGTTTGAAAATCCAAAGCGCGACTCCAAAATTTTTGCAAATTATATCCAAACTCGCTAAAATTACGCCCGCAAGGAGGGCGAAATTTACGAGTTAAAAGACACTGCGCGAAATTTAGGCGATGCCGATATCGACGCGATTTTGCAGTTTCATTTCGTATTTGACGAGATAGGCTGTATAAGCGGCTACGCGGACGTTTTCGAAGCGATCGAAAATGAAATTTTGCTCTGCTTTGAACATCTCGGCGAGCATTTTAAATTTGGCGGCGAGCACGAAGAACAGATCAAAAAGGCGCTGATGAAATTCGCTAGAAGCGACCGCAAAAAAATAGGAATTTCAAAAATCTTGCCGCGGTTTACGGCACAAAAAATCACCGCAGATCTCATAAACGCGAAGTTTTTAATCACCGAAAAATCAAGCGAGCAAAGGGCGCAAAAAGAGCGCAAAAACGACCGCCTCCCGCGCGCGCTGCGCCGCTACCATATCACGGACAAGGTCCATTTTAGCAGCAACTTTGCAAGGTTCTGGTTTAGATTTATCGAGCCGAACCTACCCGCGCTGCGACGCGGCGAAATAGGACGCGTGCTAAGCCTAATCAAAGCGGATTTCAACGCCTACGCGGGGCTCGGGTTTGAAATTTTAAGCAAAGAACTGCTCGCGAAGTATTTAAATTTAGAGATTTCGCAAATTTCAAGCTTTTGGAACAAAGAGGTCGAGATCGATATCTACGCGAAATTTGAGAGCTTTTGCGTCGCGGGCGAGTGCAAATACAAGGAGCGAAAAATTTCAAAAAACGTGCTAAACGAGCTCATACTCAAATGCGAAAAAGCGCACCTCGCGCCCGATCTGCTCGCGCTGTTTTCTAAAAGCGGCTTTAGCGGCGAGCTACAAAACCTAAAAAGCGATAAAATTTTACTCTTTTCGCTTGATGATTTTAAAATTTTACTTTAAATACGGACGTAAAATAAATGATTATAAGGGAATTATCATGAAAAATAGGGTCTTGGCGATATCGTTAGGCGTGCTTTTGAGCTTAAGCTTAGCAGGATGTGATAGGAGAGAAATAGAGGATATTCAAACGGAGGATTTTTATGCCGCCAATCCGGATAAAGCAAAAAGCGTCTCCGAGGCGTGCGCTCTAGCCGATCTATCCAAAGAATCGGCAGAGATTTACGACAACTGCGAACGAGCCGCCATGGCGTATTTTAAAATCTTCTATAAAAGTATGATGCAATCGGTATCAAGGCAAGAGGCAAAGGCGCAAGATGAAAAACAAAAAGCTATGTGCGAGCGCAAAGAGGTGCGAAATACGGAATTCGACGTGGAATGCTTTCTGTTTCTAGCCGCCACGGGTTTGCCGATAAACTCTACAGCGCCTAAAAATAGGCTGGCTTATCTACTGGAGGAATGTAGAGGCGATGCAGTTAGCCCAAAATGTAGGCTTTTAAGAAAGGAGATAAAGTTTCTCAAGGAAGACCTTAGAATGAGTAAAGAAGAGGTCTACGAGGCATTATCGAAAAAATTGCAAATCGTGATAAAAGACTATATTGATTTTTACGTATCGCAAGGTAGATTCGACGAAAATCCAGACAAGATGACAAGCATGACGGTCGAGCAGATAGCTCCGAACTCGATTAGCATAGGCACGACGAGCTATGTCAGCTGCTTTACTATAACCACAATCGATACGGGTAAAAACGCTATTTTGGAGATACGAAAAGGCGCAAGCCAAAATGACGAATTCTGCATGCAAACATATAAACTACCCGAAGTTGCAAAAATTCTAAATGAAAACGGCGGCGTTATTAGGCTTAGATAGCAAAATTTTATCTTTTCAAATTTGACGGCAAAGCTTCAAGAGCTTAATTTTAAAGTTAAATTCCGCCGCTTGAAATTTTAAAGCGACGGAATTTTGTTAAATTTCAGCTCGCGCGGGTGGCTGTGCTGCGCGCGACTTGCACTGCTGCGAGCAAGCTCGCGCTGCTCGCACAAACCTCGCGCCCTGAATTCCGTAAATTTAGACTATTTTTTCACCTTGATCACGTATGGGACTGATTTGATCACGCCTTTGGAAAAGAGCGTCTTGGTGTCCGCATATACGGCGTCAAGCTCGGCTTTTGAGACGTCCGCATCGCTTACCTGCACGTCCTTGTCGTAGTATTTCTCGATCACGTCGATCGCGCCCTTTTGATCGCTCGGCGAGAGGGCTTTTAGATGCTTTAAAATCAGCGCCGATTTGATAAACGCGCTTTTGCCGTGCACCGGCGCAAAGATCAATTTTACGTTGCTGTTGCGAAGATACTTCGTGATCCTTTTCATCTCCTCGGCGCAATACGGGCACTCCGGATCGCCCACGATGTAGGTCACGTAGGGATTATTTTTATCAAACGACTCGATATAGGCAAATCTCGCGGGATCTATGCTCTTTAGCAGCTCAAGCGCGGCGGCGTCCCTGGCGTCCTTTAAAATTTGAGTTCTCATCTTAAACAGCGCCGCGTCCGCCGCGTCCGCGAGCTTGGGCTCCTCGGTCACTGCCACTAGGCTTTTGCCGTCGTCGCTAGCCAAAAACGCCTCTTTTTTCTCGCCCGAGCGGACGATCAGCAAATTTAGCCCGTTTAGCGAGTTTAGCTTGTCGATCGAGATGAGCTGAGCGTTTTTATCATTTAGACTTTGCTTTAGGTTTTTTACGAACTCCGCTTCGTTCGCATTCGCGCCAAGCACAAAAGCCGCACACGCAGCCAAAACGTAGATGAGTTTTTTCATAGCTTCCCTCCCCTTAAAATTTCGCCAATTATATCAATTTAAAATAAAATTTGTTATAATCGCGCCTCATTAATTTAAGGAGAAATTTATGGCTTATTCAATGGGCGATCTAAAAAAAGGTCTAAAAATCGAGGTGGACGGAATCCCGTTTAAAATCATAGAATACCAACACGTAAAACCGGGCAAAGGGCCAGCTTTCGTGCGCGTTAAAATAAAATCTTTCATCGATGGCAAGGTGCTTGAAAAGACCTTCCACGCAGGCGATAAATGCGAGGCGCCGAATCTTGAGGAAAAAGAGATGCAGTATCTCTACGACGACGGCGAGGCGTGTCAGTTCATGGATACCGATAGCTACGAACAGATCGCGATCAGCGACGAGGACGTGGGCGAGGCGAAAAAATGGATGCTAGATGGCATGATGGTAAATATAATGTTTTACAACGGCAAAGCGATCGGCGTGGATGTGCCGCAGGTGGTGGAGCTTAAGATCGTAGAAACTGCGCCGAATTTCCGCGGCGATACGCAGGGCAGCAACAAAAAGCCCGCCACGCTTGAGACCGGCGCCGTGGTACAGATCCCATTTCACGTGCTAGAAGGCGAGGTCATCCGCGTTGACACCGTCCGCGGCGAGTATATCGAGCGCGCAAATAAATAATCCCCCCCTGTTTTTGCGAAATTTTGATTTCGCAAAAATTCCTCTTTCTTTTGAAATTTATAAACTCCGAGCGATAAAAATTTAAACCGCGATCGTCGCGTAAATTTTAATTAAAATGGCTTTTCGAATTCGCCGAAATGCGAGATCATTTAATCTAAATTTTGCGTAGCGCTGATTTGGCAAATTTAGGATGGTTTTACGATTAAATTTACGGATTTGAAATTTGAGTATAAAAACGCCCGAAAGCAAATCTTGCGACCCGCTTTCGGGCTTTGAGCTAGGCTGCAACTTTAATTAGATTTAAAATTTCACCTTCACTTGGGAAACGAGGCTTAGCAAAATCTTTATTGAAGAAAAGCTTTCTGCCGTCAACTTCTACTAGAAAGTCTCCGCTGCCACCAGGGACCAACTCGACAACTGCATCCTTATAGACGCTTGTTATTTCATCTCTCACACGGAGAGCTTGCGGTCTATAAGATCAAGAATTACAATAAGTAATTACAACCTTCATCTTTATTCCTTTCTAAAAAAGTGCCACATTCTAGCAGAACTAGCTTAAATTTTAATATAAAGGCTAAAATTTCGCGCGCCTCAGCATTCAAAAATTTATGAGCGAAATTTCGTCGTTTGCAAAGCTTTAAATTTTACTGCTGCGGGCTTAAGGCTAATCCTCAAATTTTAAAATTTCATCGTAGCAGAGATAAAAATCGCAGCCGTGCGCATGGAATTTTTTATCGCCGTGAAAGTGTCCGAAATACCACCGCTCAGGCCTTACGAGCTCAAAGATCTGCTCTAAATATTCAGACGTTTTATCGGGAGTACTTTTGCCGCACCAGAGGTATTCTTTTAAAAATTTCATCGCAAACCACGGCGCCGTGTGGCTCAGCACCGCATCGATCCGCCCGCCCGCGGCGATGAAATCGCGCGCATTTTGCACTGCGTAGCTAAACTCCTCCTCGCTCGGAATCTCGCGCGCCCACCAGCTAAGCCCCGGTATCCGATGCGCCTTATCGACGCTAAGCGCGCCGCCGAAGCATAAAAAGTGCCGCCCCGCGATCTCGTAAATTTCGCCGCGTCGTAGCCAAAAAATATTTTCGCCACCCACGCTCACGGTGCCGCCGAATTTTCGCTCGCGCGGCAGCCCATCCAACATATCGAAATTTTCGTGGTTACCGTCGATAAAAAGAAGCGTGGCGGGGAAATATCTTTCTATGTTTTTACGCGCCATAAACTCGTCTATCCGCTCGCTCCAAAATAGCCCAAAATCCCCGAGCACGATGACGAAATCATCGGCGCTAAGCCCACTAGTAAAGGCTCTGCCCGTGATTTTGCCGATCTCGTTTATGCCGTGCGTATCGCCGCAAAGATATATCATCTGCTTCCTTTTTTTGCTTCCTTTAAATTTAGCCCGCCGCGCTTTGTCGCAATTCGTGCAAATGGAATTTTAAGCGCTAAATTTTACGCAGCGCACGCCGCACATATTTCAGCGGCGCTCCGAGCCGTAACCGCGTAAATTTAATCCGAATTAAAAGCGTAAATTTAGGCGACGAAATTTTAAAAACGCAAGCACCAAGCCTGTAGCCGCGCAAATTTAAAGCCGCGGCTTCCCATTTAAATTTCGCGGCACGTATCTAAACGGCAAAATCCAAGCAAACGCAACCTCGCTTGCTGCCGCCAAATTTTAAATTTAGCGGCGGATTGTGCAATTTCCACAAAGAGCTTTGTAAATTTTCACAACGAACTTTAAAATTCCACGGCGAGCCGCCTAAATTTAAAGATTAATTTTAAAGCCTGCCGCGCAATTTCGTCGCCAGCGCTGCGCCGATTTTTTCGTAGCCCTCTTTTTGCAAGTGGATTTCGTCAGGGCGGATCAGCCCACGCTCGCGCCAGCCGCGCCAGCCGCCATCCTCATCCATAAGACCGGCTATGTCGTAAAACATCGCCCCTTCGTCTCGCGCTAGATGCGCTAGCACCTCCGCAGCGCGTGAGGCGTTTGGCACTTTAGGGCTTCGCGGCGGCGCTACGAGCAGGATTTTTGCACCGGGAGCCGCAGAGCGGACGGAGCGAAGCAGCCCACGGACGCTTTGGTAGAATTTTTGCTCGTCAAATTTCGGATCCATCGCATCGTTTGTGCCGTAAGCGATAACTACGAGATTGTATCTAAGTCCCGAAAAATCCCTACCAAAGGCATCTGCACCCCATTTTTCGTAGAGGTTGCTAAACGCGCCGTTGCTCGCACAAGAGTCTGCAAAGCGCGCGTTTTTGCGGTAAATTTTATATCCTCCAAGCTCTGCTCCGTCACGCAGCGATCGAATTTCGATCGGAAATCTAAGTCGCAGCTTAGAATACTCCCATTTCTGCGGCACTTCTTGCGAAATATACGCGCTTAGCCCACTTGCATCGCGCACGCGAAAAATCTCGCCGCCCTGATCCGATTTATGTAAAATTTCGACGTAAAAATCGCCGCTAAGCTGCTTTAGCTCCAGTCGCACATTAGCGCCCTTTTTGCCGGTAGCGATCACTCCGCATAGTGGGAAATCGGGGTCTTGCTCGGTGCGAGACGAGATCACATTAAAGCCGCTTTGCTTAAATTCTATATTTTCGCTTTTGTGATATTTAGGCATCATTGCAGGCACGAAGCCGACGCTGTTTTGCACGAAAAAGCCGTGCCTGAAAGCATCTATCAGCGCGTCGCTTCCTAAATGCGAATCGCCAAAAAATTTCACTCCAAAGCCCGCAGAGCTTTTTGCGTTTGCGGAATTTATGCCGCGAACGCCTGCGTTTGCCGCGCATCCGCCTAATAATGCGGCAAATAAAATCACTATAAATTTACTCAACTTCAATCCTTGATAAAATTTCTTTCGCTACCGCTTCGCAACCCTCTTTGCTCATATGAATGCCGTCGTCTTGGCGCACGCGCACGAGCTTGGAGCCGCTTTGCAGATAGGTTTTATAGACGCCTTTTTCGCACACCAGCGGGGTTGTTTGCATAAAATACCCGCCAAGCGCCATACTAGCGTCGGCATATATTTGATTTAGCAGCTGCGTTTTCTCCTCAAAATCCGGCTTTTGCATACACGGCATCGCTAGCCACAGCACTCCTGCACCGTGCGAGTGCGCCGTATCGTAGATCTCGCGCACCCTTGAGGCGTAAAACTCCCGCCAGCGCGGCGTTTTAATGCCATAGGTTTTACCTCCTGCGCGATACTCCCAGACGTCATTGGCGCCCAGCAGCACGACTACGAGCTTAACGCCGCCGTTTTCGCGAAGCGCGGTATCGAGCGTCTTTTGCCAGTCAAAGGATTTCTTACTCGCAAGCCCCGTAGATTGCTTGCTAAGATCGATCACCCTCAGGCTTCGCTTCGGGAAAAATTTCTTAGCGTTCATCCCCACGTATTGCATCAGACTATCGCCCATAAAAAGCACCTCATCGCCTGCATTTAGGCGGATTTTGCCATCGTCGCTAAGCGAAATTTTAGCATCAACCTCCACGGAGCTTTGCATCGTTAAATTCTGCTCCAAGGCCTGCGGAGCAGGGAGTTGAGAATCGGAATTTTCGCCGCTTTGCAAGGTTGCGCTTGCCGCGACGGGGTTTTGCGACACGGCGGTACTGCGCGGCGCAAAGCTTGTTGTAGTCTGGCTTTGTGACACGGAATTTCGCGAAGTAGAATTTTGAGGGATGGAATTTTGTGCGTAAGGCTCTTGCGCCGAATCGCGCGTCTTTAAATGATGCGTAGAATTATTTAAAGAGGAATTCTTCGCGGTATGGGCTTGCGGCTTACTACCTTGCGACTTAACGCTTTGCGAAGCATCGTGATCTCGCACACTTTGCAAAGCTTGATTTTCCGCCATACGATCTTGCGCAGATTTTTTAAAATTTTCGCTTCCGCCATGCGGACTTGCGTCCTCATCCTTGCTAATGTCCTCGCCTTTGATACGCTGCTCAAGCTTATCTGCGCCATTTGCAATCTTTTCGTAGATCTCTCCGCCTACGCGAAACGGCGAGCGGCGCAGCCATTCTTCCAGCCCAAAATCATCGTGAAATCGCTGCTCCAAATAATAAAGCAGCGAGCCTTGCATAAAAAATGCCGAGAAAAGCAGCGCAAAAAGCAGAGTCGAAACAAACCTAAGCATCTAAAATCCTGCGTAGATGAAATTTGGAATTCCGCTTGGCATCAGCGCAAAAATCAGCGTGAATATCACGCCGAGCGCGAGAGCTTTAGGCAAAAACGGCAGCTCGGCAAAAAGCGCGATCAAAGTATCTTTAAGAGCTGAAATTTTAGGATAAACAAAAATCCCCGCTAAAATCACCGCAAGCGCCGCTAGCTCGCTAATATCTCCGAAAGCTCGCGCGCGGGTAAAAGCGCCCAAAATCGCCGCCGCATCTGGCAGGGAATTGGCGAAAAAAATCCAAGCGAAACTTACAAAAATATAGGTGCAAAATAGCGCCAAATGTGGATTTAGCGGCTTTACGCCCACTTTGGCAAGGCATTTTAAAAACACAAGTGCCACTCCGTGCAAAAGCCCCCAAATCAAAAAATTTAATCCCGCGCCGTGCCAGATGCCTGATAGCGCAAACGCGATTAGCAAATTTACGCAGGTGCGCGCAAAGCCATTGCGCGAGCCGCCGAGCGGGATATAAATATAATCGCGTATAAACGTGGATAAGCTGATATGCCAGCGATCCCAAAACTCGCCTAAATTCTTAGCCGCGTAGGGCATATTAAAATTCTGCGGCAGCTTAAAGCCCATCGCAAGTCCAAGCGCACGCGCCATATCGATAAAACCGCTAAAATTCGTATAAAGCACCACGCCATAAAGTAGCAGTGCAGCTAGAATTTGCGCCGCGGAGGACTCTGGCTCGTCGCCGTAAACGCCTGAAATCACATCGCTATAATACGCGCCCAAATAGCCGCTAATAAGCAGCAGCTTAACTAAGGCAAAAATTATAAGCACATAAATTTCATCGGCATTGCCAAAGTGCTTGAAGCGATCAAACTGTGGCAGTACTGGCTCTACGCCCTTGGTAGCGCTAGCGCGCCCGATAGGACCCATCACGACGCTGGGGAAAAATGCCAAAAAGCACGCCAAGCTCAAAAAGCCCTGCTCGCCGCATTCGCGCCTATAAACCGAGACGAAATAGGTGATCGACATAAAAACATAATATGAAATTCCAAGCGGAAACGCCACGCTATCGACGGCACCTAGGTGCAGCGCGGCAAGCGCGGCATTGAAAAACTCCCTGACGTAGCCGTAATATTTGAAAAACGCGAGAAAAAATAAGCCGCCAGCAACTGCCGCAAGCATCACCGCACGCGCCTTCGCAGTTGGTAACGGAATCTGCTTCGCTAACCCCGCTTTTTGTACTTGCTTTGCTATGCCAGCTTGTTTTGTTGCGCTCATCTGCTTGGCTGCCGCTTTACGCGATAGCTTTTTCTTATGCGAAGACTGCTTTGCGGGCGGCATGGTTTTTGCGACTACGCGATTGGCGCGAGCGATACACACCCCTGCAAAATATACGAAAGCGCTATAGGCTGCAAGCACCAGCGCAAAGCGTGGATTTACGGAGCACATAAAGCCGTAGCTTGCCAGCAGGATCAGGATTTTTTGCGCGAAAATATGATTTTTGAGCGTCCAATAAACGATTAAAAACGCTAAAAAAGCAAGGACAAACTCAGGCGAAAAAAATGTCATTCAATCTTTCCAATTTAAATTTTTAAAGCTCTTGCGGCTTTTAAACGCTCGCGGCGTGGGATTTATACGAAGCGAAAAAGCTTTTTTAAATCGCTTACAGCACGATATTTTATGCGCAGGTGCGGCATTACGCTGTTAAATGCGCGAATAAATTTAGCGTCCAAATCCTTAGATTCACGGACAGCTTGCATGCAAGCTCTTGCCGCGTGAGCAAAATTCCGCCACAATGGCAAAATTTGAAACGCAAATGAGGGCTCGACGCACAAATAAATTTTTTAAACGCGCTGAGCGGTTTGCCATCAAATTCTTACAAAACCTCGCAAACGCAGTCTCATAGGTTCTACCCGCAGGATTTCAAAATAAGCGCTTTTTGGAATCATGCCATATAAATTAGGTGCGCGATGCCGCTAAAATCTTATGAAATAAGATGAGCCGCACTTCATCACAACTATGTGGACTTAAATTCTACAAAGCAAAATTTTAAAAGCCAAAAATTTTGCAGCGATGATAAAATTCCGCCCGTTAAAATCTATCGCGCGAAATTACTAAGTAAATCTCACTTTAAGGCGCGATAGAAACCATATAAAAGCTGTACCTTATGAGCCAAAATCATGGCTTTAAATTTTTACTGCAAATTGCAGATCTGCGCCTCCATAAAGGCTCTTTTAATTTTATGGTAACGCAAACGCGCCTTACGCTAGCCTCGCTCTTTCGAACAAAACGCAAGTTAAAATCAATGAGTTTCGCGTCGTAAATTTTGGCTCTAGACTTAGTTTTGGCGCGGCGTAAATTCGAGCCAGCCAGGCAAAATTAGTCGTAAATTTAATGCGGCTACATAGATTTTGACTTAGCTGAAATTTAACCTAGCAGAGCCGAATCTCGCTTCGTAACCCAGCCATTCTAACGAGATAATGTAAATTTTAATTTGCAATTTAAAATTTCTAGCGCAAAGATACCGGCTTTGGCTCGCGTTTTGAAATTCTAGTTTAGCGGCGCGAACAGTTCATGAAACGCCGCGTAAAATTGCAAATTTCAGCGTTTTTTATTCGGCTGGCGAGGTTTGTGCGCACAAGAACTGATTTGCGAAAATTTTAAAATTTTATCGCTTGCCCCAGCCCGCCTTCAGGGCAATCGCGATAAAATTTACGCTCTGCGTCTCAAGCAAGCGAGTAGTTGCGATGAAATTCCGAGCTAGCAATCGAGATAAAATTTTACGCCACATTTTCAAGAAATGCCCGTCTCTGTGCGTCTGTAAAAGCCGTAAATCCTGCACTAAATTTCATATTGCTGCATTACTTAGCGGCTATCAAATATGCTTGCCAAGCAGACGCGTAGAAATTTCTTACCGCCCTTTCATGCTCGTTCGAAGTAAAATTTCGCACAGCTGTTTTAACAATCCATACTCGAAATAAACGTTCCACATAATTCTATCGCAAAACGGCTGCCGGGTGGAATTTTACCCGGCAGCAAAATCTTTTTTGCGCTAAATTTATGCTTCTGTGCGGATAATTCTTACCGCTTCGACCATATTTTTTAGGCTCGGGCGGACCTCCTCCCATTTGCGGGTTTTTAGGCCGCAGTCCGGGTTGATCCACAGCTGCTCTTTAGGAAGCACCTCAAGTAGCG
>ERZ772967.2410-NODE-2410-length-12055-cov-2.445833_pt1 | contig 12055 bp, 8 predicted proteins | sample MGYA00511677_ERZ772967 | MGnify/ENA primary metagenome ERZ772967 (study PRJEB29015, sample SAMEA2737931) | human oral metagenome | biome: human oral; feature: human-associated habitat; material: dental | place: China | collected 2146 ...
CGACCCCCTGATTAACAGTCAGGTGCTCTAACCAACTGAGCTACTGAAGCAGTTTTTATCAATTCGGCTGCAAAAGTAATAGGTATTTTCCAAATTAGCAATACCTTTGCAGGAAAATTACAGAAAAAAAATCAGATGAAGAGAGTTTTAGGCTTTGGTAATGCGCTGGTCGATGCGCTTGCAAGAGTCGAGGATGATACGATATTGGAAGCCCTACAGTTGCCGAAGGGATCTATGCAGCTGATCGACGCTGAACGTTATCGGTATATCAGTGATCAACTGGCAAAAATGGAGACAACGCGGGCTACTGGTGGGTCGGCCTGCAACACGATCTTGGCGCTCGGCCACTTAGGTATGCAGCCCGGCGTCGTGGGTAAGGTTGGAGATGACGATAACGGACGCTTCTTTGAAGCTACTTGCCGCCGGCACAGTATCCGGCCAATACTGCTCCGCAGCGAAAAGGCCACGGGCGTTGCCTCTACTTTTATTTCGCCCGACGGACAGCGCACGTTTGGCACGTATCTTGGCGCTGCCGAAGAAATGTGCGCCGAAGAGATCCACGAAGCCTTGCTCGATGCGTATGATTACGTCTACATCGAGGGCTATTTGGTGCAGAATCACGATTTGTTGCGCCGCATTGTGGCCGTGGCTAAGGCGAAAGGGACTCCCATTTGCCTTGATTTGGCTTCTTATAATATTGTGGCGGGTGAAATAGCGTTCTTTACAGAGCTTTTGCCCAACGTTGATATCCTTTTTGCCAATCAGCAGGAGGCCGAAGCCTTTACCGGCGAGGTCGATCCCGAAGCCGCTTTGCTGAAATTGGGCGAGATCTGTCGTACAGTTGTTGTTAAGACCGGCGGATCGGGCGCAAGGGCTAAGCGCGGCGCGGAAGTAGTAAACGTAGCTGCGCGCCCCGTGAAGCAAGTCTTGGACACGACGGGCGCCGGCGACTTCTTTGCGGCCGGTTTTCTGTATGGTCTCTCGAAAGGTTGCGATTTAGCCGAGTGCGTTTACAAAGGAACGGTCCTCGCAGCCTATGTAATAGAAGTGGCCGGTACGCATTTGCCGGAAGAAACGTGGGACGCTATCCGGACGGAGATAAACGCCGCTCGGCCGGTTGCCTGATATATGGAGTGAATTATGAGAAAGATTGCTATTGTTTTGCTCTCGTCCCTGCTCGCGGTGGGGAGTTTGCACGCACAGACACATAACGCAGAAGTAGCCAAGCAGTTGGAGACGTTTAATGTGTTGTATAAGTTGCTTGATCTTTATTACGTCGACACGCTGAACGCGCCCAAGGTGGTGCGGGGTGCGATAGATTATATGCTGGACGGGCTTGATCCCTACACGCAGTACTATCCGGAGAGCGAAGCGCAAGATTTGCAGCAAATGACTACGGGCAAATATGCTGGCGTTGGCGCGGTTATTAGTTTTCGCCGCGATCTTCATCGCTGCGTCATCAATCGTCCTTATGCCGGACAGCCCGCTGCCGAAGCCGGATTGCGCGCCGGAGATATTCTCTTGGAGCAAAACGGAAAAGATTACGGCGAGGCGGCCACAGATGCGGAAAGCGAGCAGGCGTATAGCAACCGCGTGAGCGCTTCGCTGCGCGGCGAACCGGGCACAAGCTTTACCTTGAGAGTGAAACGCTACGGCGTGAGCAAACCATTGACGTTCAAAATAACGCGCCGCAACATCGTGCTACCCAGCATTACAACGACGCGGATCTTGCAAGACAGTATTGGGTATATTTTGCTCAATCAATATACGGAAGATACGGGGCGCGATATGCAAAAGGCCGTGGTCGAGCTGAAGCAACAGGGCGCTAAGCGCTTGCTGCTCGACTTGCGCAATAACCCCGGCGGACTCGTGGATCAGGCCGCCAAGGTCGTGGCGCTTTTTATCCCGCGCGGCAAGGAAGTAGTCAGCATAAAAGGAAAGATAAAAGAAAACAACGTAACCTATAAGACGAGTGCCGAACCCTTGGATACGAAGATGCCCATCGTCGTCCTGACCAATTACGCGACGGCTTCGGCTGCGGAAATCACGGCCGGCGCCTTGCAGGATTATGATCGCGCCGTTATCGTCGGCCAGCGCTCTTATGGTAAAGGGCTCGTGCAACAGCCGCGCTCCTTACCCTATCGCGGTGTGCTGAAACTGACGTCTGCGAAATATTATATCCCAAGCGGGCGATGCGTGCAGGCTTACGTTTATAAAGATGGTGCGCCGCAGCATTTGCCGGATAGCTTGGCGAAAGTTTTTCATACGGCCGGCGGGCGCCCCGTTCGCGACAGTGGCGGCATCACGCCCGATGTGAGCGTGCCGACTGACAGTTTGCCGAATTTGTTGGCCTACTTGGCTTCGAGCAATGCGCTGATGGATTATTGTGCCGACTATCGTAATCATCACGCCTCCATCGCTTCGCCCGACAAATTCAGTTTGAGTGATACCGAGTATACGACATTTATCCAATTTTTGAAGGCCGCCAAATTTACTTACGACACGCAAAGTAAAAAAGCGCTTGAGGTTCTCCGCAAGATTGCGGCTGCCGAGGGCTACGAGGCAATGACGACAGACGAATTTGCGGCTTTGGAGAAGAAATTAGTCCACAATGAAGACTACGATTTCGACTATTGGCGCAAACCGATCAAACGCTTGGTCGAGGGCCAACTGATTACGTGCTATTATGATCAAAAGGGCTTGGCTGACTATAGTCTTCGCGACGATAAAGACCTGAACGAGGGCTTGAAGATTCTGACCAACGACACGCGCTATCGTAGTTTGCTTGCCGCCGGTCTACCCGCCGCACCCGAAAAGTCGGAATAAGTTGTGCTCTGTCGCGTTATTCCCCGCTTAACAAAGGCCTTCGCTGTCGCAATGCTTGCGCTCGGAGGCCTTACTTCTTATTTCGCCTTGCCTGAAAGGCTGCTATCAAGCGCCCCGTCTGTTGGTGGCAAGCGTATATCAAACAGCGGCCGGCTGCCATTGATTGGCTGCAAAAAAATGCCCTAATGCAGCAAACGCAGAAGGCCTTGTGCGCCCTTTTCGTGGTGCTCAAAATCGGCAAAAGCAAGCCGAAGCCCGGCGAGAAGCGACCCCGCAACCCTTGCGGCAAACATTATTTTGCGGGAAATCAGACAAATAAAACCATTCCCCTGCTTACTAACTTAAAAAGTTTATCTATCTTTGTGCGATTTTATATTGACGAAACAACAAATATTTCAGACAAGCTAAGATGAATGTGATTACGAAAACCGTCGCTTTGCCTGATGGCCGCACCATCAGCATAGAGACCGGCAAGTTGGCCAAACAGGCTGATGGCGCTGTAATGTTGCGCCTTAACAACACAATGTTATTGGCCACGGTTGTAGCTGCAAAAGACGCCGTCCCGGGCACAGATTTTATGCCCTTACAATGTGATTATAAAGAGAAGTATTCCGCAGCAGGCCGTTTTCCCGGCGGTTTTACGAAGCGCGAAGGCCGCGCTTCCGACTACGAGATTTTAACTTCACGTTTGGTCGATCGCGCACTACGTCCCCTTTTCCCGAGCAATTATCACGCAGAAGTTTATGTGAACATCACGCTGTTTTCAGCTGATGGCAAGGATATGCCCGACGCATTAGCAGGTTTTGCTGCTTCAGCCGCATTGGCTGCTTCCGATATCCCGTTTGATGGTCCGATATCTGAGGTTCGCGTAGCCCGCGTCGATGGTTCTTACGTCATCAATCCTACTTTCGAGCAACTCAAGCAGGCCGATATGGACATTATGGTTGGTGCTACGGAAGAAAACATTATGATGGTCGAAGGCGAGATGGACGAAGTGCCCGAATCAGCTTTGCTCGAAGCGCTCAAGGCGGCTCACGAGGCCATCAAGCCTATGTGTCGTTTGCAGAAGGAGCTGATGAAAGAACTCGGCACTGACGTTAAGCGCGAATACGACCACGAAGTTAACGATGAAGACTTGCGCAAGCAAGTAACAGATGAATGCTATCAACCGGTTTATGCCATTGCTGCAGCCGGCAATCACAATAAAAACCAGCGTGAAGAGGGCTTTACGAAAATTCGTGAAGACTTTAAGGAGCGTTATGTTGCAGCCCACGTTACGTTGGCCGCAGACGAACTCGAAGAGAAGAACGCGTTGATCGACCGCTACTATAACGACGTAGAGCGCGACGCAATGCGTCGTTGTATCCTCGATGAAGGCAAGCGCTTAGATGGTCGCCAGACGACCGAGATCCGCCCCATCTGGTGCGAAGCCGGCCCGCTGCCGATGCCGCACGGCTCTGCCATCTTCACGCGTGGCGAAACGCAAGCCTTGGCTACGACTACGCTCGGCACACGTCTTGACGAAAAGATGATCGACGACGTATTGGACAAGAGCTACCAACGCTTCCTGCTCCACTACAACTTCCCGCCCTTCTCTACCGGTGAGGCTAAAGCGCAACGCGGCGTAGGTCGTCGCGAGATCGGCCACGGCCACTTGGCTTGGCGCGCATTAAAGAATCAGATTCCCGCAGATTTCCCCTATACCGTTCGCATTGTGAGCGACATCCTCGAATCAAACGGTTCCTCATCTATGGCTACCGTTTGCGCAGGTACGCTTTCGCTCCTCGATGCCGGCGTTCCGATGAACCGTCCGGTCAGCGGTATCGCCATGGGCTTAATCAAAAATCCCGGCGAAGAGAAGTATGCGATCCTCTCCGACATACTTGGCGATGAGGACCACTTGGGTGATATGGACTTCAAGACGACCGGCACCATCAACGGTTTGACGGCAACGCAAATGGATATCAAGTGCGACGGTCTTTCCTATGAAATTCTGGAAAAAGCCTTGATGCAGGCTAAGGCAGGTCGCGAACATATCCTCGGAAAGCTCACCGAAACGCTGGCTGAGCCGCGTCCCGACTTCAAGCCCCACGTGCCCCGCATCGTTGCCTTTGAGATTCCGAAAGAGTTTATCGGCGCCGTTATCGGCCCGGGCGGAAAAATCATCCAAGGCATGCAAGAAGAAACCGGCTCTACGATTACTATCGAAGAAGAAGACGGCGTAGGCAAGATCCAAGTAAGCGCTCCGTGCAAAGAAAGCATTGATGCTGCTGTTGCGAAGATCCGCGCCATCGTTGCCGTGCCTGAAGTAGGCGAGATTTACGATGCAAAAATCGTTAGCATTATGCCTTACGGCTGCTTCGTAGAGTTTATGCCGGGCAAGGAAGGCTTGCTCCACATCAGCGAGATCGCTTGGAAGCGCTTGGAGAGCGTAGAAGAAGCCGGCTTGCACGAGGGAGATCACACGTCTGTAAAACTTTTGGAGATCGACGATAAGACCGGCAAGTTCCGCCTCTCTCACCGCGTACTCGAACCCAAACCTGAGGGCTGGGAAGAGCGCCCGCAGCGCCGTCCGCGTCGCGAAGGTGGTGAACGCCGCAACGATCGCCCACGTCGCGAAGAGGGTAGAGGTCGCCAAGAAGGCAATGCGCCGCAGCCGGAAGAGCCGCGCCGCACGACGCCGCCTGCCATCCCGACCGGCAATTTTGACTTTTAATGAGTATAAAATGTGAATGAGAAAGCCATAGGCTGCTGCCCCCTTCGCCAAGTTTTGGCGGAGGGGGCTATTGTTTAGGCTTGGGCCGACCAAGGGGCCGATGGGTAGGCTTGCGGCTCCCTCTTGCCTTACCGAGCGGCTGGCGCATTTGCTGCAACTTGGTGCGTGAATGCTGCCCTGCGGGAAAAAGACGCGGCCGTCCGAGGGCAGTGCGCTGCCGTCCGAAGCAGCCTCAGCAGTCGTCCTTGTTTTTAGTCTTCTCTCGCAAAAGTAGCACGGGAAAGTCCCGATAAAAACCGGCACGCCATAGGTTTGATCACGCTGAAATTTGGCGCAGAAGTTGTACGCTCACGAGCGTACACCTTTTTTATCGTGAGCGCACACCTTTATTCTCACGAGCGTACGCCTTTTTTATCGTGAGCGTAAACTCAAAAGTTCGGCTCTTCTTGTTGCTTCGATCAACTCGAGGCGGCGTAATGTGAGCCATCAGCGCCTTGAAACCGCACGCGAGGCGCCGCCCTTGCTTGCCTTGAGCGGGGAAAAATCGCTCGGCAGCATTAAAAATCAGTGCGCCCCAAAGCGTAGATGAAAGGTTGGAATTAAAAACTTTGTTAAATTCGTTGACGAAAGCCACCGACTTACGTTTAATCAGTAAAGGCGCAAACCAACAGCCGACGCAAGGCGTACGAATCGTCGATCACGACGCGCCGAACTCAGCCGCCGGCGGCGAGACATCAGCCAACGAGACGGCGAAACGCGCACAACAAGCAACAAGACCGATATGGATCAAGCCACTTTTGAAACTCACGCCACAGCGGCACGCCGGAGCGCACTGAGCGCCAGTCGTGCGATGGGCGTAGATCCGCATTCGGCCGAAGATATTGCACAAGAGACGTTGATACGCCTATGGTCGATGCGCGAAGATTTGGAGCGCTTCAAAAGTATGGTGGCCTTGGCCGGCGTCGTGGCGCGCAGACTTTGCATAGATCGCTTTCGGCGGCGCACGGAAGAGGGCGAGGCGCTCACCGGAGAGTTTCCCTCGACGCTGATTGCAGCCGATGCCCGCTTGGAAGAAGAGGATAACGAGCGCTGGTTGGCACAAAAGCTCAAAACTTTGCCCTCTACGGAATATCAAGTCTTACACTTGCGCCAAGTAGAAGGGCGCTCGAAGGAAGAAATAGCCCGCCTCTTAGGAATTGAAGCGCGCTCCGTCGCCACACTTTTAGCGCGTGCGCGGCAGCGCTTGCTTAACGAAATCAGAAAAAGAAACGCAGCAGAAAAATGAAGCATATAGTAGCCACATATTCACCCACTGTTCCGTCGGAAGTCGACGTTGAGCGCTTGCTGACGCGCTTTATGGCGGGCGAAACTTCGCGCGAAGAGGAGCAGCAGTTGGGCGCTTTCTTCCGGCAGCCGAATGTGCCCGAAAAATGGGCCGACTATCGGGAGATGTTTGCTTATTTTGATGCGGGCATGCCGCAACAAAGCGAAGCGCCGGTGCCCCTTGCTGCACCGAAAAAGCAAGGTCGACGGCCGCGTTTCTTGTCGTTAGGCTTGAGTGGTGCGGCTGCCGCTGCAGTAGGCTTGGCTTTCCTCTTGTCGCCTTCAAGCGAAGTGGATCGACTTCCGATGCCCGCTGCTCCGATTGCTGCCGCTCGCCCCGCTATCTCTGCACAGGAGGCGCCGGAAGTTGGGCCGGCGAAAAGTGAGCCGTTGCGGTCGCGACCGAAAATCAAAGTTGCGCGACACGATGCGGACAACGATGAGCAGGCAGATCAAGAGCGACAAGTGGATATGCAGCTGAAAGTCATCGCGATGCAAAACGCGTTGGCGCTCCTCGATTATGAGGCGAAAGATCAGTTGGAGCAAGTGAGAGCCTGGGCCAAGGAAGAGAACGCCAATAAGACGGCCGTCTCTGCACTCAACGATGCTATTTACTGGGAGGATAAACCTTCGACGACAACCGCGGATGCGTCGGATGCCAATTCTATTACTCCTTAATTATTTATACATAACAAGGCAATGAAGACTATGAGATCAAAAATTATGTCGGCCTGCTTGGTCGCTGCACTCCTGACGCCGGCGACGATGCAGGCGCAGCAACGCTTCAATAAGGCGCTCCGCGACTTTGTCGGCAAGGTGAAAGAGAATGCCGGTAAGACGGCAAAGAAGTCGGCTCTGCCGCCGCGCATTGTGGATTACCGCATGGAGGCTGCCGGATCGGACGATAGGGGCGTGGAAATCTATGCTTTCAGCTTGAAAGGGAAACAACAGAAATGGTTGGACGATATTTACACAGCCTATGAGCAAGATCGCTACACGGCGACGAAATCTTTTCGCAAGGATGCGAGCGGCACACCTGTAAAAACCAAAAAGGGCGAGTTTAGAGCCACTACAGGCGCTAATGATATCTTTGTTAAGATTCCGAAAGTGAAGGTCAAGGGCGGTGGTATTACGGTAATACCGGGCAACGTTGCGTTTTCGAGTGCAGGACGATATCTTTTCGATTACGGAAAAGACTACGAGCGGAGTTTTACGTTGGGCAATAGTTTGCAAGATAACGTGCTGATCCTTACCAAGGATGACAATGTTGATACAAAACTGCGCTATGCTTACGCGATTGAATGGGCGAAACGACCGGAAACCGGGACGATCGAGGGGCGTATTTGCTTCATACATTCTATGCGTCCGGATGTGCTCGAACAAGAAAAGCGAAGCCGCGCCGAAGCTGACGCTGCGAAAGAGGCTGAACAAGTGGATGGCTGGAGACAATGGGGTAGGCAACTGGGCGAACTTGCCATTGATCGCGGCGCTATGGAAACTTTGGAGCGCTTATCCACAAGATTGGGCGAGCTGATTACGGCCTTTGAGAATGAAGCATCGAAACTCTCGCCTGCAGAACGGAAGCGGCGCGAAAAAGAGATTAATGCGCTGGCCGATAAGATTAACAATTTGGCGAAAAAGTTGCAGAAAAGGAACGGCGACGGCGTTGTCTCTTTCAGCAAAAACTTCCCTTTCGACGATGAAGCAGAGGCTGCGGGAATGAGTGCTGAGGATTTCTTGTCGAATTTTGAGGGCTTGCGCAGGGCATTCCAAAGTAACGGCTATCTGCGCCCGACATTGGCCAACCGCTTATTGTCGCTCTGTAAGGACAATGCGCAAAACTTGTCGCAAAACGAGCGGGAAATTTGCGCAAAGGCATTGGATGAATTAGCACAACTGACGGATGATTCATTTACCATAGGACTTTTGAAAGAAGCAAAAGAACAGGTGTGTAAGATACCAAAAAACAAGGCGAAAAAGTAGTGACTCGCTTTCGCCTCAACAATATATAATATAACCGATGGGCTTCCTCCTTCTCACTCGGACGTATCCGAGAGAGAAGGGGGAAGTCTTTTTTGTGCGAATCCTTTGACTGCCTTATCCGAGGAAGCGTGAGGAGAATCCGCATTCCAAACAACACCGGGTAAAGCTGCGCTCTGCTGACTTTGCAACGCGCTGCGGTAAGAGGAAAACGTACGTTTGAGGATGATATTCCTTAAAAAAATACTTGTAAATCTTTGCAGATTGAATGGGAAACAGTAAATTCGCCACAGAGTTAAGAAAAGTGCACATCAATTTTTGGAACTGTGCATATAGAAGTTAGAAAATGCATACCGGAGTTGGGATAAGTACACGCCGAATGCTGCTTTGTGGGCCCTAATTCATAGTTTACGATTTGAAAACCGAACTTTTTAGGGCCGTAGCAGATACCGGCTCTTTTATATCCTCATCCGCTAATTGAAAATACGAATGATGAATAAATTTTTTCTTACTTTCTTTTTGTGCTTGTCGGGATTTGCCGCCTCAGCACAGCATACCGCGAAAATAAGTTACAGCGGTGGTTTAATCAATAAAGAATCCGGCTTTTTAATAAAAGGAAGAGGGCAGGCAGAAGCCGCAATTTATCTTCCTGCACGCTTGCTTTCGGGATACGCAGGCGCTTCGTTGTCGGGCGTAGCCGTGGGATTCACCACACGAAAGAACGTGGAGACGCTACGTGTTTGGGTTCGCTCGTCACTAACCGGGGAAAATTTGGCCGAAGGGCAGATTACGTCAAAAGAAGGCCAAACCATTATTCAAGGACGTAACGTCGTAGCATTTACAAAACCCTATACGCTGCAAGCTAATGAGGATTTGTATGTCGGTTATACTTATCAGCATCGCGACAAAACAAATGCCGTGTCGATCATATCCGGACGCTTGGAGAACAGTTGCTTTATTAAAGTGGCGGAGAATGCGGCTTGGGAGGATAAGCACGCAGAGGGCGTCTTGAGCGTTGAGGCTCTCGTCGGCGGGGATGCGCTTCCGGCTTACGATCTCGGGCTTCTCGAAACTCAAGTCGAGGGTTGTCCGGCAAAAGATAGCGTTTTTGTCCGCGCATTCGTTTGCAATCCGGGTACAAAACGCGTGCAAGGCTTCGAACTTTCCGTAAAAGAGCGGCAGACGGGGCGTATTTTTAAGCACCAATTCGCAATGCCGATTTCGCAGGGCGGTGTAGCGCAGGCTGAAATAGGGCTTGCAGCGACGCACGATGCGGCTTCCGGCAAGCACGATTGGGACGTATCGATCAGCGACTTGTCTGACGGGAATAAAGATGCGATAGCAGCCAACAATAGTGCGGTGGCGAAATTTTCTTTTCTGAAATCCGTCGCCATAGAAGAGTTTACGACGCAACATTGTCGCAATTGTCCGCGCGTTTCAGGTTATCTAAAGCAGGTTTTAAGCAAGGAAGCATTTCGCGACCGCGCAGTTGTCCTCTGCCACCACGCAGGTTTCCAGACGGATGTCTTTACGATAGACGCCGATAAGGCTTATACGTGGTTCTATAATCAAGACGGGCTTTACGCGCCGGCCGTTATGTATGATCGCTTCCCATTTTTCAAGACCGATACCAAAGGATTGCCGACGCCGCTTCACACTCCGGAGCTAAGCGATATTGAAAAATATCTCAGCAAGCGCCTGTTAGTTCCGTCTAACAACTATCCGGCTGTGAAGCAAGTCCGCGTTAATGGCGACCGCCTTGAGTTTGATGTCGAAATCTTCCGACTGCCGACTTCCGAGAAGGCTCCCGACCGCCTGACCGTCTTTTTATTGGAAGACAGCATCGAAGCTCCGCAAGCCGGCGCCCCGGATGCGCAACACTATAAACACATGCACGTGGGACGAAGTGTCAATGAAACGTGGGGCGAGTCCATAGATCCGGCGGGAGGCAACGTCATACGTCATTACAGCTTTGATCTTAACCCCTCTTGGAATCGGAAAAATTTAGCCATTGTCGCACTCATCGGTTATTACAATGAGAATAATATCGCCGAATGCTTTATCGACAACGCTACAATTTACCGTTTGTCCGAGATCTCAACGGGGATCGGAGAGATTACGACAGATCAAAAGTCGACAGTATCTCAAAAAACTTTTTACGACTTAAATGGCCGGCAAATCAGCGCCGATCATCTATCGGCAGGCATCTACATTGTCCGCGAGAAAGCCCCAAATGGGAGCGTCAAAACGAGCAAAATCATCGTAAGATGATGCCTATATATCAAACAACAAATTAAATACTTTTATAGAATTTGTCATTTGTCACTTGTCACTTGTTACTTTTCACTATTAATGGCTCTGATAATGGTTTTATAACGGTCATAGTCAGCTCCAGAGACGATTTTTACAGGAGTAACCCCTCTGAAATCTGATGGAGAGAAATACTTCATCAAGAGGAGATAGAAGGTTTTATTCTGTGTATCTTCGTAGACGTACATCTGTAAAGGTTGGTCTTTTTTGGCGGGTAGGTTTGCCAGTTCTTGGTAGTTACCTTGTTCCAAAAGTTGGGATAGTTCCTCCACAGAGGTATGAGCTGAATCAAACTTCTTAAGCCCTTTTTCCTCAATCTTTGTTTGGGTTTGTTTGTTATAAAAGTCAGAAGCAAGATAGAAACCAATTCCGGTGACAACCATACCAATTCCTGCGATGACACGCCATATCCACAGTTCGCCTACGGGGATAAGGTCAGGCTTTATCATCAGTACTAAGCAGACTGCGAAGAGTAGCCCATAGGTGGATTTTTTTGCTACATCTGCTTTGAGGACAAATTGTTCTGGGTGAGCCTGAAAGTAGGCTGCCATGTTTTGTGGAATCTCAGTATTCATTATTTAAAGGTTTTATGTTATACAGAGCAAAATTAAACAATAATTCTTAAATAACTAAAACAAATCAATATTCGCGGGGGGGGTAAATATTCGCAGAAAAATAAGTGAAAAGTGAAAAAGAAGGATGTTTCCAAATTCCTTGTAGAGAAAGAGAGAGAAAATTTTAACACAATAAACTGGTAAAAAAGTAGCTGGGATATTTATATGATATAAAAATATATCGTATCTTTATTGAGATCTTCAAGATTGAGGATACTGAGAGAGAAGAGAGCAAGTGTTAGCGGTTGTGGATGCCTTTGGCATGAAAGGAAAGGTAGTAGCTAAA
>ERZ772967.2417-NODE-2417-length-12037-cov-3.430396_pt1 | contig 12037 bp, 10 predicted proteins | sample MGYA00511677_ERZ772967 | MGnify/ENA primary metagenome ERZ772967 (study PRJEB29015, sample SAMEA2737931) | human oral metagenome | biome: human oral; feature: human-associated habitat; material: dental | place: China | collected 2146 ...
GCGTATTGGCTGATTAAAATTGTGTTTCAGGATATTCCGCTGGATGTGGAAGAGAAAAAACAACATTCGACAACGGAGCGTCACTAATGAACCTAGGGATTATTTTTCCTCTCGTCATCTATTTAGCCTTTGTCTTCGGCGCGGCGATTTATGCTTATGTTAAACGCCAAAAAGACGGGGATTTTCTTTCCGAATACTATGTCGGTAACCGTTCTATGACGGGTTTCGTGCTCGCCATGACGACTGCCTCCACCTATGCCAGTGCCAGTTCCTTTATTGGCGGTCCCGGTGCGGCGTATAAATACGGCTTAGGCTGGGTCTTGCTTGCCATGATCCAAGTTCCAGCCGTGTGGTTGGCTCTCGGTGCGCTAGGGAAAAAATTTGCCTTACTTTCTCGTGAAACTAATGCATTAACCATCAACGATTTATTGCTTTATCGCTATAAAAACAAATACTTGGTATGGATTGCCTGTGTTGCGTTGTTGATCGCGTTCTTTGCGGCGATGACCGTGCAATTTATCGGTGGTGCCCGTTTGTTGGAAACCACCATCGGCATTCCTTACACTCAAGCCTTGTTGATTTTCGCCTTAACCGTGGGGATTTACACCTTTATTGGCGGCTTCCGCGCAGTAGTGTTAACGGACACCATTCAAGGCACGGTGATGATTTTAGGCACGATTGTCTTGCTGGTCGGCGTGATTTATCAGGTGGGCGGCGTGGAAAGTGCGGTCAAAAAATTAACTGAAATCGATCCAAGCCTCGTCAGCCCATACGGACCGAATGAGATGTTGGATTTCCAATTTATGGCGTCCTTCTGGATTTTGGTGTGTTTCGGCGTGGTGGGCTTGCCGCACACGGCGGTGCGTTGCATGGCGTTTAAAGACAGCAAAGCGTTGCATAACGGTATGCTCATCGGTACCATCGTGTTGACGATTATCATGTTCGGTATGCACTTGGCGGGTGCATTGGGACGCGCCGTAATGCCGGACTTAACGGTGTCGGATAAAGTCATTCCAAGCCTGATGTTGCAGGTGTTGCCGCCGATCATTGCTGGGATTTTCCTTGCCGCGCCCATGTCGGCGATCATGTCTACGGTGGACGCGCAATTAATTCAATCTTCCTCTATTTTTGTGAAAGATTTGTACTTGGCGGCAAAACCGCAGGCGGCACAAAATCAAAAACGCATCGGACGGATTTCATCATTAATTACCTTAATTTTGACCGCACTTTTAATCTTCGCTTCCCTCAATCCGCCGGATATGATCATCTGGCTGAACCTGTTTGCCTTCGGCGGGCTTGAAGCGGCATTTTTATGGGTGATCGTGCTCGGGCTCTACTGGGACAAAGCCAACGCCTTCGGCGCTATCAGTTCCATGTTGGTTGGTTTGGTCTCCTTTATTTTATTAACCCAATTCGGCATTAAACTGCTTGGCTTCAACCCGATTGCACTGGCGTTGGTGCTCGGTTTAGTAGCGTTTTTGGTGGGGAATAAATTTGGCGAAAATCGCCATTAATTGTCAAACATAGGAATAAACATGGCTTGGATTCAAATTCGCCTGAATAGTACCAACGAAAAGGCAGAGCAAATCAGTGATTTTTTAGAAGAAATCGGTTCGGTGTCGGTGACTTTTATGGACAGTCAGGACACGCCGATTTTTGAGCCGTTGCCGGGGGAAACCCGCTTGTGGGGCAACACGGATGTGATTGCTTTGTTTGATGCGGAAACCGATATGAATGTCGTTGTGAATGCACTAAAACAAGCAAAGCATTTAGACGAAAATTCCGCCTATAAAATCGAACAAATTGAAGACAAAGACTGGGAGCGCGAGTGGATGGATAATTTCCATCCAATGCAGTTCGGTAAGTGCTTGTGGATTTGCCCAAGCTGGCGTGATGTGCCGGATCCGAATGCCGTGAACGTGATGTTAGATCCGGGCTTGGCGTTTGGCACAGGAACACACCCAACCACGGCGCTTTGTTTGGAATGGCTTGACAGTTTAGATTTAAAAGATAAAACGGTGATCGACTTTGGTTGTGGTTCCGGCATTTTAGCCATTGCGGCATTGAAGCTAGGCGCGAAAAGTGCGGTGGGTATTGATATTGATCCGCAAGCGATTTTAGCCAGCCACAATAATGCGGAACAAAACGGTGTGGCGGATCGTTTGCAACTGTTTTTATCCGATGCAAAACCGTCAGACTTGAAAGCCGATGTGGTGGTGGCGAATATTCTTGCCGGTCCTTTAAAAGCGCTTTATCCCGTGATTAGCCAACTGGTGAAACCGCATGGTGATTTGGGCTTGTCGGGCATTCTGGCAACACAAGCGCAATCGGTGTGTGATGCTTATGCCGAACGTTTTGTTTTGGCGCCGGTGGCGGAACGTGAAGAATGGTGCCGCATTACAGGTAAAGCCAATGTACTTTAATTTGTTTTTGTCAATTAAAAAAAGTGCATTTTTTAAACAAAATCTACTTTGCAAGCTAAGTAAAAATGCGTATCATAGCGACCCTATCGATTTACTCCGCCGCTTAATTAGCCTACAAAGCGACCTGATGGAGAAGTAAAATGCGAATTGGTTCTTATCAATTAAAAAATCGCATTTTATTGGCACCCATGGCGGGGATTACGGACTTTCCATTTAGAAAAATTTGTGCCCATTACGGCGCAGGGCTGACTTTTTCTGAAATGATGTCCGCTAATCCGCAGATTTGGCATACGGAGAAATCGAAACTGCGTTTGGCTCATAGCCAAGAAATTGGTATTAATGCGGTTCAAATCGCAGGCGCAAATCCCCTTGAAATGGCCCGTGCTGCTGTTGTTAATACGACGTATGGTGCTCAAATCATTGACATCAACATGGGGTGTCCCGCTAAAAAAGTGAATCGGAAATTAGCGGGTTCGGCGCTTTTGCAATTTCCTGATTTGGTCGAAAAGATTTTAAAAGAAGTGGTGAATGCGGTTGATGTACCTGTCACATTAAAAATTCGGACAGGTTGGGATAAAGCCAATCAAAATTGCGTGCAGATTGCTCAGATAGCCGAGCAGTCGGGTATTCAGGCATTAACGATTCACGGACGAACCCGAGCGTGTTTGTTTGAAGGCGAGGCTGAATATGACAATATCCGGGCGGTCAAACAAGTTGTTCGGATACCTGTTGTTGCAAATGGCGATATTGATTGTGCCCAAAAAGCAAAATATGTTCTCAATTATACAGAGGCTGATGCGGTTATGATCGGACGCGCCGCTTTAGGTAATCCCTGGCTGTTTCAGTCATTGGAAGGGCTAATTGAGCATAATAAAATCATACCGGAACCAAGTTTATCGGAAAAGTGCGGTCAAATTCTTCGCCATATTGAATTGCTCCATCAATTTTATGGCGAGCAAAAAGGCTATCGCATCGCACGAAAGCACGTAGCTTGGTATTTGCAGGGAATTCAACCTAATTCCGTTTTTAAACAGACTTTTAATATGATTAGTACGACAGAAGAACAACTTATTGTATTGAAAGATTTTTTTAATTTTATATTGGATAAAGAAAAATGTTAGAACAACGTAATCCGGCTGAGGCACTCACCGTTTCAGTTTTAAATTCACAATCACAAGTAACCAATAAACCATTACGCGATTCGGTAAAACAAGCCTTACGTAACTATTTATCGCAATTAGGTGAGCAGGATGTTAACGATCTGTACGAATTGGTCCTGGCAGAAGTTGAACAACCTATGTTGGATATGATTATGCAATATACCCGTGGCAATCAAACCCGTGCGGCGAACATGCTGGGTATCAATCGTGGCACTTTACGCAAAAAATTGAAAAAATACGGAATGGGCTAGAACCGTCGGAATTTAACAATACGCCAAAAATTGAATGATTTGCACCTAGTACTCAACATGTATTCAGGTGCAAATTTTTTTTACTTCAAATTGTTTTTTGTGGATAATAAAGGGGCAAGGTTTAACCCTATGATTTACTTAATATAACTTAAGAGAGGATATTTATCACAGGGCTTAGTTCTTTTACTTTCCGCTACGCTTTATTTGTCGGATATTCCCACCAAATATCAAATAATTCACTGATTTCAATTTGTTGTAATCCGTTAGTTTCGAGCCATTTTTTCACCAATTCGCGATGATTATCATTACATTTGCCGATTTTTTCTAAGCATACCAAGCCTTCCCAGTGTAAATAACCGCTGCCTTCATAAGCCAGCCCGTTGGGTTGGATGACTTCAGCGATGAAACGATCAACGATTTCATCGACGGTTTCGATTGTCGTACCTTCGGAAAATTGCCAATTAACCAGAAAACCTAATTCCTGAAATTCGGCAAGATGAAGTTTTTTGCGTTGACGCTGGTTATAGTGTTTAGACATTTTGGTTCTCCTATTTTTGTTGACGGTGAATCGTTGCTGACAGTATGACCGGAAATAACAGGTGTTTTTGCAAAACTATCGAAAAATTAACCGCACTTTTGTCAAGTAGTGCAAATTTCCGCCAATATCAAGACATTATTTTTTTACAAAATACAAATCCCATACGTTATGCCCAAGTTTATGCCCACGAGCTTCAAATTTGGTCAAAGGACGAAAATCCGGGCGTGGGATATATCCCCCGGTTTCGGCGGTGTTGAGCAAATGCGCATTGGCATTTAACACTTCCAACATTTGCTCCGCATAATTTTGCCAGTCCGTCGCCATGTGAACAAAGCCATTTTCGCTTAATTTTTGTACGATCTGTGCAACAAAGTGCGGTTGAACAATACGACGCTTTTGATGCTTTGCTTTATGCCACGGGTCAGGAAAGAATAATTGTAATCCGCTAAGCGAACCGTCTAAAACGCTATCGCGTAAAATTTCCGTGGCATCGTGACAAATAACGCGTAAATTGGTTATGCCTTTTTCCACTGCATAAGCAATGCAAGCACCAACGCCAGGCGTATGCACTTCGATGCCGAGATAATTTTTATCGGGATTCGCCGCCGCCATGTCCACTAAAGATTTCCCCATGCCGAAACCGATTTCTAAGATTACGGGGTTTTTATTGCCATAAATTTTAGCAAAATCAAAAGGTTTCGATTGATAATTTAAGCCAAGTGCGGGCCAATGGGTATGGAGCATCGTTTTTTGAAATTCGCTTAAACGACCGGTACGCAGGACAAAACTGCGCACTTTACGCTTATAACGTCCGTCTTCGGTAAATTCTGCCGTTTCGACAGTTTTGCGTTTTTGATCGGCAAAAGTCTCAATCATAGCTAAGTTAATTGACAAAGGAAAAAATTGGCTCGGATTATACATGAAATCGGGCGCTTTTCCCGTATAATGCGCTAAATTTTTTGCTAAGGTTTATTATGAAAATCGTTCGTGTGGCATTAGCCGTGCCGCTCTCCCACTTATTTGATTATCTGGCGCCCGATGAATTGACATTGTGCCTAGGCGGACGTGTGCTCGTGCCTTTTGGCCGCCAAACACGGGTGGCTATTGTGGTGGAAACTGCGGTGGAGTCCGAGTTGCCGATGGATAAATTAAAACCCATTATCAAGTCATTAGACAGCGAACCCGTTTTTTCGGCGGTTGTTTGGCGCTGGCTACATTGGGCGGCAAATTATTATCAGGCGGCATTGGGGGACGTCTTGTTTCAGGCCTTACCGATAAAATTACGTAACGGCGAAAATCCGGTGAAAAATGACCGCACTTTTTGGCGAATCAGCATGGAAGGAAAGCAGGCGCTTTTACAAAACGAACTAAAGCGTTCAAGAAAGCAGGCCGAGGCGCTGCATTGTCTATTGCAACAAGATCTTGAAAAAGGAAAGAATGAATTTAATCCCGCTATCTGGTCTGCGCTGAAAAGCAAACGCTTCATCACGGAAGTCATCCTTTCGGATGAACCCAAAACATGGCAACAGACGTTAGGCACTAAACCAATCGTGAATACTGAAAATCGTTTGGTGCTCAACAAACAACAGGCTTTGGCCTTTAGCCGATTGGCGTTTCAACATGATTTTAACGTGTGGTTGTTGGATGGCGTGACGGGTTCCGGAAAAACGGAAATTTATCTTCAATATATTGAAGAAATTCTTAAATCAGGTAAACAAGTGCTGGTTTTGGTGCCGGAAATCGGGCTGACGCCGCAAACCGTTGAGCGTTTTAAAGCGCGATTTAATGTCGAGATCGATGTACTTCACTCCAATTTAAACGATACGGAGCGTCTCAATGTGTGGGAACGCGCACGAACCGGACAAAGTGCGGTCGTTATCGGGACAAGATCGGCGCTTTTCACACAATTTACAAATTTAGGCGTGATTATCCTTGACGAAGAACATGACAGTTCATTTAAACAGCAGGAAGGATGGCGTTACCATGCTCGCGATTTGGCCATTCTCTTAGCGCAACGCTTATCTATACCGATTCTATTGGGGTCGGCAACGCCGAGCCTAGAAAGCTTGAATAATGTACAAAACGGCAAATATAAGCATTTGGTTCTGTCAAAAAGAGCGGGAAATTCGACCGCACTTCACCAATTTGTGATTGATTTAAAAAATCAACCTGTCCAAAACGGTTTGTCACAGCCCCTTCTGGCACGTATGAAAAGTCATTTGGAAAAAGGTAATCAGGTGATGCTATTTTTGAATCGCCGCGGCTTCGCACCGGTTCTTTTGTGTCATGAATGCGGTTGGATAGCGCAATGCCTGCACTGCGAAAAACCGTATACTTATTATCAACAGCAACGCGTGTTGCGCTGCCATCATTGTGGTGCGCAACAGGCCATTCCGCGGCAATGCAATGATTGCGGTTCCACGAATTTAGTTACGACCGGGCTTGGAACGGAACAGTTGGAAGAGGCGCTAAAGGCGCAATTTCCAAACTATTCCATTGCCCGAATCGATCGCGATAGTACGGCGCGTAAAGGACGGTTGGAGGATTATTTGGACGCGATACGCCGGGGCAAAAGCCACATTCTGATCGGCACACAAATGCTTGCTAAAGGACATCATTTTCCTAATGTGACGCTGGTTGCATTAGTGAATGTAGACAGCGCGCTTTTTTCCTTAGATTTTCGTGCCGAAGAACGCCTGGCGCAGCTTTATGTACAAGTGGCCGGCCGTGCGGGGAGAATGGAAAAACAAGGGGAAGTCGTCCTACAAACCCACTATCCTGATCACCCGCTTTTGACCACATTGTTGGAAAAAGGTTATGGTGAATTTGCACAGGAAGCGCTGAAATTACGTCGTCATATGGGGCTGCCGCCTTTTAGCTTTCAGGCTTTATTTAGAACGCAAAGCCGCGCATCCGATGAAGCGGAAAAATCTTTGAGACAATTGGCTGAATTTTTTTATTCACAGCAAGTCGAAGGACTACAAATTCTCGGGCCGCTCCCGGCGCCCTTTAGCAAAAGGGCGGGACAATATCGTTGGCAGCTGTTATTGCAACATCATTCCCGTACCAAACTCCATTATGCCTTAAATCTCTATGCCCGTGCAGAGATAAAATTCTCTCAAGTGCGGTTGATTTTGGACGTGGATCCGTTTGATTTAAGCTAGGTGGAAAAATGTCGAGTGCTGGTAAAATAAACCGTTTTTAAGTAAAATCAGTGCGTTTTTAATAAAACGTTAGTTCATTCATTAGTTTAGGAAAATCATTGTGGCTCATCGAGATTTTGCCGGTCGCCGCGGCGGAAATAATAAGAATAAACCGGTTTCCAAAGGAAATAAGCGTATTTTAGTGGCTACGGCTGTGATTGTTGTCGTCGCTTTTGGCATGGGGTTATATTTTTTAAAAAATAAAACGCCGGAACCCATTAAAATTCCGACTACGGCTGAAAAAACAGCCCCAAAAAGCGTTTTACCCAATCGACCGGAAGAAGTATGGAGCTATATTAAAGCACTTGAAACCCGAACGGTGCCGGTAGGCAATACGCCGAATGTTATCGAAAAAAATATGCGTCTGACGGAAGAACAGCGTAAGAATTTACTTGAAATGAAGCAAGCGGAAGAAGCCAAAAAATTAGAAGAGCAGCGTAAACAAGCCGCCATAAAGAAAGACGAAGGGAATTCTGTACAAATCATTAATAATGGTATTTCTGCCCCAAATGATACGCAAGTGCAATCGAAAATCTCAACGGCCAAAACGGATCCCGCGTCGGAAGTAATAAAAAAGACGGAAACTAAACCGTCAGATAGCAAACCGCCTACAGAAAATGCGAAAAAATTCGGCTTACAATGCGGCGCCTTTAAAAATCGGGCTCAGGCTGAAAGTTTACAAGGGCGTTTGGCAATGACCGGATTAAATGCGCAAATTACGACAAGCGGTGAATGGAATCGCGTTCGTCTCAGTGGCTATGAAAGCCGCGACGCCGCAACCCAGGCACAAGAAAAAGCAAAATCAATCGTTAATTGTGTTGTTATTGGTATGTAGTGGCGGCGTCCCCTTCCCAATTTTGATGTCCTAAATAGAAGCGTTGGCTTAACCGCCGGTGCTTTTTGATTTTTCAGATTTTTAAAGAATTTTCACCGCACTTTACCTCTAAAAATCGACCTTTGTTCGGAAGGTTATTGGCTCACCGGTGATAGGGTGAGTGATGCTTAATTGTTTGGCATGTAAACACAAACGTGATGCCATGCTTTTGGCCGAGGGATGTGCATAGAATTTATCGCCTAAAATAGGGTGTCCTTGTGCCAACATATGCAAACGAAGCTGATGTGAACGGCCGGTAATCGGTGTCAGTTTTACCCGGGTGCTGTTATTCGGTAAGCGTTCCAAAACCTCGAATTTTGTGACCGCTCTTTTACCAAAGACGAAATCTAAACGCTGGCGCGGTCGGTTTTCCCAGTCACAAATCATCGGTAAATTAATCTCTCCCTTATCCTGTGCAAGATGCCCCCATACTAAAGCTTGATAATATTTCTTCGGCTCGCGTTCACGAAATTGACGTTTGAGCTCTTTATCGGCGGCTTTGCTCAACGCAAATAGAAGAATGCCGCTGGTCGCCATATCGAGGCGATGCGCCGGTTCACAGAAACCAAATTTTTCTTTCACGCGACTCATGGCGCTATCGTAATATTGTGGTTGATTACCCGGCACGGAAAGTAAGCCGCTGGGTTTATTTACTACGCAGAGATGATTATCCTGATAAATAATATCTAAATAAGGTTCTTGCGGAGGGTGATAGTCAATAAGTGCCATATTTATTTTATTCCTGATTGCTGATAATTACGCGTAAACTGTCCAAACGCCATGTCGCGTTAGCTAATACACATAAAGATTGCGTATGTTGTGCCGCTAATAGATCGATTTCGTTTTGGCGAATATTTTTGTTGATCATTTTTAACGCGCATAAGCGATTAAGTTCCGCACTAAGCGTTTTATCCGCGACTTGCCGAGCATTTTTGATCGATCGCTGCACAAGCGGCCGAATCGTTTTTTCTCCTACATTAAATAATTGTGTGAGGAGCGGACGTGCCGTGTTAATTATTTGATTAGCAACGCCCTTGTTAAGCGGTTTAAGTTTACTATTCAATGTTTCAAAAGAAATTTGTTCGGCAAGGTTGTTGCCTTTTTGATCAAGTAATAAACGAATTGGTGTCGGCGGCAGAAAACGATTCAGTTGTAGCCCTTTCGGCGATTGAGTTTCTACGATATAAATCAGTTCCAATAATAAGGTGCCGGTCGGCAAGTGTTGATTAATTAACAGTGCCGTTGCGGCTTTTCCGATGTCGCCCGAGGCGATGAGATCAATGCCTTGGCGAATGATCGGATGATCCCAGGTTAAAAATTCGATGTCTTCGCGCGCAAGAGCAAGCTTGCGATCAAACGTTACGGTCAGACCTTCTTCTTTCAAGCCCGGGAAATCCGGCACGAGCATGGTGCCGGTTGGTGTGATAACAATGCTGCTTTCGCCTAACTCTTCCTGCTCTACGCCGATAATGTCAAATAAATCTAGGGCAAAATCGACCAATGCCTTTTCATTATCCTGTGCGGCAATTTGCTCGGCAAGTCGTTTGGCTTGTTCGCCTCCGTTGGAATTGATCTCCAACAGGCGATCGCGTCCCTGTTCCAATTCGACTTTGAGTTGCTCGCGTGCTTTTTGTGTATCGGCAATCAGCGTTCCCACTTCGGAAAGTGCGGTCAAATTTGACCGCACTTTTTCTAAGCGATCGGCAAAATGTTCAAATAATGCCGTTCCCATTGGGCAGGTTTGTGCAAACGCATTCAAGCCTTCATGATACCAACGCGCCAGCCAATAATCGGGCGAATCGGTGACACAGGGGGCATAAATCTGCACATCACGCAATTGCCCGATGCGATCCAGCCGACCGATACATTGTTCCAATAAGTCTGGATTATGCGGCAAATCAAATAACACTAATGTACAGGCAAACTGGAAATTACGCCCTTCCGAGCCGATATTGGAACTGAGCAATACCTGCGCTCCCTTTTCCCTATCCGCAAAGTAAGCCGCCGCACGATCCAGCTCAATAATCGACATTTTTTCATGAAATACCGCTGCTCGGATCGCTTCTTTTTCGCGTAGAATTTGTTCTAACCGAATCGCTGTTTGTACCTGTTGGCAAATCACAAAAATTTTTTCAGCGCGCCGTGTTTTGACGAAATCCAACAACCATTGGATTTTTACCGCAGGCGCCGGTACGTCATGTTGCGCCATGAGCGTGATTTGATGATAAATCCGGCGTGGGAAGCCTTTCACACTTTGGCGCGTATTACGAAACAAAAGGCGTCCTGTGCCATGGCGATCAATTAAAAGTCGAATGAGTTTGCGGCGCGCCTCTTCGGCTTCCTCCTTGGCGGTCGAATTTATGAGACAAAAAAGTTCAGCCGCATCCCGTTCGTTTAATAACGCCAAAACATGTTCTTTTTCGACCGCACTTAGGCGCTTATCGCTCAGTAAAGATTGTACGGCATCCGCTACCGGTCGATAATTTTGCTGCTCTTTTTGAAATTCGTCATAATCAAAAAATCGCTCCGGATCCAGCAAGCGCAAGCGTGCAAAATGACTCTCCCGCCCCAATTGCTCCGGCGTAGCGGTAAGCAATAATACGGATGGAATGGCTTGTGCCAGCTGTTCGACCAGCCGATACGGCTTACTTGGTTCAGTTTCCGACCACACGAGATGATGCGCTTCATCGACAATTAAACAATCAAAATCGGCAGTCAGTGCTTGCTTTGCCCTGACAGGCGATTTCACCAACCAATCTAATGCACAAATAATCAGGGATTCTGAGTTAAATGGATTTTCATCGATCGTGGAAAAATCGGCACAACGATCTTCATCAAATAGTGAAAAATGTAAATTAAAACGACGTAGCATTTCCACCAGCCATTGGTGCTGAAGGCTTTCAGGCACCAAAATTAATACACGCCGAATTTTTTCGGCGAACAATTGGCTTTGTAAAATCATGCCTGCTTCAATCGTTTTCCCCAGCCCCACCTCATCGGCAAGCAATACGCGCGGGTTTATTCGATTTCCCACTTCGGAGGCAATATGCAACTGGTGCGGAATTAACCCCGCCCGAATACCCCGCAAGCCACGTAGGGGGGATTGAAATTGCGCTTGCTGGTGTTGCAATGTCCGATAACGCAAGGCGAAATGATGGCTACGCGCCAATTGTGCCGAAAAGAGGCGATATTTCGCCGAACTAAAAGAAATCAGCGGCGAAATTTCACATTCTTGTACCGAGACTTCATCACCTTGGTTATTTTTGACTAAATAAACAATGATGCCATTTGCCTCTTGACTCGCCAATACCTCGCCTTGCCAGCCTTGCTGATGTAAAAAAGCGTCACCTTTATTCAGCGTAAAACGGATCAATGGCGCATGGGATTGTGCATAGGCGCGTGATTCATCCGACGCGGGAAAATAAAGAGCGATTGAACGATGATCAAAGGCGGTCACGCACCCTAAGCCTAGATTGCTTTCACTTTCACTTAGCCAACGTTGGCCAACGGCGAATAACATACGGTTCTCTTTTGTTCTATCTACATAATATTTGTGTCATTCTATCCCGATTTAAATCTAAAATAAAT
>ERZ772967.2418-NODE-2418-length-12035-cov-2.601169_pt1 | contig 12035 bp, 7 predicted proteins | sample MGYA00511677_ERZ772967 | MGnify/ENA primary metagenome ERZ772967 (study PRJEB29015, sample SAMEA2737931) | human oral metagenome | biome: human oral; feature: human-associated habitat; material: dental | place: China | collected 2146 ...
CACGAACCCGTTCAGCCGAACCGATCCCCATAATAGATCCTGAAACAACGTGAGTCGTACTGACAGGCAAGTGTAATAAGGTGGCCGTAAAAATAACGACAGAAGAGTTCAAATCGGCGGCAAATCCGTTAATGGATTCGAGCTTAAAAATCTTCGTTCCCATAGTCGAAATAATTCTCCAACCGCCGGCTGAAGTACCGAGAGCCATAGAGGTAGCACAGGCCAGCTTTACCCACGTAGGAATCTCCATAGTGTCGATATAACCGCCGCTCAAAAGAGCCAAAGCAATAATCCCCATGGCCTTCTGCGCATCATTCGACCCGTGAGAAAATGCCATCAGACTGGCGGAAGCGATCTGCATTCTCCGAAACTGTCGATTCAAGGACACGGGAGAGTAATTGCGCACAACCCATAAAAGGCCGATCATGACGAAATACCCTGTTACCAGAGCCACTACGGGAGAAAGAACCAGGGAAAGAACGATTTTGCCGATTCCCTCACCCGATAAAATCTGCGGTCCCACGCTTATCGATACGGCACCGATAATACCGCCGATTAAAGAATGGGATGAACTGCTGGGTATCCGATAATACCAAGTCAGAATGTTCCAAATAATAGACCCTGCCAAAGCCGCTATAATAACTTCCAGGCTGATTTGGGTCGGATCCAGAACCAGGTCGCCGCCAATCGTTTTGGCAACTCCCGTACTGACCATGGCACCCAAAAAGTTCAATCCCGCCGCCATCAAAATCGCATGATTCGGCGATATAGCTCGCGTCGACACGCTGGTAGCTATGGCATTTGCCGTGTCGTGAAAGCCGTTTATATAATCAAAGAGAACAGCTAAGATAACGACTGTCCAGATCAACCAATGCTCAGGCATATTTTAACACGATCCTCCGAAATAAAGTGGCCAATGATTCGCAACCGTCCGTAACATCTTCAATGGACTGAAGAATTTCCTTCCATTTAATGAGCTCGATGGGATCTTTACATTCTGCAAAAAGCTTGCCCATTTCTTCATGATACAGATCGTCGCATTCTTGCTCCAATTTCATAATTTTTTTACTACGCGCCTCGATCTTCAAATATTCTTTTTTTACATTGCGCATAGCTTCAATGGAACGTCGAATCTCTTTCATGGACTTAGCCATAATGGTAGCCATACGCTTCGTTCCTTCTGTTGCCGTTCCGACGCGATAGATACACATCTTGTCCATGATTTCCGTAACATTATCCAAAGCCTTATCGAGTTTGTCGATAAGTTCCTGAATGTCTTCACGATCCATAGGCGTAATAAAGGATTTCTGCAATCGCTTCATCGTTTCCAGTACCAAATCATTCGCCTCTTCTTCAAGGGCGTTAATTTTTTCCATCGCTTCCGCTTTGGAAATTTCTTCATTCACCGCTTCCTTAAGAATATCTGCCGCCGCATAGCAGAGGGCTGCATGCTTGTCCAGCAAATTGAAGAACTTTTCTTCTTTCGGCTTTAAATGAAATGCCATCTCTATCAAGTCTCCTTAACAGACGTTATTAGACAGTAGTAAGTCTACATATAGACCTGAACATTATTATACCATAGGCGTATATATTCGTATACAATTTACGGCCCTACTTATATACCGTTGTCACATAAAAGTTTTTTATGGAGAAAAAGCTCCCGACCTTTACGATCGGGAGCTTTCGAATTTCAACTTACCTGCTACTGTTTTGCCATGAGCTGTGCCACTGCCGCTTTTAACGCGTCGATTTCTTCTTGCTGTTTCGTCAACGTCGCCTTCTGCTGTGCATTTTCGGCACGCAATTGAGTAACTTCATCCTGCATGACATAAACGGAGCTGATAGGACCGGCTTTGTACCGATCGGGAATAGCCGCCTTCTTAGCCGCACTGCCGAACTTGTGCGTGACTCCGACGTTTACCATATTGTTATTGTCGCCGAGAGCTACGCCCATGTGGAGCATCGTGTCTTCATTGGCATAATGTGCCAACCCTACGGCTGCCGCCGTTTCCCCGCGATAGTTACCGATACCGGCCATAATCTGATTCGGTTCGAGAGGATCGTACTGAATGGGCTTTAAGGCTGCTAAAGCCGCCGACTGCGCCGCAACACGACGGCCTTCCGATTCAACCGCACCGATACGATTGACCACTCGTTCAAGACCGCCCGTCGTCTGATGAGAGATAGCATTCATAGCATCGACAACATTTTGTGCCGTCGCCACACCGTCATTACCGTTAAGGCCGGCCATGCCGTTATTAACGGCGATCGTAGCTGTCTTCACGTCGTATTTCACATCGCCGTTGGGAGCTACGGACGCAGTGGTCAAATTACCGTCCTTGAAGTTCAGTCCGGTACTCAAGCTTACCGTTTCAGCCGAGCCGCCGTTCGCTTTGTAGGACAAGTTCGTAGATTGAGCGGCTTTTGTGCCGTCAAAGGTCACCTTATAGTCCATAGAATGGCTTCCCGGTGTTGCCGTAACGGTTATGGGATTATTCGGGTTGGAAGTGTCCGTGCTGACTGTAACGGCACTGACTGCCGCATCCTTTACGGCCGCCTCTTTCACCTTAACTTGAATACCCGTAGCATTGGCAGTCGTTTCCGTAAATTGACCGTCACCGTTAACGTTAAACGTACCGTTCTTCAGAGCTAAAGTCTGTGTACCGCCGTTGTCACCGTCATACTTCATCGTTACGTTATCGACAGCCGACTTAGCTGCATCGGCAACCTGTTTCAATTGGCCTTCCGTTGCCGCTCTGTCCGGAGTGGTCGTCGTACCGCTCCAAGTCGTATTGGAGAGGCCTGTAATCGTATTGTTACTGCCGTTTACCGTCACATTGCCGGCCTTCACCGTATTAGCAGTTACACTGCCGTCTGCACCGTCAACAGTTACCTTATTACTACCCGTTCCGACAGTTACCTTATTGCTGAAGTCTCCGTCTTTAGCTGTAACCTTGCCGGTTGTACCGTCAACGGTTACGGCATTACCGGCCGTACCGACCGTCACCTTATCGGCAAGCTTAACATCGTAAGTAACCTGTCCGTTAGCCGCCGTAGTAGACGTAAGAGAAATATTTCCCGTCGTACTGTTTGCACCTTCTCCGCTGTTGGCCGTTACTACGGTCTTGTACCCGATTGAGTACCCGAACCTGTAATACCGCTGGTAGCCTTCCAACCTGCATTGGCTACGCGGTCGGCAATGGTCTTTAACTGATCTTCCGTCGCCGCTCTACCCGATACGGGAGTGCCGCTCCATGTCGTATTGGAAAGACCCGTAACCGTATTGTTACTGCCGTTTACGTTAACACTGCCGGCCTTAAAGATATTGCCCGTCACCGTCCCCGTCGTTCCGTCGAGGGTAATGAGGTTCGTACCCGTTCCGACCAATACACTGTCGGCGGCCGTTACCTTATTAAAGGATACATCGTCTGCCGTGGCTATGGTAAATTCCTTACCCGTACGGCTTACCTTGATGTTTTGACCGTCTTTGAAGTTGACTTCATCGCCGCCCTTGACATCGTCTCCGGCATCGCCGTTGGCTTTTACCTTAAACGCCGCCGCATCTTTGATCTTCTGCGTGCCCGTCGTAGACAAGTTACTCAAGTCTTTATCAGCCGCGTTATCGATCTTGTTCTTCGTCGTCGCGTCGAGCGCTACGTCAATAACCTGGCCGCTCGCCGTCGTCGTCAAGCCGTTGGAACCCGTGACCTTCAAGGTCTGGTTCTTCAGGTTGACGCTGCCCGTTCCCGTGCCGCCGTCGGCAATATTCAACGTAGATACGCTCGTCGTAGCGTTGTTAATCATGTCCGCTACGTTTTGTGCCGTCGCTACGCCGTCATTGCCCGTTACGCTTACCGTTCCGCCCGTGTTGGCAAGAGTGCCCTTCTTCACGTCGTACGTAATCGTTCCGTTCGCACCGGCCGTCGCCGTCGTCAACGTCCCGTCTTTAAACGTCAGCCCTTGGCTCAATGACGTCGTGCCGCCCGTTCCGTTGTCGGCCGTGTAGGCAAGGTTCGTCTTTTGTGCCAACTTCGACGTATCTACGGTAATCTTATAGTCCTTCGAGTTCGTTCCCGTCGTAGGCGTGATCGTTACCGGATTATCCGTAGCCGCATCGGTGCTGACCGTAACGGCACTGACTGCCGCATCTTTTACGGCTCCTTCATTAACCGTCAAGGTTACATCGTTGCCGTTAGCGGCGGTCGTCAGATATCCGTTACCGCTCTTAATGCCGAAGTTTACATCTCCGGTTGTTAGCGACTTAGCCGTCGTCGTTCCCGTATCGCCGCCTAAGCTGATCGTTCTTCCTACTGCCGTAGCCGTGTCGTTTACCTTATTATTCGTCGTCGAATCAAGCCCTACCGTCAAGGTCTGGCCGTTCATATTCGTCGTAATACCGTTAGCGCCGGCTACCTTCAGAGACTGGTTCTTCAAGTTCACTGTACCGCTGTTCGTACCGTCCGTGACCGTCAGGTTTTGCGATATGTTGGCTACCGCCGTGTTGATGGCTGCAGCCACATTGTTGGCATCGGCTAGACCCGTACCGGCTGATGCACTCGTACCGTTCATCGTAATATTTTGTATATTAGGCGTAATAGTCAGATTTCTGCCGACTGCCGATGTCTTAATATATGTGTTATCGCCCTTAATGCCAAGGGTACTTTGTGCCAAGTTCACATCGCTCGTTCCCGTATTTCCGGCAAAGCCGAGGTTGACAGACTTTAACTGAGCCACATTGACTGCATCCGTGTCCGCCGAACCGGCAGAGACACCGATGATTTGTCGTGAAAATCCGTTGCCACCGATCGAAACGGCACCGTGATTGGACATAATAGCCCGGCCGGTAAGCCCTGCATACTTATCGGTTTTATTATCATTGGCATCGTAACCGGTAACGCCCGGGGCTCTGTTTGCCATAGAGCTGTTACCGATAGCAACGCCGTCAATAGCGGTAACGCTCGTACCGTTACCGATAGCTACCCCGTTATCCGCCGATACACTGTTACTGTAGCCGATAGCTACGGAACCTACATTAGAAGACCTTGCATTGTCACCGATAACGACGGAACTTTCTCCTGTCGCCGTAGCCCCCTTGCCGATGGCAACGGAATGAGTCACGGCTTGAGTTACCGTGCCCACACTGGCTCCGTCGCCGATAGTTACGGCCGAAGCACCGTAACTCTTTGCACCCTTACCGATGGTCACGGCTCCGGCACTCGGGTGTGCTTGCGTACCGGCCGTCGTCCCGTCGCCGATGGTCACTGTCGAAGCGCCGTAGCTACCGGTCCCTTTACCGATGAGAACAGCCTGCGCTCCTGATAAAGTGGCTCCGTTGCCGAGAACCACATTGTTCGAGGCGGAGAGGTCTCTCGCTTCAATTCCCTTACCGATCAAGATGTTATTGGTACCCTTATTGAATAAATTCTGACCGATGAGAACACCTTCTCTATTTAGATTCATAATTTGTGAACCCAGGAGTACGGACCGCTCTCCGTCACTGTTTCCGGTGATACTGTGACCGATGCCGATGCTTTCATCTCCGGAAACCCCGACATCTCCGCCTATAGCTACGCTGTTTAAGCCGTTAGCACCGTTATTGTTTCGGTTATTATTTTCCGTCGATTTTACCGATACGTAGTGAGTTTTGGCGTTATCAATCGCCGTGTATACATCGCCTGCCGTGACAAGGCTTTTACCGTTTTGAATGACAGCCGTTGTCTTGGGCGTAAAGGTCAGCATGACCCCTTCATTGGTGTTCAATGCTTGTATTTCGAGTTTATCCTTATCCGTAGATTTAGCAACCAGGGCTTGATTCGCCAATATATAATCACTGGCACCGTTTGCCGTGTTTTCGTTATAAGCCTTTACCCTCGAGCTTACGGAACGAAGCTGAGCCACGTTGACTGCATCCGTATCGGCATTACCGGCAGCTACGCCCGTAATCTGACGGGTCTTTTGACCCGTGCCGATAGCTAAGGCCCCCAGGCCGGATGTAAAGGCACCGGTCGTTCCCGCATAAGAATTATCCCGAAGTGCAGTCATGTTATATCCGCTTACGCCGGCTCCTTTATCCGCTACGGAATAAGAACCCAAAGCAATGCCGTCGGCTACTTTTACGGTTGTAGCCGTCGACGCTTGATTCGAGTTGCCGATGGCAATGCCTCGATCTGCATTACCGGCAACCGTCGCGAAAGTACCGAGGGCCGTCCCGTAGTGAGACCTCACACTGGAACTGTTGCCGATGGCCTGAGCATCGTTTCCTTGATTGACCACATCACGCCCCATAGCAATACCTGCCGTACCGGTTGCGGAGCTGTTCACCCCCACAACAACACTCTGGGCTCCCGATGCAGTCGCCGCCGCACCGACGGCGATGGCCTTTTCACCTGTCGCCTTAGCACCGAACCCGTTATTGTTACTTCCCAAGGCTAAAGCCCCTGCGCCGGATGCTTCCGATAAACCGCCGATGGCTGTTGCATAGACTCCCGATGCTTTAGCACCTAAAGCACTGTCATCTTGAGCCCCGCCTATAGCTGTTGCTCCTATTGCCGTTGCTTGTGTACTACGACCGATGGCAATGGATGAATTCCCCGATGCATTAGCCCCATAACTGCTAGGCGTAGCCGGATTGCCGCCATTATAACCGCTGCCGATAGCCAGAGCGAACTGCCCACTTGCCGAAGAGGACGAACCGATGGCGACACTTTGTGCACCATTGGCTGTCAAATCACGACCCAGAGTAACAGCCGAGCCTCCTGTAGAATTATTTCTAAGCCCGACAGCAACAGCGTTATCAGTCGTTGCCTGAGATGATTCCCCCATAGCAACAGAGTTTATTCCTTTTGCAAAAAGATCGCGGCCGACAGCTACACTCCAGGTACCGTTGGCAATGGCCGTCGTACCGACCGCCACAGCCTCTGTATTAAGGGCCTGTGAGCGATAACCCACGGCCAGTGAATTATCCCCCGTCGCATTGGCGGCCCCGGTTCCGCTTACGTTATTTCCTGCCGCTGTGTATGCCGAACTGGCAATCTGTCCCGAACCGCCTACTGCCGTTGCTCCCGCTCCTACTGCCATGGCATTAGAGCCGACAGCCGTACCCGAACCGCGTCCCGCATTGGCATTTGCACCTAGAGCCGTACCGTAGTTATTAACGGCTGTAGCATTGTACCCCAAAGCAGACGTGAATATATTGGTAGCCTGAGCTCCTACACCGACTGCCAGAGCATAGGAATTTGTCGCATTGGCCTTCTGCCCGAAGGCTGAACTGGATATTCCCGTGGCCTTAGCTCCATCTCCGACAGCTGTTGTAGAAGCATTGGTCGCTTGAGCAGTATTCCCTACGGCGACAGAACCGGTACCCGAAGCTTTGGTCGTCATGCCTATAGCGACAGAATTGCCACCGGCTGCCATGGCGTTGTTACCGCCCGCAAAGGAATTGTTTGCTGCCGTTGATGAAGAACCGACAGCCGTACCGGCAACGCCGGTTACTGTAGCATTGCTACCCAGCACGGATGCCGATGCCTGATTGGTACTTGCACCGGATCCGACAACGGTAGAATCCGTACCGGTAGCGAAAGCATTGGCACCTACAGCTGTCGCGTTAGTATTGGAGGCATTGGTGCCGAAGCCGACGGCCAAGGTACTGTCACCATCAGCATTGCTATGTGCACCGAGAGCCGTCGCCGGATGAGCCTTGTTATTGCTAATAGGGAGTCCCTTCGCAACAGCATTGGACCCCAAGGCCACATCCTTAGATTGGTGGGCCTTCGCATCTACACCGATAGCCTGTGAGTTTTGTGACCAACTGCCAATCCCGGCTTTAGCCCCACGGCCTATTTGGAAATTACTCTGTCCAACTTGTGCTCCATCTGGCCATATCGCCTGTACGGCACCAGTTCCCGCCAATACGGAAAAGGCCAGCAAGGCCGTGGCTACCGCCTTCTTACCGCTCGTATTCTTCGCATACTCGGATACGACAATATAACATTGCCGTGACTTACTCCAAACAATCTTAAAAATCTTGTTCATATAGCTACCTCTGGTAATATTCCCCTAGTTTTAGTATTTATTGCAATATATATAATATTATATATATATGAGTGAATACAACTAAAAGTTCATAATATCCTTATATCAATATAAAAAAGTCATTGTTCTTTTTACGGAATCATTATTTTTAAGTTTAATTTTCGTTACATCTGAAAGTTTTACATCCGTTTTTTTCATTTTCTTGTCTCTTTTGCGTGGTTTTCTCTTTATTTGTGATTTTTTTGTAATATTTAAGCATGATGAATTTATATCGTTAACGGCGGCTTATGTTTAACGTTAATAAGGTGCCGTCATGATACTCTATAAGAAATTTTTAGTCCTCATTTGTTATTTTTTATACACAAAAAGAAGGATTTAAGAAATATTTGAAGAAGTATATATATGAGTTCTCTTTTCAAACTCCTTATGTTTTCGTGAATAAAACCGACCTGTTTTTTGCCTTATATGAGTAGAGGGGATAAACGAAAGGAGGGTTGCCCTTGTCGGAGTTTCTCAGAACGCTTACCAAAGAACGCATTGTCTTTTGGATTAGCCGTTTATTCCGGTTTTTAACGGTTCGAAAGCCCTATTTTCTCTGCGGACGCGCAGCCCGCTGTCCCTGCCCTGTCGGCGGCGGTGCCACGGTTATGGGTCTGGCCGTAGGCGATACGATTCGTTTTTCCATGGACGGGGACAAAAAGAAGTCCCCCTCCCGTACAGCTTAGACTCATCATCCGTACAGCTGTATAAACTCTTATATGTCAACGGTCTTTTATTCCCCCTCCAAGATCCGTGACACTTTATAACTTCGTATATTCATTCCGGCCGACACCGGCGGTTTCAACCACACCGCTCTACGCCACCCGTCGTCACGGGATTCGGCGGTATGAATAAGCGATTTTCATCTACTCGTTTAAGGAGGTCCCGTATATGGCAACAAAACAGGCACTGGCAAGTAAGTTACAACTCACCGTTTCGTATACAGACGAGGCGGGTAAGAAAAAAACACGCACCCTTAATTTTTCTTCCCTTAAAGCCGATGCCGACTCCGGCAACGTCTTAACAGCCGCCAACGCTCTCGCATCCTTACAGGCTGATGCTTTGGACGGAGTAAAAGAAACGGTTCAGTACGAAATAACGGCGTAATTCATAAGGAGGACCTACCATGATTACTAAATCGGAAACGAAAACTTTAATCTTATCCTTTGCCGACAATGCAGGCAAAAAAATCAACTACACCTTACAGCGACCGAAGGCCGACTTGGATAAGGAGAGCGTTGATAAGGCTGTTGCCGACATCTTAAATGCTAAAGTATTCGCCACTGAAACGGGCGACTTATCCTCCCTGCAGGAAAGCCGAATCGTAACCCGCAAGGTCGAAGCCTTCGCATAAGAAAGAGACTGTATCTGCGACTCTTTCGAAAAGAGAACATCTTGTAACGAAAGAAGTGATTATTCATGCAAGCCCATTGGGATACGACAGCGTGTATCCGTCATGCACGCCGCGGTTGTACTGAATCGAAAGAACGACTCCTCACTCGATACACACCCCTCATTTTGAGTCAAGTTCGTCGTTACGCTTCTTCCTTCCCCACTCATGCCGACGCTTACCAGACAGCCGTGACAGCAGCATTGCATTGCATCATGGCCTGTCCCTTAGACGGCGACAAGCCTTTCGCTTATTATTTGAAAGCTTTTGTTCGTCAGGCCTTACGACGTGAACATCTGGCCGCCTGTCGCGACCGTTTCTACACTGCCGTTTCCGTCTTGACAACGGACGGAGAGGAAACGGACCTGCCGGAGGTAACCGATCCGAATCCTCTGAGCAGACCGGAAGAGTCCTTTATTCTTCGTCATGACGACCAAAAGGCCTTGCTCAATCATTTGACTCACGAAGAAAGGTATGTTCTCGTCCATTGCTGCATAGAGGGCTTTACGGAAACGGCCGTCGCCCGTCGCCTCGGCTGTAGTCAGGCTAAGGTAAGCCGTCGTCTGCACAAGGCTAAGGAAAAGGTTCGGTCCGCCTGTCGTGCCAAGATATAGCTGTATCCTTGCAAAATGTCATCACTTTTCGTATAAGAACGTAAAAGGAAGCTCTCCCGGTTCCGCACCCGGAGAGCTTCCTTTTTTGCAAAAAATCTCCCTTGCCTAAACAAGGGAGATTTTCGTTTATAAGAAATCTTACTGTTCGATTTCCGATACGACACCGGCACCTACCGTACGGCCGCCTTCGCGAATAGCGAAACGCAACCCTACTTCGATAGCAATCGGCGTAATCAATTCAACTTCCATTTTTACGTTATCGCCGGGCATGCACATTTCTACGCCTTCCGGCAACTGGATAACGCCCGTTACGTCCGTCGTTCTGAAGTAGAACTGGGGACGATAGTTCGTGAAGAACGGCGTATGACGGCCGCCTTCATCTTTCGTCAATACGTATACCTGTGCTTTGAACTTCGTGTGCGGATGAATGGAACCGGGCTTTGCCAATACCTGGCCGCGTTCGATTTCTTTACGGTCTACACCACGGAGTAAAGCACCGATGTTATCGCCTGCTTCTGCCATGTCGAGGAGCTTACGGAACATTTCTACGCCCGTTACAACCGTCGATTTTGCTTCTGCCTGCATACCTACAATTTCTACCGTATCGCCGACTTTTACCGTTCCGCGTTCTACACGGCCCGTTGCTACCGTACCGCGACCCGTAATGGTGAATACGTCTTCGACAGGCATCAAGAACGGCTGATCCGTCGGACGGTCAGGCGTCGGAATGTAGTCATCAACAGCATCCATCAATTCGAGAATCGCTTTTTTAGCATCTTCGTCGCCTTCGAGAGCTTTCAATGCCGAACCTACTACGATGGGGATTTCATCGCCGGGGAAATCGTAGGAGCTGAGAAGTTCACGAACTTCCATTTCTACGAGTTCAATCAATTCCGGATCGTCAACCTGGTCCGCTTTATTCAAGAATACAACCATAGCCGGTACGCCTACCTGACGTGCCAGGAGGATGTGTTCACGTGTCTGCGGCATGGGGCCGTCAGCTGCCGATACTACGAGGATAGCCCCGTCCATCTGTGCTGCGCCGGTGATCATGTTCTTTACATAATCGGCATGGCCCGGGCAGTCAACGTGTGCATAGTGGCGTTTGTCTGTCTGATATTCTACGTGTGCCGTATTGATCGTAATACCGCGTTCACGTTCTTCCGGTGCTTTATCGATGTTAGCATAGTCGGAGAATTCAGCATAGCCTTTTTCGGACAATACTTTTGTAATTGCTGCCGTCAATGTCGTTTTGCCGTGGTCGACGTGACCGATCGTGCCGATATTGACATGGGGTTTGGTTCTTTCGTATTTTTCTTTTGCCATTGTACATTTCCTCCAATGCGATTAAAATTAGCCTTTTTCGCTGATAACTTTTTCCGCTACATTCTTAGGAACTTCTTCGTAGTGGTCGAAAGTCATTGTATAAACACCGCGACCCTGCGTCTTGGAACGCAAGTCCGTTGCATAACCGAACATTTCAGCCAAGGGTACGAACGCATTAATGTGTTCCGCACCGCTGCGCATTTCCATTCCGTCTACACGACCGCGGCGAGAGTTTAAGTCGCCGATAACATCGCCCATGTAATCTTCGGGGACAACGACTTCAACCTTAACATACGGTTCGAGAAGTACGGGATCCGCTTTACGCGCACCTTCTTTGAAGCCCATAGAACCGGCAATCTTGAAGGCCATTTCCGAAGAGTCGACATCATGGTACGAACCGTCGAAAACGACAACCTTAATATCTACCATCGGGAAGCCTGCAAGAACACCCGTTTCCATCGCTTCTTTTACACCGGCTTCGACAGATCCGATATATTCACGAGGAATAGCGCCGCCGACAATCTTGTTTTCAAACTCGAAGCCCGCACCCGGTTCCTGAGGAATCAGTTCGAGCCAGCAATCGCCGTACTGACCGCGACCGCCGGACTGACGGACGAAACGGCCTTCCTGTTTAA
>ERZ772967.2419-NODE-2419-length-12034-cov-55.328158_pt1 | contig 12034 bp, 8 predicted proteins | sample MGYA00511677_ERZ772967 | MGnify/ENA primary metagenome ERZ772967 (study PRJEB29015, sample SAMEA2737931) | human oral metagenome | biome: human oral; feature: human-associated habitat; material: dental | place: China | collected 2146 ...
GCGAGGAGCCCAGGATCTCCTCGAACAGGCGGCTCAGGACCGGGAAGACCTCGACATCGCGGTTGTAGTTGACGGTCTGGACGCCGTGGGCGGCCAGGTGGAAGGGATCGATCATATTGACGTCGTCGAGATCGGCGGTGGCCGCCTCGTAGGCGATGTTGACCGGGTGGTCCAGGGGCAGGTTCCAGATCGGGAAGGTCTCGAACTTCGCGTAGCCCGAGGAGAGGCCCCGCTGGTGGTCGTGGTAGAGCTGGGACAGGCAGGTGGCCATCTTGCCGCTGCCCGGGCCGGGAGCCGTGACGACCACCAGGTCCCGTCTGGTCTCGATGTACTCGTTGCGCCCGTACCCCTCCGCCGAGACGATGCGGGCGACGTCGCCGGGGTATCCGGGGATGGGGAAGTGACGGTGGATCGTGATGCCCAGTGATTCCAGCTTGCGCTTGAAGTCGTGGGCCTGGCGGTTGTCGTCGGTCCACTGGGTCACGACGACGCTGCCCACGTAGAGCCCGTAGCTGCGGAAGGCGTCGATGTGGCGCAGCAGGTCGTCCTCGTAGGAGATGCCCAGGTCCGCGCGGACCTTGTTGCGGGCGAGGTGCTTGGCGTTGACCGCCATGACGATCTCGACCTCGTCGGCCAGCTCGGCGAGCATGACGATCTTGTTGTCCGGGGTGAAGCCGGGCAGCACGCGCGAGGCGTGCATGTCGTCGATGAGCTTGCCGCCGAACTCCAGATAGAGCTTGCCGCCGAACTGGGCGCGGCGCTCGGCGATGCGCGCCGACTGCATGTGCAGGTACTTGTCCCGGTCGAAACCTGTGCGCATGCGAGCTCCCGCCTGAGTCGAGGGGTATCGGGCTCGGCCGGGATCGTGCCGACCCGCAGCATTTTAGCGCCGTCCGACCAGTGTCGTCGTACCGACGGGTGCGAGTCGCTCCAGAGGACGGACGTGGCGCACGACGGCCGACGACGTCGCGAGGGCGCCCCCTCAGCACGAGGGGGCGCCACCTCTCCTGCCGTCGAGGGAGCGCGTGGCCACTCGAGCGAATTCGAATGAGACCGACGGCGCCGGACGGTCGGACTCTCAGAGCGCGGCGACGCGCCTGGCGAGCTTGGACTTGCGGTTGGCGGCCTGGTTCTTGTGGATGACGCCCTTGGAGACGGCCTTGTCCAGCTTGCGGGAGGCCTTCCTCAGGTGCTCCTCGGCGGCCTCCTTGTCACCGGCGTCGATGGCCTCCCTGACACGACGCACGTAGGTCTTGAGCTCGGACTTGACTGCCTGGTTGCGCAGACGGGCCTTCTCGTTGGTCTTGATGCGCTTGATCTGGGACTTGATGTTCGCCACGGTTGGTGAAGCTTTCTTGATTCGAGTGCGGTCGGTGGCCGGAGAGGAGGGTTCGCGCACACGGGCCGACGAAGAGTGCCGGAAGCACTCGGCGGATCCCGGTCGCCGGACCCCGCAGCCGGCCAGGCCAGAGGTCCTGAAAGGCACTCTAGCACCCGCCAGTGCCGCGGACCCGGCCGGGATCCGCGGCACTGCGTGAGGTGCGTCGCCTCGTGCTGTCAGCTGTCGGCGCCGGCCAGTCCGAGCTCGGCCTCCATCTTCTCCAGCGGAATGTCCTTGGTCTCGGGCATGACGGTCAGCACCCAGACGAACTGCCCCAGCATGCACACGAAGAACACGGTGAACGCCCAGCCCCCGCCGAGCCCGCCGGCGATCGCGGGGAAGCCCCAGGAGATGACGGTCGCGAAGAACCAGTGGGTGAAGGATCCCAGGGCCTGGCCGCGGGCGCGGATGCGGCTGGGGAAGATCTCGGAGATGAAGACCCAGATGACCGATCCCTGGCCGAAGGCGTGGGCCGCGATGAATACGAGCAGACCGCCCAGGACGATGAAGGAGGAGCTCCCGGCGAGTTCCTGGGCGTCCCCCGCCAGGAAGAACACGGTGGCGATGGCCCCCAGGGAGACGAGGTAGCCGATGGAGCCGACCACCATGAGCCGGCGCCGTCCGAACTTGTCGATGACGGTCAGCGCCGTCATGGTGGCGACCAGGTTCATGGCGCCCACGGCGATGGAGGACAGGAAGGCCGTATCGTTCTGGGCGCCGGCCATGCGGAAGATGTCCGGGGCGTAGTACATGACCGCGTTGATGCCCGAGAGCTGGTTGAAGGCGGCGATGGCGATGGCGAGCAGGATGACCTTCCGATTGCGCGCCACGAAGAAGGGGGCGGTGCCCAGCGAGCTGTCCTCGCGTATCGCGCGCTGGATGTCGGCGAGCTCGGACTCGGCCTCGTCGTGCGACCGGGTGAGCCGCGCGATGATCTCCCGGGCCTCGTGGTCGCGGCTCTGCCCCAGGAGCCAACGGGGGCTCTCGGGGATGAACAGGGCGAGCACGATGAAGATGACGGCCGGAACGGCCTCGACGCCGAACATCCAGCGCCACGCGACGGAGTAGTCGAAGACCTTGGCCAGGACGAAGTTCGACATGTACGCCAGCAGGATGCCGAGGACCACGTTGAACTGGACGAGGCCCACGAGGCGTCCGCGCAGGCGGGCCGGGGAGATCTCGGCGGTGTAGATGGGGGACACGACGGAGGCTCCACCGACCCCGACCCCGCCTATGAATCGGAAGAGCATGAACAGGTACCAGTTCGAGACCAGGGCGGAGCCCAGGGCCGAGACCGTGTAGAGGATGCCGATGATGCCCAGCACCTTCTTGCGCCCGAGGCGGTCCGCCGGCCGGCCGGCGCTCATCGCGCCCACGATGGTGCCGATGAGGGCGGTGGCCACGGTGAAGCCGAGCGAGAACTCGCTGAGATGGAAAACCTCGCGGAGATTCTCCGTCGTCCCGGAGATCACGGCCGTGTCGAAGCCGAAGAGGAGGCCCCCGAGTGCCGCGACCACGGCGCTGCGGATCACCAGGGAATTCGTCTTGTTGCGTTGAGAGGAGGAAGTGGATGCCGTCATTGGCCGTCGTCCTTCAGGGATATAGAAGGATTGAACCCTGCGTCTAAGACTATGGCGCAAGACACTACCAGATGGGGGAGCGGATGGCGAGGCGGACGCCCGCCGTCCCGTGGGTCGCGCGCGCGGCCCACTCCCGGCGAGGGCGCCGATGAAGGCGCAGGGCCGTGACGACCCCGTCGAAACCGGGATCGGTTCAGCACGTTCGGACTGCACGGACCCGTCGACGCCCGTACGGGCCTTCACCGAGGGGCGGGGCGACGGGCGGCGGCCTTCATCACCTCCACGAACTCGCGCAGCTCGGCCGTCGTCGCCTCCAGCTCGGCGTCGCGAGCGGGCGAGCCGGGGTCCGTGGCGAGCAGGGCCGGGGCGTGCTCCTCGATGATCCTCACCGTCGCCGATCCGGAGATCGCCCCGTCCGCCCCGGCCGCGATCGCCTCGGCGACCTGGTCGGGTCGCGAGATGCCGAATCCCAGCATGACCGGCGCCGCCGCGTCGGACCGCAGCCGTGCCACCGACTCGGCCAGGCCGACGGTGGAGGCGGCCTGCTCGGTGCCCGTCACGCCGACGCGCGAGACGGCGTAGACATAGCCTCGCGAGCACCCCGCGACCGCGTCCAGCGTCCGGGGGGAGGAGAACGGCGGGGCGATGTACACCGCGTCGATCCCCGCCGCCTCGGCCGCGGCGGAGAAGGCTGGCGACTCGCGAACGGGCACGTCGGGCAGCAGCACGGAGTCGATGCCCGCGCCCGCGCACCGGGAGTAGAACTCCTCCAGCCCCACCGCGAAGGGCACGTTGCCGTAGATGAGCATGCCGATGGGCAGCCCGGGGTGGCGCCCGCGCACGCGGGCGACCACGTCCAGGCAGGCGTCGAAGCCGGCGTCCGCCTCGAGCGCCCGGATGTGGGCGCGTTGGATCGTGGGGCCGTCGGCGACCGGGTCGGAGAAGGGGATCCCCAGCTCCAGGGCGTCCGCGCCACCGTCGATGAGCGCCTCGATGACGGCCTCGGACAGGTCCGGGGAGGGATCGCCCACCATGACGAAGGGCACGAAGGCGCCCCGACCGTCGGTGGCCAGGCGCGCGAACATCTCGGGATAACGGGACACCTCAGCTCTCCTGCCTCGTCAGCGGCAGGTACTCGGTGCGCCTGCCCATCTCCTCGACCATGACTCTCGCCCGTGCCACCGCCGAGTCGGGGGAGAACGATCCGCCCGACCGGGCGCGGACCTGGTCCAGGTCCTTGTCGCCCCGCCCGGACAGGCACACGAGCAGGTGGGGCGCGGGCGCGTCCGACGGCGCGGCGCGAGCGATCCTGAGGGCCTGGGCCAGGGCGTGGGCGGACTCCAGAGCCGGGATGATGCCCTCCCAGCGACTCAGCAGCCGGAAGGCCTCGACGGCCTCGTCGTCGGTGACGCCGACGTAGCGGGCCCGCCCGGTGTCGGCCAGCCACGCGTGCTCCGGGCCGACGCCGGGGTAGTCCAGACCCGCTGATACGGAGAAGGACTCCGCGACCTGTCCCTCGGGGGAGCGCATGAGGTAGGAGCGGGCCCCGTGCAGGATGCCGATGGTGCCGTTGTTGATCGGGGCGCCGTTGCGGGACGTGTCCAGGCCCTCGCCGGCGGGCTCGACGCCGATCAGGCCCACCCCGGCGTCGTCGATGAACTCGCTGAACATGCCGATCGCGTTGGACCCGCCGCCCACGCAGGCGATGACCTCGTCGGGCAGGCGCCCGGTCAGGGCGAGCATCTGGCCGCGCGCCTCGCGCGAGATGCACCGGTGGTACTCGTGGACGATGGTCGGGAAGGGGTGGGCGCCCGCGGCCGTGCCCAGCAGGTAGTGGGTGGTGGCGAACGAGGCCGTCCAGTCGCGCAGCGCCTCGTTGACGGCGTCCTTGAGGGTGCCCGCGCCGGAGGCCACGGGCACGACGCGCGCCCCCATGAGCTCCATGCGCTCCACGTTGGGGGCCTGGCGCACCACGTCGGTGGCGCCCATGTAGATGGTGCACTCCAGGCCCAGCAGCGCGCACACCATGGCGGTGGCGGTGCCGTGCTGGCCGGCGCCGGTCTCCGCGATGATGCGGGTCTTGCCCATGCGCCTGGCCAGGAGCGCCTGGCCCATCACCTGGTTGCCCTTGTGGGCGCCGCCGTGGACGAGGTCCTCGCGCTTGAGGAAGATGCGGGCTCTGCCCTCGCGCGGCAGGTTGCGCAGCTCGGTGACGGGGGTGGGGCGGCCCAGGTACCGGGTGAGGAGCTCGTCCAGCTCGGCGGCGAAGGCGGGATCGGCCTGCGCGTCGATGAAGGCGTCCTCGAGCTGGTCGAGGGCCGGCACCAGCAGCTCGGGCACGAACTGCCCGCCGTAGGCGCCGAAGTAGGCGTTCAGGCGCGGGTGGACACGCTCGGACTGATCAGTATGACCGGCATGATCGGCGCAGTCGTGATGGGCATGGTGGGCACGGTCGTGGGACCCGCTCCCGCGCTCGGCCGCCGGTTCTGCGGCTGCCGGGTCCTGCCGGCCCCCGTCGGGACCGCCGACGCCCGCGCCACCAGTCCCGGCCGGCGGGCCGCCCGGCACCGGCACGGCGGCGGCGAGGGCCCGGGCGACCGCCGCGGGGTCCTCGGCGGCGGACAGGGCCGATCCGATGAGCAGGGCGTCCACCAGCCCGGCCAGACGGCGCACGTCGTCGGCCGTCTCCACGCCGGACTCGCCCACCAGGACCACGCCGGGCGGGGCCAGTGGCGCGTACTCCTCGGTGCGGGAGATGTCGGTGGACAGCGTGCGCAGGTCGCGATTGTTGATGCCGACGACGGCGGCCCCCAGGGACGCCGCCCGGTGCATCTCCTCATGGGTGGAGACCTCCGTGAGGACCTCCATCCCCAGCCGGCGGGCCAGTGCGGACAGCTCGGCGTGAACGTCGTCGGGGACCACCGAGAGCATGAGCAGGATCGCGTCCGCGCCCAGTGAGCGGGCGGCGAGCACCTGCACCGGGTCGACGATGAAATCCTTGCAGAGCACCGGCGCGTCCACCACCGCGCGGACCGCCGCCAGGTCCTCGAAGGAGCCGTTGAACCGATCCGGTTCGGTCAGCACGGAGATCGCCGAGGCCCACGGCGCATAGGTCCGCGCCAGCGCGGCCGGATCGTAGGCGGTGCGAAGCGTCCCGCGCGAGGGCGAGGCCGACTTGCACTCCATGATGAGGGCCGGACGGGGCGTGGCGCCGGCGCCGCCGCGGGTGCGCAGAGCAGCGGCGAAGGAGCGCTCCGAGCGGGGCAGGTCCGCCTCCTTCAGATGGCCGAAGCGCGCCCGCAGCTCGGAGATGCGCCCGCGGCGCGCCTCGATGATGGAGTCCAGGACCGTGCCGGTGGCGATGAGGCGCTCATCCACGGGGCGGCGCCGAGGGCGGCCGGCGGCCCCGGCGTCGGGGCGATCGGCGGTCATCGGGCCTCACCGTCCACGCCGTCGGCCCTGGTCATGGAGCCCAGGTGCTCGGACACCCGGCCGCTGGCCAGCTGGTCCAGCGCCATGCGGGTTCCGTCGGCCAGGTTGTCCGCCGGGCCCGCCAGGTACAGCAGAGCCCCGGCGTTGACGGCGATGGCGTCGCGGTGGGCGGGCCGGCCGCGCCCGGCGAAGACCTCCCGCAGCAGCCGGGCGTTCTCGTCCGGGTCGCCGCCGAGCACGTCGGACAGCTCCCAGCGGCGCACTCCCAGCTCCTCCGGGGCGACCTCATAGGCCTTGACGCCGCGAGGGGTGGCCTCGCGCACCCGGGTGGTGCCGTGGACGGCGATCTCGTCGGTGCCGGCCCCGTGCACGATCAGCGCGCGCTTGCGGCCCAGCTTGACCATCGTCTCGGCGATCATGTCGATGATATCCGGGTCGGCCACGCCCATGAGCTGGTAGGTCAGGCGGGCGGGGTTGAGCAGGGGGCCCAGCACGTTGAAGATCGTCGGCGTGGCCAGGGCCCTGCGGATCGGGGCGACGTGCCGCATGGCCGGGTGGTAGGCCTGGGCGAACAGGAAGGTGAAATGGTCGTGGGCCAGGATCTCCACCGCCTGCTCGGGGGGAACGCTCAGGGGCAGGCCGAGGGCGGCGACGACGTCGGCCGCCCCGGTCCTGGAGGAGACGGCCCGGTTGCCGTGCTTGGCGACCGACACGCCCATGGAGGCCGCCACGATCCCGGCGCCGGTGGAGATGTTGATGGTGCCCATGCCGTCGCCGCCGGTGCCCACGACGTCGACGAGGGGGAAGGCGACCTCGGGGAAGGGGCGGGCCGCGTCGCGGAAGGCGCTCGCGGCTCCGGCCACCTCGTCGGCGGTCTCGCCGCGAGCATGCAGGGCGGCCAGGAGCGCGGCGGTCTCGGCCTCGGACAGGTCGCCGGCACCGAGCGCGGCGAAGACGACGCCGGTCTCGTCCTGGGTCAGGCGCTCGCCCTGGATGACGCCGCGCAGAAGACGGTGCGCGTCCTCGGCGTCGGCGACTGTGCCGGCGACCGGGGGACTCATGGCGTTGTTCTCAGCGGGTGCGGGGGTCATGGTCGCTCCTCAGGATTACTGGTCGTGGATGATGGAAGTAGGTGGCGGGATCAGCGGAGTCGCGTGAGAGTCCGATGACATCGGGGGGCACGGGTCAGGTGACCGCCGCAGCGGCCAGGCCCGCCGTGAGCGCGTGCAGGATGCCGGGCCCCTGCGGTGTCAGGACCGACTCGGGGTGGAACTGGAGGCCGACAACGGGCCGGGTGCGGTGGCGGGCCGCCATGACGATCCCGGGCCCGGCGGGGTCGGCGGTGGCGGTCACCGCCAGCGGCACGAGCGCCTCGGGCAGCTCGCGGGTGCCCAGTGAGTGGTAGCGGGCGACATCCAGGGGGCCGCCGGCGAGAGCCTCGAAGGCGGCATCGGCCCTCCCGGCCCCGGTCGGCTCCACGCGCACGCTCCGGCCGTGCACGGGCCCCACCCTCCCGATGGCGCCGCCGCAGCTCTCGACGATCGCCTGGAAGCCCAGGCAGATGCCGAGCGTGGGGACGCCCCGGGTCACAGCGGCGTCGATCAGCTCCATCAGGCAGCCGGAGGCGCGGGGATGGCCGGGGCCGGGGGACAGGCACAGCACCGGGCGCTCGCCGCGCCTCGCGCGCGCGTGGTCGTCCCCGCCCGACTCGAGGGCGCGCAGCACCGTGGTGACGGGAGCGCTGTTGCGGTAGACCTCGACGTTCGCTCCCAGGGCGGCGAACTGATCGACGAGGTTGTAGACGAAGGAGTCGCGGTTGTCGAGCAGGACGACGCGCATCTCAGGCCCCCTCACTGGTCCGGGAACTGCTCCGGGGAGCGGGCGAGCCCTTGACGGCCCCGGTGCCGGCGGGCTCGGGGCCCGCTCCGGAGTCGATGACGAGCTCCGCCCCCTGGGCGGCGGCGACGGCGGCCAGCACCGCGCTGGCCTTGTGCACGGTCTCGGCGGCCTCGGCGGCGGGGACGGAGTCGGCGACCACGCCCGCCCCGGCCTGCACGAGGGCCCGACCGCCTCTCACGAAGGCGGAGCGGATGACGATGCAGGTGTCCAGCTCGCCGTCGCCCCTGACGTAGCCGACCGAGCCGCCGTAGGAGCCGCGGCGCACCCCCTCCGCGGCGCGGATCAGCTCGGCCGCGCGCAGCTTCGGAGCGCCGGTGAGCGTGCCCATGGTCATGGAGGCGCGGAAGGCGTCCAGGGCGTCCAACTCCGGAGCCAGCCGCCCGGAGACCTCGGAGACCAGGTGCATGACGCGGCTGTAGCGGTCCACGCGCATCAGGTCCTCGACCCGGCGGGTGCCGGGGACCGACACCCGGGCGACGTCGTTGCGGGCCAGGTCCACGAGCATGACATGCTCGGCGACCTCCTTGGCGTCCGTTCGCAGCTCCAGCTCCAGACGAATATCCCGCTCATGGTCGATGCCGCCGTCGGGCCTCAGCCCCCGCGGGCGGGTGCCGGCGATGGGGCGGATGGCGACGTGGCCGGTGCGCGCCGAGTGCAGCAGGGCCGATTCGGGGGAGGCTCCCAGCAGCTCGAAGTCCGGGGCGCCGATGTAGAACATGTAGGGGCTGGGGTTGGTCTCGCGCAGCCGGTGGTAGGCGGCCAGGGCGTCGGGGCAGGGCAGGGTGAAGCCGCGGGAGGGCACCACCTGGTAGACGTCTCCGGCGGAGATCGACTCCTTCATGGACCCCACGACGGCGGCGTACTCGGCGTCGGACCGGGTGGGTATCGCGTGGACCTCCGGGCGGGAGTCGCTTGCGATCGAGTCCGGCGGCGCGGTGGTCGCCCCGTCCGGCGTCCGGGCCTCGCTCACGGCGCTCGGCCCTGCGCCCGCGGTCTCGATGGCCTCGATTCGCTCGGCCAGCTCCTCGATCCGCTCGGCCAGCCCGGCGGCGTCCACGCTGGCCCCCACGAGGACGGCCTCCCGCGTGGGGTGGTCGATGACGAGGATGATGCGGGCGTCGTAGAAGAGGTAGTCGGGGCAGGTGTTGGCCCCCATCGCCACCTCCGGCAGGGTCTCGAAGGTCGCCAGGTAGTCGAAGGCGACGACGCCCGCCACCAGCGGCAGATGCGCGTGGTCCACCTGGTTCGACGCCAGGACGCGCAGGGGCTCGAGGGTGGAGGGAGCGGTCAGACGCTCGCGCTCCTCCAGGGAGCCGTCGTCGGGGGCGGGGGCGATGGCGAGCTCGAGGCGTCCCGGTGCGTCGAGCGTGACGTGCGCCCCCAGGGCGTCTCGCAGGCGGGCCAGCGCGGCCTCGCCGTCGGCGGCCGCCCTGGGGAGCGATTCGACCACGACGGCCTCCCCTGTGCAGGTCAGTCGGACGGAGGCCTGAAGGACCGCGATCGTGGTGCGGGAGGTCTTGGTGGCGATATCAGCGCTTTCCAGCAGCACGACGTCCAACGGGCGCGGGCCTCCGGCGGCGTCGTCGGTGGTCGTGGTGATGAGGCCGGTGCGGGCGAGGCGCTCGAGCAGCAGCCCGGTGTCGCTGCGGTAGCGCACCGGGCGCGTCAGCACAGTGGGTGGAGGGGGCGTCACGGAGTGCCTTCCTGTCGGTGCCACCAGAACCGCCTCCGAACACGCGAAGAGCCCGCCTGATGGCGAGCTCTGGGATTCGTGTTCCGCTCACGCGGCGCGGGTGGCTCGCCCATCGGGGAGCCACCACCACTGGCGGGTGCAGAACGCTGTCATGGCACTGAGGGTAGAACGCCATGACGAAGCGACCAAATCGGCGGTGAGGGCCGAGACGGCGCGTCGGCATCAGGGACGTCGGCCCCTCGCCCCAGGAGGGCTCGGGAGTCAGCCCAGGAGACCGCGCACCTCGTCCATGTCCTTGTCCCCCCGGCCCGAGAGGTTGACCAGGAGCAGGGGCTCCTCGTCGCCGCCGGCTCCCCCCTCGCGGTGCTCGCGCGCCATCTTCAGGGCCTGGGCGACGGCGTGGGAGGACTCCATGGCCGGGATGATGCCCTCGTAACGGCTGAGCAGGCCGAAGGCCTCGATCGCCTCCTCGTCCGTGATGCCCACGTAGGTCGCCCGGCCGGTGTCCGCCAGGTGGGCGTGCTCGGGACCCACCGAGGGGTAGTCCAGGCCGGCCGAGACCGAGTGCGAGGGCAGGACCTCGCCGGAGTCGGAGAGCATGACGTAGGAGCGGGTGCCGTGCAGGATGCCGGTGCGCCCAGCGCAGATCGGGGCGCCGTGGAAGGGCGTGTCCAGGCCCTTCCCGGCCGGCTCGACGCCCACCAGCGCCACCGCGGCGTCGTCGATGTAGGAGGCGAAGGCGCCGATGGCGTTGGAGCCCCCGCCCACGCAGGCGATGACGGCGTCGGGCAGCCGGGAGAAGCGCTCGACGACCTGCCTGCGGGACTCCGCGGAGATGACGGTCTGGAAGTGGCGCACGATCGTGGGGAAGGGGTGGGGGCCGGTCGCCGAGCCCAGGATGTAGGAGGTGTCGTCCAACCGGGTGCACCACTGCGACAGGGCCACGTCCACGGCGTCCTTGAGGCCGGCGTCGCCCTGGGTCACGGGCACGACGCTCGCGCCCATGAGCTCCATGCGCTCGACGTTGGGGCGCTGGCGATCGACGTCATGGGCGCCCATGTAGATGGTGCAGTCCAGGCCCATGAGCGCGGCCACCATGGCGGTGGCGGTGCCGTGCTGGCCCGCCCCGGTCTCGGCGATGAGCCGCTTCTTGCCCATGCGCTTGGCCAGCAGGGCCTGCCCCAGGGCGTTGTTGCCCTTGTGGGCGCCGCCGTGGACGAGGTCCTCGCGCTTGAGGACGATGCGCGCTCCGCCGTCCGACGGCAGGTTGCGGCACTCGTAGATGGGGGTGGGACGGCCCAGGTAGGTGGCCCGCAGCTCCTCGAGCTCCGCCAGGAAGGCGGGGTCGGCGACGGCCCGGGTGAAGGCCTCCTCGAGCTCGTCGAGGGCCGGCAGGAGGAACTCGGGGACCTCCTGGCCGCCGAAGCGCCCGAAGAACGCCGGCAGGATCGTCTCGCGGGGCGTCTCGTCGCCGGAGGCCGGCACGGCGCCGCCGGGGGCGTCGGGCCCGAGCGGGCCGCTGGGGACGCGGTTGGCGGTGGGGGCGGAGCCGGGAGGAGTGCTGGTCGTCACCGTGTGGACGTTAGGGAAGTGCGGCGCGGAGCGCAAATGCGCGTCCTCGAGCGGCGCGGTGGCGCACGTCGTCGTCGGGCCCTCGCCACTCGTGGGACACTGGCCCAGGACTCAGACCAGACCCACGCACCGGAAGGGGCAGAGACGTACGTGTCACCGATCCCCACGCCCGAGCAGGCGGCCGCCGTCGCACCCGCCTCGACGCCGTCGGCCCAGCTGCGCAACTTCTGCATCATCGCGCACATCGACCACGGCAAGTCCACCCTGGCCGACCGCATGCTCCAGGCCACCGGCGTCGTCCAGCCCCGCGACATGCGCGCCCAGTACCTGGACCGCATGGACATCGAGCGCGAGCGCGGCATCACCATCAAGTCCCAGGCCGTGCGCATGCCCTGGGCCCTCGAGGGGGACGACGGCGTCACGCGCGCCTACGCCCTCAACATGATCGACACCCCCGGGCACGTCGACTTCTCCTAC
>ERZ772967.2420-NODE-2420-length-12032-cov-11.664357_pt1 | contig 12032 bp, 7 predicted proteins | sample MGYA00511677_ERZ772967 | MGnify/ENA primary metagenome ERZ772967 (study PRJEB29015, sample SAMEA2737931) | human oral metagenome | biome: human oral; feature: human-associated habitat; material: dental | place: China | collected 2146 ...
CGCAGGTGGAGGATCTTGGCGCCGTTGGCGGCCATCTCCAGGGTCTCCTCGCTGGAGAGCGCCTCGATGCGCCTGGCGGTCGGCACGATGCGGGGATCGGCGGTGAACAGGCCGTCCACGTCGGTGTAGATCTCGCACACGTCCGCATTGAGCGCGGCGGCGAGCGCCACGGCCGTCGTATCGCTCCCACCGCGGCCGAGCGTGGTGACGTCCTCGACCTCGTTGATGCCCTGGAAGCCGGCGACGATGGCGACGGCGCCCATCTGGACGGCCCGGGCGATGCGCTCGGGCAGGACGCCGACGATCGAGGCGCGCCCGTACTTGGAGTCGGTCAGGACCCCCGCCTGGGCGCCGGTGTAGGCGCGGGCCGGGACGCCGAGCTCGCCCACGGCCATGGCGAGCAGGGCCATGGCGATGCGCTCGCCGGCGGACAGGAGGATGTCCATCTCGCGGGCGGGGGGCGCGTCGGTCAGGGCGGCGGCCATGTCGAGCAGGTCGTCGGTGGTGTCGCCCATGGCGGAGACGACCACGACGACGGTGTTGCCGGCCTCGCGCGTGGCGACCACGCGCTTGGCGACACGTCGCATCGCCTCGATGTCGCTGACGGACGAGCCGCCGTACTTCTGCACGACCAGTGCCATGTGGCGCTCCTCGGGGCCGGGTTACAAACTACTGCGCGCCGGGGCGGGCGGCCTCGCCGGGGCCCGGGAGCCTGGTCGCGGTGACGCCCACGACGGCGTGGCTGAGCACAGCATACGGCGCGCAGATGACCCCGGCATTACGGACTCGGCCACAGCCGGGCCCGGCTTGGGTCGGTTTGGGGGGGGCGGCTCGAGCTCAGCCTGGGCCGTCTTGGGCGGCTTGGGGCGGAACGTGCCGATGGCGCCCGTTCACCCCCGTCGACAGCTGTCGACAGCGGCCGTCTACGCAGCAGAACCGCCTGGCGCAGGCAGCTGCCCTATCACTTCCGCCGAATTGCCTACTGAACAGTTTCGATTGTCTCCACTCGTGGGTTTCCTCGAACCTGATCGTGGCTGATCAGCCGAAGAATACCCGCCGCGCGCCTTTACCAGCTATTCACACCCGAGCCTCACCATGAACCCAATGAATTACACCGAATCACACCAATTATCGTCACGACCGAGAGCGGCGAACTCCTGAAAAGCGTGACATTTCTCCACACAACACAAGGCCTGCATACCCAGCCCTTGCCACTTCGGACACTAGAACCCGACACTTCACCCGCATTCCAGTAAAGCAAGCCGACGGGGAGCCCTCCCCATCGAATTCACCGCCGAATCGGGCAGGCAAGCCGGCCGCTTTATCCGTAGCATGGGCCGCATGAGCATCGAGGTCACCGGCGTGACACGTTTCTTCGGTCCTACGCGTGCGGTCTGGCAGATGAACATGGCTGTCCCCACGGGCACGGTCACGGGGCTCGTGGGCTCCAATGGAGCGGGCAAGACCACTCTCCTTCTCATGCTGGCCGCGCTCCTGGCACCCGACGCGGGCTCGATCCGCATCGCAGGGCTGGACCCAGCCGCACAACCCAGGGAAGTCCACCAGGCAGTGGGGTGGATGCCGGACTCCTTCGGCACCTGGGACTCGCTGACCTGCACCGAGATCCTGCTGACCTTCGCCGCCGCCCAGGGGCTGGACAAGGCCACGGGGAAGCAGCGCGCCATCGACATGCTCTCGGCCGTCCACCTCGAGGAGATGGCCCATACCCCCGCGCGCGTGCTCTCGCGCGGTCAGAAGCAGCGCCTGGGATTGGCGCGGGCGCTCGTGCACCAACCGAAGGTCCTGCTGCTCGACGAGCCCGCGGCGGGCATGGATCCGCGCTCACGGGCCGACCTGCGGGTCCTCCTGCGCGACCTCGCGGCCTCCGGCGTCACCGTCCTGGTCTCCAGTCACATCCTGTCCGAACTGGAGCAGATGGTCGACGGCGTTATCTTCATGGCGCACGGACAGGCGATCGCCCCGGCCTCCGCCTCCTCCGCGCAGCCCCGCCCCGACGGCGGCGATGGCGCTGGTGATGCCGAGCACACTGAAGACACTGACGACGCCGAAAGCACTGAAAGCACTGACGGCGCGGACGATCCCGCCGCACCGAAGCCGGACTCGAGCCCGACGCCGGGCTCGAATATGGTCCGCCCCCAACCATTGCAGCGCCAGTGGCAGATGCGGGCGCTGGATGCGCAACGGCTGTCGGACTGGTCCGCCGAGGCCTCGGTGCGCGCCACCACAACTGCGGACGGCACGGTGTGCCTGGCCGTGCCTGACGACGCCGCTGCCGCGCGCGTCCTGCGCGAGGCGCTCGACGCCGGGGTCGAGGTGGTGTCCTTCGCCCCGACGGGCGGAGCCCTGGAGGAGATCTACCTGTCGATGGAAGGAGATCGGCGATGAGCTGGTCCGCCGTGCGCACCGTTGCGGTGCTGGAACTGCGCCAGCGCGTGAGGTCCACACGCTGGCAGATCATGCTGGTGGTGTGGGGCGTCGTCCTGGTCCTCCTGTGCGGGGGCATGACCGCGCAGGCAGGGACCACGACGCATCATGTAGAGGAGGCCATCCCTGTTCTGTACGACATGACGGTCTGCTTCGTCCTGGGAATCGGGCTCATCATCGCCCCGACCCTGTCGGCCACCTCCATCAACGGCGATCGCGCCGACGCGACCCTGGCACTCCTGCAGGCGACGGCGCTGCGCAGCCAGGAGATCGTCGTCGGCAAACTCATAGCGGCATGGTCCGCGGCCATGGCCTTCCTCGCGGTGGCCCTGCCGTTCCTGTTCGTGTTCACGCTGGCGGGCGGCGCATCGTGGACGGCGCTGGCGATCCACCTACTGATCCTCGTGGTGACCCTGGGGTCCGTGTGCGCGATCGGCATGGGGCTCTCGGCCGCGACCGCCCGCACCTCGGCCTCGGCCGTGCTCACATATCTGGTCGTCGCAGCCCTCGTCATCGGCACGCCGCTGGCCACCGCGATCTCGACGACGGCGGTTCGAGGAGAGCAGAGGCAGACCATTTACTACACGGACTACGACAGCTCGACGAACGACTGGAGGGTATGCGACGAACCCGAGAGGCGGACGGAAGACGTAGTGCACACCAATCGAATCTGGTGGATGCTCGCCCCCAACCCCTTCGCGGCACTGGCCGACTCCTCGGCGCGGCATAGGGTGCAGCCAGAAAAAAATCCGTGGACCGAGTCCTCCCCCCTGGAGCAGGCGGGGCTGGGGATCGACGAGATGCGCAACCCCCAGCCGGATGAGGTCGTCATCTACTACTGCAGCAATGAGGGTAACCACCATGGCGACAATATGCCCAACAGCGATGATACGCGCAGAGCCACGCATCTCGTCTTCTGGCCCGTGAGTCTGGTGGTGGTCTTCGCCCTGGGAGCGTGGTCGCTGACGTGCGCGTCGCGGCGGCTGCGCACGCCCGTCCACAAGCTCGCCCGGGGAACCCGGGTGGCCTGAGCGAACCCAACTGCGGCCGCCGCATGCATCGACGCGGAGGCCTTCGCCGATCGCAGTCGATAGTTTTCGCCTCTGCTTTCGGGGTTGCGGCAGTCAGGTCCCCAACGCCTAGAAGGTACTGGAGATATCAATACCTAACTGTCGCAGATATTGCATTTTTCACCTCGAGCACGAGTCACCGATGCTGCATTCAGACACCCCGGGTCGAAGTCGACATTATCCCTATACGCCCAACCGAGCATCCCTCCCGAAGAAATGCTTTCAGGATTAACCTCCAACAGGGTAAGGGTCCCCAGGCGATCAATATAGACACTTTCTCCTAGACGCAATTTGTAGATCTTCGTACTTGCAGAATCGTTCGGATCCTCCCAGCGCACCAACGCGATCCATTCGCGATTCCTTGACTGCAGATCCTCAGCTGACAGAGCAACGCCGCTTGTCGTTCGAACAGGAGGAATCGAGTCGTCCATCCACATCATCTTCCCCTCTTCAACCCCAGCCGGCCGAGCGACGCTGCGCGGTATAGGGCGGTTCCACCACACCCACCCACTCACAGGAACCGCGACCGCCATCGTCACAATGACCAGTACCGCATACATACGAGCCGCGAAGCGCTCCCATCTGCGGCGACGCTCCATCACTTCTGGCGCCGGTCCCGCCTTACCCGCGGCGACCGTCGATAACTCCTCCCACATAGCATCACCATCATCGTCATCACGCCCCGCCATCACCGCCGCACTCCCCGCGCATCAGAAAGCATGAACGACCATCACGCTAACGCACGAGTCACTCCCATCGATAGACGAAACACAGCATTTCCAGTCCTATCCGCGCCGACACCGCCGCAACACCCCATTAATAGCAATAGACGAGCGCCCCGAAAACGCTTAACGTGACTGCCATGAGCGGACAGCAGCCACCCGCGTCCAGCGGCATCGATCTCACCGGCATCCCAGTGGACACGACCGCCCCGGTCCTGGTCACCGGCGCCACCGGCTACCTGGGCAGCTGGGTAGTCAAAGGGCTGGTGGATGCCGGCGCCACCGTCCACGCCGCGGTCCGCGACCCGGAGGCGACGAGCAAGGTCGCGCACCTGAAGCGCGCCGCCGAGCAGGCCCCGGGGACGTTGAAGCTCTTCGCCGCCGACCTGCTCCAGCCCGGCTCCTACGACGAGGCGATGGCCGGGTGCGGCGTCGTCATCCACACGGCCTCGCCCTTCGTGCGCAACGTGGATGATCCCCAGCGGGACCTGGTCGACCCGGCGCTGGAGGGGACGCGCAACGTGCTGGACGGCATCGGGCGGACGCCATCGGTCAGGCGGGTGGTGCTCACCAGCTCCATCGCGGCCATGTTCGGCGACGCCGCCGACATCGAGAATTACCCGGGGCGGATCCTGACCGAGGACTGCTGGAACACCACCTCCTCCCTGGCCCACGAGCCATACTCCTACTCCAAGACGCTGGCGGAGCAGGAGGCGTGGCGGCTCGCCGCGGGCCAGGAGCGGTGGGACCTGGTGGTCATCAACCCGGCCTTCATCCTCGGCCCGGCCCTGGGCCCCGCCCCGACCAGCGAGAGCTTCACGGTCGTGCGGATGCTGATCGACGGCACCACCCGCATGGGCGCCCCGCGCGTGGGGCTGAGCGCGGTGGACGTGCGCGAGGTGGCCGGCGCCCATATCGCGGCGGCTTTCACGCCCAAGGCCCATGGCCGCTACATCCTCTCGGCCGAGGACACCGATATCGTCTCCCTGGGCCGCCGCCTCCTGCCCCGCTACGGGCGCGCCCTCCCCCTGCCCCGGCGCGCGGCACCCAAAGCGCTGCTGCTGGCACTGGCGCCCAGGCTCGGGATGACACGCGCCTATGTGAAGCGCAATGTGGGCTTCGCGGTGCGCAGCGACGCCGCCCGCAGCCGAGCCGAACTGGGCATCAGATACCGGCCGATCCAGGCGTCCCTGGAGGAGATGGTCGAGCAGATGCAGCAGATGCAGCCTCGCGAGGCGCCGGGGGCGTAGAACGCGCACACCGCTCGGGTGCGGGCGCGGAGCCGTAGATGCCGTAGACTCGGAGGATGTCGGCAATAGCTGACGCGCTCAGGGCGGATCGATCAGGCTGGACGATCCCCGCGGAGCTGGAGCGCGCCTGGTGCTGGATGGAGACCTGGGGCCTCACCGTCATCAAGGACGGGCACTGCATGACCGCGCCCTTCCCCGTCGCACCGCAGGCCGGCCCCTTCTTCACCTCGGAGCCCGCCGCAGATGCGACCCTGGAGGCCTGGTTCGACGACGGCCGATCCCACCACGACCGCCTGCTGCCCATCGCCCGGGTCAGCGCCGACGGCTCCATCGGCGCCCTGTGGCGCGACGACGACGGCGGGGTGCGCGCCGTCGTCCTGGGATCCAAGGGTGCCGCGTACACCATTGCCGACGACGTCCGCGGACTCCTGGCGCTCTTCGCGATCGGCTACCGCGACCTCACCTCCTGGGAGCTCGGGCTCCCGCCGGACGACGACGATGCCGTTGAATCGGTCAGCGACTTCCGCACCTGGGTCGAGCACGACCTCGGCATCACCGTCCCCCCGGAGTGGCCGGCCGTGGGCGACGACGACTTCTCCGCCTGGCTCGACGCCGAGCTCGACCGCGAGCCGTAACCCGAGGGGAGCACCGCCCCGAGCACACCCGCTCTCGAGCTCCGTGCAGGCATCGAACCGGGGTATTGCACATTCGTTCGCGACCCACTTCGAGCAGAACCGCAGAATCATGCGGAAATGCGATACCGCCAACTACCGCAGCCACTCTCCCATGTGCGCACACCCCCCTAGGCGCACATGGGAGCACAACAACCAATCGCGACACCCTTCAGAAAACCCCACAATTCCATGGAAAATCGGCACCCGTCCCGCGAAGACGGCGGTCTCCCATGTGCAGCTCACTGCTCAGTCCTCGAAGGCCCGGCCAAGGGCGGCCTCATCGGCGCACCCCGGATCGCCGCCTACGCCTTGACCGGACGGCCCGGTCGACCGACTCCATGACAAGGCCGCCGTCAGATCCTCCGGACTGCTGGAGTCCCCACCGCCCGACCTGCCACCCAGGCGAGGCCCGCCCCAGCATGTCGCCGACAGGGAATACATTCGTCACAGGGACAATCTCCCTCAAGCGCAAGCCCTCGGAACCAGCTCCTGAGTAAGGCGGATAAGGAATGGAAAAGATCAATATACGCAATCCGCTACCGCATCGAGCACACCACAGCACCAACCTGAAGATCTGGCGACCTCTACACATCGACCATCAGCGCCCTCACACTCAAAGATGCCCTAACAGCGATCCGCGAAACCCACCTCACCTACACCCCGCAACTAGCATCTTTAATTCATTTTTTGGGTGGGTAATATTCATGAAATCCACTTTGATAGGCCTCAAGCATATCTTGACTAGTTAGATAGCCGCCAAGCCCTAACCTGTCATCCGCTAATTGAACAATATCTTCAGCGGCCTCCTTTCTTTCGTCGTCCGGAAGTGCATTATATTCAGATTCGGTAATTAAGCGCTGGGACCCATCAGCATTCTTTCTGAATATCCTAGGACGGCTCGCAACCAACTGGTCTATATTCTTCTCAGCCTGAAATCCCGCAAATCCCTTCTCTGCTATAGTGAGCATTGTTCCTACTCTGTAGTCATTCTGTCCTTGAATCGCTTGATTGACCTGTTTACTTATTTCACGCTCTTCATTGTTTGCAAAATTTGCGTTGAAATGATCCGTAGCTTCATCGATCGCCTTGTTTGCGATCCAGTCTCCATGTTTATTGAATGACTTGTATGCATCCCCCAGTGCACCGAGGCCATATGCCTTAGCGGGCGCCATAAGCAGATCCACAGTCGCTCGTATTCTGTCGTCTTTATTCTTAACATGCGCGATACTGTCCGTACCGACTGCATGTGCAAAGAAGCCCTCGGTGCGCGCATGATCCTGGACAGCAGATTTAATATCTCCCGGATCCTCGAGTTTAAGAAGAGTGTCTCTCCTATGCTTCCGGAGCATCTGTGTCATTCCTACGAGCGCAACATCATCTTGAGCAATCACGCTGATAGCAGCCTCCAAAGAACCTTGTCTGAAAACAGGCTGATCATTTTTTTCTAGAAGACCTACCTTAGTGGCCTCACCGTCCTTTGTTTCACTGCCGTGAGGATGCCTAATGGAGTCTTCTGCGCCATCCATATATGTGTCAATAATGTGAAGTATATTCTTTTCAGTTCCAGAATAGTTCTTCCTATAATCTTCATTGGAAGTCAATCCATTGATTGCCCAAGAAGCGATTTTTGCAGAAGACTCGGGGTGTTTTTGCCTATCGCCCGTGGAAGCCAGGTCTAACATTTCTGTAATAGGTTTATATATCGTTGTAGGGCGGTAATTTTTTGTCCAATAGTTCAAGCGATCTTCGACAGGATTTCCATTCTTATCCGTGAAGAAATTAAAGGGGACTTTAGGGTCGTTCTTTTTGCTTACGGCACTAAAAACAATTTCTGGAATATTTGTATAGAATATCGTATTCTCATCGCGAGAATCTACCAGCTCGGCAAAATAGTTAGTGCCTGACCAAGACCATCCGTTACTGTGTCTTTCGGGGCCAAAACGCTGGTGATAATCTACCTTTTCCAGTACGCCGGAGAAGAAGTCGCTACCAGCAAGATCATTGTCATGAATCAACCAAGCCAAAGCTTGAGTTCGCGAGGGCAGGCCGATATGTAGTTTTTCAGATGGCTTACAAGCCTGATCAACGAGGTCCTCTCCAAACTTTCGAGACTTTTCGGGATTCCAATAATTTGTGGCCGTGGTAACCGTAGATTTCAGACCCTTAAGCGCTTTTTCGTCAATCTCTCCACCGGATTTTCCTCTTTTATATGCATAATCGTCGCCTAAGAACTCTACAACGTCCAGGATTCCCGACGGTCCAAGATTATCGGCATAGGCTGTACTAAAAGTTCCGTTCTTCTGATATTTTTCCAGATTATTCGCGAGAACTTCAATTTGTTTATCTGACGGGTGACCGTATGCAACTTTTTTTGAAAGTTCTGCCATGGCATCGCCTAACTGGCGTTCAACAGTTCCATTATCTAAACTATCCTCCCCAATATCACACGTTACAGTTCCGATAGAGGTTGCGTTCGGGTCATCTCCGCTATTTATAGTTTGGATAAGATCAATCTTCATATCAAGGACTTTCTGTTTTTGTCGAGCATCGCTCAGATGCCCATAGATATTGAGATTGCTGCTTGACAGTTCTAGTTTGCTAGCCTCACTCTGAAGCTCATTTGCCGAAGTATTAAGCCCTTCGATTTTTTGGGATAAACTCTGGGATAGTTGACGCATAAGTTCGATATTCATTTTAACTAAAACCATCTTCAACTCCTACTTCAATAGCTATTTCACTTTATTTGGGCATCGGATTTGTGCGCGGATCTACCGGGTATTGTGGATGGTTTGAAGAATGTGGGTGGTTTTCATCCCACGTAGCTTTCCAGCTTTGTCCGCTATCGTCCGGATCAACCATGTCAGGTTCTGCGTTATATGCTTCTATAACAGATGCTTGGTGGTTTTCTAGGGCCTTCGCCAAGGCCGCTCCCAGCGGATGCATATTGTCTATCCATTCTGTAGCCGCCGACGATTCCCATCCCTCGTCTGCAATTTTCTGGCAAATACTAGCAAACGGATGCGGCTGGATACCCGGAGCTGCTGTATTCCATTTTTCTTCCGCAAAGGAGATTGTCTGTAGGTAGTTCTTTATTCCTACCTTATATTTATTCTCTTCCATTCTGGCCTTCCCTGTCGTGGAATTGGTATGTCTTTTCTGTGTGAGCGTTCGACCGAAATAACCTCATTCAAAATAGGGCATGCCTCCTTGACCGTGCATAGAGAAATGTCTGTTGACCACATTTAATGTCTGGTCTCGTGCGGCATACACCTTAAGGGTTCACATTCTCTTTATCTAAGAGTTTCGATAGCTTAGGAACAGATTTTCACAACGCGTCAACACTGCCCCCCCCCCCCCGAATGTGCTGGATGGCGAATTCGAACTGAATATATCTGCAGATTTCCACCCAGACCCACGGGTCCATACTGAAGGGACAGCCTACGTGGGATATCTTTTGGAAGCATGCCGGGATTTCAGTCATCGCAAGAATAGTCCTGCATGGCACATGAGTGCTCTTCGAATGCTAGCTCAAATAGGCATAGGCTTCCCCAGAGTTGTTGTAAGAAGGAACCCACCTAAGATGACATACTCAGACCACACATTCCATGGGGAGCACGCCCCGTGTAAGAGTATTCATTTTGCCCCTGAGGGAAAGGGCGATCAGTCGTCGACCCGACGCCGTCCCTCGAAGGCCCGGCCGAGGGTGACCTCGTCGGCGTACTCCAGGTCGCCGCCCACCGGCAGGCCCGAGGCCAGTCGGGAGACCGGCACGGCCATGGTGCGCAGCATGCGCGTGAGGTAGGCGGCGGTGGCCTCACCCACGACGTCGGGGTCGGTGGCGACGATGACCTCCTCCACGCCGCTCCCCACCCGGGCGAAGAGCTCTCGCACCCGCAGATCGTCGGGGCCGACCCCGTTGATGGGGTCGATGGCCCCGCCCAGCACGTGGTACAACCCGCGGTACTCGCGGGTGCGCTCGATGGCCACGACGTCCTTGGGCTCCTCCACCACGCAGATCACCCGCTGATCGCGGCGCGGGTCGCGGCAGATCGCGCACTGCTCGGATTCGGCGATGTTCCCGCAGGTCTCGCAGAAGCGCACCCGCGCCTTGACGGCGCGCAGGGCCTCGATGAGGCGCTCGACGCTGGCCGAGTCCGCGGACAGGACGTGGAAGGCCATGCGCTGAGCGGACTTCGGGCCGATGCCGGGCAGCTCGCCGAACTCGTCGATGAGGTCCTGAACGGCGCCCTCGTAGACAGCCGGCATGTCAGCGCCTCTCCTGAGTCACAGTGATCTCCTCTAGAACTTTCGCCCCCAGCAGCCGTTTGACCACCTCGAGGCCGACCACGCCGGCCTCCTCGGCGTCCTCGTCGTCCTCGCTGGGGACGTCGTCATCGACCGACGCGAAGGATGCGGCTCGGGCCGCGCCCGGGCCCGCGTGCGCCTGCCCGCGGGCGGCCGCGCGCGCTGCGGCCCGAGCTGCGGAGACCCGGTCCTGGGAGTCGTCGGCGGGCGCCCAGGGCTCCCCCGGCTCGGGCTCGTCCTCGTCCTCGGGCGGGGGCTCCTGCGGGACGGGGGTGCCGTCGGAGAAGGTGTCCGGGCTGTCCCAGCTGACGGGGGCCAGGCCGTGATGCTCACGCGGCTCATGGCGCTCCTGCCGCTCGCCCTGCTCAAGCTGCCCGATCTGACTCGTCGGCGTCGAGGCGGACGGCGAGGACGGCGCAGCCCCGCCGGGCAGTTTCGGCAGGGCATGCAAACGGTGCACAGTGGCCAGGGGCGTCGCCTCGACCGGATCCGGCCCGGGAGGCCCGGGGGACGGAGGCTCGGGCGACCCGGGCGACTCGAGAGGCGCTGCGCCGTCGGGCGACGACGGCGGGGAAGCCGTCGCCTCGGATGCCGCCGGTCCCGGTTCCGCAGATGATTCCGCCTCCGCGGACCGAGCCGACGGGCCGGCCGGCGAGGGCGCGGACGGCGCTGAGTCGGCCGCTCGCGTCGCAGGTGACGAGAGCGGCCGTTCGCCTTGAGCATCGGTGGGCGCCGGGTCCGCTGAGGACGCCGGGTCCGCGCGGTCCCCCCGGTCCGCCGGGCCTCGGACGGGAGCCGATCGGGCGGAGTCCGGTGACGCGGAACCTGCGGATTCGGCTGTCGATGGAACAGGCTGCGAGAACGACGACGGGGCGCCTCCGTCCGCCACAGCGGCGCCGGCCGACGACCCTGACGACGCCGTCGCTGTCTGCTCGGCCGCCCCGCGGCCGGCTTCCTCAGTCGCCCCGCGACCGGCCTTCTGAGCGCCCGGAACGGCGATGACGCCCCAGCCGTCGTCCGCCGGCTCCGGTGAAGCGGCATCGGCGGGGGTGCGGACCCGAGGTGCGGCAGGCTCCGGCCGTCCGGGCGCCTCATCCCCCGGGGCCACCGGACCACCCGGCGCTTGCGGAGCGAAAGCCACCGGAGCCCCCTCGACGGCGGGGCCTCCCCGCCCCATCTGCCCGGCGCTGCCCGCCGCGTCGGCACCGGCGCCGTCGGGCCATCCGGCACCATCCGGAGCGGCGGCACCGGGGCCGCCCGGCCAACCGCCAGGGCCGCCACCGCCCGGACCCGCGGAACCTCCAGGGCCCCCGGACGGTCCGCCGGGTCCGCCGCCCGGACCGGCCAGGACAGCGTGCACCTCAAGCCTGAGGCCGAGCGCTTGATGCAGGGCCCGGGAGAGCACCGGGCCGTGGCCGCCGTTCTCGAAGGCGTTGACCAGGCCCTGTCCGCTGAAGATCACTTCGAAGACGCCGTTGTTGATGGCTCCGGGCTGGGAGTTGGGGCCCACGAGCGCCCAGGTGGCGCGCCGCGAGCGCTTGGCCGCCTCGAGGACCTCCTCCCAGC
>ERZ772967.2421-NODE-2421-length-12031-cov-4.859970_pt1 | contig 12031 bp, 10 predicted proteins | sample MGYA00511677_ERZ772967 | MGnify/ENA primary metagenome ERZ772967 (study PRJEB29015, sample SAMEA2737931) | human oral metagenome | biome: human oral; feature: human-associated habitat; material: dental | place: China | collected 2146 ...
TGAGACCTACACAGATCAAGGAAGAAGACCGCGATTATTATCTGGAACGTCGTTATCCGGCGTTCGGTAACCTCGTGCCGCGCGACGTGGCTTCGCGTGCTGCCAAAGAACGTTGCGACGCCGGGTTCGGCGTAGGAGCCGGTCAGGCCGTTTACCTCGACTTTGCCGACGCCATCAACCGTCTGGGACGCGATGTGGTAGAAGCACGCTACGGAAATCTCTTCCAGATGTATGAAAAAATTGTAGACGATAATCCATACGAAACCCCGATGATGATTTATCCGGCGCTCCACTATTCGATGGGTGGGCTGTGGGTAGACTATGAACTGATGACCAACATCCCCGGTCTGTTTGCCATCGGCGAAGCCAACTTCTCCGACCACGGAGCGAACCGTCTGGGAGCATCGGCCCTGATGCAAGGATTGGCCGACGGTTATTTCGTGCTGCCGTATACGATTCAGAATTATCTGGCTGACCAGATTCAGGTGCCCCGTTTCAAGACCGACGCGCCGGAGTTTGCGGAAGCCGAGAAGCAGGTTCAGGATCGTATCAACCGGTTGATGAACATCAAAGGAAAGCGTTCGGTCGACAGTCTGCATAAAGAGCTGGGACACATTATGTGGGATCACGTCGGGATGGCGCGTAATGCCGAAGGGCTGAAAGAAGCCATTGAGATGTTGAAGAAACTGAAAAAAGAATTCTGGAGCAATGTACGTATTCCCGGCAAGGGCGACGACCTGAACGTAGAACTTGAAAAGGCGTTGCGTCTGGCCGACTTTATCGAGATCGGCGAACTGATGGCGCATGACTCGTACGACCGTGCCGAATCGTGCGGCGGACATTTCCGCGAAGAGCACCAGACGTCGGAAGGTGAAGCGATGCGCCACGACGAAGAATTCTCGTATGTATCGTGCTGGGAATATCAGGGTGAAGATAAAGATCCGGTGATGTTGAAAGAACCGCTCGATTACGAGTTTGTCGTTCGTCAGCAGCGGAACTATAAGAATTAAGGAGTTTCACACAGCTTAAAAGAACAAGACAATGGATAAAAATATCGATATAACTGTAAAAGTATGGCGCCAGCGAGGTCCGAAAGAAAAAGGCGCTTTTGAAACATATCCGCTTAAAGGAATCTCCCAGGGCAGTTCGTTCCTCGAAATGCTGGATGTGCTCAACGAACAGTTGGTCAACGAAGGCAAAGAACCGGTCTTCTTCGATCATGACTGCCGCGAAGGCATCTGCGGCATGTGCTCGTTATACATCAACGGCCATCCGCACGGCCCGGATTCGGCTATTACCACGTGCCAGTTGCACATGCGCAAGTTCAACGACGGCGAGACGATTACCGTCGAACCGTGGCGCTCGGCCGGTTTTCCCGTGATCCGTGACCTGACGGTCGACCGTCAGGCATACGACAAGATCATGCAGGCCGGAGGGTTCGTGTCCGTCAACACCGGTGGAGTGCCCGATGCCAATGCTATTCCGATTCCGAAGAAAGATGCCGATCTGGCTATGGATGCGGCCGCCTGTATCGGTTGCGGCGCTTGTGCGGCCGCCTGCAAGAACGGGTCGGCCATGCTGTTCGTGTCGGCCAAGGTAAGTCAGCTGGCCTTGCTCCCGCAGGGTAAGGTAGAGGCAGCCCGCCGTGCCAAAGCCATGGTGGCCAAGATGGATGAGCTTGGGTTCGGAAACTGTACGAACACCAGAGCATGCGAGGTGGAATGTCCGAAACAAATTTCGGTGACGAATATCGCTCGCATGAATCGCGAGTACCTCTCGGCCAAGTTCAAGGATTGATCGTATACTCGCAAAGGAGTAAACCGTGTATGGTAAAAAGCCATCTCGCCTTGCGCGAGGTGGCTTTTTTTTAAATGAATTGCAGACTATGGGTGTTGAGGTGTTTATCCGAACGCAAATTTCGCAAATGGCGCAAATGAACGCGAATCAACGCAAATGTTGTTCCGGCGGGCGAACACAAGGTTCGCCCCTACATTCATAAACAACTCAACGAATCAACATCCGAAGGACTGGCCACCGAATAACCATTGACAATTAAATTACGCTGACCGCTGAAACGTTTGCATCTTTGGTCGGAAAAGCGTATTTTTGCAGCCGGTTTATTCTGAACGATTTATATTAACAAAGAAACATAAAGATGATTAACTCACAAGACATTAAAAAAGGAACGTGTATCCGCCTCGACGGAAAACTCTATTTTTGTATCGACTTCTTGCACGTAAAGCCCGGAAAAGGCAATACGATCATGCGTACAACGCTGAAAGACGTCGTGAAAGGCAACGTCATCGAACGGCGTTTCAACATCGGCGAGAAGCTGGAAGACGTACGTGTGGAACGGCGCCAGTATCAATACCTTTATCAGGAAGGAGGCGAATATATTTTTATGAATCAGGAGACCTTTGAACAGATACCCATTGCGCATGACCTGATTAATGGGGTCGATTTCATGAAAGAGGGACAGATCGTCGACGTTGTTTCCGATGCTTCGACCGAAACCATTCTTTTTGCCGATATGCCGATCAAGGTGCAATTGGCCGTGACATATACCGAGCCGGGCCTGAGAGGAGATACCGCAACGAACACGCTGAAGCCTGCGAAGGTAGAAACCGGAGCGGAGGTACGCGTGCCGCTGTTTATCAACGAAGGCGATATCATCGAAATCAATACGCAGGAAGGTTCGTATACCGGTCGGGTGAAATAATCGGCACTCCTGCAATCATTTCGATATAGTACATGTAGTCGGCGATGGACGAGCGACTTCGCATCAAGGAGTTGGCAGCGGAAGACCGCCCGCGCGAGAAGATGCTCCTCAAGGGAGCTTCTTCTCTGAGCGATGCGGAGTTGATCGCCATACTGATCGGTTCGGGGAACAGTCAGGAAACGGCTATACAGCTTGCTCAGCGCATCCTCAACGGCGTGCGGAATAACTTGAACGCACTCGGTAAACTGACGCTCCGTGAGCTGATGACCTATAAGGGCATTGGCGAAGCAAAGGGGATTACCTTGCTTGCAGCCATGGAGCTCGGGCGAAGAAGGGGATTATCCGAGCCGCCCGAACGTCTCGCGATCCGTTCCAGTCAGGATGCTTTCCGGCTGTTTTATCCCGTGCTGTGCGATCTGCCTCACGAAGAATTGCGGGCAGCATTTATCAGCCGCAGCGGGAAAGTGATTGAGCAGACAGTCATCAGCCGGGGTGGAACGAGCGAAACCGCTGCCGACCTGCGCATCGTGATGAAAGGGGCGATCAGTACGCTGTGCTCCGGTATTGTCCTGTGTCACAATCATCCGTCGGGGAACATACAGCCCAGTCCGCAGGACGACCGGCTTACGGCTCGTTTGCAGAAAGCGGCACAACTGATGGATATCCGTTTACTCGACCATATCATCATCAGCGACAAATCTTATTATAGCTATGCCGACGAAGGTAAACTTTCCGGCAACCTCCCGGTGTAGAAACCCTTCTCCTTCGGGAAAGAGCGCGAAGGAGAAGTACCGTTAAAATTTAAATACAGGAACAGATGGAAAATGAATTTCTGAAGACGGAAGAAGAAATCGTGAAGATGTTGCGAACGGTCTATGATCCGGAAATTCCGGTCAACATCTACGATCTCGGACTGATATACAAAGTAGAGGTGGATGACGGTCGGAACGTTGAGATCGACATGACATTCACCGCTCCCAACTGCCCGGCGGCCGACTTTATCATCGAAGACGTACGCCAGAAAGTCAGCTCGATCGACGGTGTACGGAACGCGCAGATCAACATCGTCTTCGAGCCGGAGTGGAATAAGGACATGATGAGCGAAGAGGCCAAGCTCGAACTCGGCCTGTTGTAATCTTGCACCGGAAAACCGTGAAGAAGATTTATTTCGCATCCGACATCCATCTCGGCAACCGCTATTCGAGCGACCCGATGGCGGCGGAGAAACGTCTCGTCCGATGGCTCGACGAGATTAAACACGATGCAGCTGCCGTGTATTTCTTGGGCGATGTCTTCGACTATTGGTACGAATACAAATATGTCGTGCCGCGCGGACACGTGCGTTTCCTCGGTAAGATTGCCGAGCTGAGCGACCTCGGTATCGAAATACATCTCTTTATCGGCAATCACGACATCTGGATGTTCGACTATCTGCCGCAGGAAGTCGAAGCCATCATACACCGCAAGCCGATCGATACCGAGCTGTTGGGCAAACGTTTCTTCCTCGCACACGGCGATGAGGTCGGTTATCAACCTTTTACATATCGCGTTATTCAGCGTATCTTCCGCAATCGGCTGTGTCAGATCCTGTACGCCGCCATCCATCCGCGGTGGACTTTCGGCTTTGCCCGTCGCTGGTCGCTCAGCAGCCGTAAGAGCGGGCTGGCCGCCGAACGACTCGCTGCCGCACAGGCGCGCAATATCCAATCGCTCGAAACCTTCGTGAAAGCTTATCTTCCGACGCACCCGGACACACATTTCTTCCTCTTCGGTCACCTGCACCTGATGGTCGACAAAGCCATTACCGACCATACTCGCCTGATGATTCTCGGCGACTGGATGCAATTCTATTCCTATGCCGTCTGGGACGGTCAGCTGCTCGAATTGAAACAGTATTGAGGCATCTCTCCCTCTTTTCAATCGGGGAAAGTCTATTTGGGCCTCACGTTATCCGCCCGCAATTCATATCGACATCATCTTCCTCTTAATGATTGTAAGAATCGGTTAAATACAGACATGTCCGAAAGGATAATGCGTCCTTCCAATACATCGCCCGGCTGCATGGTGACCGTGGGAGGGAAAGCGATCCGCACTTCGCGCCGGCGACCATCGCTACGTGCCGGGACAGTCGAGATATGCGAGACGGTTGCTTCCGGCGAACCGGACAGCGGGTCATGAATCATTACCCTGTTTCCTGTTTGCATCAATGGAATCCGGTCTTTAGGTACAAGAGCAAGGCCATAGACCGTATCATTCGATTGCTCGATGACGATATGTACCGGAATCGTTTCACGATAGGGGATATACATCGACAGCATGCACAATGCAGCCAGTGTCACGCCGATGATCACCGTGCCATAGCGGAGTAATACAGGGGGGATCTGTCCGATAATGTTACGGACTTTCTCGCTCCGCAATTCAATAGGCTTCCGTTCTTCCATGTTTACTTTCCCAACTCTAACTGGTTACGTACTAATTCATAATACCGTCCTTTCCGGGTGGTCAGTTCGGCATGCGTACCGGTTTCCGCTATTCGTCCACCTTCGAGCACGACAATCCGATCGGCATGCTTGACGGTGCTCAGGCGATGTGCTACCACAACAACCGTCTTGCCTTTGTAAAATTCCGACAGATTCTCTACGATCGCTCGTTCGTTATTCGCATCCAACGCATTCGTAGCCTCATCCAGAAAGACAAACGGCGGGTTCTTGTACACCACTCGCGCGATCAGGATACGTTGTCGCTGTCCCTGACTGACCCCTTGCCCATCCTGCCCGATTTTCGTATTGTATCCCAACGGCAAACCTTCGATATACTCGGCAATATGGGCCGTTTGGGCGGCATGACGCAGACGGTCGGTATCGATCTCATCGTCCGAGACCGCGATATTGCGGGCAATCGTATCTGAAAACAAGTATCCTTCCTGCATCACCGCACCGCATTGCGTGCGCCACCATGCGGGATTGAATTGCGACAGATTCTCACCGCCGACGAGCAGTTCGCCTTCGTTCGGCATGTAGTATCCGAGCAGCAATTTGATCAGGGTCGTTTTGCCGCTTCCGCTGGCCCCCACGATGGCCGTGACCTTCCCCTGCGGGATGTGCAGGTCGATGCCTTCCAGTACATAATCCGGCCGGGCGCCATCGTATCGGAAGCAGACATTACGAATGTGTATATCCGTCTCCACATCACGCGGTAAAGCGGTTATGGAACGGCCCGTGCCTTCGTCGTTCTGCTGCGTATGGATCTCATTCATGCGATCAAGACTGATGCTGACATCCTGCCATTGGTAGATAAAACTCATCAGCTGCTCTACCGGACTGTTGAGCTGTCCGATGATATATTGGATCGAGAGCATCATACCCAAGGTCAGGCTGCCATTGATGACAGCCGTAGCCGCTAATACCGTTACAAGAATGTTCTTCAACTCATTGATAAAGATACCGCCTGCCTCCTGATTCTGCCGCAGGTTGAGCGATTGCATGTTCACGTCGAACAGGTCGGCCTGTACGTCTTCCCATTCCCATCGCTTACGCTGCTCACAGCCTTGCAACTTGATCTCCTGCATACCGGTAATCAATTGGTAAACGACATTACGGTTCATCCCCTGCTGTTCGAACATCTTATAATCGAGCAGACGTCTTTTCTTCAGAAATATCCGTATCCATAGCCCATAGAGTATGCTTCCGGCGATGAAAACGGTAAAAATCGGAAGATGGTAGACGAACAGTACGATCGAAAAGATCATAAAGGTAAAGACGGAGAAAACAATCGAGATCGTTTGATTGGTCAGGAAGTTTTCGATGCGCCGATGATCTTCGATGCGTTGCAGCAAGTCGCCTGTAAGCTTGGTATCGAAAAACTTCATCGGCAGCTTCATCAATTTGATAAAGAAATCGGAGATCAGTGAAACGTTGATGCGCGTACTGATGTGCAGCAGAATTTTCCGGCGGATAAAGTCGATGGCTGTACGACTGAAAAGTAACACCATCTGTGCGATCAGCACCAACCAGATAAAGCCGATATCCTTGCCTTGAATCCCCGTATCGACAATGGCCTGTGTGAGGAACGGAAAAATAAGTTGCAGCAGGCTGCCGATAAACAACCCCAACATAAGCTGTCCGAAGAAACGCTTATATTTGATCAAGTATTTCCAGAGGAAGCGGATACGGTTTTCCGAGGGAAGCCTATCGCCTTCCTGTTCGTAAAATAACTGTGTCGGTTCCAACAGTAAAGCGATGCCTTTCTCTTCGCCTCCGGTGCAGGTGCTGATCCAGTGCCGGCAGAACGCTTCACGCGAATAGGTAACGAGTCCCTTACCCGGATCAGCGACCGAAACGGTGTATTCTTTCTTCTTTTTCCGGATGGCATATACTACGACAAAATGCTCCTGATTCCAATGCACGACGCATGGAAGCAATGCTTTCTCTGCCAATTTGTCGAACGTCAGCCGTCCTCCCACGGTGCGAAAACCGATCTGTTCGGCTGCTTTGCTGATACCTAAGAGCGATACTCCCTCACGCCCGATAAAACATTGCTCGCGCAGATGATCCAGCGTATAATGTCGCCCGTAATGTGCAGCAATCATGGTCAGGCACGCCGGCCCGCAATCCATCGCATCGGGTTGTTTGACAAAGGGAAATTTCATGCAATATTTGATGACTATAGTCGACTATTAATACTTTCTGCGCCAGTTCGGCGTTGGCGAGAGCGCTTCACCTTATCCGACCCAAAACGATAGGTGAAGTCGAGGCGGATGGATCGATAGTCAGGAATGACCAAGCTCTCTGTGTCGATGTTCCCGTAACGGAGGGTGGATCGCGACTTATTCCAACGGAAGGGGTCGTTCAGTGTGATTGTTAAGGTGCTACGATTGTTCCAAAGCGACTTCTCGATAGCCAGATCCGTAGAGCCTCGCGTTTTGAAGCGCCGCGCGAGATACCACATAGGCGTGACGACGAAGCCGTTCAACTGCATTCTCCATCCGCGCCCCCAATCGAAGCGGTTGCTGAGGCGCGCGTTGGCATAAAAGAAGGTCTTGTGGAAGTCGTCGCCCATAAAACGTGACCGGTAGGACCGGCAGAAGCCATTGGCGTTGACGTTCATTGACCAACGCGAATAGATGCGAAAGGGCAAGTTCAGCGAAAGGGAATAGAAGTCCGAGCGCCCGAAGTTTCTGTAGACATATGATTGTTCACGCGTGGCATCATTCTGCGACGGCTCCTGGACGATCATACCGTCCGTGTGGGTATAGGAGAGTGAAAGGTTATAGTTGCGAAAACGATAATTCAGTTGCAGGTTGTGGCTGTAACTCGGATCCAGGCTCGGGTTTCCTTCTTGGTAGGCATTCGGTGACGTGTAGAAGCGAAAGGGGTTCAGGCTACTGAAAGAAGGCCGATCCACTTTCCGAGCGTAGGAAAGAGAGAGCGATTGCCCGCGGCCGAAGGTGTATTGCACCGATGCAGAGGGAAAGAGGTTCCAGCGGCGGCGCGTGAAGCCCGTGTCTCCCACGGCCTGATAACCGTCCTGAAACGTGTGCTCGCCACGCAGCCCGACCGAGAGGCTGAATCGTTCGCCCCACTCGCGGCTGAGGTTGATGTAAAGTGCCGCGATTTGCTCTTTATAAATGAAATGGTTCGACTGGGCGGTGTTTTCGATCCACGTGTCGGAGGCGTCGAGCGTGAAACCCGTCAAATCGTTGTCGCGCTTGATATGGCTTAGCTGAGCACCTGTCTCTAAACGTATGTCGGCAGGGAGGCGCCTCTCGTAGTCTGTCTTAAGCATCCATACGTCCGTCTTTTGTTTGACGCCATGGCTCCTGCCATTATGCGGGCGGAGTTCTCTGCCGGCAGCATCTATGTAATTGAGCTTCATCTGCTGCTCCTGCCGGTGGTCGGCGTAAGAATAGACGGCGTCTGTGGTCAGGCTCGCATCCTTACTCCATGTCCAGACATGATTCATATCCAACGAAAAAAAGTTGGATGTAATATCCATCGTAAGTGGGGAGATGATACTTGAATCGACCTGCGTACTGCCGAGGCGTCGAATATCTGTTGTGGAGCGATTGGTGTTGCCGCCATCGTAGCGTTGAGCTTTCGCCAGGAAGCCGATCGTGTGGCGGTTTGAGGGGAACCAATCGATGCCTATCGAGCCGTCGTGTGACATTCCGCTGGGGCGATAGATACCGTGTTCGGTGTATTCGAGGGGAACGGCGAGGGTACGATACCGATTCACGTCGTGGAATTGCTGCTCGTATCGTCCATTGTCCAGTCCATAGTTGCCGTAGACATTCCATTTACCTATGCGATAGTTGGCGCTAAGAGAGGGCGTGAAGACGAGACCGGTGGTCTTGAGGTAAGAGTTCAGGGCGGCCGTTCCGTTGTAACCCGCAGACTCGTCACGTCGCAAGCGGATATCTATGATGGCACCCGAGTGGGCGGCCTCGTAGCGCGCCGGCGGGTTAGTGATCAGCTCCACGCGCTCGATGCGTTCCGCCTGCAACATTTTGAGGATTCTGTCCACACTCGTTCCTGTCAAATCGGCAGGTTTGCCATTGATGTAGACGATAGCGGGCTTGCCCACTACAGACAGCCCGACGCCCGACTCGGCGACGACGCCCGGCAATTCGCGGAGTACGTCTGCCGCACTCTTTCCGGCGGTCAGCATGTAAGCTTCCGGGCGAACAATCATGCGATCGGCTTTCTGCAACACGGGTGGCGTAGCCGCCGTCACCGTCACTTCACCAAGGCCGATGCCCGTCTCCGCCAGGACGATCGTGCCCGCGTCCGTGTCGGCACCACACACGTTGACCGGTTGGCGGACGGTCTGATAGCCGATCAAACGCACCTCAAGCGTATAGTGCCCGTCGCGGACGGCATCAAATTGAAATATGCCTTTGCCGTTCGTTATACCACCTTTGAGTAGTGCAGAATCAGCCGTGTAAAGCACAACGGTGGCAAACTCCAACGGCGTTTTTGCTTTTTCTTTTATTACATAACCACTCAACGAATGCTGTGAATGGATACAAAATGAAACAGAAAGCAATAATGCACTGACGAGCATATCATACCTTATTCTTTTCCGCATACTTTATCGTAGTTAGATAATACTGTATGATAAACATCTCGACATCGATTTCATTGTCCTTTTGAAAGCAGAAAGTCTTACTTTTTCCTTCCTTATAATCTCGGTAGTTTTGATAACAAGGGCCTGTGCATATCGGCAATAATTTGCATGATAAGCACATTTCGTTATCAAAATTACTTTGTGCAAACATCATTTCATTTATTCCTGCATTCCATATGATATCTCCAGTTTCACTCAATTCTCCACATACGTATTTTTGAGAATAATCCCTTGCCGTACAACGATACACTTTTCCATCGAAATTAATATGTGCAAAATTGAATTTATCCACATAGCACTGATAGTGTTTTTTGACAGAAAAACTGCCGCAAATCGAAGGTGCAAAACCCATATCTAATGCAGTGTTAATTCCTTTTAGCAAATCTATCGTGTCTTTTTCTCCTCTTGTTTGCCAAACCCTTTGGAAGTCAACCCGTATATTTTTTCGTATTTGTTGGGGAAATAACGACAATGTTTCGCTTATGTCATGTTTTAAAATATCATTCGTATAGTTTATTCTTAAGATAATACTAACATTAGGTATATATTTACAAATAAGCGTTATATTATCGATAATTTTATCAAAGGAAGGTCGTCCATTTTGATTGCGAACCTTATTATGTGTGCTTTTATTTCCATCCAATGTGATTTGAAAATGAGACATATTCATTTCTTTTAAGAAATGTATCTTTTCTTTTGATATAAGGAATCCGTTTGTAGTCGCATTTGTTCCAAATTCCACATTGTATTTTTTACAAAATTCCTTTGCTGATAATGATATTGGATAAATAACTTGTTGTAAATACAACATTGGTTCCCCTCCAAACCAACTTATTGTTAGTTTGCGTATCTTTCCTCCAGATGTAAGATTCTCAATTAATCTCACGATTTTTCGCTGTGTTTGATCGGACATTTTCCCTTGGATCGATTTCTCGTAACAATACCAGCAACTGAAATTACATTCCAATGTGGGATTAATGATAAGATGAAAAGAATTATCGAAGACTGCAATTCGATTGTTTAGCTTGAATAATTCTACTTCATTCGTCGAGTCCTCTACGATAAAGTTATTTTTTACCATAAAGTTCGTCAGGTTGTTACGACCTTTTGGGACTTCTATATATCGTTTAATTTCATTAAATTCAACTCCTTTTGAAACAGAAAACACTTTTCCGCTTACACCATTAAAACAGATCACTCTATCTTTATATGGAACAAAAAAATTATATCTACTTCCTTTCATATTTCATTATTTGCATATTAACAGATAGGATTATTTGGTTACATAGAATGCTTAATCAATAAGTCTAATTTTCTACATAAGGCCAAGCAATCCTATCCTAATCAACTCCGTTTAAACTGGAATACCATTTCCTTGATCTTGACCACCGCCATGACCTGAACACCCAGCAGCACAATTGCCTTGAAAACAATTGTATGTAGCTGAAGATTCATCCGAATGGCCACCAAGGATATCATCCATCTCCATTTCACTCAATGTCTTTTCAGACAATTGAATATCTTTGATCTTATTCATGAGAGAATCATTTTTCTTATTTTTCTACTCTCTTCGCTTTTCGAAATCCGCGTCCATTGTTTGATGCAGTTTCCCGGCATGACGATGCCGGTTGGAGGTTGCTACACTGCCCTACTCGTTACTGTACTTCGCTTTCGGCAGACATAAGAAACTATGTGAAATATCGTTTTTTACAATTTTTCTTGCTTGTTGGGATCATACATTGTGAAAATCGTGTTTCCTATAGTGTTTGTCTCTCTTGCGAGAGCAAACTGTTCTCCGAGTTATCAAAGTATATATGCCTTATGGCATTCGGTTCCTTCTTTTCCGGCAGTTCCTTAAGCTGTCCTGTTTTCGTGTTCTTGTGTTCAAATAACGCACATCTGCTTGTGTCGAACAAGTCTCTGTATGCAAATGCAAGTGATCACTATCAACTTTTACCTTTTAGGGGGTAAAGAGTCCGCAGTGAGGGGGAGGTACCTATGTTCTTCCATGATTTCCTTTCGTTCGGTTTTTACACCAGTCGAAGAGATCATATATCTCGGTTGCAAAATAACCGCATGTATCGGATTTATCCAAATTATTTGCGTTAAAAAAACATAATAAATAATTTTCTTGTGTAATCATGGTCAGGCACGCCGGCCCGCAATCCATCGCATCGGGTTGTTTGA
>ERZ772967.2422-NODE-2422-length-12029-cov-3.917070_pt1 | contig 12029 bp, 11 predicted proteins | sample MGYA00511677_ERZ772967 | MGnify/ENA primary metagenome ERZ772967 (study PRJEB29015, sample SAMEA2737931) | human oral metagenome | biome: human oral; feature: human-associated habitat; material: dental | place: China | collected 2146 ...
ACACAGATGGGACACCCATCTGTGTGAAGAAGCCTTGAGATGGCTGGCATATCTTCAGTGACATGGCGCAAGATCACCCTCAGTGATTCACTTAGGTGGGCGCTGATCTCGACCCAGCGTGCCCAGTGCTCCGGGAAACGCTCCTGCAACGCGCTCAGAGCCCCGGGTATGTCTTCCGCAAACCGCAGGTATTGTTCTTCAGGAGTCTCTCCAGCGAGATTTCCCTGCAGACGGCGTTCATTCATAAGGTAGACCAGCGGGGTTTCCAGCGCATGAAAAGCATATCCTTTCAGTGTTTCCTCGGGAACCAGCGGGTGGAGCGTCTGGTCGAAGACGGTGCCAAGCGCTGAATCAATGATCCCAGGAAAGGGTATGGCCGGTGTAGAATGAGTTGTCGTCATGGGTGGCTCTCCTCAAGAAGAGTTGTGTAATCTGGTTGTAATCGGCTTATTCCGGGCTCTCGAAGCCGTGAGTTGCGCCAGGATTAACCAGGGCCAGTTGTGTTTGGTACGACTTCAACTAAGAGCCGGGAAAAGATGTACTGTGGTCTTGGTCAGAGGCTGGTCCGGGCCTTCGATGCGGTCCTGCATACAGGATGGTAATTATGTGTAGGTGTTCAACGGTAAGCGGCCGCCTGCATAATGGCCAAGGGCTTCACCATTCTCGATGCTTGATCGTCAGGCACATCAGGCCGGTGCTAATGGCCACCCATACCAGAGACACTGCGGCTGTGCCGATGATGGCGATAGGCGAGGCCAACTCGGAAAAGTCTTGGCCGACCAAGCCCTGGGCGATGAGGCCATAGGGATAAACGGTGGTGATTGCCGGGAACAGAACAGACATTCCCATGCCGAGTATCACGGCCGCGACGCCAACGGTGGCGATGACCGCGAACGACCGGAAGTATGTGCCAATCAGCAGGGTGACAGAGCTGAGAGCCCATGCCCCGAGCGCCCCGCAACCAGCACGTAGGATGTAGGGGGGCAGTTCACTGGGGTCGAACCCGAGGGCCAAGCCACTCACGATGGTGGCGACGGTGTAGATGACGAGACCAAACACCGCGATTTCGAGAGCCGCCAGTTGCTTGCCGAACACAGCTGGCACAGCGCGGTTTAGCGAGGCCAGGCGTTGCCAGCCTCGCGTCTGGTACTCAAGTCCCGCGGCTTGACTGATGATCACGACGTAGAGGAGGGGCAGGAAAATCTTGGTGACAAGGACAGCGCCCTCTCCCCAGATCGCGAGCCAGGTAATGTTCTGCTCAACGAACGTTGCCTTATGATTTTGGTAGTTTGACACGCCGAGGAGCTGGGCGAAAGATCCAAGCCCCACAGCTCCAACAAAGAACCAGAAGCGACGGATTTTGAGTCGTTCATTCCGCCAGTTTCCATTACAATCGTATTTTTCAAAGAGAAAGTATGCTCGGTTATAAGGTCGAGTAACGCAAAGGATACCCCTATGAGCAGTACTTTCTTGCCCGAAGCATCAAGGGTTTGCAAACGCTCAGCTAAGAGGTCGTATTCATTGAGATAGAAACCGCTATACTCACTACCTGAGCGCTCAATGAGGTCGGCTACCATAGTGATGAGGGAAGAGCCGGTACGTTCTAAATACGAGGGAAGAAGGGCTAAAACTACATAATCTTCAACGTTGCCGTAGAAATGTTCAAAGCCTTTACGGAAGCTTTGTTCATACAAGCTAAGTTCTTTCACATAGTGTCGGGAGGTTTGTGCGCCTGTTGTGCCACTGCTGGTGAATATCTGCTGAGGTGTGGTATGACCGCAGTACACTTTTTCAGTTTTAAAACATTCGATAGGAAGAAAAGGTATTTTTTCAAGTGTGTTTACCTCATTAGGAAGGCAGTTCAATAGGGTACAAAAGCGGTGGTATACCTCGTTGTTTTCGTATTGATAACGAAAAGTATCCAAGGCAACAGCTGTAAAATCTATGTTTGCTGATAGTTGAATTTTGTCGTTCGTTAAAATGAAGTATCGCTTGGGCTATAGAAATTAATCAAAAATTAAGTTTTTGCCTCATTAATAGACTTTATCAAAGGCTTAGCACTTTGACAAAGTGTATATCGCAAATTTTATTGATTATTCAATTTATATTTATCAACTGAGCTTAATTAAGGCAAAAGTCCTTTTAGGAGACCGAAAGAAGGGTTTAGCAAGATGGTGCTTAGAATGATGACAAGGGCTACAAGCACAATTTTCACCCAAGAGGAGTACTGTTTTTTGGGAGATGCTAAGAAAGTGTCGTACTCTTTACGGGTTTTTACGGTAGCGATTTTCTGTTCGAAATAAATATCTATCAAAGAGGGCAAATCCTTTACGGTACGAGCTTTTGAGGAGGTGCTATTGCTATTTTTTTGTGAGGGTTTCTTTTTAGCTTGCTTTTTGGGTTCTTCGGTTTTCTTTTGTCCTTTTAACTCGGCGGCGAGGTCGGCGTCGTAGTCTTTACGACTTTCGGGGTCGGAAAGGACTGCGTAAGCTTCTTGTAGGCTTTTGAATTTTTCGGCAAAGAAATCGTCGCCCTGATGTTTATCGGGGTGATAGGCTTTTGCGAGCTTTTTGTAGGCGTCGCGTATTTGGTCGTCAGAAGCCTTTTGGCTAACTCCTAATATTTCGTAGTAATCCTTTAACATTATAATCTTGCTTTTTGAGAGGTGTTATCGTGGCTTTCCCAGCCGATGAGTTTGTTATTTTGAAATGTGAGGGTAAGGGTTTTGTAGTGCCAACGTTCGGTAGTAGAGCCTTTGAATCCTGCACTTTGGACTTCTAACGGTTTACCGAGCGCCATTTTCACCAAAAAGTCGGGCATACCTTCGGTATATACGCCTTTTTCGACGGAACTTGTGGTGGGCTCACCGTATTCACTTTTGATGAGCTCCATAATTCTGTCTTTGGTATCTTTTTCGTCTACCAAAGCATTTTGCCATTTTTGGCGTTTTTCTTCAATGGATTTTTCTCTTTTTAAGTTGGTAGTTCCCTGCATTACAAGTATATAAATGAGGTAGACTACGCTTATTGCGAGAATAGAATAATATATCATTGTATGTTATTTTATTATATAATTCTTCACTGAGGGTGCAAAACTACAAAAACAATTTTTAATATACAAATTTGAAAATTAGCAAATTTGAAAATTGGGAAATTAGAAAATTAAATGTGAGGCCTCAGGCCATAGGCCACAGGCACTAGGAATGGCGACGAAAAAGTGATAGGTAGGGGGAAAATTAGAAAATTGGGAAATTAGAGAATTAGAAAATGATGGTGTGAGTCGCACGGGTAGTTTTTAAGAAAAATAAAATAGGGATTTTCAAAAAGAAAAATATACTATGATATAGGTAGCTTATACGAACCTTGAACGAATCTTGGACGATTGGTATAGGATAAAAGATGCTTTTTTAAAAGGTAGAAATCTATAAAAAGGAGGTTTTATGGTAATATATTCTGCTTTATTGGTAGATAGGCAGAATATATTTCCTATATGCCTGGTAGTAACTCTGAAAGTCAAAAAAATATTCAGAAGGGGATTGCTGATTGGTAATTATTTTGTATCTTTGCTTGAATTAAAAAAAAGAGGTTGAAAAAGGGGTAGAACGACTTTTTTGTATTAAAAACTGATAACCTCGGAGGAAGGAGCAAAGAGAATATGATATTTAAGTTTAAGCAATTTAGCGTAAAGCAAGCACAAAGTGCGATGAAGATAGGCACTGATGGGGTGCTATTGGGGGCGTGGACGCCTATTGAGAATCCTAAAAGTATACTGGATATTGGGGCGGGAACGGGCTTATTGTCGCTAATGTTAGCTCAACGCTCTGACGCTCCTGTGATTGATGCCGTGGAAATAGACGAAAAAGCCTATATAGAATGTACGGAGAACTTCGAAGAGAGCCAATGGGGCGACCGCTTGTTTTGCTATCACGCTTCGTTTCAGGAATTTGCTTTGGAGATAGATGAAGTGTACGACCTTATCATCTCTAATCCGCCTTTCTATACCGCTGATTATAAAACAGCTGAAAAAGCGCGCAACACGGCTCGGTTTACTGATACGCTTTCGTTTTCGGAGCTCTTAGAAGGGGTGAGCAAATTACTGACGGACGAGGGTGTTTTTAGTGTTATTTTGCCTTATAGCGAAACCGAAGGGTTTATCGCTCTTGCGTCGGGTTATGGTCTTTTCCCTCAGAAAATCACTCATACGCGAGGCAATGCTACAGCTGAACTAAAACGGAGTATGCTACTACTGAGTAGAAAAGAGCTCTCCTCCTACCCTATCGATGTGCTTATTATTGAGAAGGAACGTGGGGTTTATACAGAGGCGTACAAGTCGCTCACAAAGGATTTTTATTTAAATTTAGGAAATGAAGTGGGCTAAGGACTAAGGAGTGTAATTTGGTGATTTGGTAATTATGCATTATCTTTGCCAAAAAAAGAAATATGAGAACTGTAAAATATAACGAAATGGTTAATTATAATGTGAGTATTCCTAAGGAAAATGCTCCTATGTTTGAATCACTTTTCAAGAAATACAACGTAATTGCCGAACCTACTGCAGTAGCTGAACCCGTAGAGGAGTATATTCCTAACGAGGAAACTATAAGAGCTATTGAGGAGGGAAGAAGAGAGTATAGAGAAGGACTACTAAAAGGTTATAAAAATCTTGATGAATTATTTAGTGATTTAGACAATGAATAATACGGAGCAAGAAGAAATTCCTAAATATTCTATTTTTATAACAACTACCTATAAAAAAGAATACAAAAAATTCTCTAATCAAGAAGCTAAGAAAAAGACTATAAAAGAAATCATAAAAATCCTGATGTACAAAGGAACTGAAGGTATTCCCAAGAAAAACCTTCCACATCTCTTAACAGGAAATTACAAAGGTTGTTGGGAATGCCATATAGAGTCTGATTTGTTACTGATTTGGGAACAAAACGATGAAAATATGGCTATTATACTTCAAAGAATAGGTAGCCATTCTGAACTTTTCTATAAAAACAAGAAATAAAACACTTCCTCTTTTAGCACTGAAAAATGAACCAAGAAGTATTTACTGCTCTGCAAAACAAACTGAAAGTGGGTAACCGTCGTGGCGTGCACCTCAATGCACTTCCTGGTGCTTCGCGCTATAAGTTTGATATCGCACGTCTCTCGGCTATCTTCAAGAGCTTGCCCGAACGCTTTATTCTCGACTTACTCACCTTACGCAACCTCAACTTTTCGTTTTCTATTCACGATACCGAAAGTACTGATATTGATCATAGAGGAGCTGGCTCGCGAACTCCCGAAGAGGGACAAGCCGTAAAAGTGAATGAAAAAGAAGAAGGAAAATCAGTAAAAGAAAAGGGTACAAGGGAAGTAGCGCTGGAAAAACTCGTAGATAGCATCGAAAACCTGATGTTCCAAAGCGAGGTTATCACTTCGGAAAAAGGGGTGAATACACTCGGCTTTGGCTTCCCCATACTGTTGCGTCGGGATATGGGCGACGGACAACTAACGGCTGCGCCTATCCTAATTTGGTCGGTGAAGATAAAGCCAGCTAACCAAATGAATACGTGGGTAATAAGCCGTAGTGAGGAAGACCCTATCTACCTAAATGAGGTGCTCATCAACCACCTGCAAAACGATTCGGGCGTAAGCCTTAAGCCTATCCCCGACGAGATGCTGGAAGACGGAAAAATCGATAAACCTGAACTGCACTCTCTTTGCTCGGATATCCTCAACCAACTGAAAGTTACCCAAAACTTGGATTTCCTGCTGAACAACTATACCGAGATTCTCTCTCTAAAAACCAAAGCGGAATACGAAGAACTTTTGCCTAACAAAGGCAATGCTTTTATAGAAAAATGCGGTATCCTCTCCCTCTTTGAAGTGCAAAAACAGAACATCATCAACGATTACGAATCGCTGAAAAAGGAATTTATACCTTTGCAGACAACAGCCAACGAAGAATTCCAATCGCTGAGTGCTATTGAAACCGACCCCTCTCAACAGTCGATTTTGGAATCGCTGAAAAGTCAGCAGAAAATACTTATTCAAGGTCCCCCAGGTACGGGCAAGAGCCAAACGCTCACGGCAATTCTCATCAATGCTTTGGAAAACAAACAGAAAACATTAGTAGTCTGCGAGAAGCAAACTGCCCTCGAAGTACTCTACAACGCCTTGCAAAACAAAGGTTTGGATAGGTATTGTACAATGATAAAAGATGCCATTGCCGACCGCAGATTCATTGTCGATGCCGTGCGTAACTATATTGATAATGCCGAGTTTAAAAAAGAAACACCAGCTTTCCTCGAAAATCTCCTTACCGAACAAGTGCAGGCAATGCGCAAAATCACAACAGATATCAATGCTATTCACCACAAACTCAACCAACCACTCCTCAACCAACTGTCGTGGACAGATGTAATGGCGGAGCTAATGCGCTACGAAACAGATAGAGAAGAACTCAACCTCTCGGCTTTTTCCTTTCAATTTACTGATGAAGAATTTGCCTCTCTCGCACCCCTTTGGCAACAAGGTGAGGCGCTCTATCAGCGATATGCCCCCTACGCTCAAAATCACCTGTTCAACCCAAAAAAACTCACCGCAAGCAATCTGTTTAACACCCAACAACAACTCGCTGAAGCCTTCAAGCAATATGCGCAACAGTGGGAGGTTATCCAGCAGCAGATAGCCGTTTATAAAGCCTATTACCTGCACAAGCGCAAAGAGGAATTTGTACAACAGTTGGACACATTAGCGCAATATCGCAATGAGTATGAGCTCATTACTGCTACCCTCCCTCCTACTTCACCTGTGTATCAACCAGAGGTGACCAAAGGATTTTTCTACAAACTCTCGGCTCTCTTTTCTGCTGAGAAAAAGCAGGTGCTGAAAACCCAAAAACGCTTGCAAGAACTCTGTACTGCGATTAAAGCACTCAGTTTGCACCGCAATTTTTCGTCGATTGCTATTTCGGATAACTTATTGCTCAACAAAACTGTTATCGCCGAGTACACTCCTGCTATTGCTCAAGCGCAAACCGATTTCGACAGCAAAGCCAATGCTGATTTTGCCGTCTTAGACCTGCTGAATTACTACGAACGCTCGTTTGTGAATGCCGATTTAGACAAGCTCATAAGCGAAGTGAAATCGCTTAAAAACCGCATAGAAGCTGATAATTGGCTCGACGCTGTCAATTTTGGCAATACCTTTGCCGAGTTTGAAGCCTTTATCAACCGCAGCTTGGCGACTTACAACAGCTATCAAGCCGACCCTGCACAGCCTTTGGTAGCTCAGTATGAGTGGTTTGCATTCTTCCAATCGCTCAACGATTTCCAAGAGCGCATCGTTTTATCACTTACCAAAGTAACGCATTGGGAAGCTTCCTTCCTCTACGCCTATTACACCTTGCTCTTGCAACGAAATGCCGATGATACGCTGAACTTCAATGAACACGATTACGCCGATTTTAAAAAGAAAGTACACTACTTCGCCTCTGCCCAAAAAGATTTTATCGAAGGCTACTGGAATACCCAGCAACGCAAAGCTGTAAAAACGTTTGAAGAGACCAACAAAGAGCTCACTGTGGCAAACCTCTACAACAAGCGCAAAAGTGAAAAACACAACCGACTTACATTGAGACAAATAGCGATGAAAGACACCGACCTCTTTACGAGTTTCTTCCCTATTATCCTCACCACCCCCGATGCTTGTTGCAATCTGTTTGAGGGCAAGAATTTCTATTTTGACAATGTGGTGTTTGACGAGGCGAGTCAGCTGAAACTCGAAGACAACCTGCCTGCTATGCTCAAAGGCAAGACGATTATCATTGCAGGTGATGAACACCAAATGCCGCCGTCTAACTACTTTAGCAAAGTATTCGACGGTAGTGCTGAAGATGAGGACGACAACGAGGAAGAAGATGAAGTGCTCACCTACAAAAATGCGATGCTAAACATAGAGTCGCTCTTGGATTACGCTTTGGAGTACCAATTCAGTAAGAACCATTTAGATTTTCACTATCGTTCTAAACACCCTTATCTGATTGATTTTTCTAACCACGCTTTCTACAACGCCCGATTGCGTCCGCTACCCAGCACCGAAAATCGTATCCCTATCTATTTCACTCAGGTAAATGGCACATTCGATGAGCATATCAACCGTGAGGAAGCCGCCGAAGTATTGCGTATCCTCTCACAAATAGAACCTCGTCCTGACGGTAGTTACCCATCGGTGGGGATTGCGACCTTCAATATCACCCAGCGCAACTACATACGCAAACAGATACTCCAAAAGCAAAACAACCCTACGCAAACGGCTTTTCGAGAGAAAATCAACGCCTTAGAGCAAGCAGGACTCTTTATCAAGAACTTGGAGAACATACAAGGTGACGAGCGCGATATCATCATCTTATCGGTAACTTATGGTAAGAAGAAAGGAGGCAAGTTCGTACAGAGTTTTGGTCCGCTGAACTTCTCCAAAGGCTACAAACTGCTGAATGTGATTATCACCCGCGCCAAGGAACAGATATACGTGTGCAACTCTATCCCCGAAGAATTGTTAGCAACCTATAAAGACGCTTTAGCGCAAGAAGGCGCTAACAACCGCCGCGCTGTGCTCTACGCCTACCTCGCCTACGCCCGTGCCGTAAGCGACGGCAATGATGTCCTTCGTCGTGAAGTCCTATCGGAACTCGACCTCTACGGACACAAACACACCGATATCGACCAGCAAAGTAAAAGTGCTTTTAAAGAACAAACCTACCGTCAGCTTAAAGAAAAATACCCCGACCAGCGCATCACAATGGACTACGAGTTTGGCGGTTATACTATTGATATTTTGTTAGAGCCCAAAGAAGGCAAGCCCGTAGCTGTAGAATGCCTCAGCAAACCTCTTTACAACAACGATTTAGCCTATTTAGAAGACCTGCACAAGGAAAAAATATTGCTCAATGCCGGCTTTGACTACAAAAGGAAATGGGCGAAATAAGTGCACAGGCAGGTGGAATATCAGAAAGACCGTAACAAGAAAAATAAAAAAGCGACTCCTGAGGAGTCGCTTTTTCTATACGGAATTATATCTTTAGTTAAACGTTTATTTTATTTTTTCTACAATAGCTTTGAACGCTTCGGGGTGGTTCATTGCCAAATCGGCAAGAACTTTACGGTTGAGCTGGATATCAGCTGCTTTAAGTTTACCCATAAATTGAGAGTAAGACAATCCGTGCAAGCGAGCCCCTGCGTTGATACGCACAATCCACAAAGCGCGGAAGGTTCTCTTCTTGTTACGGCGGTCGCGGTAAGCGTACTGCATTGCTTTCTCAACAGCGTTTTTGGCTACCGTCCAAACGTTTTTTCTGCGGCCAAAGAAACCTTTGGCTTGCTTCATTATTTTTTTTCTACGAGCTCTACGAGCTACAGCATTTACTGATCTTGGCATAAATTCCTTTTTTTTAATTTTTGTAGCAGGTGGTTTGTGCTTAAAACAAACTCTTAGGGGTACCTACTCCACGGTTATTAAATGTCCTACTAATAAACAATTATTTTAAGCCTAATTGTTTCTTCACGCTTGCCTCGTCATTAGTATGTACAAGGGTTGAGTGGGTGAGTGCTAACTTGCGTTTTTTAGCTTTCTTAGTTAAGATGTGGCTTTTGAACGCGTGTTTTCTCTTGATTTTACCAGAGCCGGTGAGCTTGAAACGCTTTTTAGCTCCAGATTTAGTTTTAATTTTTGGCATTTGCTTCTTGAATTTTATGTCGATATTAGTACGTTTCTTTTCAATTCAGAATTTAAAATTCAGAACTATTTCTTCTTTGGCAGCGGTGCTAAGAACATCGTCATACGTTTGCCCTCTAACTTAGGCATTTGCTCCACCTTACCATAGTCCTCAAGGTCGGTAGCCAAGCGCAATAATAGTATTTCGCCTTGGTCTTTATAGATGATAGAACGCCCTTTGAAGAACACGTATGCCTTCACTTTCGAGCCTTCTTTGAGGAACTTTTCGCCGTGTTTCTTTTTAAACTCATAGTCGTGGTCATCGGTCTGAGGGCCAAAGCGTATCTCTTTGATGACTACTTTGGTAGCCTTAGCCTTCATTTCTTTGTCACGCTTCTTCTGTTCGTAAAGAAATTTCTTGTAATCAATTACTTTACAAACTGGAGGGGTCGCGTTAGGCGAAATCTCTACTAAGTCGAGTTCTAGCTCTTCAGCGATTTCTAATGCTTTTCGTGTAGGATAAACGCCTCCTTCGATGTTTTCTCCTACCAGACGAACCTCTGGCACTCTAATCTCGCGATTGATGCGATGTGGGTTTTTGTCGTCTCTGCCCGGTGTGTTAGTTTTCTTAATAATGGCTATCTAAATTTTAAATTACTTTCAGTATTCTGATTTGACGATTTGCCAATTCTTATTGACTAATTGGCAAATTTGCTAATTGATTTGGCTACTTCATCATTGATGAGCTTAGCAAAAGCCTCTACGCTCATACTGCCCAAATCTTCACCTCCGCGTTTGCGCACTGATACGGTACCTTCTTTCTCTTCGTTCTCGCCTACAATTAGCATATAAGGCACTTTTTGGGTCTCTGCTTCGCGTATTTTTTTGCCCATTGTTTCGGCACGATTGTCTATCAGGGTGCGAATATCGGAATTTTCTAGCAATCTCAAAACTTTTTGAGCATAATTTTCATATTTTTCGCTCAACGATAGTACAATTGCTTGTGTTGGATTGAGCCACAATGGGAAGTTTCCGGCAGTGTGCTCGAGCAAAATTGCTACGAAACGCTCCATACTTCCGAAAGGCGCACGGTGTATCATCACCGGTCTATGCATCTCATTATCAGCCCCTTTATACCATAGGTCGAAGCGCTCTGGCAGGTTGTAATCTACCTGTATAGTACCCAGCTGCCAGCTTCTGCCCAAGGCATCTTTCACCATAAAGTCGAGTTTAGGACCGTAGAACGCTGCTTCGCCTGTTTCAATAACATAATTCAAGCTTTTTTCTTTAGCGGCATTGATAATCGCGTTTTCAGCTTTTGCCCAATTCTCGTCAGTACCGATGTATTTGGTTGGGTTATCAGGGTCGCGCAATGATACCTGAGCGGTAAAGTTGTCGAACCCAAGCGAACCAAATACGTACAATACCAAGTCGATAACGTGTTTAAACTCAGCATCTAACTGCTCTGGAGTACAGAAGATGTGGGCATCGTCTTGGGTAAAGCAACGCACGCGGGTAAGTCCGTGTAGCTCACCACTCTGCTCGTAGCGGTACACCGTACCAAACTCAGCAAAACGCTTAGGCAAATCTTTATAACTCCAAGGGTGTGAATTGTATATCTCGCAGTGGTGCGGACAGTTCATCGGTTTTAATAGGTACTCTTCGCCCTCATTAGGGGTAGCTATCGGCTGAAAGCTATCTTTGCCGTATTTATCCCAGTGACCTGAGGTAACGTATAGGTTTTTATGCCCTATATGGGGGGTAACTACTTGTTCGTAGCCCGCTTCTTTTTGTGCTTTTCTAAGGAAAGCTTCCAAGCGCTCGCGTAGGGCAGCTCCTTTGGGCAACCACAGTGGCAACCCTTGACCTACTTTGTTAGAGAAAGTAAAGAGTTCGAGTTCTTTGCCCAGCTTGCGGTGGTCGCGTTTTTTAGCCTCTTCTAACAGGGTTAGATATTCGGTAAGGTCTTTCTGTTTCGGGAAAGAAATACCATACACACGTGTCAGCTGTGGGTTGTGCTCATCACCACGCCAGTAAGCGCCTGCTGCACTGAGTACTTTCACCGCCTTTACAAAGCCTGTGTTAGGGATATGTCCCCCGCGACAAAGGTCGGTAAAGGTGCTATGGTCGCAGAAAGTGATAGTACCGTCTTCGAGCGCCTCAATAAGTTCGGTTTTATATTCGTTTTTGCCTGCGTAGTACGATAGCGCTTCGGCTTTGCTCACGGGGCGCATTTTAAATTCGTGTTTACCGCGGGCTATCTCTAAGAATTTAGCTTCGATAGCAGGGAAATCTTTTACAGAAATAGGTTTGCCGTTGAAATCT
>ERZ772967.2426-NODE-2426-length-12012-cov-16.833487_pt1 | contig 12012 bp, 9 predicted proteins | sample MGYA00511677_ERZ772967 | MGnify/ENA primary metagenome ERZ772967 (study PRJEB29015, sample SAMEA2737931) | human oral metagenome | biome: human oral; feature: human-associated habitat; material: dental | place: China | collected 2146 ...
TGCAGGCCGAGCGGTTGCGGGCCGAGTAGACCAGGTTGACCGGCGCCTCGAAGCCGGGGACCAGGCGGTGGAAGGAGTTCACCGACGGGTTGGTGAAGGCCAGCAGCGCCGGGGCGTGGGCCAGGATTCCACCGATGTACCAGCGGGCGAGGTCCGAGAGCTGGCCGTAGCCCCGCTCGTCGAAGAACAGCGGCTTGCCGTCCTTCCACAGGGAGTGGTGGGTGTGCATGCCCGAGCCGTTGTCGCCGAAGATCGGCTTGGGCATGAAGGTGGCCGTCTTGCCGTTGCGCCAGGCCTCATTCTTGATGATGTACTTGAACTTCATCATGTCGTCGCCCGCGGCGAGCAGAGAGCTGAAACGGTAGTTGATCTCCTGCTGTCCGGCGGTGCCGACCTCGTGATGGGCCCGTTCGATCTCCAGTCCGGAGGCGAGGCAGGTGCGGACCATGCGATCGCGGATATCAGCCATCTGATCGTTGGGGGAGACGGGGAAGTAGCCGCCCTTGAAAGCAGTCTTGTATCCCTTGTTGCCGCCATCCTCCTCGCGGCCGGTGTTCCAGGCCGCCTCGCAGGAGTCGATGGCGTAGAAGGACTCGGCCGGTGAGGCCTCGTAGCGCACCGAGTCGAAGAGGTAGAACTCGGCCTCGGCCCCGATGTAGCAGGTGTCGGCGATTCCGGTGGAGCGCAGGTAGTCCTCGGCCTTGGCGGCGATCGAGCGGGGGTCGCGCGAGTAGACCTCGTCCGTGAAGGGGTCGACGATCGAGAAGTTGACGACCAGGGTCTTCTCCTCGCGGAACGGGTCCAGGAAGGCGGTGGTCACATCGGGAACCAGCTTCATGTCCGACTCGTGGATCGCCGTGAAGCCTCGGATTGATGAGCCGTCGAACATCAGGCCGTCAGTGAGGGCCTCGTCCTTGAAAGCGGCCACAGGAATGGTGAAGTGCTGCATGACGCCGGGTAGGTCGCAGAACCGCACATCGACCAGCGCGACATTCTCCTTCTCGATGAACGTCAGTGCCTCGGATGCGTCCTTGAACATATCTCCTCCAGGTGGGAACGGCGCACATACTTCACGCGTATGCACTGTGGCTGACGGCGGTCACTATATTGGCGTTACCGTGACAAAGGAATGGCGTCAGTGTTGCCTGAGTGTTTCGCCCATTGACCGCCGGGCCCCTCGAGTCGGCAGGGCCCTGTGACATGGGAGAAGGGGTGAGCGGGGGTGGAGATTCAGCGTCCGCGCATGGCGCGACGGTCGGGGCGGACCCGATTGGGGTCAATGTGCTTGGGGATCGGCAGGTTCTTGCCCGCCATCGACGTCAGACGCTTGGAGACCTGAGTGATCTCGCTGTCAGTCAGTGACGTGGGCTTGGTCGGAAGCTGGCGCAGCGTCTTGGTCAGGTCGGTCAGACGCACCTGTCCGGCGTCGGTGCCCACCTGAAGGGTGTGGATGGGGACGGTCGACAGCAGCCGATGGACCTTGCGCTCCTCCTCGGCCAGCATGCGGCGGGTTCGGGTGCTGGGGCCCTCAGCGATGAGGACGACGCCGGGGCGTCCCACCAGCCGCCACACGAGGTCCTGGTCCTTGGTGAAGGCCACAGGCTCGGACTCCACGTACCAGCCTCGACCGATCTGATCGAGGACGACCTTGGCGGCCCCCGGTCGACCTTCGAGCTGGGTGTAGGAGGCGCGGCGGACCGTGACCGACAGGATGACCATATCGATCATGAGCGCCATGAGGATGCCCACCATCAGCCAGTACCACAGGGACAGTCCGTAACCGAAGGAGACAGCAGCTCCCAGCGCGACGCACGTGGCGAGCACCGCCAGCATCGTCCACCCGATCCACGGGTAGCTTCGCCGCGAGATCGTGTAGGAGTCCTTGATGTTCTGCAGGTACTGAGCCAGCCGGCGCTTCTTCTTCGGCTGGGGGGACTGGGCACTACTCACGGGCACACCATAGACGACGTTGGTGCGCCGGCACACATGGTCTCGCCGTCAGCGTGGTCGGCCGGTACGCACCGGGAACCCGGTCGGCTGCGTGGGGCCCGCGCCCCGCCTTCAGCAGGCGGCGGCGAGGTGGGGGTGGGCTCCCAGCAGGGCCGACGCCTCCTGGCGGGCGGTGGCCGGCTCGGCGAGCTGCGAGAGGTGCTCGGGGATGGGGCGACCGCGCTTGACCATGGCCCGTCCCCACAGCATGCCGGCACGGTAGGAGGAACGCACCATGGGGCCGCTCATGACGGCGGCGAACCCGATCTCCTCGGCCAGGCGGCTGAGGTCCACGAACTCCTGAGGCTTGACCCAGCGGTCAACGGGGTGGTGCAGCTTGGAGGGGCGCAGGTACTGGGTGATGGTGAGGATGTCGCAGCGCGCCTCCACCAGGGCGGCCATGGCCGCCTCGATCTCGTCGCGGGTCTCGCCCATGCCCAGGATGAGATTGGACTTGGTGACCAGCCCCGCCTCGGCGGCGGCCGTGATGACGTCGAGACTGCCCTGGTAGGAGAAGGCCGGCCGGATCCGCTTGAAGATGCGCGGAACCGTCTCCAGGTTGTGGCCGAGAACCTCGGGGCGCGAGGAGAAGACGTCCTCAAGCGCGTCGGGGTTTCCCTTGAAGTCGGGGATGAGCAGCTCGACGCCGGTGCCCGGCGAGAGCTCGTGCACCTGGCGGGCGGTCTCGGCGTAGAGCCAGGCGCCGCCGTCGGGCCGGTCGTCGCGGGCCACCCCGGTCACGGTGGCGTAGCGCAGGTCCATCTCCTTGATCGAGACCGCCACGCGCCGGGGCTCATCGACGTCGTACTCGGTGGGGCGACCGGTGGCGATGTCGCAGAAGTCGCAGCGTCGGGTGCACATCTCGCCGCCCACCAGGAAGGTGGCCTCGCGGTCGTTCCAGCACTCGTAGATGTTGGGGCAGTTCGCCTCGGCACACACTGTGTGCAGGCTCTTCTCCCGCACCAGGCCGCGGACCTCCTGGTAGGTGTCGGAGACGACGGCGCGGGTGCGCAGCCAGTCGGGCTTGGACTCAATGGGGGTCTGGGCATTGCGTGCCTCAACCCGCAAGAGCTTACGTCCCTCAGGGGCCACGGTGGTGCTCACGTCTACCTCTCCTCGCCGACGACGGTTCCACGGGGAGTCTAGTACTCTCCCGAGCGTTATAGGACCTCCGGCCTAGGAGTGAGGCCTGTTGTCACGTGGCATCCGCCACCAAGGGGGCCAGGTGGCTCTCCAGGGCGGATACCAAGGCGTCCGCAGGAGCGCCGGTCGCCAGGTGCTGGCCGGTCTCCGCGGCAAGTGAGGTCACTCCGGCGTCGTCGATTCCGCAGGGAATGATGCGATCCAGGGAGAAGGCCTCCAGGTCGGGATCGACGTTCAGGCCGATCCCGTGCATGGTCACGCCGCGGGCGACCCTCACCCCCAGGGCGCAGATCTTGCGCTCGGGGCGCGCAAGCCGATCCTCCCGGCCCGCGGTGTCAGGATCGGCCGGCAGCCAGACCCCGGAGCGCCCCTCGACGCGGATCGTCTCCAGACCGTAGAGGCCGCACAGGTCGATCACGGCGGCCTCCAAGGCCCGTACGTAGCGGATGACGTCAATGGGCTGGGCCAGGCGCAGGATCGGGTACACGGTCAGCTGTCCAGGCCCGTGCCAGGTGGTCTTGCCGCCACGGTCCACGTCGACCACCGGTACGTGACCGGGCTCGACGACGTCGGCGCTGGGGCGCTCCCAGGAGTGGGCCCTCCTGCCGACGGTGTAGACCGGTTCGTGCTCCACGAGCAGCAGGGTGGAGGGCCGTCGTCCCTCGGCGACCTCGCCGTGAACATCCCTCTGCCGCTGCCATCCCTCATGGAAGGGGATGAGCCGGGAACCGAGCTCCATGTCCTCACGCAGCACGGGCGCAGTCTACGTGACCACAACCGGCACCCGGACCCGAGTTATCCACAGGCCGGTCGAAAGGGCTGGTCATCACAGTGCGCTGTGATGACCATGGAGTGCATGAGCCCGACGACGTGCCCCCACCCCGCCGACCGCCCCGGAGATGCAGCCTCCCACCGTACCCGGCCCCGACGCCGTCCCGTACCTCGCCGGCGACTCCGGCCGCTCCGCGCGGGTGCCCCTCACGCCGGCTCACTGCCTCCCTCAGACGCGGAGCCGAGCATTCCCGATTCGGCGCTTGGCGCTCTGTCGCAGCAGGGCTACACCGTCGGTGAGGTCATGGGGCGCTCCACTGCCCCCAGCGCCCCTCGCCGTGGCCTGGATGCGCAGGGACGCCATGTGGTCATCCGGGTCGTCGACCTGCCCCGCGGGCGCGCTGGAGCCTTGGTCCTACGGCGCTTGGCCGATCTGCGCGTCCTGCGCCATCCCGGCCTGGTCACCGTGCGGGAAGTGGTCTCGCTGCCCGAGCACCGGGCGGGCGTCATCATGGACCTCGTCGACGGGGCGGGACTTGACGTGGTCCTGGGGGCGCGAGGACGGCTGAACGTCTCCTGGCTGGCCACGCTCCTGGACGTTCTGGGCTCGGCACTGGCCTACCTGCACGAGCACGGAGCGACCCACGGGGACGTGTCGAGCGGCAACGTGCTGGTGACCGCCGATGGACACCCGGTCCTCGTCGACCTGCTGGGCTCCGTCATGGAGACGGGCACGCAGGGGTATGCCGCACCGGAACGCCTCGCCGGTGCCCCGCCTTCCGCGGCAGGTGACGTCTACGCCCTGGCCCGCCTGCTGACCGAGTGCTCGGGACAGGGCGGTACCGCCTCCCGGCGCCTGGCGGGAATCCTGGCTGATGCCCTGGCCGAGGACCCCGCAGACCGCCCCACCGCCCGGGACCTGGCGGCCCGGGCACCTCAGCTGGGGCAGGCCTCACCCATCGAGCTGCCCGACGGCGCCCGCCTGGCTGCCGGCTCCCTGCGAGCAGCAGCCCGCACCCCGACCCGCACGGTCGGCTCCAGGCTCAGGCCCACAGCGCGACCGAGCCGCCGGCCGAGGAGGAGGAACGAGCCATGGAAGAACCACGGCAGTGCCGGCCGCACCGGGCGAGGGCCCGCGGCCATACGCTGGGGGAGAAGAGGAGGATCAGGGCGCTCGCGCACCCGCGCCTGGGGACTTACGGCAGTGGTGCTGGTGGCCGTCTGCCTGGCCGCCTGGGGACCGGCCAAGGCCCTGGTGGCGCACGGGCCCGCGTGGGCGCTCGGAGCGGCCGCCGGCCCGACATCATCGGCGCGGCCGTTGACCTCAGCCCGCGCCGGAGCCCTCCCTGCAGGTAGCCCGTCTCCCGCAGTCGCCGCGAGCTCAGTCGCAACGGCGTCGACGCAGGCTCCTGGCGGGAGCGGCGGCGTCGACGTGGCCGGCGTCGTCGTCGGACTGTCCGCGGCTCGAGACCGGGCCCTCATGGCCGGCGATGCCGTCGCTCTGGCTGCCACGACGGTACCGGGGTCGCCCGCTGCGCAGGCCGACACTGAGGTTCTCACCGAGCTGTCCGACTCCGGCGAGGGCGTCAAGGAGCTGCACACCTCCGTCAGCCAGGTCGCTGAGGTGAGGCTGCCTGACGACGCGGAGGAGCAGTGGGCCGGCGCGAGAGCGGTCCGGGTGACGCTGTCTCAAAGCGCCTCAACGCGTTCGGGGCCTGCGGGAACGCGGACGGTTCCGGCCCTCGCGCCTCGCCAGGTCGTGCTCATCGTCGTCCCGGAGCCGTGGCGCGTGGCCGACATTCGAGCCGTGGAGTGACCTCTATGGGGCACCGCAGGCCAGGCGTGGTCGACGATCGGAGCGAACTCGGGGTGGATACGGGCCGTGTGGGGCTCAGTAGGGCTCGGTCAGGACCGACGTGTAGCCCTCGCGCTCAAGCACGTCTCGTGCGTCTGCCACCATTGCCGCCGAACCGCACAGGTAGACGTCCGTGCACTCGGGATCGAGCTGGAGGTCGTGGGCGAGCGCGGTGAGGGCCTGGGTGACTCGTCCGTGGAACGCCTCCGGCGCCTCCTGGCGGCTCAGGCAGCGCACAACGGTCCCGGGCATGGGGGAGCTGATCCTGGTGGTCAGGTCCTCCTCCTGGTGACGGCACCCGAAGAGCAGAATGTCGTGCTCCAGGCCGGGAGCCTGAGCGAACATGGCCAGCATGGGTGCGATCCCCGTGCCGGTGGCGATGAACAGGCGGCGCCTGCCTGAGTCGACGAGCCTGAAACCGCCCAGGGGCAGCTCCACCACCGTCTGCGCGCCCGTGTCCGCGTTCTCGATGAACTGGGACCCTCGGCCGCCTGTCCGGGTGGAGATGAGCAGACGAAGACGATCCTCCTCCAGCCCCGCGATCGAATAGTCACGCCATGCGTCATCGCCCACATGCAGACGGGCGAACTGCCCCGGCGCCCACGGGCCGATCCTGCCGTCCAGCTGCAGCTCCGCCTCCCACACACTGGGAGTCAGACGCCGTTTGGAGACCAGGGTGGCCAGGTGCTTGCCCTCGGGCAGCGCGTGCTCTGCGCGAGACTCAGGAGCCTCGGGCCTCTCGCGCAGGGCGGAGGTAATGGTGGGATACCCGCGGGGCCCAAGGACCTGGCACGCGGCTGCGAGCCCGCCCATCATGGCTCCCATGATGCCGGCGCTCCCGGCGTCCTGACCGGAGAGGAACAGGCCGGAAACGGCTGTGCGCGGCCCCAGGGGGCGGGACCGGAACCTCAGCGGAGTGGCCGGAGGTCCGTAGAAGGCCCCGGCGGGATGAGCGGTGTAGTGCTCGTAGGTCAAAGGAGTGGAGGTCTCCACGTAGTCCACGAGCTCGGCGAGCCCCGGAGCAGCGCTCTCAGCCAGCTCCAGCATGCCTCGGGCGATGCGCTCCTTGAGAGCGAAGTACTCGGGGCCGCGGTTTTCTCGGGGCTGCTCGGCCCACTGCCGGAAGGCTCGTGCGTCACAGAAGGAGATGAGCTCGGCCGTATGCGGGGACTCGCCGGACTTCAGAGAGGGGAAGGAGACGAAGACGTCGTGAGGATGCCCCTCGAGCAGTGATTTGCCGTACCGTTGTGCACCCTCGTGATCGAGGTCCTGGTTGACCCAGATGTTTCCACCATCGATGCCGATGCTGCGCGGGTCATCACGCAGGCGCAGGAACACGGTGACCGCGGACGTGCCTGTACCCAGGTGCTCCAGCGTGCGGCGTGCGGGCCAGGTGCGCTGCCCGATCTCACCGAATGTGGGCAACAGGCGGTTGAAGGTGTTGGAGGCGCCGACGGCGGAGACGATGACCGGGGCGCGGTAGACGCGTTCGCGTACCTGGGCGCCGCGGTGGTCCATGACTCGGACCCCGACCGCCGTTCCGTTCTCAGTGAGGATCTCGGTGACCTCTTGAGCGACGCGCACAGCGCCTCCGGTCTGCTCGATGCCCTTCTCGAAGGTGCGGGCGATCCGGGCGCTGCCACCGCGGGGGAACCAGGCGCCCTCGAGGTAGTGGGAGACGATCACCGCGTGCACGGCAAAGGCCGATCGGGACGGAGGCAGGCCGTAGTCCCCCCACTGACTGGCCAGGACGGCCTTGAGCCGGGGAGAGCGGAAGTGGGTGTCCAGATACGCCTTCGTCGTCTGAGTGGCCTTCCGGCCTCCCAGGCGTTGGGCGGCCCTGAGCAGCGAGGCCGCAGGTCGGGGGATCATCCCCTGGATGAAACCCAGCCCCAACCACCGTGTCACCCGGCGAACATCCTGGAAGTAACGGTGAATGGCTCTGGCCTCCTGGGGGAACGCGGCAACCAGGTCGCGCTCGTACTGAAGCGGATCGCTGCTGACGCGTAGGTCCACGCCCGGGTAGACGAACCTGTCGTAGCTGTCGGGCATGCGGTTCCACTCCAGCTCACCACCAGAGAGGTAGTCGAAGTAGGCGCGGCCCTGGCTTCCGGGGCCGAGCTGACCGATGTAGTGCACCCCCACGTCCCAGGAGGCGCCGTCACGCCGGAAGGTGTGCGTCAGTCCGCCCGGTTCCGTGTGCCGCTCCAGGACCAGAACCCGCTTGCCGGCTGCGCGTGCCAGCAGGCCGGCAGTCGTCAGTCCTCCAATGCCCGAACCGATCACGATGACGTCGTAGGACATCCCTTACCCCTCCAGAACTAGACAGTGTCAAGTCAGCATAGCAGTCAACTGGACACTGTCTAGTAGTTTGGTTCTAGACTCCTTCCATGACCTCTGAAACGACAGGCGCCTCAGGGCGCCGCGGCGGTCGGGACCTGCGCTCCGAGCTGCTGCGAACCAGCAGGGAGCTCCTCGATGAAGCCGGCCCCAGTGCTCTGAGCATGCGGGAGGTCGCGCGCCGCGCCGGCTGTACGCACCAGGCGCCCTACCACTACTTCGCAAACCGTGAGGCCATCCTGGCGGCCCTGGTGTGTGAGGGCTTCGATGAGCTTGCGGACAGGCTCGCTGTGGCGCACGACGGGCTTGGGAGTGCGGATCTGCATGCGGTCCTAGTGGCCTCGGGAAACGCCTATGTTGAGTTCGCGCTACGTCGCCCCGGGGTGTTTCGGGTGATGTTCCGACCCGACGTCTGCGATCCCGAGCGCTTCCCGGAGGTGGTGCAAGCCGGTCAGCGTGCGCGTCGGGAGCTGGCCCGCCTGGCGAAGGCCGTCATGGGCGATGGTGCTCAGGTCGAGGCGGAGGTGCTCATCTGGTCCGGCGTGCACGGCCTGGCCTCACTGCTCCTCGACGGCCCCTTGGCAGGTGAGTTCAGCTCCACGGAGGATCGCATCGACTTCGCTCGCGGCGTCGTCGGGCTTGCTGGGGTGCCCGAGGTTGTCAGGGGCTGAGGGAGTCGGAATCGGCGTAGTAGCAGGTGTGTGACGGAAGCGGAAAGGTGTTCGGTCTCCGGACTGAATGTCCTTGTCGGAGATGAATAGCAACATAGGTTGACAACGTAGTTCTGTCAACCTATGTTGCTCGTATGGATGCGCTCACTGCAGCCACCGAGGCTGCTGACACCACTCGCCCCGAGGACGGGCTACGAGCCGTGGCGGCTCTGCGACGACTGACGGACAGCCTTGAGCTTGCGCAGGTCGAGGCCGCTCTGCGCGTAGGCATGGGTTGGAGTGAGATCGCCTCCTGTCTTGGAGTCTCTCGTCAGGCAGTCCACAAGAAGTACGCCAAGCGGGTTCAGCCCGGTTTGGCCCCGACCCGAAGGAGATGACGATGACCGCTGTTGCGCACTACCTGACCTGGCTCGAAGCCATGCACGCGGAAGCCGCGCGCCTTCGCCACCAGGAGGTCGAGCCGGAGCACATGCTCCTCGGTCTCCTCGCCCAAGGCGGGACGGCTGCAGCCGTCTTGGCTGCCCACGGCGTGACTCTCGCGCGAGCGCGCGCCGCCGTCGACGACATGACTCATGCGGATCTTGCTCGCGTGGGCATCAGCCTTCCCGACACGCTCAGGCTTGCGCCGATCTCAGCCGAAGAGCTGACCACGAAGGCGGGAGGAGAGATTCCTCTTTCAGACACTGCCGCCGAGTTCATCGACAACAAGGGGACCTCGTTAATCACCAGCGCACAGGCTCTGCAAGCTCTCATCTCCTCATCCACCGTCTCACTCCAGTCCCCGGTTGCCAGGCTTCTTGCCCACTGCGGAGCTGACGTCGACTACCTGCGCAGTGAGCTCAGTGAGATAGCAGCCGACGAGGAACCGGCCCGGGGACGCTACCGGATGACTGATGAGTACCGTGGGTACGGCCTGGATCGGGAGCTGAGCCAGGAACACTTCATCTCAGCGTCAGCGGCTCGGCTGGCCGCCCTGCTCAGGGACCCGGACCGGCTCACGTGGTGGGGGATACCCCGACAGCAGCTGGTTTGACGTACTTCCCGACGGCGCCGTGCAGAGGGTGGAGGGACGACGTCGAACCGCCTTTCTGAGGTGGCGGCTGGAGACGGCCGTGGACACGAGGACTACCTGGTCGTGCACCGTCGTCTCAGGGCGTCGCGACGGTGAGGTGGCCTTCGTGAAGGATCTGCACCTGATTGAGGCGCCGGGTGGCACTCGTGCCCGTCTGGTCCTGGCGCATCGCACATGGGGGCGGCTGGGGGCGCTGCTCTACCCGATCGTCTGGCGCGGGACTCGTCTGGGGCTGGAGAACACGCTCGCCGGTATCGCCCGGGCTGCGGCGGAGGACTCCTGAGCCGAGCCGCGAGCCGGGAATGGACCTCGGCGCTTGCCGTGTGCCCGAGTACAGGACCCGATAGCCCGGATACAACGAACGGGGCCCCGCACCGTGGTGGTGCGGGGCCCCGTTGACGGCCTAGCGGGCCGAGCGCAGGCTCACAGACCCAGCTCGCCGCCGAAGTCGCCCTCCTCGAGGCGCTTCTTGACCGTCATGAGGTAGCGGGCCGCGTCCGCGCCGTCCACCAGTCGGTGGTCGTAGGACAGGGCCAGGTAGCACACCGAGCGGATGGCGATGACCTCGCCGCCGTCGGCGTCCTTGATGACGCGGGGCTGGCGCTGGATGGCGCCCAGACCCAGGATCGCGACCTCCGGCTGGTTGATGATCGGGGTGTCGAACAGGGCGCCACCGCTGCCGGTGTTGGTGATCGTGAAGGTCGAGCCGCTGAGCTCATCGGGGTTGACCTTGTTGTCCCGGGTACGGGCGGCCAGGTCGTTGATGCGCTTGGCCAGCCCGGGGATGTTGAGGTCCCCGGCGTTCTTGACCACCGGCACGAGCAGGCCGCGCGGCGTGTCCACCGCGATGCCGACGTGCTCGACATCGTGGTAGGTGACGTTCTTGCCCTCGATCGAGGCGTTGATCTTCGGGTGTGCCTTGAGGGCCTCCGTGGCCGCCTGGACGAAGAAGGGCAGGAAGGTGAGCTTGGTGCCGTTCTTGGCCAGGAAGTCGTTCTTCGCGCGGGCCCGCAGAGCGGCCACGCGAGTCACGTCCACCTCGACGACGGTGGTCAGCTGGGCGGAGGTCTGCAGGGAGTCGATCATGCGATCGGCGATGACCTGACGCAGTCGGCTCATCTTCTCCGTGCGGCCGCGCAGGGTGGTGTCCACCTCGGGCTTGGCCGAGGCCGGCTTGGCCGCGGCGGCGGGCGCCGACGCCTCAGCAGCCGGAGCAGGGGCGGCCGTCGCAGCACGGGCCTCCTCGGCGGCCTTGGCGGCGGCCTCCACGTCCTGCTTGCGGATGCGTCCGCCGACACCCGTACCGGTGACGGTGGACAGGTCCACGCCCTTGTCCTTGGCGAGCTTGCGCACGATCGGAGTGACGTAGGAGCCCGTGGCGCCCGAGCTCACCGGTGCGGCGGCTGCAGGCGCCGCGGTCGCGGCAGGAGCGGGAGCCGACGACGCTGCCGGAGCCGGAGCGGGAGCCGGCTCGGCGGCAGGAGCGGGAGCCTCCGGCGTGACGGCCGGGGCGGGTGCTGCCGCTGGTGCGGCCGACGGGGACCCGACGATCGCCAAGATGGTGCCGACCTCGACGGTCTCGTCCTCGGGGACACGGATCTCCAGCAGGACGCCGGATGCGGGGGAGGGGACCTCGGTGTCCACCTTGTCGGTGGCGACCTCGAGCAGGGGCTCGTCGGCCTCAACGGTGTCACCCACGGCCTTGAGCCAGGAGGAGACCGTCCCCTCGGTGACGGACTCACCCAGGGCCGGCATCTTCACCTCAGTACCGTCCGAGCCGCCGCTCTGGGGGGCGGCAGGCTCCGTGGCAGGTGCAGGGGCGGGCTCGGGAGCCGCCTGGGCAGCAGGAGGCGTCTCAGCCGCGGGCGCGGGGGCGGCCGGAGCAGGAGCGGAACCCGCCTCTGAGGGGTCACCGATGATGGCCAGGACGGTGCCGACCTCGACGGTCTCGTCCTCGGGGACACGGATCTCCAGCAGGACGCCGGATGCGGGGGAGGGGACCTCGGTGTCCACCTTGTCGGTGGCGACCTCGAGCAGGGGCTCGTCGGCCTCAACGGTGTCACCCACGGCCTTGAGCCAGGAGGAGACCGTCCCCTCGGTGACGGACTCACCCAGAGCGGGCATCTTCACGGACTCTGACATTGCTGTCTTCCTTACTCTCGTCTAGCTGG
>ERZ772967.2427-NODE-2427-length-12009-cov-12.473231_pt1 | contig 12009 bp, 9 predicted proteins | sample MGYA00511677_ERZ772967 | MGnify/ENA primary metagenome ERZ772967 (study PRJEB29015, sample SAMEA2737931) | human oral metagenome | biome: human oral; feature: human-associated habitat; material: dental | place: China | collected 2146 ...
GGACGGCCGCCGCGGCCGCCCTGGCCGCCACGGGCGGGGGCGCCGGGGCGCGCGACGGAGGAGTGCCCCGGCATCATGCCCGGGTTCGGGCGAGGCCCTCCTGGACGCGGTGCCCCCTGCGGACGGGGGCTTCCGGCACCGCCCTGCGGACGACCACCGCCGGGACGAGGCCCCGCACCGGACCGACCGCCGGGACGCTGCCCGCTCGAACCGCCGGGGCGGGGCATGCCCTGGGAGGAGGCATAGGGGTTGTTGCCCGGACGCGGCGCGCCGGGACGCGGACCGGGAGTCGGCGCGGACCCGCGACGCGGGCCGGGCGTCGGCGCATTGCTCTTGCTCTCGGCGCTCTTGTTCTCGGCCGCCGGCTTGGGCTTCGGAGCCGCCGGAGTCGGACTGCCCCCGCCACCACCGGGACGGGGAGCGGGTTTGGGAGCCTTCGGCGCTGCGGGCGCTGCCGGATGAGGTGCTTGGGACTCCGGCTTCGACGGCTTCGACGGTGCGGGGGCAGCGGACCCGGCGGATCCAGCGGACGCAGCGGGTCCAGACGCAGCGGGCCCGGATGCGCCCTGGGGCGGGGCCGCCGGTCGTGCGCCCCCCGGCTTGGGAGCCGCGGGCTTGCCCGGGCGCGGCTTGGGCGTCGCCGACGCCGCCGACGCGGGCTTGGAGGAGCCGCCCTGGGCCGAGGCGGCCTGAGAGGCGAAGTGCTCGCGGACTCTGCGGGCGACGGGGGGCTCCACCGCCGAGGACGCCGCCTTGACGAACTCTCCCTGGTCCTTGAGCCAGGCCAGAATCATCTTCGAGGTGATCTTCTTGCCAGAGGGGTCGAGCTCCTTCGCGAGCTCATGAACGCGTGGTTTAGCCACTTTTCTCCTGTCCGGTTGCCCACCCCGGATCAGGGTGGGCGCTTCTAGAGGCAGCTCATCGCCGGGTACTCATCGGGTGCCCATCAGCTTCCTACCCGCCTTTGCTATCGGTCGTGCCGGTCCCGCGAGGAACCGGTGCGTCGCGCCCGACCCGACCCGCCTCGTAAGAGGCGATCCAGTCGCGCACGGGGGTCACATCGGGTGACCCACTGGTTCGCAACGCGCGTCCGAAGACGCGCTTGCGCTCCGCGAGAGCGAAGCACGCGGAGTCGGGATGAATCCATGCGCCGCGTCCGGGCATGACCGCCCGCTCGTCGACCATCAGCTGACCGCCTCCGCCCCTGACCAGGCGCAGAAGCTGTGCCCGGGGGGCCCTGTTCCGGCAGCCGATGCAACTGCGCTCGGGCACATGCATCGTCATTGGCACCGACACGCTGCGTCCCTCCGGTCCCTCCACGTCCTCCGCTCGCTGCTCGGGCCTGTCGGCCAAGCGCACCGGCTCACCGAGGGAGACGGACGGCCCATGGACAGACCCGGCGAGAGTCTACCGTTGTCAGGCCCTGGGCCGCCTCAGTCCTGAGCACTCGGAGTTGAGGGACCAGTCACGTCGTCGGCGCGCGAGCTGTAACCCGGAGCGACCTCGCCGGACTCGGCGTCGGCGTGGATATCGATCTTCCAACCGGTCAGGCGCGCGGCCAGACGGGCGTTCTGCCCCTCCTTGCCGATGGCCAGGGAGAGCTGGAAGTCGGGGACCACAGCGCGCGCGGTGCGCTCCTCCGCGTCGAGCACCGTCACCGACGAGACCCGTGCCGGGGACAGGGCGTTCGCGACGAAGCGCGCCGGATCCTCGGAATAGTCGACGATGTCGATCTTCTCCCCGCCCAGCTCCGCCATGACCGCGCGCACCCGCTGACCCATCGGACCGATGCAGGCGCCCTTGGCGCCCACACCGCGCACCCGCGAGCGCACCGCCATCTTGGAGCGGTGCCCGGCCTCCCTGGCGACCGAGACGATCTCGACATCGCCGGAGGCGAGCTCGGGGACCTCCCGCTCGAAGAGCTTGCGCACCAGACCGGGGTGGGTGCGCGACAGGATGATCTGCGCGCCCTTCGAACCGCGCGAGACCTCCGTGACGTAGGCGCGTATGCGGTCGCCGTGCCGGTAGCGCTCGCCGGGCACCTGCTCATGCGGAGGCATGATCCCCTCGTGCTCCTCATCCAGGCGCACGTAGACCACGCGCGGGTCCCGCCCCTGCTCGACCACGCCGGAGATGAGCTCGCCGGACTTGTCCTTGAAGGTGCCCAGCACCTCGAAGTCGCGCCGGTCCTGGATGCGCTGGACGATGACGGAGCGGGCCGTGGCCTGGGCGATGCGCCCGAAGTCGTCAGGGGTGTCGTCGAAGTACTCCCCCGTGGGCTGATCCTCCTCATCGACCTCGGGGGCGAGAACGGTCATGTGACCGGTCCTTCTGTCGATCTCGACATGGGCGCCGCGGATCGCTCCGGGAACCTTGGTATAGGCACCCAGGATGGCGTCCTCAATGGCGGGCAGAAGGGTGTCCAGATCAATGCCGAGTTCGTCAGCCGCTCCTCGCAGCTCCGGCATATTGATGTCCATGGTTCCTCAGGTCCTCTCTCGTCTGGGCGGTGCGCCGGGCGGGCCGCCCGTGGCCGCGGTCGGGACCGGGCCGATGGTTCATGAAGTCGGAAGGTTCGGAAGAATCAGAAGATGACGACCATACGCGCCTGCCGGATGTCGTCCAGCGACACGACGCGTTCATGGCCGTCGATCCGGAGGGTGACCGAGTCGTCGTCGGCGGCCGCGACGGTGCCGGTCAGCCGGGTGAGCCCAGCCTCAGCGCCGTCGCCCTCCGTGCTCTCGGTGTTTCCCGCTTCCTCAGCGCCCTCAGTGTCCTCAGTGTCCTCAGTGTCTTCAGCGCCCTCAGTGTCCTCCACCGTCAGCTCGACGTCGTGCCCCACCGCACGGCGGAAATGACGCGGGGTGCTCAGCTCGCGCTCCGCGCCGGGAGTCGAGACCTCCAGGGTGTACCGGCCCTTGACCGGGTCAGCCTCGTCGAGGGCCGCCGACACGGCGCGGGAGACCTCGGTCAGCGCGTCCAGGCCCAGCTCCCCGGGGCCATCGGGGAGGTCGACCAGAACCCGCACGGTGGAGTACTTCCCGGCCCGAGTCGTCCTGATGCCCTCGAGAAAGGCCCCGGCGCCCTCGACGACGGGGGTGAGCAGCTCGGTGAGTCTGCGTGCAATCGCGTCGGCCATGGGCGGATCCTCCCGGTCGTGCTTCCTCCCGCAGGCCGGTCAGGGCCGCTGCGGGAACCTCGGTGATCATGGTCAATGAATCTCAGAATCTCATGCTACTCGTCCGTGGGAGGATCTCCGTGGGAGGATCGCTGCGTGATGCGATCGACCTCCCCCTCCTCAGGCCCCGCACCGGTCCGCACGAGCACAGGCGGGCTCCTGTCGCGACGGCATGCACTGCGCGGCGGCGGGGTGGGCGCTGCGGCCATTGCGCTGGCCCTGACCACCGGCTGCGATATCCGCCTGGGCACCGGCGCGCCCGACTCGCTGCCGATGCCACCGGCATCCGAATCGACTCGCGATTCGCTGGCGCGACGCGCCTCCCTCATCGCCTCGACCGCCGACGTCGTCGCCGGCAGCGGTGCCGACGGAACCGGGAGCGCCGGGCATCTGGCCGACTCCGGGCGCGCGCAGCTCGACGCCCTCGGCGGGGTCTGGGAGCCGTGGGCCACGGGCGCACCCTCGGGCTATCCCACCGCCTCGCCGATTCCCACTCCGAACCCCACCGCCTCATCCGAGGAGCTGGTGACAATGCTGACCGAGGGCGCGACGCAGGCATCGGCGGCGGCCTCCCAGGCCTCCGAGGACGCCGACGCGCGCCTGTACGCCTCCCTGGCCGTGGCCTGGCTGCTGGGGGCGAGGTCGCTCAATCCCGACTCGGTCGATATCCCCGGACGGACAACCCCCGCAGATGCGCCCATGCCGGGAACGGTGCTGCAGGCCTACGACGCGGCGCGCTATGCGTTCCAGGAGGTGGCGGCGCGCGCAGCCGACGACCAGCGCGCCCGTGCGATCGAGGACGCCGCCTACGCCAACGGCCTCGTCTCGGACTCGCTTGCGCTCGGGGGGCAGGACACCCGCCTGTCCGCCTACGCGCCTCCGGAGCAGGCGGCGGACGACGCCTCGCTCGATGTGACCTGGGCGCGCTCGGCCTGGACCACCGTCGTCGACGCGGAGGTCGCCGGCGTGGGTGCGAATGGCGGCGCGGCGACCACCCTGGCCATCAACGCGGCCGCCGACGCGAGCCTGCGGGCGCAGGCGTGGGGCGCCACGGTGGACGAGGCCCTGCCCGGATACGCCTCCGCCTGATCGGTCCGGCCTCGCCGGTCGATCAGGTCGGCCCTGCCAGTCGATCAGCCCGACGCCGCCTCACCGGCCTCGGCTCCTCCCGAGAGCGGACATCCTCACCCAGTCATCATCTAGTCGTCCGAGGCTCCGAGGCCTCGATCCAGCGACGAGCGCGCCGCACGGTGACGCGCCGGCGCCCGCCTCCGCCTCGGCTGGCCAGCAGCGCCGCTGCATCATCGGCATCGCGCACCAGGCGCACCCGGCACGGACCGACGTACCGGCTCCAGGCCTGCGCGAACGCGGTCATGGCGACCCGCGAGGCCGCCAGCGAGGTGGGCACGGGCAGATGCAGGCTGCGCCCCGCTCCCCAGACTCCGAGAGACGCCACGCGTCCGAGCATCCGGCGCACGGGCCCCAGGTCGGGCCGCCCGGGCCGGGCCAGTGTCAGGGGCGCCGCCTCCAGCACGAAACGGGGCCGGCGCCGCGGCGGGGCCAGCAGCTCGGCCAGGGCGTCGGCGAAGCGCGTGCTCAGTGCGCCGCTGACGCCGTCCAGTCCGAGAACCACGGTGTCGGCGATGTGCTCACCGCCGATGCCGGCCCGCTCATTGTCCGTCAGGACGAGCAGACCGCTCAGACCACTCGCCTCCGACCCGACGGCATCGTCGTGCTCGCCCATGGCGGCCAGGACTGCACGGGCGGCACCGGTCCAGAAGGCCGTCGGGGTGCCGTGGCGCAGCAGGCCGCCGCGCGCGCGGATCCGGACGACCTCCAGGGCGCGCCCCGCCCCGTGCAGCGTGCTCGACGTGCTCGCCGCACTCGCCGCCATCGGCGAAGCTCCGCCGGAGGCGCCGACCGACCAGCGGCTCCCCTCGGCCTGTCGATCACCGAGCGTGGTCACAGTCGCGGTGTTGAGGGCGGCGATGTCCTCGCGCGTCGCACCGGCCTCGACACAGTCCAGGGCACGGCGCTGGGCGGGGAGCAGAACGCCGGCCAATCCGGTCTCGATCACCGGCGCCCCCGGCCCGGGGCCCGAATCGCCACTGGCATCGGGGTCGGGCAGAACAACAGCCCACAGGCGATCGGCCTTGCGGCGCAGGCGGTCGAGATCCGTGGTGGATCGCAGCCCGGAGCCGGCAGGCACCAGGCAGGCGACGGACCAGTTGTGGGCGACCTTGCCGGGCCAGGCCGGATCCAGGCGGAGCGTGCGTCCCCGCAGCTGTTGAACGGCCGTGGACGTGGTGACGGTCGTCAGATCCACCAGGGTGTTGACGGCCGGGCAGTCCCACCCCTCCCCGAGCAGTCCGCGAGTGCCGACGACCAGACGCACGGCACCGGAGGCGACGAGCCCGCTCACCGCGAGCACGAGGTCCGCACTGCCCACGCCGCCGCCGGTCGCGGACAGCGACCAGCCGTCGTCGCGGGCGGGCAGCTCCAGGCCGGTGCATGCGCGCAGGTGCTCCAGAAGCTCGTCGTCGCCGTGGGCCAGGCGCAGGTGGGAGGAGGTGAGCAGGATCGGGTGCAGGCCGCGCAAGGCCGTATCGGCCAGGATCGCGTTGAAGCAGCGCACCGCGCCGCCCGCGGCGTCGGTACTGCCGGCCCCGTCGACACCCACGAGGACGTCAAGGGCCCGATGGGGCGCGGAGCGCTCGGCGGCGTCGGTGACGACCACGGCCCGAAGCCGCTCCCCCAGAGCCTCCAGCTCATGGCGCAGAATGTCGATGGCGGCGGCGTCCTTGGCCCGGGAGGCGGCGGTGATGACATCCAGGGGCAAGCGGCCGGTGCGGATCCCGGAGTCGGTCACGTGCAGCCCGAAGCCGCGCAGGGCCTGGCGCATGTCGTCCCACTCGTTGCGGCGGGCGGGGTCGGTCAGAAGGCGGTCCAGGGCGTAACGGGCGAGCAGTCTCAGCTCCTCGGCGGCATCGAAGGCATCGACCTCGGGCAGGAGTGGAACGACGAGCGCGCTCAGCGGGGTCGGGGTGTAGTCGTGCGTGCGGCGCAGGAGGGCCCCGGCCGCTGCGGCGAGGCCCGGGTCGTCGTCGAAGCCTGCGGCCAGGGCGCGCACCAGCAGCGGATCGTCGGGGGCGAGCGGCCGGCCGGAGCGAGGGCCGCCGCCCGCCGGGGCGTCGGACACCGGCGCGAGCGCGTCGGTTCCCAGTCCCGGCGCGACCAGGCCCAGGAGGTAGTCGATGCCGTCGGGCGCGAGAAGGTACTGGGCGATGCGGTGGCGCAGCTCGGCCCCGGCGGTGGTCAGGAATGAGGTCTCCTCGGGCGTGGGCAGGGCGAACCAGGCCAGGGGCCGGTAGGGGGCCAGGTGGCCGGACCGCACGACCGCGGGGACGGGCACCTCGGCATCGACATCGCCCAGCAGGGCCCGGTAGCGACGCCAGGAGCGGTCCTCGCTGCTGGGCTCGGTGGCGGTCAGTCCGATCAGGGTGGGCGCTGCGCCCGCGGCGGCGAGGCGGCGGCGCAGGTAGTGGACGACGACGGCCCAGTGGGCGCGCAGATGGTGGCACTCGTCCAGGACGATCGTGGCCGTGCCGGCGTCGATGAGCGCGTCCAGGCGCTCGCGCGCCCCGGGGGCCAGCAGTGCGGCGACGGCGTCATCGTCGAGCTCGTCGATGCGGGCGCGGACGGTGGCGGCGCGCGAGCGCAGGCCGCGGGCGTAGGCGGTGGGGTTGTCGGCGGCCAGGGCGTTGAGCCAGGCGCCGGCCCGGGCCGGGGGGCGCCCGTCGCTCACCAGGTCGTCCAGCCACCGGCTGCGGGCGGCCGCCTCCCACGGGGTGGTGCTGTCCACCACCGACAGCGCCTGGTAGGTCAGGACGGTCAGGTCCGCGGGCTCCTCCCCGGCCCCGGGAATGCGGTCGGCGACCACGGGCGCACCGCCATCGGAGGTGCGCAGGAACCGGGAGGCCTGCTCGGTCCACTGGGCGCGGATGACGGTGGTCGGCGTCAGGACCAGGGCGCGGCGCCCGTTGCGGGCGGCCAGGGCCAGGCCGAGCATGGTCTTGCCGGCGCCGGGCGGGGCGACCAGGTGGAGGGTGGCGCCGTCGTCGGGACTCACGCGGGCCAGGAGGTCGGCCTGATAGCCGCGCAGCGGAACGCCCAGACGCCAGGAGGCGAGCGGACGCTCCATGGTCATGGTTTGGTCATGGTTGCGGGCCCCTGGCCGTGGCACCGCCCCTCAGGAGCGCGCGAGGGCCTCGCGCAGGAGGTCGGCGAGCTCCTCGGCGGCGGCTCCTGCGAGCACACTGAAGCGCTCGCCGCTGCGGCGGTCGCGGATCTCGACCGTGCCCTGCCTGGCCAGGTCGCGCCCGACGACGACGGTGTAGGGCATGCCCAGCAGCTCGGAGTCGGCGAACTTCACGCCGGCGGAGACCTTGCGACGGTCGTCGTAGAGGACCTCAATGCCCTCGGCGTCCAGTGCTCGAGCCAGAGCGTCGGCGGTCTCGAAGACGGCGTCCTCCTTGCCGGTGGCCAGGATCTGGACGTGGTAGGGGGCGACTCGGATGGGCCAGGCCAGGCCGTGCTCATCGTGGTTGGCCTCGGCCAGCGCCGCCATGACGCGGGAGACGCCGATGCCGTAGGAGCCCATGGTGACCACGCGCGCCTTGCCGTTCTCATCCAGGACGCTCAGCCCCAGTGCTTCGGAGTACTTCCGCCCCAGGGCGAAGATGTGCCCGATCTCGATGCCGCGGGCCAGCTCCAGGGGGCCGGAGCCATCGGGGGCCGGATCCCCGGCGCGGATCTCGGCGGCCTCGATCGTGCCGTCGGCGTCGAAGTCGCGGCCCTTGACCAGGTGGAGCACATGCTTCTTGGGCTCATTGGCGCCGGTGACCCAGCTGGTGCCGTCCACGATGCGGGGGTCGAGCAGGTATCGCACGGAGCCGGTGAGGCGCTCGACGCCGTCCTCATCGGTCTCGACGCGCCGGTGGGGCGAGTTGGGGCCGATGGCGGTGGGGCCGATGTAGCCGCGCACGAGCTCGGGGTGCCCCTCGAAGTCCTCGTCGGCCGCCATCTCGACCTCGGCCGGGGCGACGGCGGCCTCGAGACGCTTCATGTCGACCTCGCGGTCCCCGGGCAGGCCCACGACGAGCAGCTCCTTGGAGCCGTCCGGGTGGGTCAGGGTGACGACGACGTTCTTGAGGGTGTCCGCGGCGGTCCACGCCCGGCCGTCCTCACGGGGGTAGCGCTCGTTGCACAGCGCCACAAGAGTCTCGATGGTGGGGGTGTCGGGGGTGTCGACGACGCGCGCGGGCGGCTCGGCGCCGGCGTCCACGGGCTCGGGGGGGACGGTGACGACGGCCTCGGCGTTGGCTGCGTAACCGCCGGCCGAGCGCACGAAGGTGTCCTCGCCGATCGGCGAGGGGTGGAGGAATTCCTCGGAGTGGGACCCGCCCATGGCGCCGGCCATGGCGTTGACCGGGATGTAGTCCAGCCCCAGACGGGTGAAGATCCGCTCATAGGCGTCGCGGTGAAGCTGATAGGAGGCGTCCAGGCCCGCCTCGTCCATGTCGAAGGAGTAGGAGTCCTTCATGACGAACTCGCGGCCGCGGATGAGGCCGGCGCGCGGACGCGCCTCATCGCGGTACTTGGTCTGGATCTGGTAGATGATCGCCGGCAGGTCCTTGTACGAGGAGTACATGTCCTTGACCAGGAGGGTGAACATCTCCTCGTGGGTGGGGGCCAGGAGGTAGTCGTTGTCCTTGCGATCGGTGAGGGTGAACAGGGTGGGGCCGTACTGCTCCCAGCGCCCGCTCGCCTTGTAGGGGTCGGCTGACAGCAGTGCCGGGAAATGGACCTCCTGGGCGCCGATGGCGTCCATCTCCTCGCGCACGACCTCCTCGATCTTGCGCAGGGTGCGCAGCCCCAGCGGCAGCCAGGTGTAGACGCCGGGCGCGGCGCGGCGGATGTAGCAGGCGCGCACCAGGAGCCGGTGGCTGGCGACCTCGGCGTCGGCCGGGTCCTCACGCAGCGTGCGGATGAAGGAGGTGGAGAGTCTGTGCAGCACGGGCACATGGTACGTGCTGCGCGTCCGCGGTCGGCAACCGGTCGGCGACGGGCCCGGTTGAGCCATGGCGCAGGTCGTTCCACAGAGCAGGGCCGATGCGAGGTTAGTGCATCACTGAGTGATGCACTAACCTCGCATCATGCGCACCACGGTTGACCTCCCTCCGGCCCTGCACCACCGGGTCTCCAGGACCGCGGCGGCTCGCGGGATCTCGCTGTCATCCATGATCAGTGAGTTGACCGCCCTGGGACTCGAGCAGTCCGAGGTCGAGGACCCCGATGAGGGGATCAGCACCAGTCCCGTCACCGGCCTCCCCCAGCTGCGCTCAGGACGGCCCATTACCGCTGGTGAGGTCGCTGATTTCCTGGCGGAGAGCGAATGAGCACCCACCTGGTTGACGCCAACGTCTTGATCGCCCTGCTCATCCCTGATCACGAGCACCACAAGGCGGCCGAGTCCTGGATGTCCGAGCTGGCGGAGGCCGATTTGATCGCCTCCGATCCAGTAGTGGAAGGCGCCTTCACTCGTTACGCAGTGCGAATCGGGCACCGCGCCGCCCAGGTGAAGCGCACGCTGCGCCGCATACATGAGATCCCTCGGTGGCGGTTCTGGCCCGATGACCTGCCCTATGCGGACTGCGATCTGGCCACTGTTCTGGCCACTGTGCGCGGGCACCGTCAGGTGACCGACTCCTACCTCGCCTCCTTGGCCCGCCACCATGGCGGACGATTGACCACCTTCGATCGGGCACTGGCGGGGCGCTTCCCCGATGTCGTCGATCTGATCGGGTCGGGCCGTCCCGGAAAGTAGGGAAAGGGCTGGTCATTCATGGCCTGCCGCCGCCCGCACCCAGGACGCCTCGCGGCGAAGACCGAAGGGGCGGGACTCCCGCCACCCGCCTGCGTCACGGAACCCCTGCCTCAGGCCCCCTGCTTCGGACCGACACCCCCCACTTCGGGCCGCATGTGTCCAAAACGGAGGGGATTAAAGCCTCGGTGGCCCGGGTAGCTCCAAGAAACCATGCGATGGCCTAGTGTTTTTGGCGTGATTTCGCTGTTTTTCCGGTGTGCTTCGGTGTCGCGCTGCATGGTGCTCAGGCTGATCTCCTCCGTTTTGGACACCTGGCGCCCTCAATGCGCCGCGCCGACACCAGAGCCGGGCTGTCGACGATGTGCCCTGTGCAGGCCGTAGTGCTCTCATGCTCCGCGGTCCGGGAGTGAGGGCTCGGCGCCCTGGACAACCGTGCCCTGGTGGAAGACCGCCTTCCATCCGGATTCCTCATGACGGTAGACGGTTGAGCGGCGTGTCACCCGCCCCTGGCCGTGCAGGGTGTAACGCACCTGGACGACACCGGCCCCCAGTGGGACGACATGCGCATCCTCGATCCTGTAACCGGTCGGAAGAGAATCGAGATGCGTTCCCGCCAGGCGCCCTAGCACGATTCCCTTGACCTCCGAGCGTTCGTAACACGTCCCTGATGCGCCGATCTCACTGAAATCCTCGGCGATCTGCTCATCGAAGGACTGCTCATCCCAGATCAGTTCGCGATGGTGGAAAATGGGTTCGCGCTCTACCAGCTCCGCCTCGTGAGGTAAATCGGTCATGTCTCCTCCAGAAGGTGATCGAATCCCGGAATCAGAATCTGAAAAGGCTACCGCCTGAAGGCCGGGCAACAGGTGGAGATCACCTTGATCAGGCGGGACGCAGCCTCAGCGTGTGGGCCGCGGATGCCTCGATGGCCCCGCGGCTGAACCGCCATGGGTACATCCGGCCCTCAGCCCACGCCTCGAACTGGTCGTTGACATGAGGGGACCACGGGTGCCCGGAGGCCCCCGACGAGATCACCCAACGCGCGCCGTCGAGGTCGCCCATGTCGACGGTCATGCGCATCGAGGCACCGGAGACCACCTGGTAGTCCACCCGGCCTCCGTCCTTGACCGCGGGATCGAACCATGTGGCGTTGGGGATGTCCCCGGCGCCTCCCACCGACCGCGGGGGCGCATTGAAGTGGTTCCGCACGATCCCGGGCAGGCCCTCGCCGCCGAGCAACTGATGGGTGGGTTTCTTCACGTGGATGCCACCCCAGGTCCAGGCCCCGTGGTCCTCGCCCATCTGCGCGGTGAGATCGGCGTCGGCCTCCGCCCAGGCGCGCTGCATGATCACCGAGGCGTCCTCCACCTCCGGGGTGGTCGTGTCATCCCACAGGGGGTTGTCCGAGTCGGCAACCAGCTTCCCCAGCAGTCTGGGATCGGTCGGGTACTCATCCCCCAGTTCGTCGCTGAGAGCGGCGTGCGCCAGGTGGGCATAGACGGCCGCCATGATGGCGGCGCCTTGCGAGTCGGTGGCCATGTGGGCGCCGTCGGCGTACCAGGACGCGAGCACCTGCTGGAGCTCCCCCAGCCTCGGGGAGGTCAGTTCCACACCAGTCAGGGCCGGGGCCAGTTCATCGGCCTGGGAGGAGTGGTCGAGCAGCATGGCCCGGGAGGCCTGCTCCACCGTGATCGGACCCTGCGCCGCCGCGCCGGCCAAGTAGTCGTGCATCTGCTGCGACCGGTACCCCTGGGCATAGCCTCCAAGACCGAGGTACGGGCCCGCATCCTGCGGGGTCACCGGCTGGTTGGCGGGGGTGATGATGCCATCTGGCGGGTTGAGCGCCGCCGGCATGTCCTGCGGCGCGTAGAAGCCCTGCCAGTCGTAGCCGGAGTCCCACCCGGGCCGGGGCCAGCGCCCATCGGCCCCCAGGTTGTCGGGGTCG
>ERZ772967.2430-NODE-2430-length-12000-cov-9.862955_pt1 | contig 12000 bp, 9 predicted proteins | sample MGYA00511677_ERZ772967 | MGnify/ENA primary metagenome ERZ772967 (study PRJEB29015, sample SAMEA2737931) | human oral metagenome | biome: human oral; feature: human-associated habitat; material: dental | place: China | collected 2146 ...
CAACGTGCTGGCTGCCCTGCGCGATATTGCCGGGCAGCGCGGTGGGCAGCTCTGCTGTGTCTTCGGTGCCGGCGGCAACCGCGACCGGGGCAAGCGTCCCGAGATGGCGCGTGCCGTCGAAGCGGTGGCAGATCGTGTCGTCGTCACCAGCGACAACCCGCGTGACGAGGATCCTGCACAGATCATCGCTGATGTCTGCCAGGGGCTGTCGCAGCCGGCCTGGCGCACCGAGGCCGATCGGCGCGTTGCCATCGACGCTGCCATTGCGCAGGCTGCACCGGCCGACGTGGTGCTGATCGCCGGCAAGGGCCGCGAGACCACGCAGGAAATTGCTGGCGTCTTCCATCCGTTCTCTGATCCTGAGATCGCCGCGCAGGCCCTGGCCTCGCACTGGGCGCTCAAGACCCGGGAGGTGCCCCATGCTTGATCTGCGCACCGTCTACCAGTGGCTGCCCAACGTCACGATGTTCGGCAGCGGTGCCGAGCGCTTCACCGGCATTTCCACCGATTCGCGCACCGTGCGCCCCGGTGACCTGTACATCGCGCTGCGCGGCGACCGCTTCGATGGCCATGCTTTCATTGACGCCGCCATCGACGCCGGTGCAGCCGCCGTGCTGACCGAAGTGTTTCCCGAGTGCGTTCGTGTGCCCACGCTGTGGGTGCCCGATACCCGCCGTGCGCTGGGTGCGCTGGCGGGCGGCTGGCGCCGTCGCTTCGAGTGCCCGCTGATTGCCGTCACCGGCAGCAACGGCAAGACTACGGCCAAGGAAATGATCGCCGCCATTCTGGTGGCGCACCTGGGCGCAGAGGCGGCCTTTGCCACGCGCGGCAACTTCAACAACGACATCGGTGTTCCGCTCACGCTGCTGCGGCTGAGTGATGCCCACCGCATGGGCGTGGTCGAGATGGGCATGAACCATCCGGGCGAGATCGCCGGCCTGGCCGCCATGACGCAGCCGTCGGTGGCGCTGGTGCTCAATGCCCAGCGTGAACACCAGGAGTTCATGGATGGCCCCGAGGCTACTGCCCGTGAGAACGGCACCGTGTTCGGCGCACTGGCGGCCGGTGGGGTGGCCGTGTTCCCGGGCGATGACCCCTGCACGCCCATCTGGCAGGCGCTGGCACAGGGACACCGTGTGCTGAACTTCGGCCTGGTGGCCGATGAGACAGCGCTGGAGGCTGATGCGCAATCGATGGCGGATTCCGGCAAGCCTCATCTGTCCGTGGCGGCGGCCCGTGATGCGCGTCCCGAGCATTTCCGCGCGCGCCTGGGTGAGGCCCTCGTCGACATCCGGCTCAACATCGCCGGCCGTCACAACGTGCGCAATGCACTGGCCGCCGCAGCCTGCACGTTGGCGCTGGGGGTTCCTGTCGAGGCCATCGTGCGCGGTCTGGCTGCCTTCGAGCCGGTCAGCGGTCGCTTGCGGCGGACGCACACCGCGCAGGGCGTGCCCCTCATTGATGACACCTACAACGCCAACCCCGATTCGATGCGTGCCGCCATCGACGTGCTGGCCGACCAGCCAGCCCCGCGCCTGCTGGTGATGGGCGACATGGGCGAGACCGGGGCACAGGCCGAGGCCTTCCACCGCGAAGTGGGTGAATACGCCGTCAGCCGGGCCATCGAGCAGGTCTGGGCGGTTGGCAAGGACATGAAAGCTGCAGCCCAGGCAGGTGGCGTGCAGCACTGGGAGACGGTCGAGGCGCTGCTGGCGGAGCATCCGCAGGCGCCGGCCGGCATTGCCAGCATTCTGGTCAAGGGATCGCGCTTCATGAAGATGGAGCGCGTTGTCCGGGCGTGGGCCGAAGCGGCCTCGCCGCAGGGAGAACATTAATGCTGTTGCTGCTCACGCAATGGTTGGCCAACGAATACCGCGTGTTCTCGGTATTCAACTACATCACGCTGCGTGCCGTGCTGGCCACGCTCACCGCGCTCTTCATCGGTCTGCTGTGCGGCCCGGCGGTCATTCGTCGTCTCACCGCCATGAAGATCGGCCAGGCGGTCCGGCAGGACGGCCCGCAGACCCACCTGGTCAAGTCCGGCACGCCCACCATGGGTGGTGTGCTGGTGCTCATCGCCGTGGGCCTGTCCACGCTGCTGTGGGCGGACCTTTCCAACCGCTTTGTCTGGGTGGTGCTGCTGGTCACGCTGGGTTTCGGCCTGGTGGGCTGGGTCGATGACTACCGCAAGGTCGTTCACCACGATCCCAAGGGCATGTCGGCGCGCGAGAAATACTTCTGGCAGAGCGCACTGGGCCTGCTGGCGGCCTTCTACCTGGCGTTTGCCATTCCCACCCAGTCGGTGGCCGAGGCCTTCCAGCTCTTTCATCAGTGGATGAGCAGCGGCTTCTCGCTGCCGCTGCCCGAGACCACCGACCTGCAGATCCCGTTCTTCAAGGAATGGAACATCCCGCTGGGTGTGGCCGGCTTCGTGGCGCTGACCTATTTCGTCATCGTCGGCACCAGCAACGCCGTCAACCTCACGGACGGGGCGGACGGTCTGGCCATCATGCCGGCGGTACTGGTGGGCGGTGCGCTGGGCATCTTCGCCTACGTCACCGGCAACGCGGTGTTCGCGCGCTACCTGCTCATTTCCTATGTGCCGGGCGCTGGCGAGCTGATCGTGCTGTGCGGCGCCATCTTCGGGGCGGGGCTGGCCTTCCTGTGGTTCAACGCCTATCCGGCCCAGGTCTTCATGGGCGATGTGGGTGCGCTGGCGCTGGGCGCCGCGCTGGGCTGCATCGCCGTCATCGTTCGCCAGGAAATCATGCTGTTCATCATGGGTGGGGTCTTCGTGGCCGAAACCGTCTCCGTGATGTTGCAGGTGTCCTGGTTCAAGTACACCAAGCGCCGTTATGGCACTGGCCGGCGGATCTTTCGCATGGCGCCGCTGCACCATCACTTCGAGGTGGGCGGCGTGAAGGAATCGCAGGTGGTGGTCCGCTTCTGGATCGTCACCATGGTCCTGGTGCTGTTTGGCCTGTCTTCCCTGAAGCTGCGTTGACATGGGCATGATCGAACTCAATCGGAAACGGGCGGCCGTCATCGGGCTGGGCCAGTCGGGCCTGGCCATGGCGCGCTGGCTGGCGCGTTCCGGCAGCGATGTGCTGGTTTTCGATGATCGCGCCCAGCCGCCGGGCCTGGATGCCCTGCACGCACAGGTGCCGGGGGCAACCTTCCACAGCCGCACGCTGGATGCCGGTGTGCTCGATGCGGCCGGCCAGATCGATCTGCTGGCCTGGAGCCCGGGCGTCTCCTGCGAGACGGGCGCCGGTGCCACGCTGCATGCAGCCGCCCTCGAACGGGGCATTCCTGTTCATGGCGAGCTGGATTTCTTCATGGATGCCATCGCCACGCTGCGTGCGCAGGGGGCCAAGACCGATGTGGTGGCCATTACCGGCACCAACGGCAAGACCACCGTCACGCGGCTCTGCGCCTTCCTGGCCAACGAAGCGGGCCTGGAGGCCGTGGCCGCCGGCAACATCAGCCCCTCCATGCTGGATGCGCTGATGGATCGTCTGGGCGACCTGCCCATCGAGCCCGTGCCGGCTCCGCTGCAGGAATCGGCGCCCGAGGAGGAATCAGCGCCTGAGAGCCTGCCGCCCAGTGCCGCTGCTGCCGCCATGCCGCGGCTGTGGGCGCTGGAGCTGTCCAGCTTCCAGCTGGCCGTGTCGCAGCCACCCGCCTGCCAGGCGGCCGTGGTGCTCAACGTCACGCCAGACCATCTGGACTGGCATGGCTCGATGGAAAACTACCGGGCTGCCAAGCTGCGCATCTACCCGGCGGCAGAGCGCCGCGTCGTCAATCTCGACGACCCGCTGGCCGATCCGGACCTGCCCGCGCCGTGGGAGGTGCCTGCCGAGCCCGAGGCTCCCCAGCCTGCCAAGGGGCGCTCGCGCGCCAAGGCCAAGGTCGAGGTGCCCGTGCTGGCGCCGCGTACCGATTTCTCGCTGCACACCCCGCATTCCGCACCTGCTTTCGGTCTGGTGCGTGAGGGCGGTCTGGCGTGGCTGACCGAAGCCCTGCCGGAAGAGGTTCCCGGTGGCCGTCGTCGCAAGGCCGAGCCCGTGGATTTCGTGCTCAACCGCCTGATGCCGGCCGACGCACTGCGCGTGCAGGGCGCCCACAACCATGCCAACGTGCTGGCGGCACTGGCGCTGCTGCGCGCCTGCGATGTGCCGATGCGCGCCATGCTGCATGCGCTGCGTGCCTTCGTGACCGATCACCACCGCTGCGAACCGGTCACGGTGGTCAATGGCATCGAGTACATCGACGACAGCAAGGGCACCAATATCGGTGCCACGGTGGCCGCCCTGCAGGGCCTGGGCCGTCGTGCCGTGCTGATCGCCGGTGGCGTGGGCAAGGATCAGGATTTCTCGCTGCTGGCACCGGCAGTGGCCGCACATGCCCGCGCCGTGGTGCTGATTGGCCGTGACGCACCGATCCTGCGCGCTGCGCTGGCAGACACCGGCGTCGTGCTGGAAGACGCTGCCGACATGGATGCGGCGGTGCGTGCCTGCGCACGCCTTGCTCAGGCGGGTGATGTGGTGCTGCTGTCGCCGGCCTGCGCCAGCTTCGACATGTTCCGGGGCTACGACCACCGGGGCGAGGTCTTTGCCGCGGCCGTGCGCGCCATGGCCGAGGAGGCAGGTCAACCATGCTGAATCGCCTGGCTGCATTGCCGGGCTTTGCCTGGCTGGGAGGAGGGGCTGCCGATGCGCGCAAGCCCGCAACCGCTGCGCGCGGACGCCGTGCGCCGGCGGCCGCCAGCCGCGGGCTCACGCAGCGCACCCTGGCCAACAGCAATGTGCAGCGCTTTGATGAGGCGCTGCTGTGGATGACGGCGCTGCTGCTGGGGCTGGGCCTGGTGATGGTGTATTCAGCCTCCATCGCGCTGATGGAAAAGCGCGACCCGTCCGGTGATGCCTCCACCTTCTATCTGATCCGCCAGAGCGTGGCCATCTGCGTGGCGCTGGTGGCGGGGCTGTTCGCGTATGCGGTGCCGCCGGCACGCTGGCAGCGACTGGCCAGACCGCTGTTCTTCGGTGGCGTGCTGCTGCTGGTCCTGGTCTTCGTGCCCGGCATCGGCAAGCGGGCTGGGGGCGCCTACCGCTGGGTTTCGCTGGGCGTGGCCACCGTGCAGCCCACCGAGCTGATGAAGCTCTTCGTGGTGCTGTACGTGGCCGACTATGCTGTGCGCAAGCAGGCCCTGATGCCGCACCTGTGGCGGGCGTTCGTTCCGATGGCCATCGCCCTGTCGGTGGTCGGCATGCTCATCATGCGCCAGCCCGACCTGGGCGCACTGATCGTCATCCTGCTGGTGGCGATGGGCGTGCTCTTTCTGGGCGGCATGAACCCGCGGCTCTTCTTCGGCATGGCGGCCTTCCTGGGCTTCGTGTTTGCTGCCTTCATCCTGCTGGTGCCCTTCCGGCGAGCGCGCTTCTTTTCCTATCTGGATCCGTTTGCACGCGCCAATGCCGAGGGCAGCAGCTACCAGCTCACCCATTCGCTGATGGCCATCGGAAAGGGTGAATGGCTGGGCAGCGGGCTTGGCGCCGGTGTGGCCAAACTCAACTTCCTGCCCGAACCGCATACCGACTTCCTGTTCGCCACCATCGGCGAGGAGCTGGGCATGGTTGGCATGCTGGTGGTCATCCTGATGTTCTTCTGGGTGGTTCGCCGCTGCTTCGAGATCGGCCGCCAGGCCATCGCTTTCGAGGAGTTCTTCAACGGGCTGGTCGCGCAGGGCATCGGGCTCTGGATCGGCCTGCAGGTCTTCATCAACCTGGGTGTGAACCTGGGGCTCCTGCCCACCAAGGGGCTGACGCTGCCCTTCATGAGCTTCGGGGGCACCGCCATCCTGATGAATTGCGTGGCCATGGCCATCGTGCTGCGCATCGATGTCGAGAATCGCAGACTGATGCGGGGGAAAATGGCATGAGTGCCAAGCGCGTCCTGATCATGGCCGGCGGTACCGGCGGCCACATCTTCCCGGGGCTGGCCGTGGCTGAACAGCTGCGCGAGCGCGGCTGGGAGATCTTCTGGCTGGGCAACCCGGACGGCATGGAGGCACTGCTGGTGCCCCAGCACGACATCGAGATGAAGCACGTGCATTTCCAGGGCTTCCGGGGCAAGGGCCTGATGGCCAAGCTGCGCATGCCGCTGCGTCTGCACCGTGCCTGTGGCGAGGCGAAGAAGGCCTTCAAGCAGGTGCGCCCGCATGTGGTGCTGGGCATGGGCGGCTATGTCACCGTGCCCGGGGGGCTGGTGGCGCGCAAGCTGGGCGTGCCGATGGTGCTGCATGAGCAGAATTCGGTCGCCGGCATGGCCAACCGCTTTCTGGCGCGCTTCGCGGCGCGTGTGCTGGTGGCCTTCCCGGGCGCGATGTCGCGGGCGGTCTGGGTGGGCAACCCGGTCAACCGCGCCATTTCCGCCATTCCGGCGCCCGAGCTGCGCTACCGTGAGCGCAGCGGTCCGCTGAAGGTGCTGGTGGTGGGCGGCAGCCTGGGCGCGCAGGCCTTCAATCGCATCATTCCCAACGCCTTCGGTCTGATCGAGCCTGAGCGGCGCCCTGAGATCCTGCATCAGAGTGGTCGTGCGCATCTGGAAGAGCTGCGGACCAACTACAAGAACGCAGCGGTCGATGCACAGGCTGTCGCGTTCATCGACAACATGGCCGAAGCCTATTCCGAGGCCGATCTGGTGATTGCCCGTGCCGGTGCCACCACGGTGTCCGAACTGGCGGCGGCCGGGGTCGCGTCGATCCTGATTCCCTATCCGCACGCGGTGGACGACCACCAGACCGGCAATGCCCGTTTTCTGTCCGAAACCGGTGCGGCCATCCTCATTCCCCAGACGGAGCTGACGCCCTCGGGGCTGTCGTCGCTGCTGGCGCATTTCAACCGTCCGGCCCTGGCGGCCATGGCGGCCAAGGCACGCGCCCTGGGCAAACCCGATGCCGCCTCCATCGTGGCAGATACCTGCGAGGCAGTGGCAAGAGCATGAAACACAAGGTACGGAAGATTCATTTTGTGGGTATCGGCGGCGCCGGCATGAGCGGCATTGCCGAGGTGCTCCTCAACCTGGGCTATTCGGTCAGCGGTTCGGACATGAACCGCTCGACGGTGCTTGAGCGCCTGGAGAGCCTGGGTGCCAAGGTCCACGTCGGACACCAGGCCGAGCACGTGGAAGACGCCGACTGCGTGGTGGTCTCCACGGCCGTGCGCGCCGACAATCCGGAAGTGCGCCGTGCCCGCGCCCGGCGCGTGCCGGTGGTGCCGCGCGCGCTGATGCTGGCCGAGCTGATGAAGCTCAAGCAGGGGGTGGCCATTGCCGGAACGCACGGCAAGACCACGACCACCAGCCTGGTCGCCTCCATCCTGGCCAAGGCTGGCCTGGATCCCACCTTCGTGATTGGTGGGCGCCTGAATAGCGCCGGTGTCAATGCCCGGCTGGGCAGTGGCGACTACATCGTGGTCGAGGCCGACGAATCCGATGCCTCGTTCCTGAACCTGCTGCCCATGATTGCAGCCGTCACCAACATCGACGCCGACCACATGGACACCTACGGCCATGACATGGCTCGTCTGAAGCAGGCGTTCGTGGACTTCCTGAACCGGCTGCCGTTCTATGGCTCGGCGGTGCTGTGTCTGGATGATCAGCACGTGCGCGAGATCGTCCCCTTCGTGTCCAAGCCCACCATCACGTATGGACTGGGCAAGGATGCGCAGGTCCGGGCCGTGGACGTGCGTGCCGAGGGTGACCGGATGCACTTCCAGGTGCTGCGCGAGAACGAGCCGCCCCTTGAAGTCTCGCTGGCGCTGAGCGGCGAGCACAACGTGCGCAATGCCCTGGCGGCCATTGCCATCGCCACCGAACTGGGAGTGAAGGCCGACGCCATCGTGGCGGCATTGGCGGAATTCCGCGGGGTTGGACGACGTTTTGAACGATACGGTGAGGTCCCGGTACCCGTACGCGAAGGCAGCGAGGGCGCACAGGCTGGCCAAACGGCAGCCGCATCGGGTACCTTTACCCTCATCGATGACTACGGGCATCACCCGGTCGAGATCGAGGCGACGCTTCGGGCCGTTCGCGGCGCCTTTCCGACGCGGCGGCTGGTGCTGGCCTTCCAGCCGCACCGCTATTCCCGCACGCGCGATCTCTTCGAGGATTTCGTCCGTGTGCTGGGCATGGCCGATCAGCTCATCCTGACCGAAGTATACGCAGCCGGTGAACCTCCGATCGTGGCTGCAGACGGTCGGGCACTGGTGCGCGCCGTGCGGCTTGCCAGCCAGCGGGATCCGTTGTTCGTCGCCGATGTCGCCGAATTGCCGGCGACGGTACTGGGACTGGTGCAGCCAGGCGACGTCGTCATCACGATGGGCGCGGGCAGCATCGGTACCATCCCTGCGCAGATCGTGGCCCGGATGTCCGCCACCACGCCTTCCCGACAAGGAGCCGAGCATGAGTGAATCCTTGAATCCGCTGCCGTTCCCCGTGCAGATCGACCCCGACGCGCTGGGACGCGTCGTGGTGCTGATGGGCGGACATTCTTCCGAGCGCAATGTCTCGCTGGATTCCGGCCGCAATGTGCTGAAGGCCCTCCAGGCCAAGGGGGTCAATGCCGAGGCCTTCGATCCGGCGGAGCGATCGCTGGGCGACCTGGAAAAGGCCGGCTACGACCGCGCCTTCATTGCGCTGCATGGCCGCTACGGCGAGGACGGCACCATCCAGGGCGTTCTGGAGATGCTGGGCATTCCCTACACCGGCTCGGGGGTCATGGCATCGGCCGTGGCCATCGACAAGATCAGCACCAAGCAGATGTGGCAGGCAGGCCGCCTGCCCACGCCGCCGTGGGAAGTGCTGCTGGGGCCGCATCAGCTGGCCGGACTGGCCGAGCGCCTTGGCCTGCCGCTCATCATCAAGCCGCCGCATGAGGGTTCCACGCTGGGGCTCACCCGCGTCGATTCGCTGGACCGCCTGCCCGCAGCCTATGAGCGTGCGGCCGACATCGATTTTCCGGTGCTGGCCGAGCGTTTCGTGCAGGGGCGCGAGCTGACGGTGGCCGTCATCGGCAGTGGTGCGGCCGCGCGTGCGCTGCCCATCGTGGAGATCCGCGCACCTAACGGCAACTACGACTACCGCAACAAGTATTTCACCGACGACACGCGCTACCTGTGCCCCGCACCGCTCGTGCCGGCCATGGCGGCCGACATCGCGTCGCTGGCCGAGGCGGCCTACCGGGCCGTGGGCTGCGAGGGCTGGGGGCGTGTCGACATCATGCTGGACGACGGCACGCAGCGGCCCTGGCTGCTGGAAGTGAACACGTCGCCGGGCATGACCGGCCACTCGCTGGTGCCCATGGCGGCGCGTGCCGCAGGCATCTCGTATGAGGATCTGGTTCTGGGCCTGACGGCTCAGGCATCGCTGAAAATACAACGACGTGTTGCATCGGAGGCAATTGCGTGAATTTGTGGCATGATCCGCGCGCGCTGAACGCCATTGCCAACGTTATGGTAATGGCTGCGTTCGGCTGCCTGCTGCTTGCCTGCATCTGGTGGGTCGGCCAGCGATCGACGTTCGATCTGCTGGCCATTGAGGTGGGGCCGGTCAACGGGCGCACGCTGGATCATGTCGATCAACGGATGATGGATGCCCAGGGCGTCAATCGTCTGGAAGGGAATTTCTTTACCGTGGGGCTGGATCGTGTCCGTGAGCATTTCGAGCAGGTACCTTGGGTACGCCGTGCCGAAGTTCGCCGCATCTGGCCCAACCGTCTTTTCGTTGCGCTCGAAGAGCACCAGGTGCTGGCGCGCTGGAAGGATGACAGCGGTCGTTTCGTCAACACCCATGGGGAACTGTTTTCGGTGAATCCTGCCGAAGTTGCCAATCACCAGAACCTGCTGCTGCTGTCCGGCCCGGACGGCAGCCAGGCGCTGGTCGCCCGCCGTTACGACGAGCTGGCCCATCAACTGCTGCCGCTGTCGATGCAGCCGGTGGAACTGGAACTGTCCGACCGCCAGTCGTGGACGGCGCGGCTCGACAGTGGCATCACCCTGAAGATGGGGCGTGACGAAGGCTTGCCCGTGGCCGACCGCGTGGCCCGCTGGGTCACGGCGCATCCGCTGATCCAGGCGCGCCTGAACGGCCGTGCCGAGGTCATCGACCTGCGCTACCCGAACGGCTTTGCCGTGCGCGCTCCCGGAGCGCTGGAGCCGCATGACGGCAACGGTCATCCTCATCGTGACAACCTTCATTGAGTGCCGGAACGGATCATGACACGTGACAACAAGGATCTGCTGGTAGGCCTGGACATCGGCACCTCGAAAGTGGTGGCGATCGTGGCCGAGCTGCATGCGGATGGCGAGATCGAGGTCATCGGCACCGGCCAGCATGAATCGAACGGCCTGAAGAAGGGTGTCGTCGTCGACATCGAGAAGACGGTTGCCTCCATCCAGGCTGCCCTGGAAGAGGCCGAGATCACTTCCGGCAACAAGATCCAGCAGGTGGTCACCGGCATCGCCGGCAGCCACATCCGCAGCTTCAACTCCATCGGCATGGTGGCCATCAAGGACAAGGAGGTCACCGAAGCCGACGTGGCGCGCGTCATCGAGACTGCCAAGGCGGTGGCCATCCCCACCGACCAGCAGATCCTGCACGTGCTGCCCCAGGAGTTCATCATCGACGGCCAGGAGGACATCCGCGAGCCGGTGGGCATGAGCGGCGTGCGGCTGGACGTGAAGGTGCACGTGGTGACGGGTGCCGTCTCTGCGGTGCAGAACATCATCAAGTGCGTGCGTCGCTGCGGGCTGGCCGTGCAGGATCTCATCCTGCAGCCGCTGGCCTCGGCCAACGCGGTGCTCACCCACGACGAGAAGGAACTGGGCGTGGCGCTGGTGGACATTGGTGGTGGCACGACCGATATCGCCGTGTTCGTCGGTGGCTCCATCCGCCACTCGGCCGTCATTCCGGTGGCGGGCGACCAGATCACCAACGACATTGCCATGGCGCTGCGCACGCCCACGGCTGATGCCGAGGAGATCAAGCTGCGCCACGGCCTGGCCAAGCCCACGCTGGCCAACCCGGGCGAGAAGATCGAGGTGCCCGGCATCGGTGACCGCGGGCCGCGGTCGCTGTCCAAGCAGGGCCTGGCATCGGTCATCGAGCCGCGCGTGGAAGAGCTGTTCCAGATGGTCCAGCAGACCATCCGCGAATCGGGCTACGAAGAGTCGCTGTCGTCCGGCATCGTGCTCACCGGCGGCTCCAGCCTGCTGCCGGGCATGGCCGAGCTGGCCGAGGACATCTTCCTCAAGCCCGTGCGCGTGGGGGCCCCCGCCTACAGCGGCAGCCTCTCCGATGTCGTTCGCACACCCAGGTACGCCACGGCCATGGGCCTGCTGGAGGAAGCCCGCCAGCAGCGCCTGAAGGGTCGCAAGGTCGCGGAGCAGTCGGGGTCCTTCCGGGACACGATTCGCCGCATGAAAGAATGGTTTTTCGGGAGTTTCTGAGACAGAATCACGTTCGATCCCGAATGATCGCCGGGTCGCCCGGAAGGGCGGCCGACAGGGAACGGTATCCTTGCCCGGTACCGCACCCGCCAGTCCGGAGGCTCATGCCATAGCGGCGCGCCTGACGACTGTTCATTCAAAACAGGAGGTTTTTCAGCTATGACGTTCAAGATGTTGGAAACAGATGTCGATGGCGCCGTCATCAAGGTGGTGGGCGTCGGTGGTGGCGGTGGCAATGCCGTCAACCACATGGTCAACCGTGGCGTGCAGGGCGTCGAGTTCATCGCCGTGAACACCGACCGCCAGGCGCTGGCCCGTTCGCTGGCCGGCCGCACCATCCAGCTGGGTGATGCCGGCCTGGGCGCCGGTGCCAATCCCGAGGCAGGCCGGGCCGCAGCCCAGGCCGAGCGTGGCAACATCCGCGCTGCCCTGGAAGGTGCCAACATGGTGTTCATCACCGCCGGCATGGGCAAGGGCACCGGTACCGGCGCTT
>ERZ772967.2435-NODE-2435-length-11989-cov-4.699598_pt1 | contig 11989 bp, 13 predicted proteins | sample MGYA00511677_ERZ772967 | MGnify/ENA primary metagenome ERZ772967 (study PRJEB29015, sample SAMEA2737931) | human oral metagenome | biome: human oral; feature: human-associated habitat; material: dental | place: China | collected 2146 ...
CCGCAATACCTGCCTCGCCCATATAATATGGCACTGAAAATACCATTTTTGGGTCATACTCGATTCGATCGAGTATCTCCTGACGCAAATAGCGGATATTCGGGATTTTTGATACGTCGATAGGTTCGAGCATATTAAGTTTGATCATGATGGAAACATAGTCTGCCGACGGGATAACAAGATCGTAGCCTTTTGAACCTGCCATGAGTTTGGCAAACATATCTTCGTTGGAAGCGAAATCGTCGTAGATGACTTTTACATTGTATTTTTTTTCAAAGGTTTGGATAACGGAATCGGGGGTGTAGTACGTCCAATTATAAAGGTAGAGAACCGCTTCGCGTTTATCGCGGCAGGCGATAAAAATGATGAGATTATAGAGCGTTAGTGCGATGTACAAAAAAATGCGTCCGGTATTTTTTAAACGACGATTCATAGCCTGCCTCAAGATGGAATGATATAGGGCATCTCTAAAAGCTAACCGAGTTTTTAAAGCTAATATATTTTTCTTATTTATTTGTGCGGGCATGTATTACAAAGTATCCGATTCGTTTATACTGATGAGTCGTTTAGGCTATCGCTTGCTTCTACACAATGATATGTGTAGAATAGGTATGGAGGGTGATAATGTGGCGACAAATCTTGCAATAAATGAAGAATTACTCAATACCGCTTATAAAATCGGCGGATACAGTACAAAAAAAGAAACGGTAAACACAGCGCTTGAAGAGTTCATTGAACGGCGAAAATCTGAAGAACTTATACAGTTATTCGGAAAAATTGAATATCATCCTTCTTATAATTATAAGAAGATGCGATCACGATGAAGTTTGTATTAGTTGATACGTCCGTATGGTCGCTTGCCCTTAGAAAAAAGCGTCCGGATAGTCATGACAAAAAATTGATAGCATATCTTACATTTCTCATCCGTAATCATTATGCGATTATGATCGGTCCAATACGGCAAGAAATCTTGAGCGGTATATCTGATGAGCATAAATTTAGAAAATTACAGGAAGCCTTAAAAGCATTTCCCGATTTTGAAATTACTACCGAAGATTATGAACAAGCGGCAGCATATTATAATATATGTAGAAGTCATGGCATACAGGGATCACATATCGATCATTTGATATGCAGCGTTGCTCATAATAATAATTTCTTGATATTTACATTAGATAAAGACTTTGAGCAGTATCGGAAATATATCGATATTGAATTGGTAAATGATATAGGAGATAGATTTCTATCAACATACCCCAATACAGAGCGTTGCTGAAAAAGTAAAGGATATGCAATAATTCAAACGGTCTTCTCTGTCGATTATGCCTTATGTTTCCTCAGTGCATCCAACCAAGCTAAATAGTCCTTTACGCTCTGCGCTACCTCTTGCCGTGCAGCTTCGCTATATCCCGCGTTACTGTCTATGAGCATACCATCAAAGATAAAAATGTTCTATACTAACGATAGGAAACTGAAAACTGTACGGCTATTAGACAGGTAGTAAAATGAAACTCTTAATCTACGGTGCAGGTGTAATCGGCAGTTTGTATGCCGCTGCGTTTGCTGAAGCAGGATATAACACCACGGTGTACGCACGAGGGGAAAGGCTTAAAGCACTGCAAACCCTCGGTCTACAGTATGAGAAAAACGGCAAAATTCATAGAGCAAATGTTACCGTTATCGGTACATTGGAAAAAGATGATTGGTATGATTTTATTTTTCTAACGGTAAAGGAAAATCAAGTACATACGGCGTTACAAGAGTTGAAGCACAATATCAGTCCGAATATTGTTACAATGGTCAACACGCTTGAACGGTACGGTAATTGGGAGCGGATTTGTGGAACAGGACGTATTATACCGGCCTTTCCGGGTGCAGGCGGCAGTTATGAAAACGGCATCCTTAAAGCGGACTTTACACCGCGTATTATTCAACTTACGACCTTTGCCGAAATCAATGGAAATAAATCCGAACGTTTGAAAAAATTAGCCGCTCTTTTTACCGCATCGAACATACCGCATGGGATTGTGAAAGATATGCACTGCTGGCAGCTCTCTCATTTGGCTATGGTTGTTCCGATTGCCGATGCGTATTACAAAGCAAAAAATCCGGAAACGGTTTGGAAAGAATCGAACATTATGAATGAAACTGTACGGCAAATCAAAAAGAACCTTCAAACGCTGTACCATTCCGGCGCAAAACTTTCACCGCCGAAAATGCATCTTTTAAGACTTTTGCCCGTCCGGATATTACAGCATATTTTTACGCTCATTTTCAAAAGCCGTTTCGGATATATGTTTATGTACCGGCACTCAATGAAAGCTCCCGATGAAATGAATCGGCTGCACGTACAATTTTATCGGTATCTTAAAGAGGAATAAATATACGGAAAAACTTCTAAAAGCAGCAAGCCTATCGGCTTGTTCTGCAAGGAAACGGTTTATCATATCCGCTAAGGCGGATTGCGAATCCGTTTTTAGAGGTTTTTCTTAAGCTTATTTGCGATGGAGTGTGATATGCCAGCTACCAATAAAGACGATATTGCAAGCGTAGATGAATTGCTATTGACGACAGAAGAAAAAACAAATCTCAAACTGCTGAACATAAGAGATGGGACACTAATCTCCGTAGTTGATAAAAAAAAGTTAGTAGGCAGTCTGGTTCTTCCCGATAGTGTTACTGAAATCGGCGAAGAAGTATTTTCCGGCTGTACCGGTTTAACACATGTTGTGATACCGAACAGTGTTACGAAAATCGGCGGCGGAGTTTTTAATGAGTGCAGCGCTTTAACAAGCGTAACAATACCCGACAGTATTACTGAAATTAGTTGGAAGATGTTTTTCTGCTGTAGTTCTTTAACACGTATTGAGCTTCCTGACAGTGTTACTAAGATTGACTGGTCGGCATTTAGCTGCTGCACTTCCCTCACAAACATTGTAATACCTGACTCTGTTACTGAAATTGGCTGGGAGGCGTTTATCTTATGTACTGCTTTAACACATGTTGTGATTCCAGCGCGTGTTACGGAGATTGGAGGGCGAGCTTTTGGGAGCTGCGCCGGTTTAATACATCTTACCGTTGATAATGCAAATACGGTGTATTGCAGTGAAAATAATATCCTGTATACAAAGGACAAGACAACACTGATCGCTGCTGCTGCAGGTTTACAAGGCGGTATTATCATCCCTGATAGTGTGACTGAGATTATTGCGGATGCATTTGCCGACTGCTGCTCTTTGACAAGTATTGCCATACCGGTTAGTGTTACTGAAATCGGTAATCGAGCGTTTTCCGGCTGTACCGGCTTAACCGGCATTGTGATACCGGATAGCGTTACAAAAATACGGGAGGAGATTTTTCATAATTGTAGTTTGCTCACGAGTATTGTACTACCTCGCGGTATTACCGAAATTGGCGAGGAGGCTTTTTCCTGCTGTGCTTCTTTAACAAATATTACTATACCTGACAGTGTTAGAGAGATTTGCTGGGCAGCATTTTACGGCTGTACCTCTTTAACAAGCGTTGTGATACCGGATAGCGTTACCGCGATTAGTGAGGATGCATTTACCGATATTAATCTTGATGCGCACTTTATTGTTTCAAGTGAATCGGTAAAAAACTTGCTAAGAGATTGCGGCAGCGGTATACGCGATGAGCAAATTATCGTTAAGCAGAAGTTGTAGCTTATTTGATAATTTGTAATGAGTGACAATAATATTAAGGTCATTGTCTTTGATAATATCTTTTAATTTTGATACCGTATTATCATAACCCAATAAGTCTAACATTAATTAAGTTTGCATATTTAAACGGCTTAGAAGTGATTGAAGAACAAACGCCGAGGAACGGCGGGTATTGCCCACTCCGCACGAATCATTATTTGGTTGTGTTCTTTTTCGGATTTATGAATCTTACTTCTCCCGCATCTGTTTCAATTTTTGAAGATTTTTCCGCCGTAATAAAATATTTGTTTGCGTAAAAACATTCTCTTGTGTCTTCAATTTTTACTGTTGAATTTCCTACAGCACGAATTATACTTTTTATCTTTTTTACCTGTCCGTAATAGGTATCTTTTTTTGGTGAAAAACCGAAATAGCAGCTTTCGCATTTTAGCTTTGAAGAGTCGGAAACATAGATGATGGGGTTTTCGTAGGGAAAATTATAAAAATAGCAGCCTGATAATTTTACACTTGCGTTTGCCGAAATAAAAATGTGACCGCTGCATTCATCAGCATGAGTTATATATCCGCTCTCTTCTTCTTCATGAAAAAAACGGACATTGCTCAATTCTGCTGTTGCACAATCATCAATATCCATAAGGCAATCCTCATCATCGTAGATTTTGGACTTGCTTCCGTAAATAAACAATTTTGCATTGTTTTTTATTTTAACTGAACACTTGTGCTTTGTCGCGTTTAAACTGAATATCTTGACGATTGCATTTCCTTGGAGTGCAAGACCTCCCGCTCTCCCATCGTTTCCGGAAATAAAAACCTCGTCCTTACTTTCTAATCTTGCGTTCTCTGTGATGCTGATTCCTGCTCCCGAATTATTGCAAGAAGTAATTAGTCCTGTGAAAAGTTCAGAATTCTGAAAAAGAATTATTCCATGTCCCCTATTATTGTATGTACTTATCCTTCCGACTTGTATTTTTACTTTTCCGTTAAGGCAAATACCATCATCTCCATTTGCTTCCGAAGAGATTGATTTTACATTCATCAATGCTTCATCGCAAAGATATATCCCACCGCCAAAATTCTTATAAGCAGAAAAATGTCCGAATCTTTTTTCTACATTCACAGAACTTGTCAAATAAAAACCTTCAAGCATATTGCCAACAGCATAAATTGATACATCTTCGGAAACGGCGATTTTCCCGAAGCCACAAACCCCGTATTCTCTATAAGAATAGGAAAAAAAATTTACTTTATTTACGGCAGATGAAAAATAAACTTCTCCAGCTTTAAATATAAAAAGATTTGAAAATCTGTTTTTGAATGCAAAAACTCCCGAAAATTCTGCTTGTCCGGATACGGAAATTCCGCAATTCGAAGAACCAATCACCAAAACACTATTCAATTTTGATCCGTCTGTAGCTATGTTCAGCAAAGATTCAGACGGGTTTTCATCAAGTGCGTCATACAAAGTATCTCTGCCGTTGGTGTCTGAAAATTGTTGAAATTCTTTTTGAAGTTTTTCGTGAATCTCGTTTGCTTTTTTATTGCGTTCTTGATCCACGTACTTCATATATCCATCAGGAATAAAGACCGCCGTTTCTGCCCAAAAGTCTTCTTTATGCTCTTCATAAAATTTTTCACCGACAAAAATAATTCCTTTTACAACCGCGGCACTTTGAATGGAAATCTTTTCATCATCAGGAACTATGATGACTGTTTGTAAATTTTCTAAAAAAGCATCCGTTTCAGAAAATCCGCTGCCTTCAATCGTGATTTTTGATTTCACCGTGAAAGAACCTTTAAAAATGCCTGCCGCAAGTTTGAGCATTCCGTTTTCCGGAACGGAGTCTATCGCTTGTTGAATCGAAGAGAATTTTGCGATTGATGGAGAGTAGGTAATAATGGAGCATTGATTTTTTTCCTGCATTTTCCTTTCCTTACTGTTTTCTGACATAATTAAATTTCCTTTTATGAATACATTTCTTCAAAAGAGTTCTGGCACGCCGCTCGCATTGAATCCCAATTTGTATGGCAGTTTTCTTCAATGTTCTTTTGCCCGCTTGTATCGTGCAAGGTTTTGCCATAAAAAACCGGTGTCGTCTTGTGTCATTTGTTTTTTAGTTCCCATACTGAAAAACGGCTCTCACCGATGTGTTCAGTAAGAAATGCGAGGGTTGTGATTTTCGATTTTTGCGTTATGACAAAATTTGCTTCATTCATTCTTCTTTCAATGCTTTTACAATTCCGTAGAAAATCAAAAGATAAAGCAGAAATAAAATACCTGTTATGACTATGTACGCAGTTTGTCTAAATCCTGAAAAAACAAAAATCAAATGTTCAACGAGTGCCAACACAAGGAAAATGCCCGAAAAAATTTTTATATTCGCACTTCCTCTTCCAAAAGAAATCCCAAACATTCCGAGCAGAGTGGCAAAAAGAAAAACTCCGCTTCCGACAGTAAGAAGCATATTCCCTGTTCCTGAAAAAAAACCATAGCCTACAAATGCGGAAATTCCGAGTGAAATCAAAACTAAAATCCAATTTATTTTCATAAAGTTTTCTCCATACTATGACCCGTTTAACTCATCGGCGGTACAGGCGGAATCGGCGGAGTATTTTGACCGAAAATTGCCGACAGTTCAGGCACGTTTCCGGCTGTCATCCAGTTTGCCATACCGGCTTTCCAAACAAGACTTTCGCACGTAAACTGTCCGCTTGCCGCCATTTGAGAAAGTGTTGCAACCGTATAGGGGCCTGTTGTCTGTCCGTTTACTGCAACATTGTATTGACTTACTTGCGGCGGAGGCGGCGGAACCGGCTGACTCAATCCGCCCAAAGCGCCGTGCATCATTCCGGCCATATTCTGCCCGATTGCACTTCCCATAGCCATTCCTGCCATCATGCCTGCCGGATTAAAACCGCCGCCGTTGCCAAGGTTTATGCCGATACCGCCTGCCGCTCCCATTTTTCCAAGTGCTTCCGCTCCTGCAATGCCGACTCGTGTCTGCTGGTCAATCTGATGAGCCGCAAGATTTGAACTTTCCGTTCCAAGCCGTCTTTCCCGCTGGTACTCTTCCATGTTGATTTCCGCCATACCTTCCATCTGGCGAATATTGATAGCACTTTTTGCTTTTTCCTGCTCGCTTATGATGTCTGTTGTAACTGCTTTTAACTCACGGTAGCCTTCGCTTTCTTTATCAAGTTCAATATCGCTTATATCAACCGAACTTGTTGTAACACCGAACTCACTTTCAAGCCGTTGTTTTAAAATAGGCTGCAAAACACTACTAACTTCAAAAATCTTTCGTTCAAGATGAATTACGGGAAGCCCTGTATCAAACGGGATATTTGTAACAATAGATTTTATATATTGGCAAACAGCATCCCGAATCTGCAATTTAAAAGCCTCAAGGTCAAAATCAATAAGTCTGTGAAGTTTTATGAACTCTTTGTAATTTGTAACTCTAAAATTGATAGAACCGCGAACCGCAACGGGAACGGTAAAATTAGTATTGCGCGCGTCAGCCACATCAAAAAACGGAACCCCGAATTTTACCTGAATGATTCCCGCAAGGTTTATAAAATAAATTTCCGCTTGAAAAGGGCTCGCCCCGCCGAATGCCGCACCGACAATTGAGGTAAGGATAGGAAAGTTCGCTGTTTTAATTGTGTCGTCATAAGGTCCCTCAATATAGTCCTGCATTGTGCCATCTTTTTGGTGATAGACGAAGACAGCGACTTCACCGTCTTTCACACGCAGACTTGAACCGTAGCGGATTGCGTTTTCTTTTTTTGTAGAATTAGCTTCTTCCGCTCCCTTAGGTCTCCACTTCCAAATCAAATATGTCGGCTCATCACAGCGGATAACATCCATTAAGCCGCCTTCATGTTTTTTGTTGAATATGCCCATTAGTTTTCCTCCTGTTAATTATCTCTATTTTACCTTAAAACCAGCTCCGTATTGCTCGTCTTTGGAATTTGTAAGCCAATCATAGTCTTCTGATTTTACAACTTCATTTTTAATACGTTGATTTGTAATACCTACTCTTAAGTCAAGATCTATTGCATGAATTTTAGCATCCATAAAAGCTTTAAGGGCTTGTTTATAGTCTTTTTCTGTTTTATTTGTTCCTATTGGGTTTGACCAAGTTCTAAAATACTCTTTGCTTAAGGAATTAATAATAATTTTAAAATTTCCATTTTCGGATTCAAGATCAAATGAAAAACTCCCTGCTCTATCGTCAAAAAGACAAGTCCCCCACCATATTTTTTTAGAACAATCTTCTTTTTTCCATTTTTTTGAAGAAAGAAATTCCTTATATTGCCTGTCAATTTCTGCTATAACATCACCATTCACGGCGATTTTTCCAATAACAGTCGGGGCCTGTACTTCGTCACAATAAATCATGACACCATCACCGTCGAGTTTCAAATATTTTGATAAAGAACCTGTAAGCGTTATATTCTCCGTAGAAATAAATGTCTCTTTTGGAACTTCAATAAAAGCTCCTTTTCTGTCTACAATACTAAAGGCTCCTACACCTATGATTATCGCAACTGCAACAACGACTGCCGCAATGACACCGATTTTTGCTTTTTTTGCTTTTGCATTTGCTGAATCAACTTCTTTTTGAATCATTGCGATTTTCGATACCCCATCAGGATCGGAAGCAAGTATAATTTTCGCTTTCATTGAAAGTTGGTTTAATTTTGTTTTCCACATTTCATTGAAGCGTGCATTACGTCTACCGCTCGGTGAAAAAGGATTTACATTTGTTTTTAACAATGAAGCTGCAAGTACGAAAAATTCAAGAATAGATTCTTTGTTATTTGGAACAACATAATTCTCTATCAGACTTTGAATTTCATTTTCATTCTTATTTAAGGCAACCGCTTCAAGTCTTAAGAAAAAATCCTTCACAGAATCATTCACGCGATTATCATTCAGTTCATGTCCACAACTTGGACAAATTCCTGTAAAACTCTGTAACTCTGCACCGCAATTCGGACATTTGCGGATTGTGCCTACATATTCCTGTTCTCTTTCCATTTTATATTCCTCCAGTAATGTTGTTTATTTATTTCCAGCCTTTAAGCCATAGATTGCAATCGTTTATAAAATAGTCCTCAATAGAAAAATCGCTAAAATCATTTTTTATAAAATAGTTCTTAACGGCATTTTCCCATTCAGTTGGAGAACAATTCTCTTTGTCCAAAAATTCCAATTCTTTCAGTGATTTTCTATTATGTGAATCAAAAACAATTCCGTATTTTTTTGGATTTAAAAGAAAGCAAATCTTACTTTCATAAGAATGCGGGTATTTATCTTTTGTCCATTCTCTATAATTACCTTTGAGAATTTTTTCTTTATTTTCCCATAGGCGTTCTATAAGGGCTGAAAAATATTCTTTCTTAGGAAATTCATCTTGTTCGTTTTGTGCATCATTATCTTTTTTTACAGTTCGTAGAACTCCCCATTGAGAGCCAATAATATAAACGACATCCTTAAAACTGTCCTTATCATTGCTTGTTATTGCATCAATCAAAAATTTCCTAAATATCTTTTTCTGAAATAGATTTATTTCTTTATACAGTGCTTTTTCCGTTTCAGAAAGAATGCTATCTTTGTTTTTTTCCATCTTTTCATCATCTCCTTACAGATTATTCTTATTTGATTATCAATTAATCCGACTTATTATGAATGCTGTGACAATGCATATAATTCCATTGCATAATGAAAGCTTATTTTAGACAATGCAGATAGCATTGTCTAAAAACGTTGACGAATTTGCTTTTTGGCAAACATCACTTATTGTATGCCGTTTCTCTCTGACGTTACGAAACGGCAGCAATTCATCAATACTAGACTTTTGATAAAGTCCGCTGTTGATGAATTTTAACGAAGGCTTATTTTAGACAATGCAGTTGGCATTGTCTAAAAACGCTGCGAGTTTGCGTAAGCGCAAACGTCGCCTATTGACTGCACTTTTTCATTTCGTTGCAAAAGCACGGCAATTCGCCAATCCTCGCCTTTTGATTCGCAATCCGCTTTAGCGGATAAGATAAACCGTTTCCTTACAGAACAAGCCGACAGGCTTGATAAAGGCTGCGGTTGTCGATTTATAGGAGCATTTTCCAACTCCGCTCATACTCTGGACAGCGTGCAGCTGTCCGAGCGTCTTTTTGTACTCGCCGCTTGTATACTGGCTTCCGCAATCGCTGTGAATTATCGCTCCGCTTTGTATATCAAAATTCTTGTATGCCTCCGTTATCGTTTTTATACATAGTTCCTTTTTCATGTTTGTGTCCATTACAAGAGAAATGATCTCTCCATTATAGCAGTCAAAAAGAGGTGATACGTACAGCTTTCCGTCCTTGCACGGTATCTGAGTTATATCTGTAAGCAATTTTCTCAAAGGCTCTTGTGCACTAAAGTCTTGTTTGATGATATTCTGCGGTCTCATCGCCTTTTTGTCGGCTTTTGTAAGACCGTCAGGACTTCTTCTGTCTTCATGCAGCAGATTTCCCCGTGCCATTGCCCGTCTTATCGTTGACAATGAGCGCTTGATGCCTCTCTGCTCAAGCGCTATCTGCATACGCCTCACACCGTAGTTTTTGTTTTCTTCATCCTCATCAAGAATCTCATGCATTTGAGCGAGTAGTTTCTGCCATGCTTTCACTTTTTTCCTGTTTCTCTTCCATTTATAAAAACCGCTTTCGCTGACCGGAAGAGTCGCGCACAGCATCCGTGCTGAATACTGCTTTTCAGCACTCCGATGCTGGATGTAAGCGAAAAGACCATCCTTTTCTATTTCTTCCGGTCTTGAACGAAAAAACCGAGTGCATCCTTGAGTATCTCATTCGCACTTTTAAGCTCGGCTATTTCTTTTTTGAGCCTGCTGTTCTCTTTGTGAATGTCAGCATCTGTACTTTTTCCTTCTTTGTTTTTCTTTACCCGCTGCTTTCTCCAGCCTGCCAATGTTCCTTAAAATGTAACAGTTGAGAGAATATCAATTCTCGAAGACTGTTGCATTCGTGCGCGGAACGCGCTTATATAATCCGTGACGTTTGCCGCACGGCAAACTCACAGTGTTTTTCAGCCGCGCTATTTCAGCGGCTGAAAATAAACCTTCCATAGTTCACGTTAAGCTGTTCGCACGCTTTCTTCACTCCGATCTCGTCCGACAGCTTCAATGCCTCAATTTTAAAGTTCTCATCGTACCGTTTCATTGCCTTTCCTCCTCTCTTTTTCGGCAATTTTGGCACTGCACTTTTATTGTATCACTCCACGCAGCGTCCGTTCAACAACGCACTTAAACCGTGCCGTGCTTGACACGGCATCGGCTTTGAAGTGCATGTTATGCTTTTTGGTTATTGAAACAATCTTTATATAAATTTTCTAAAAATTCTACTTCCTCAGAACTACATAATTTTAAAGCATTTATCATATGTGTAAAAATTGTATCATCAACCATTTCAATAGGTTCTGGAAAATATTTTTCTCCATTAGCTAGATATATTTCTTTTGTTATATAAGCAATAGCATCTATTATGCAATCCCAAGCATCCCTTATTTTTTCATCAATCTCCATTTCTTGAAAAATGGTAAATCCATTATTCTCATTATCCAAAAAATTATACAAAACTTCGCCATTTCCTTTTTCTGTTTGTACAAATGTTAATGCTATTTCTATTGCATTATTAATCAAAGATAATTTTTCAGTATCTGCAATATAGCGAGAAGCTCTTTCTGCTAATTTTATAGCAAATACACACTTATTTTTTTTATTCAATTTAAATATTTCCATAGTATCCTCCACTATTGTATATATTTTCCATTCATTATCACAAAATTACTTTTTCCACTTACCTTTACATTTGGTAAAACCTCTGATGTAACTTCTATGCGAAGATTTGGATATTTTAGGCTCAGTTGCTTCAATACACCTAGTTTAACAATATCATTATCTAAACCTTGAATACATTTTCTACATACACCTGAAGGATTTGATTGATGAATTTTTAACACCCCTCTAACATCTTCAGGCTTTATCTTTGCTTCAATTACAGCTTTGTCAAATGAATTAGCTAATACTTCTTCTGCATAGCGTGTAAACAAAGGGTATCGTAGTGTTTACTCCAGCGATCATAGGTCCAATTACTGTTGTCCCCTTTATTTGCCTCGTAATCTTTCCATCTTTGAGTTTTATGCTCAGGAGTTCCTGGTATTAAGTTTTCAGTAGTATTTTTTTGAGAAGATTTATTCGTGCGGAGGGTTTAATACCCCGACGCTTGCGTCGTAACGAAGGGTA
>ERZ772967.2436-NODE-2436-length-11988-cov-7.278220_pt1 | contig 11988 bp, 16 predicted proteins | sample MGYA00511677_ERZ772967 | MGnify/ENA primary metagenome ERZ772967 (study PRJEB29015, sample SAMEA2737931) | human oral metagenome | biome: human oral; feature: human-associated habitat; material: dental | place: China | collected 2146 ...
GTTGCTCGAGCGCATTTGCCCAGTTGAGGCATTTTTCATAGTGCCCCGCAGCGTGGCGGGCGGTTTCCCGGCGGACGAGCTGTTGTCCCGCGCCTCCCGGCCGGGCGGTTGCCCAGTGCTGCCTAACTGAGCCGAACGGGCGGACCGGTTGAAATTCCTATGCTGGCGAGAGGCAGCTTCCTTACCAAGGAGGAGCGACTTCGAGTCGGTTGAACGTAACGAGCGATCTTTCTCTTTTCGGTACACGAAAATACTTTCGTTTCAATATATTCTCGTGTACCATTAGAGACATGAAGCTACGAGACACGCTCAACATACTGCAAAACTGGGACATTCGCGGGCGCTACGTGTTCCGCAAGTGCGATCTCGCTATCGTGCTGGGCGAGTCGGGTCGCACGCTCGACCAAACGCTTGCGCGTCTCGTGAAAGCGGGCGTGCTCGAGCGGCCTGCACACGGCGTGTACCTGTTTGCGCACAGCAGGAACACGGGTCCCGCCACCATCGAGCACATCGCCCGCAACCTCCAACGCGGAGAACTCACCTACGAGAGCCTCGAAAGCGCCCTGTCTCTTTACGGCGTAATCTCGCAGATCCCCGTCGACCGGATCACCCTCATGACCACCGGGCGGAGTGGCGAGTACCATACGCCCCACGGCGTCATCGAGTTTACCCATACGAAGCAACCCATCGAAGCCATCGTGCCCGAACTCGTCGGGCGCGAGGGGCACGCGCTACCGCTGGCCTCCAAGCGGCTCGCCTACAAGAACCTCTGTTCAGTTCGACGTAACCTCGACCTCGTTGATGAAGGGGAGCTGCATGCCCAAGATTGACTTCAACGCCTATGCTACCCAACTCGCACGTACAAATGGTCGACAGACCATGGCGCCGGTTATCGAGAAGGAGCTTCTGCACTACGAAATCCTGCGCGCCATGGAGGAGGACGGCCTTCTGGGAGGCCTCGTGTTCCAAGGCGGCACATGCCTGCGACTCTGCTACGGCGCGTCGCGCTACAGTGAGGACCTCGACTTTGCGGGTGGCTTCGATTTCGACGCTGCCGACCTAGATATGCTCAAGACCTGCATCGAGCACGCACTGCCCAAGCGCTACCTGGTCACCGTAGACGTGAGGGAGCCGGACACGTCGGCATCCCTCGTAAAAAGGTGGCGCATCCGCGTAGACACGACCCCGACCCGTCCGGACATCGCTTCCCAGAAGGTATCCGTTGAGGTGGCCACCATCCCCGCGCACACGAAGCGCCCCCGCATGCTGCGACTCAACTATGAAAAACTTCCTGCGAGCTACGAGGACGTTGTCCTCTTCGTAGAGAGCCCCGAGGAGATCATGGCGGACAAGCTGGAGGCGCTCGCCTGCTCGAAGCTCCCCCGCTACCGCGATATTTGGGACTTGCACTGGCTCGTGCGCCAACCGGGAATCGACCTCGGCGAGGCATGCGCGCTGCGCAAGCGCAAGGAGGCCGACTACAGGGAGTCGGAGATCTTCGCAAAGGAGGCTCCTCGCCTGGTGGGTGATTTGGCCACCATCGTCGAGGGGAACGAGTTCGCCAAGCAGATGCGTCGGTTCCTGCCCGTCGACCAGTTTGAGCGCACGATCGCGCGCCCCGCGTTTTGCGCTGCACTGACCGAGGGCGTGCGGGAGCTCTATGCGCGCTGCGGGGTGCACGAGTAGGGCGCTGCTACCAAACGAAGCGAAGGCTCCTCGCAGGCTGAGAGACATCAGGGGGCTGGTGGGAGTCGGCGCGGCCCGGTGGGGCCCGGAGCAACCGCCCCGCAGGCTGGCGGGCGGTTGCTCGAGCGCATTTGCCCAGTTGAGGCATTTTTCATAGTGCCCCGCAGCGTGACGGGCGGTTTCCCGGCGGCCGGGCAGTTGTTCAGCGCCTCCCGGCGGACGAGCTGTTGTCCCGCGCCTCCCGGACGGGCTGTTGCCCCACGCCTCCTGCCGGACGGGCGGTTGCCCAGCGTTGCCCGGCCTACCGGCAGGGCCAGCGATCACCGGTGAAACTGCCTCGACACCACCTGCGTCGCCAGCACAGCCCTACGCGTGGATGCGTGTGCCGGAAAGACCGGCCATGGCCTCTGCCGCCCTCTCGAGCGACCCGATGACGCAGGTGCGGCCAAGGCGGCTCTCGGCAAACCTGATGGCCACCCTCGCCTTTGGCTCCATGGAGCCCTTGCCAAACCGTCCCTCCTCGAGGTAGGCCCTCGCCTCCCCGACGGAGAGGGCCTCGAGCTCCTTCTGGTCGGGCTTGTCAGGATGCCGTCTAGAGCACCGTTCTCGTTTTCATTCTTGACACAAAAAACAAGCGGATATATTATACACTTATAATTTAGCTGTATATCCGTATGGGCGGAAGGGCAGCGCCCCGAGGGAAGGAGTGTTCCATGAGACGCATCTCCTCTCTGAGAGGGCAGATTGTAACGCTTACGTTTACGACGTATGACCGTGGTGATACGATTTACGACTCCGCGACGTTGATTGATTCCGTCAGCATTAGCTAGCAAGCGTGCTTCCACGTAAGGGGCAGAATCAAATGAATTTCTCCTCTTTGCATGTAGGTTATATGTCCACACGAGGCGGGACGGCTCCGAAGAGAAAGGACCCTCGCATGAAGCGCATCGAACGGACACTGGCAATCGCGCTTTCAATCACCCTGATGGCGGCGGTCGGGCTCGCGGTCGGCCGGGCTCGCGTCGCGCGGGCCGATGACTACAACCGGCCGCCGAGCACCGGCATCGCCGAGGGCGACATCGCCATCCTCTCGGCGACCAGGACGGAGTTCGAGGTCGGGCCCGACCAGCAGACGACGCTCCGCCTGCAGTCCACCCTCGCCGTCGACCATGCCGTCGCGAGCGTCGCGGGCAGCGGCGAGTCCTTCCCGATGTACGACGACGGGGACCTCGGCGCCCATGGCGACGACATCGCCGGCGACGGCGTCTACTCCGCCCTCTACACGGTCGACTGCTCAAGGGAGGACCTGGGCGGCATCGAGATAACCGGCACCATCACGATCGGCTCCCAGTCCCTCGCGAGCGAGCCCGTCGCGCTCTACGTCGTCGCCCCCTTCACCGACGCCGAGCTCGGCCTCATGGCGACCGTCGACCAGGCGATATCCGACGTCATGCAGGGCGAGGGGTTCGACGCGAAGCCCCTCCCCGACCAGGCCGCCGCCGTCAAGGCCGTGCTGGACAGGCTCGCGAGCAGCGACCCCGGCATAGAGGGGTACAGCTCCCCGCTCGTCGTCGAGGGGTCGGTCGAGTATGACGAGAGCGCAACGGCCATCTCGTTCCAGTACGCGATCGGGGCCGGCATCGACGGCGGCGTCCTGCTCAAGAACCCGGATCCCAACATGAAGGGGGGCGACGCCGAACGCCGCCAGCCTGGCGACGCTGACCGCGTGCCCGCTGGGGCGGAGGCGGAGGTGACGACATCGTCGGGCGCCAGCCTGCCGGCGGCCCTGGCAGTCGGCGCGGCCCTGGCGGCGCTGGCCGCGTGCCTGCTGAGGCGAAGGCGCAGGAGGGGATGACGTCACAGCCCGCCTGGGCCAGGCGGGCTGGCAGGGAGCGCACCAGGGGCATCAGGGCCGACGGCAGGGCCTAAAAGCCCGTGAGGAGGCACGCCATGAGGGCAAGAGCCCTTGCGAAGGGCGCCTGCATCATCGTGGTCGGGTCTTTTGCGCTGCTCATGCCTGCGAAGTACGCCACGACGAGGAGCTGCCAGCGCCTAGAGGCCTATGAGTCCGAGGTGGTCGAGCAGCCGAGGCCCTACGAGCACGAGATGCTCAACCGGTACTATGATGAGGAGAGGTACGGGGACACCGACGAGGAGACTCGGGAGAGCGCCAAGCTGATCGCCTTGGAGAGGGCGCGTTGGGACATGGGCGAGAAGGCCGTCGACCAGCTGGAGGCATACCCGCAAGAACACCAGCTGAACCTGCTCGCGGCCGACTACACGAGGGAGCGAGGCGTGGTCAGGGTGCACTTCATCGTCGGCTTGGCCTGCACGTTTGGTCCGAGCAACCCGTACTGCTGATCCCACCCGCCATCAGCGCGCCCCTATGGGACGGGGGATGGCCCCCGCAGGGAAAGGAGCCCCCGAATGAAGCGCATCGGACCGGCCCTGGCTGCAGCCTTCTCGATCACCCTGATGGCGGCGGCGATAGGGCTCACGGCCGGCTGCTCCCCCCAGGCCAGGTGGCCTGACGACTACAGCCGGCCCCCGAGCACCGGCATCGCCGAGGGCGACATCGCCACCCTCTCGGCGACCAGGACGGAGTTCGAGGTCGGGCCCGACCAGCAGACGACGCTCCGCCTGCAGTCCACCCTCGCCGTCGACCATGCCGTCGCGAGCGTCGCGGGCAGCGGCGAGTCCTTCCCGATGTACGACGACGGGGACCTCGGCGCCCATGGCGACGACATCGCCGGCGACGGCGTCTACTCCGCCCTCTACACGGTCGACTGCTCAAGGGAGGACCTGGGCGGCATCGAGATAACCGGCACCATCACGATCGGCTCCCAGTCCCTCGCGAGCGAGCCCGTCGCGCTCTACGTCGTCGCCCCCTTCACCGACGCCGAGCTCGGCCTCATGGCGACCGTCGACCAGGCGATATCCGACGTCATGCAGGGCGAGGGGTTCGACGCGAAGCCCCTCCCCGACCAGGCCGCCGCCGTCAAGGCCGTGCTGGACAGGCTCGCGAGCAGCGACCCCGGCATAGAGGGGTACAGCTCCCCGCTCGTCGTCGAGGGGTCGGTCGAGTATGACGAGAGCGCGAGGGTCATCTCGTTCCAGTACGCGGTCAAAGGTGGCATTGGTGGCGGCGTCCTGTTCGACAACTGGGACGATGACGTGAAGGGAGGCGACGCCGAGCGCCAGCCTGCTGACGGCAGGGCCTATGCGTGGATGCGGGTGCCGGAGAGCCCGGCCATGGCCTCGGCGGCCTTCTCGAGGGATCCGATGACACAGGTGCGGCCCGGGCGGCTCTCGGCAAAGCGTATGCCCGCCATGACCTTGGGTTCCATGGAGCCCTTGCCGAACTGCCCCTCCTTGACGTAGCGCTTGGCCTCCTCGACCGAGATGTCCTCGAGCTCCCTCTGATCGGGCCTGCCGAAGTTCACCGCCACATGGTCGACGGCGGTGAGCAGGACGAGCGTGTCGGCGTGGCAGTCCTCGGCAAGCAGCTCGCCGCCCATGTCCTTGTCGATGACGGCGGCGACGCCCTTGTAGGCCCCCTTGTCCCCATAGTCGCGCACCACGGGGATGCCGCCCCCACCGCAGGCGATGACGATGAACTCGTTATCAAGGAGGTTCAGGATACTCTCGTACTCGACTATCTTCTTGGGGTCGGGAGAGGCGACGACACGTCTCCAACCCCGACCGGAGTCCTCGACGAAGGTCATGTCAGGATGCGCGGCCATCTCGGCGTCTGCCTGTTCTTTGGTGAGAAAGGCGCCGATGGGCTTGGTGGGATTCTGGAACGCTGGGTCATCGGGATCCACCTCGATCTGGGTGACGACGGTCGCGACGTGCCAGCGCTTGTACTCCTTGTGCATGGCCGCGCCGATGGCCTGCTGCAGGTGGTACCCAATGTAGCCTTGGCTCATGGCGCCACACTCGGGCAAGTCCATTGTGGGGATCTTGGGATCGGTCTGGTTCGCAAAGGTGAACGCCTTCTGGATCATACCGACCTGCGGCCCGTTGCCATGGGTGATGATGATCTCGTTGCCCTGCTCAATAACCCTGAGCAGGGTGGGCGCCGCCTCGCGCACGCGCCTGATCTGCTCCTCTGGGGTATTGCCAAGGGCGTTGCCGCCAAGGGCGATGACGACGCGGTTGGGCTTGCCATAGGGTTTTGACATGTCTGGTCTCCTTTGCTGTAGGTACCGTTTACGACGGCACGTACTCTCACTAACTCTGTGCGCCTACGCCATGAAGGTACCTCTTATCCTTAGCGTGTGTGTGACATTTTTATTGGATTCTCTGAACGGTCGAAAATCGGCATTTGCCGGTTCTACCACTGTAGATTCTGAGTAACGAGTAACTCATACTTTGGTTCACATGGCCTACTGTAACCATCATGGAGACCTGCCGTCAGACCGTGCGATAAGCTCGATGCCACCCTGTCACCATCAATGCAAGCAGCGAGCGAGGCCGCACTCCATCACACACCTCGCCTTCCGCGCAGGACGCCCGCAGGCAACGGACGCCACGCACTCAGTGGCATCGAGTGGCGCAAGGGCCGACGAGCCTCCTGCCTCCGCTCAAGTTCCCGATGCCTGCGAACTCGTGCACCGACCGCCCCGAACCCACATGCCCCTCTCACCGCAGGATCCCAGATCAGGCGCTAACCCGGCTCAGGCCCTGACCCCTCGCTCTGCCTCTTGACAATCAAGCCAAGCACCACTGCGGCCGCCGAGAGGGCAAACCAAGCCACGATGCAGATTATCAGGGGAGCGATGAAGAGGATGAAGGCCTCCTCGGGAGAGAACAGGTCGCCCATGACGACCACGGGGGGACGCCTCTGAAAGGAGGTCACCGTATAGTGTATATGGTGCACAAGCACGGCGCCTGACAGCACCACGCAAGACATCGACTTTCTCGCGTCAACCGAGGCGCGGATGCCGCAGATACCCGCCGACAACATGAGCAGCCAAGCGAGCAAACCCCGCCCGAGGATAACGAAGCTCATGATCACATGCAGGATCGAGATGAGCCTCAATGCACCCTGGGCGTCGGTACGTCCTCTATAGTCGGACCCACCTTGGTTAGAGCAATAGTCCATGGTCACGCCCCCATTCGGACAAACCTATGATAAGTACGCCCTCGGTCACCGCCCGTGCCTGATTATAGGGGTGTGACGGGCATCCGGCACCATGGCAATCCCACCTCGCTCGCGCCGAGGCCCACAAGGTGCAAATCGGTCGCGCTCAGACACGGCTCCCGGCCGGACCTGGCCGAGAACTTCTTCTCAAGGACGACCCGCCAGACGCCGCGCGACATCCGGGTCTCCAGCAGGGACGAGCCCGAGGAGAGGATCCCGCGCCACCTCGGGAGGCGAGCGCCGAGCCGGTCGCCTGCAGGTGGAGTGCCGCCCACGGCCGGAGATCCCCGCGAGGGCATCGCCGATGCCGCAGGCGCTGGCGGCCGCGCGCAACCAGAGGCGCGAGGCATGCGACGACAAGACAGCCACCTGCAAGCCCACGTCGGTCGCGCGCAAGCTCCATCGGACGATCGGCGCCAAGTGTCCGGTGGAAGTTCCGTTCGCCTGTGGTAAGAATCAGGGTCGGGAATCACGGGTTAATGACATTGCCCGGCCGCGCCCCCGCGCCCACACCCAGGTGCCCGCGAGGGCGGGAGCGTAACGTGTGGCGAGCTCGGTCGCGTCCATCGCGGGGGAGCCGTCCTCCATGGCCCAGCCGCTTTCTCGGGGCGTGCCTCACGTAGCGCTTATCCCCATGCCTCTCGTGCAGGCCATCGCTCGCAAGCCCCCACAGGATCGTTCACACTCTGCCCTTGCGTTACCGTAGGGCCCATTTAGCCCCAAATGAGCCCGACGGTAACACTTGCCCCGCCCGATGGAGGTGACAGCCGTACCGACATCGACGCCCCCGAACAGTTAGCTGGGTCGAGGGTTGTCTTCGCCCCATCGGCTGTCATCGGTTGACATTGGCTCTGCGTCCTCGCCCGACGACGCCCCCGCCCTCCCACGGGCCCTCGTCGGCCGTCGGTTGGGAGGTGGTAACGCGAGTGTCTCGATGGCGAGCTCAACCGGGTCCTCGGAAAAGGGTGGGGCCCCGCGCCGCAGAGTGGTCGAACATGAGGGCGCAACGCGCCAAGGCCGGTCCTGCGACTGCGACGCCATGAGCGACAACGCCCCGTCCGCGCCCCCAAGCGGGATGTCGAACTGCCTCAGCCACAAGCCGACCATCGCGTGGAGCATCAACGACAAGAGGGTGCAGGCCATGACCACCAGCAGACGAAACGCGAGATCCGTCATGCTTATGCAGTCCCAGCCAACGAACAGTGAGGAGAAGGCTGCTACGCCGAGCAGGAAGAAAAACACCGGAAGAAGGGCGAAGAGGACGAGGAAGACGAACACGGCAACGCTCGAGATGCCAATATACCCACCCACATCGCTCCTGACCATCCCCATGATGCGAGCGACCCGAAATCCTGCGGCAACGCTGCGGCAGACGGCCGCCCACACGCCGGCCACGACCGCCAAGGTCGCGCAGAGCGAGCCCGAGGCGACGAGCAGCCAGAAGGTGGTGGAGCCGGCGGCTTGGGCGGCCAGGAACGAGAGGGAGAAGACCCACAGGTCGTCCTCCCTCGGGTCATGAGGAGGGACGCTGGGAAGCGACCCGCCCGTCACCGTCATGGCAAGAAGGAAGAGGGCCGCACACGCAACGCACCAGCCAAGGGCGACGACGAGGGACCGACAACCGCTCCTGAGGCATCGGCCGGCGTCGATGTCCCTTTGACCCGGGGGCTCCTCGAGACCCCGGGCGATGAGGCAGGCCCACTCGACCTCGTACCCCAGCGCGAAGGCCCACCCCACCACAGGGACGAACGCGCAGGAGAACAGCATCAGGACGACCACGGGCCAGCCCCTGTCCCTGGTGAGCAGCGCCCAGGCGCGGGAGAGGTATCTCGTATCCCTCATGGTCAGTCAGCACCGCCCCGACGACGCGGCGACCTGTCCCGAGGGGCGCGCCCCCAAGCGCCCGACGCCACGCCACGGGTGACACGCGCCCCGACGCGGATGGAAAGGCCGGAGTCCGACCTCGAGGCCCTCGCCCACCGCACACCAGGCGCCGGGCCCCGATCCGTCGTGTCCCAGGCCCCGCCTCAAGGCGTCATATGCGTGGGGCCACTCCTCCAGGCTCGAGCGGACGTAGTTCCAGCCCGTGTGGCGATAGCCGAGAAAGCCGGGCCCGCTGAGCCAGCGGAGCTCGCAGGCGATGATCGGGGCCAGGTCCCCGCCGTCGCCCGACACGAGGTGGCGGTGGACTCTCCCCGCCCCATCGCTCTCCTGGTAGAGAGGGGGCTGCACGCCAGGCCACGCCGCTCCCCGCCCCACCGCTCCGAGCGCGAGCCCAGCGCATTCCCAGCGCTCGGGCCCTCGAGGTGGGGCCCCGCCATCACTCCGAGGTAGAGGGCCATCAGCGCAGCGATGACCGGGGAGGGGGCGGCCGCCACCCTCGGGACGCCCCACACTCGACTCGTCCGCCACCATACCAATACACCCCCCCGCACATCCACGGTTCCATCATAGCACATGCGTGCGCGAGGCAGCCGGCCGCAACAGAAGCGAGGGCGAGGTCTCGGCGCGGGGCGTGCCGAGTGGCGCGCCATCTCCCGACAGCTGCGCATGTGTCGGTCCCCGCGCCATCCGACGCCGCCGAGCGCGCCGCCTCCCGCCGCCGGACGGCGCGCGCATCGAGTGGCATACCCGTGAGACGGCACAGCTTGGGGGCCATCGGAGAGGGGCGGCGCCGGGCGGTGGCGCGGCGGCCGCGGACCTCCCATACGCCACCATTCTCGACGCGACCCATCGTCGCGCGAGATCATCCCCGACAGGGTCGCTTGCAGGGCTGCGGAGGCCACCGGCGGCCAAGGGGATCTGGCCCACCCGCAGGAAGTAACCGAGGCGCACCTCGCTGCAGCGCCTATATGACGACCCCTCATGGGGCGCCCCCCTCCCTGCGGCGCGCCCGGAGGAGCCCGGCGGGTCAAGGCTGCCTGTCGAAGAGATGGCGTCTCGGCCCGTCGTACCCCGGGCTCAACTCCCATGCGTCGTAAGCACGAAGCCACTCCTCCGAGTTCGAACGGATGTAGTTCCAGCCGGCATCGCGACGCTCGAAGATGCCCCACCTCCCGAACCAGTGGAACTCGCAGGTGATCACCAAGGGCACGGCTCCCTTGTCCGACACGAAGTGGTAGCGCACTTGCCCGATATCGTCGTTGTCCTGGTAGAGGAAGCGGTACGTCAAGCCGTACTCGTCCCTGTCGTTCTGCACGGTGTAGGAGTCAAACGCCCCCTGGACGCTCGGGCCGTCCCAGTACTCCTTCAATGTCCTGAAGATCTGAGGAGCCGACAGCGCGATGCCCAAGAGGGCCACGCACAGGAAGACGACAGACACCACCCCAAGCGAGCTCACCCTGACCGTACCCCTACCCGCACCGGGACACCTCCTCGTGCCGTCGGGTATCCCCATCATGCGCCTCCCTCGTGACGGTACGGCCCCTTCGTAATGCCGTAGAGGAAGCTGTCCGTCTCGTGGACGATCCACAGGAGGTCCTCGCCGTACAGCCCCATGCTCCTTCCATACCTGAGCAGCTCCCACCCATCGTTGTCAAAACCGGACAAGGTCACCGTCAGCTTGAAGTCAAACGTGTCGTCCACGGCCCCTTTCTCCTTCCTCTTACGATGCATCTCCATGTGGCGTATCAGGGCCGGACTCTGGTCCTCGGCCCGTCGTACCCCGGACTCGTCCGCCAGGCCTCATAGGCGCGAACCCACTCCTCCAGGTTCGAGCAGACGTAGTTCCATCCGGCGTGGCGGTGGTGGAAGAAGTCGAGGTTGTCGAACCAGTGGAACTCGCAGGTGATCACCAGGGGGATGTTCCCGCCGTTGTCCGACACGAGGTGGTAGCGGACCCGCCCCGCCCCGTCTGTGTCCTGGTAGAGGAAGGTGTACGTCAGGCCGTGCTGGCTTTTGTCGTTCTGCACGGCGTGGGAGTCGAGCGCCGCCCGCAGGCTCGGGCCCTCCCAGTACTCCCCCAGCATCCTGATGAGATGGGGGGCCGACAGCACGGTGACCAGGGCGGCTATGCACAGCAGGGCGGTCCCCGCCACCCCCAGCGGGCCCGCCCTGGTCGCGCCCCTACCCACGTCGGGACACCTCCCCCGCGCCGCCGGGCATCCCCATCATGCGCCCCCCCTCGCGGCGGTACGGCCCTCTGGGGATGTCGTAGAGGAAGCTGTCCGTCTCGTGGACCACCCACAGGAGGCCCATGCCGTACAGGCCCAGGGCCCTCTCGTGTCCACAATACCCCTCTCCGTCGGCGGAGTGGAGGCGACGATCGTCGTCACTCTGCTCCCCATGCCCATCTGCGGCCGGCGTGCCCTGCGGGGCCGTCGGCCGCAGGCTCCTGCCGTAGTACGCCTCCTCCCACTCCTCCGAGTTCGAATGGACGTAGTTCCAGCCGGCGGGCCGGTAGTCGAAGGCGTCGAAGCTGCCGAGCCAAAGGAACTCGCAGGTGAGAGCCAGAGGTATGTCCCCTCCCCCAATCGACACGAAGTGATAGCGCACCCACCCCTCCCCGTTGGTGTCCTCGTGGAGGAAGCGGTACGTGATGCCGAGCGCCTCGCGGTGCCACCTCATGGCGCAAGAGCCGAGCGCCGCCTCGACGCTCGGGCCCTCGAGATAGGCCCCCGGCATCACGCCGAGGCGGGCGGCCGGCGCCACGGCAGCGAGCAGGCATGCCACGGCCCAGGTCCCGCGCACGCCCCAGCCCCCTACGGCGTCGGCGCTCACGACGGCTCCCAGAGGTAGAGGTCGTAGTCGGCCCCGAAGAGCAGCCGTGGCTGCTGGGGGTTCTCGATCGCGGGCACCCAGTGGAACGCGCTCACGATCTTGAAGCGGGCGGAGGGGTCGTCCTCGGCCTCGTAGTAGTACTCCCTCCCCCAGCCCGCGTGGTCGGACTCCCCGACGCGCGCGTAGGCGTGCCTCCCCAGGGAGTGGCCCGCGGAGTAGCCGTTCCCGTACCTGGCCGCGGCGGCGTCGGCCCCGGCCGCCGAGGGGCCCATGAGGTACGTCGCGCACATGCTCAGCGCCGGCCAGAGGACCACGACCAGCAGGCAGACGCTCAGGGCCACGGCGACGGCCCTCCTCATGGGGCGCCTCCCCCCTCGCGGCGCGCGGGGGCGCCCGGCGGCGGGCCCGGGAAGGGCGCCGCCTGCGGGCCCGGGCCC
>ERZ772967.2437-NODE-2437-length-11988-cov-2.612671_pt1 | contig 11988 bp, 8 predicted proteins | sample MGYA00511677_ERZ772967 | MGnify/ENA primary metagenome ERZ772967 (study PRJEB29015, sample SAMEA2737931) | human oral metagenome | biome: human oral; feature: human-associated habitat; material: dental | place: China | collected 2146 ...
TTAGAGCAAGCCGTTGAGCAAGGTGCGACAGCCTTAGTTGTACAATACCCCAATACCGAAATTGCAACACCACAATTAGTTGTTGCAGATACGCGCTTAGCCCTTGGTCAATTAGCAAAATGGTTGCGTGAAAAAATTAATCCTCGAACCGTGGCGATGACAGGTTCATCGGGTAAAACGACGGTGAAAGAGATGACAGCATCCATTCTGCAACAAACATCTGGCAATCCAGAAGCCGTCTTATTCACTAATGGTAATTTCAACAACGACATTGGCGTACCATTAACGTTATTACGCTTAACTGAGCAGCATAAATTTGCTGTTATTGAGTTAGGTGCCAATCATCTAGGTGAAATTGATTACACAACGCATCTTGCACAGCCTGAAGCTGCATTAGTGAATAACGTGGCAGCAGCACATTTAGAAGGTTTTGGCTCAATTGAAGGCGTAGCACGTGCGAAAGGTGAAATCTATCGTGGTTTAACCCCAAATGGTGTAGCCATTATTAACAGCGAACATAATTATATCGAATTGTGGCAAAAAGAAATTGGCTCTCATTCCATTCAATATTTTAATGGTGGCGATTACAAAGCTGAAAATGTAAAAAATTCATCAAATGGCTCAACGTTTACGCTAGTTTCACCAAAAGGTAGCATTGAGATTAATTTACCTTATTTAGGTGAACATAATGTAAAAAATGCCTTGGCAGCGACTGCACTTACTATGAATGTGGGCGCCAGTCTTGCTGATGTAAAAGCAGGTCTTGAACATCGTTCCCAAGTAAAAGGAAGATTATTCCCGATTCAAGTGAATGAAAATTTGCTGTTATTAGATGATACCTACAATGCGAATGTCGATTCTTTACAAGCTGCTATTGATGTTTTAAAAGGTTATGATGCTTTCCGTATTTTACTCGTGGGTGATATGAAAGAATTAGGCGAGGATAGCCTAAAATGTCATCAACAAGTGGGCGAACATGCAAAACAAGCTAAATTAGATTTAGTCCTTTCTTACGGAACAGAAAGTGCGATTATTTCTGAGGCTGTTTTGGGAAAACATTTTAAAGATAAAGCTGAATTGACAGCTTATGCGTTAGATATTATCAAACATAAATTACAAGAAAACCAAAAAGTCGTCGTATTAGCGAAGGGTTCGCGCTCAATGAAAATGGAAGAGACGATTTATTCATTAAAGGATAGCTTATGTTAGTTTGGCTTGCTGAATATTTAGTTCGCTACGAAACGGCATTTAATGCCATTTCCTATATTACCGTACGTGCGATTTTGGCATTATTAACCGCACTTTTTATTTCTTTATGGATTGGTCCGAAAGTGATCAAACGCCTTCAGGTTTTAAAATTCGGTCAAGAAGTGCGTAATGACGGTCCTGAAAGTCATTTTGCGAAAAAAGGTACGCCAACCATGGGCGGTGTGATGATTTTATTCTCCATTGGTGTCAGTACTTTATTATGGGCTAATTTAACGAATCCCTACGTTTGGATTTGCTTATTTGTATTGTTTGGCTATGGTGCAATTGGCTTTGTGGATGATTTCCGTAAAATCACGCGTAAAAATACCGATGGTTTAATTGCGCGTTGGAAATATTTCTGGATGTCAGTGGTGGCATTAATAGCGATCATTTGGTTGTATTGGTTAGGTCATGATACGGATGCAACTCGTTTAGTGATTCCATTCTTCAAAGATATCATGCCACAATTAGGCCTATTCTATATTGTGTTGTCTTACTTTGTGATTGTGGGCACAGGTAATGCGGTAAATTTAACCGACGGTTTAGATGGTCTTGCAATTATGCCAACAGCGTTAGTCGCAGGTGCATTTGCTTTAATTGCATGGGCGACCGGTAACGTTAATTTTGCAGAATACTTACATATTCCTTACATCAAATATAGTTCTGAAGTGGTGGTGTTTTGTACTGCAATCGTAGGCGCAGGCTTAGGTTTCTTATGGTTTAATACTTATCCAGCTCAAGTCTTTATGGGCGATGTTGGCTCCCTTGCACTTGGTGGTGCACTTGGTGTCGTTGCCATCCTTGTTCGTCAAGAATTCTTATTAGTGATTATGGGCGGTGTATTTGTTGTTGAAGCCTTATCTGTCATTTTGCAAGTGGGTTCTTACAAATTAAGAAAACAACGTATTTTCAGAATGGCACCAATTCATCACCACTTTGAATTAAAAGGTTGGCCAGAACCTCGAGTGATTATTCGGTTTTGGATTATTTCCTTGATGTTGGTGTTGATGGGGCTTGTAACGCTCAAACTAAGATAATTTTTGTAGGGTGCACTTGTTGCACCCTGCGTGATCCCAGAATACGAGAGAAGAAAAACAACATGACAACTTTATACCAAAATAAAACGATTACTATTATAGGCCTTGGAAAAACAGGACTTTCTTGCGTTGAATATCTTCAATCTCAACAAGCAAACATCCGTGTGATTGATACACGCCAACATCCAGCAGGCGCGGATAAATTACCTAAAAATGTACCCTTACACACAGGTAGTTTGAATCAACAATGGTTACTTGAAAGCGATATTATTGTCATTAGCCCGGGACTTGCGGTAAAAATACCTGAAATTCAGACCGCACTTTCAGCTGGTGTGGAAGTGATTGGGGATATTGAATTATTCTGCCGAGCAGCAACGAAGCCAATTGTTGGGATTACCGGCTCTAACGGTAAAAGCACCGTGACAACATTAGTCTATGAAATGGCGAAAGCGGCGGGAATAAAAGTGGGCATGGGCGGAAACATTGGCATTCCTGCGTTGTCATTATTAAATGAAGATTGCGATCTTTATGTATTAGAGCTTTCCAGTTTCCAACTTGAAACCACTAACAGTTTGAAAGCGGCTGCAGCGACTGTGCTTAATGTGACAGAAGATCACATGGATCGCTATGTGGATTTAGAAGATTATCGCCAAGCAAAATTACGCATTTATTACAATGCAGAAACAGCGGTAGTGAATTTAGAAGATAAACTCACGTTTGGCGAAGGTGAAAATCAAGCTAAAAAGGTTGTGTCTTTTGCTGAAAATCAAGCGGATTACTGGTTGAAAACCGAAAATGGTAAACAGTACTTAATGGCGAAAGAGGAAGTCATTTTACCTTGTGATGAAGCAATCTTGGTTGGTCGTCATAATTACATGAATATTTTAGCGGCGACAGCATTAGCGCAAGCAGTAGACATAAATTTAGAGGCAATTCGTATCGCACTTCGTCAATTTAAAGGGCTGGATCATCGTTTCCAATTAGCCTATCAGACGAATGGCGTTCGTTGGATTAATGATTCTAAAGCGACTAATGTGGGCAGCACGGTTGCGGCATTGGCTGGGTTATATGTTGAGGGAACGTTACACCTTTTATTAGGTGGCGATGGTAAAGGTGCAGATTTTTCTGAACTAGCCGATTTAATCAACCAACCTCATATTTCAACGTATTGTTTTGGTCGAGATGGAAAACAACTTGCGGCACTTTCAAGCCAAAGTCATTTATTTGAAACCATGCAACAAGCGATTTCATTTTTACGTCCACGTTTAAAATCAGGCGATATGGTGTTATTATCTCCCGCTTGTGCAAGTTTGGATCAGTTTGCCTCTTTTGAAAAACGTGGCGAAGAGTTTACTCGTTTAGCAAAATTAGCTTAGAAAATTAGGGTAGTAATGGAATTTATCAATAAAATTAAACAACATTATGAACAATGGGCGAGAGTAACACCGCAAGGATTACTTTACGATCGCGCATTGTTTTGGCTTTTTGTCGTGCTATTGTTGATTGGTTTGGTGGCTGTAACTTCTGCTTCGATGCCTTACAGTGCACGCGTATTTAATGATACATTCTATTTTGCTAAACGTGATGCCGTTTATGTCTTGCTTTCTTTAGCAACCTGCTATTTAACTCTCCAAATTTCTTCTTCCCAATGGGAAAAGTGGCACGCAAAAGTCTTCTTGTTAGCTATTGTTTTATTAATACTGGTTCTTGGTATCGGGACTTCTGTTAATGGTGCTAAACGTTGGATTTCTTTAGGAATTTTAAATTTCCAGCCTGCGGAATTTGCGAAGTTAGCGTTGACCTGTTTCCTGGCGAGCTATTTTACGCGTCGTTATGATGAAGTACGTGGTAAAAAATTCAGTGCTGCTAAGCCTTTCATTGTGATGGGGGTATTAGGGATATTCTTACTAGCTCAGCCTGACTTAGGGAGTACCGTTGTACTTTTCGTTATTACCTTTGGCATGCTTTTTATTGTCGGTGCGAATTTTTGGCAATTTATTTTGCTAATTGGTACAGGCATACTTCTCTTTGTATGGCTGGTTCTCTCAGCCTCTTATCGTTTAAAACGTTTTACCGGTTTCTTAGAGCCATTTAAAGATCCATACGGAACAGGATTTCAGCTGACAAACTCTTTAATGGCCTTTGGGCGTGGTGAAATTAGTGGGGAAGGACTCGGTAACTCCATTCAAAAACTTGATTATCTTCCTGAAGCACATACTGACTTTATCATGGCGATTATTGGCGAAGAATTCGGTTTTATTGGTATTTTGGTTGTTGTGATCCTCTTGGGTTTATTGATTTTTCGCGCAATGAAAATCGGACGTGAATCTCTCATGTTAGAGCAACGTTTCCGTGGTTTTTTTGCTTTAGGTATTAGCTTCTGGATTTTCTTCCAAGGTTTCGTCAATCTTGGTATGGCTTTAGGGATGCTACCAACAAAAGGTTTAACTTTCCCGTTAGTGAGTTACGGTGGTTCAAGTATCATTATTATGTCGGCGACTGTGGGAATTTTATTGCGTATTGACCATGAAAATAGATTACAACGTGGTGGTCAAGCGCGTTTGAGGGATGATTAGGAATATTTATGAGTAAAAAATTATTAGTTATGGCGGGTGGTACTGGTGGACATGTTTTCCCCGCCATCGCTGTTGCTCAAACCTTACAAAAAGAAGGTTGGGAAATTTGCTGGTTAGGCACCAAAGATCGAATGGAAGCACAGCTTGTACCAAAACATGGTATTCCAATTCGTTTTATTCAAATTTCAGGGTTACGTGGTAAAGGCATTAAAGCATTACTTGGTGCCCCTTTTGCTATTTTAAGAGCGGTATTGCAAGCTCGTAAAATTATCAAAGAATATCAACCTAATGCGGTATTAGGTATGGGTGGTTATGTATCTGGCCCAGGTGGCATCGCTGCAAAACTTTGTGGCGTGCCGGTTATTTTACATGAACAGAATGCCGTAGCGGGCTTAACCAATGAATGGTTAGCAAAAATTGCGACACGTGTATTACAAGCTTTTCCAACTGCATTCAAAGATGCCGAAGTGGTAGGAAACCCAGTTCGCCAAGATTTATTTGAAATGCCATCACCACAAGCGCGTTTTTCAGAAAGAAGTGGAAAATTGAGAGTACTTGTCGTGGGTGGAAGCCAAGGGGCTCGCGTACTCAATCAAACGATTCCACAAGTGGTTGCTCGTTTGGCGGATAAATTAGACATGCGTCATCAAGTGGGTAAAGGTTCTGTTGAAAGTGTGACCGAACTTTATGGTGAACATGCAGATTCGGTCAAAATTACAGAATTTATTGATGATATGGCGGAAGCCTACGCTTGGGCCGATGTGGTGATTTGTCGTTCTGGTGCTTTAACAGTGTGTGAATTAGCAGCAGTAGGGACACCAGCAATTTTCGTGCCATTCCAACATAAAGATCAACAGCAATATTTAAATGCGAAATATCTTGCCGATGTAGGCGCAGCAAAAATCGTTCAGCAAAATGAATTAAATGCGGATGTGTTGGTCGATTTCTTAGAAAAAATAGATCGTGAAACCTTGCTAGCGATGGCGATTAAGGCAAAAGAAATGTCAGCACCATTAGCGGCTAAACGTGTAGCTGATGTCATTGTAGAGAATGCGAAATAAGAACAGAGAAGTTGAGGGATAGTAAATAAAAACCCTTAACCTAAAAGTGCGGTTAAAAATAAAGGTGAAATAATATGAAACATATTTCGGACGAGATTAGAAAAATTATTCCTGAGATGCGTCGGGTTCAACAAATTCATTTCATTGGTATCGGCGGCGCCGGTATGAGTGGGATTGCCGAAATTTTATTAAATGAAGGTTATGATATCTCTGGTTCTGATATTGCAGATGGTGTCGTGACTCAGCGTCTTGCTCAAGCTGGCGCAAAAATTTTCATTGGTCACCAAGCGGAAAATGTGCAAGGGGCGAGTGTGGTTGTGGTATCAAGCGCGATCCATGAAGATAACCCAGAATTAATCGCCGCTAAGCAAAATCGTATTCCCGTGATTCAGCGAGCACAAATGTTAGCTGAAATTATGCGTTTCCGTCATGGTATTGCGGTGGCTGGTACCCATGGTAAAACCACAACCACTGCCATGATTTCGATGATTTATACTCAAGCGAAACTGGATCCAACTTTCGTTAATGGTGGTTTAGTTAAATCAGCCGGTAAAAATGCGCATTTAGGTGCAAGTCGTTATTTAATCGCTGAAGCAGATGAAAGCGATGCCTCTTTCTTACACTTACAGCCAATGGTTTCTGTTGTGACGAATATTGAGCCGGATCATATGGATACCTATGAAGGTGACTTTGAGAAAATGAAAGCCACCTATGTGAAATTTTTACATAACTTGCCGTTTTATGGCTTAGCGGTTATGTGCGCTGATGATACTGTGTTAATGGAGCTTGTTCCTCAAGTTGGACGCCAAGTGTTAACTTATGGTTTCAGTGAACATGCTGACTATCATATCGAAGATTATGAACAAACAGGTTTCCAAGGTCATTACACCGTAGTTTGTCCAAGTGGTGAACGCATCAATGTATTATTGAATGTTCCAGGTAAACACAATGCGTTAAATGCGACAGCCGCACTTGCAGTAGCAAAAGAAGAAGGCATTGGCAATGAAGCGATTTTAGAAGCGCTTGCAGACTTCCAAGGGGCAGGCAGACGTTTCGACCAATTAGGTGAGTTTATTCGTCCAAATGGTAAAGTACGCTTAGTGGATGATTATGGCCATCACCCAACTGAAGTTGGCGTGACCATCAAAGCAGCACGTGAAGGCTGGGGAGATAAACGTATTGTGATGATTTTCCAACCTCACCGTTATTCACGTACTCGCGATTTATTTGATGATTTCGTACAAGTCTTATCCCAAGTGGATGCCTTGATTATGTTAGATGTGTATGCGGCAGGCGAAACACCAATCGTTGGTGCAGACAGTAAAGCACTTTGTCGTTCTATTCGTAATCTAGGAAAAGTCGATCCAATTTTAGTTTCTGATACGGAACAACTCGGTGATGTGTTAGATCAAATTATTCAAGATGGCGATTTAATTCTTGCCCAAGGCGCGGGAAGTGTAAGCAAAATTTCTCGTGGTTTAGCAGAACGTTGGAAAGCATAAATACATCGAAAAATAACCGCACTTTTGATGAAAATAAAAAGAAAACAGGATAAAACAATGAATTTAAAACAAGAAAAAATTGCTGTGTTGTTAGGCGGCACATCAGCTGAACGTGAAGTGTCTCTTAATTCTGGTGCAGCTGTGTTAAACGCCTTAGTAAGCCAAGGTTATAATGCACACGGTATCGATCCTAAAGAATATAATGTCGCGAATTTAAAAGCAGATGGTTTTGATCGCGTTTTTAACATTTTACATGGTCGCGGTGGTGAAGATGGCACGATGCAAGGGTTGCTGGAGCAAATCGGCATTCCTTATACCGGCTGTGGCGTGATGACTTCTGCGCTTACCATGGATAAAATGCGTACTAAAATGTTGTGGAAAGCCTTTGGTTTACCTGTTGCCGATATGGAGATTGTAACCAAAGAAAACGCTCACGAACTAAACCCACAAGCTGTGGTCGAAAAGTTAGGTTTACCTTTGATGGTTAAGCCATCTCTTGAAGGTTCAAGTGTCGGTTTAACGAAAGTAAAAGCAGTCGAAGAATTAAAAAGTGCGGTCGATTATGCACTTAAATTTGATAACACCATTTTGATTGAAGAATGGTTGGCTGGCGATGAATTAACAGTGCCTGTTTTAGGTAGCGAAGTATTGCCTGCTGTTCGCATTGTGCCAGAAGGTGAGTTTTATGATTACGATGCGAAATATATTTCAGATAACACTCAATATTTTTGCCCAGCGGGTCTTTCAGCTGAACGAGAGCAAGAATTAGCGAAATTAGTTAAACGTGCTTATGACGTTGTGGGTTGTCGTGGTTGGAGTCGCATTGATGTAATGACCGATGCACAAGGTAATTTCCGTTTAGTAGAAGTAAACACGAACCCAGGCATGACAAGTCACAGTTTATTCCCTAAATCTGCGTCAACAGTCGGTATTTCATTTGAACAACTCGTCGTGAAAATTTTGGAGTTGAGTGCGTAATGAATGTAATTAAGCGCAAAAATACACCGCCAACGCAATTTGGTCGCTCATCCAACGGAGAAGGTAAATTCCGTTTCATGTTGCAGATTAAACTTGCTTTGGTGTTACTTTGTGCAGGGCTAGGGTATTTTGTTTATTCAAACTGGCAAAGTTGGCTTGAAAGCTTAGACGGTGATAGAAAAATTACTGCCTATGCCTTAGTCGGTCAAAATGAATTTACCACTTATCCAGATGTGCAAGACGTATTGCTTAAAATGGGATCTCTCAAGGGCTTTTGGGGACAAGACGTCAAGCAAATTCAAGAGCAGCTTAAAACGATTCCTTGGGTAAAAGGTGCGGTGGTTCGTAAAATTTGGCCAAATCGTTTAAGTATTTGGTTATCAGAATATCAGCCAGTTGCCATTTGGAATAAAACAGAGTTTGTTACAAAAGATGGAACGGTTTTCCAATTGCCGATGGATAAGTTAAAAGAAAAAGCTTTACCTTATTTAGGGGGGCCGGATTATCAAAGCTTGAAGGTATTAGAGGCTTGGAATCAAATTTTTGCTGATTTTAAGGCGAAAAATTTGCTGGTTAAAGGCGTAACAATTGATGATCGTGGTGCGTGGCAAGTTACGCTAGATAATGATATAGTATTGAAACTTGGGCGCGGAGATTGGAAACCAAAATTAGATCGATTTGTAACGATTTATCCACAAATTGAAGTGCCTGAAGGTAAACGAATTGATTATGTAGATTTGCGCTATGCATCTGCATCAGCAGCGGTTGGATTGATAGAGAAATAAAAAAATAATTCATTGGGTGTAATAAGAAAATGGCAAAAGAGTTGGAACCGAAAGTAATTGTAGGTCTTGAAGTTGGTACATCAAAAGTTGTTGCTGTTGTTGGGGAAGTCCTTCCTGATGGCGTAGTAAATGTACTTGGTGTAGGTAGTTGTCCATCAAAAGGGATTGATCGTGGCAGTATTACTGATTTAGATGCCGTTGTTAATTCTATCCAACGTGCTATTGAGGCAGCTGAATCAATGGCCGATTGCCAAATTATGAGCGTGACTCTTGCGATTACAGGTGAACATATTCAAAGCTTGAATGAGAGCGGCTTTGTTGCTATTTCTGAAAATGAAGTGACTCAAGATGAAATCGATGATGCTTTGCATACAGCAAGCTCAGTGAAATTACCTGAGGGGCTTTCTTTATTACACATCATTCCACAAGAATATGCCGTAGATAAACAAGTTAATATTAAAAATCCATTAGGTTTACAAGGTGTTCGTTTAAAAGCAAACGTACACTTAATTGCATGTCACCAAGACTGGCAAAATAACTTGAAAAAAGCAGTTGAGCGTTGTGGATTACAAGTTGATAAAGTTGTGTTTTCCGGCTTTGCAGCAACACATTCTGTTTTAACTGAAGATGAAAAGGATCTTGGTGTTTGCTTGATTGATTTCGGTGCAGGCACCATGAATATGATGGTTTATACCAATGGCTCATTGCGTTTCAGTAAAGTTATTCCTTACGCAGGGAACATTGTAACCAATGATATTGCCCATGCATGTACCGTTTCTCGTGCAGAAGCAGAACGCATTAAAGTGAACTATGCAAGTGCATTATATCCGGCACGTTTACATGGTGATAAAAAAATTGAAGTGGCAAGTATTGGTGGTCGAGCACCACGTGCTTTAACAAAAAGTGATTTATCTTTAATCACTTCAGCAAGATATATTGAACTATTAGGCGTTGTTAAGGACGAATTAGATAAGCTTAAAGCAGATTTAGAAACCAAACATATTAAATTTGAATTAATTGCGGGGGTCGTTATCACTGGTGGTGGTGCACAGATTGAAGACTTAAAAGATTGTGCATCAAGTGTATTTGGTTGCCAGGTGCGTATTGGTAGTCCACTAAATATCACGGGGTTAACAGATTATGTAAATCGTCCGCAATATTCAACAGTCGTGGGATTGCTACAATATCATCATCAAAATAGTGATAATGATCCTGTGGATAGTAATTATGGCGATGAAGCATTAGGTAAAAAATTCTGGAAAGGCCTTAAAAATATTTTCAACAAAGTGAAATCAGAATTTTGATAATTTTGACTTTTTCATTTACAATAAGAAAGATTTAACTTTTATTAATATGCTAGCAGAGTATTAGCAGTAACGGAGAACAGCAAATGTTATACCCAGAGTATGGTGATTTTGAAGAGCAAACAGGTGCACTGATTAAGGTTGTCGGTGTCGGTGGAGGCGGCGGTAACGCAGTTAACCACATGGTTGCTAACATGGTGCAACAAGAATTCAATGGTAATTTCTTGGGCGAAAGTGCAATTGATAGCGAAGAACACGGTAAAATCGTATTTTATGCGGTGAATACCGATGCGCAAGCATTACGCAAAAGCCAAGTTCAACAAACTGTACAAATTGGTGGGGCTACAACGAAAGGTCTTGGTGCGGGTGCAAATCCAAATGTGGGTCGTAAAGCGGCTGAAGATGACCAAGAAGAAATCCGTAAAATGCTTGAAGGTGCAGACATGGTCTTTATCACTGCTGGTATGGGTGGTGGATCTGGTACAGGTGCTGCCCCTGTTATTGCACGTATCGCTAAAGATCTTGGTGCTCTTACAGTTGGTGTTGTGACACGTCCTTTCGGATTTGAAGGAAGCAAACGTGGTCAGTACGCTGTAGAAGGAATCAACGAACTTCGCGAGCATGTTGATACTTTGTTGATTATCTCTAATAACAACTTGCTTGAAATTGTTGATAAGAAAACGCCACTTCTTGAAGCTCTTAGCGAAGCAGATAACGTACTTCGCCAAGGTGTTCAAGGGATTACTGATTTGATCACAAACCCTGGTTTGATTAATCTTGACTTTGCCGATGTGAAAACAGTTATGGCAAATAAAGGAAACGCCCTAATGGGTATCGGTATCGGTAGTGGTGAAGAACGTGTGGTAGAAGCAGCTCGTAAGGCAATCTACTCACCACTTCTTGAAACAACTATTGACGGTGCTGAGGATGTCATCGTCAACGTTACTGGTGGTCTCGACTTGACTTTGATTGAGGCTGAAGAAGCATCAGAAATTGTCAACCAAGCAGCTGGTCAAGGAGTGAACATCTGGCTCGGAACATCTATCGATGAAAACATGAAAGATGAAATTCGTGTTACAGTTGTGGCAACTGGTGTTCGTCAAGATCGTGTGGAAAAAGTTGTGGGCCATGCACCAAGACAAGTTGTCCGTCATGAACAAGCAAGTCCTAGTCATGCACACAATCATAATCGTCAGTTTGATATGGCTGAAACTGCAGAAATTCCAAGTCCAGCACCTCGCCGTACAGAAACTTCTCAATCTTCAGCATTTGGTGATTGGGACTTGCGTCGTGAGACAATTGTTCGTCCGACTGATTCAGTTGTATCACCAGTTGAACGTTTCGAAGCACCATCTTTACACGATGAGGATGAATTAGATACTCCTCCATTTTTCAAAAATCGTTAAGTAAATGAATTTGAAAGAAAATACAGAACGTGTTTTTCAACAAATAAAAGATGCAAGTCAGCAGTCAGGAAGAGAAGCCAATTCTGTTTCG
>ERZ772967.2438-NODE-2438-length-11986-cov-5.446400_pt1 | contig 11986 bp, 11 predicted proteins | sample MGYA00511677_ERZ772967 | MGnify/ENA primary metagenome ERZ772967 (study PRJEB29015, sample SAMEA2737931) | human oral metagenome | biome: human oral; feature: human-associated habitat; material: dental | place: China | collected 2146 ...
CGAACGCTAGCAACGGAGCGATTTTGGAGGCGTAGAATTTAAAATCGGTAGGTACCGTGTTTTAAAAATTTAAATAAGGAATGATTTTTATGTTTGAAGGAGATTTTACCTATAAGGATTTAAAACTAGTAGATGATGAGATAGGCGCGCTTTCAAATTTTAAAAGCCTAAATAAACAATGGTGCCATGCACATAACATAAATAAAATTATTGATAAATTTAAGCACAAAATAAGTATAGGATGGGGAATTGAGTGTATAGAGAACCTCCTGACAAAATGTATTAAATACGAAAACAAAATCGATAAAATCAGATCGTATGTGAAAGACATAATGGATAATAAATATAATCTTTTATCAGAGGAATCAAAAAAGGATATTGATGAAATCTATATTTCACTAACTTACCTTAAAGAAAATGGTATAAATTCTATAAGTATATATACAATAAAGAAGCTATCAACTGATTATGAAAAAATACTTAGAATATTAAAAATACAAAAAGAAATTGTTAAAAAATCAATAAAAACTATAGATATTGAGGATAAAAAGAAACTTTATATAAAATTTCTTAAAAACGAGAGTGAAATATATAGAATTTATAATAATTTACCGGATAAATTTATCAAAGACAAAAAAACATATATAAGCCATGTTTCAAATTCTATGTTAAGCGACGCAAAAGAAATCATAGCAAAAGGTATAAAATATAAAATATTTTCTGTATTAAATTTTGTAGTTTTTGGAGCGCTTCTTTGCATACCATATTTTTTAGAGTTAAGAAGAGTGCCGGAAATTTCTATAGGAAGCATACCTATATCCTTAGTTGCAGTTTTTGCTATTGCTGTATTTTTGACTTTATATTTTTGTATTCTTGTATTTTTACAAAATTACTTTTTATTTAGATGCTGGTACGAAAGTAAAAATAAAATCAAATACTGTTTTATAGGAGTAGATTTTGTTGCAATACTACTAATGGCCCTTTTTCCATTAGTTTATTATATATTAGATTCATCGCCTTCTTTACATGGACGCCTTGGTGATATAGATTATTTATTTAAAATAGGTCTAGGTTTGCATGTGGCATTGCTAATATGTTTTTTTTTGTAAATTTTTGTGGGATAACAAAGATGAGCTGAGCAATATTTTTCTAGCTTTTCTTTTAATATTTATCTCCAATTTACTAATATTGCTAGCTGTTTATTTTAACTATGCAGATGAATACATTCTTATAGTAGCTTCTATGGCGATTCTTTCTTTTTTAATAAGACTTCTTCAAATTAGTAGACAATTCGCATACAGAGTTCTTTTATTTGTATTATCTTTTATGGCTTTAGTATTTTTACTATTTGCTAGTAATAGTGGATTTTTTGTTAGAGTTGTAGGTCTAGCAAATTACCAAACCGACTTTGATATCAAAAAAGAAAATATACCGCAATACGTAAATTTAGAAAATATCAATAAATGCAAAAATAAGCTGGATGAAGACATAAATTTTATAAAATATACTTGTATATCTAACGAAATGCCAAATTCGACGGTAAAATTTAAAAATATCCTCGTAAAAGTAAAATCAGACGGCAGATATTGGCTAGAAGTCATAGCAAAAAATCAAAATAAAAGCAAAATAGATGATTATAGATTTTGGATTTCGGAGAAAAATATTATAAACTAAATAAAATACTGTTAAAACTTTATACTAATTTTAGTAATATCAAATTTTAACTATATCTTCGAATTTATCATTCGCTATTTCAAAAATCGCTTTGATATTTTCCTTACGTGCATAGCTTATCTTTGCGCCAGTTTGCCGCGTAGGCATATACTAAATTTAGGCCTAGTTTAACGTCTCGCCTTTGATGCCGACGATTTTTATGGCGAACGAGGTCAAATTTCGCCTATCCGCGAGTAAAGTCTAGGTATTTCGGGTGATCGTAGGCAGTTTGTTAGCAGGCTTTGGCGCACATTTGGCATTTGGTTGCAGCCTACTTAATTATTTCACTAGACCGCCGTATTTCTCGCTACGTACGTGGATCTTGCTGTGTTTATGGTGTTGGCGTCTACACCGGGATCAAGCAAGCAAATTCATTAGGTCACATATAGACAAACCGCATCGCCATTAAGTTTTAAATCCTAAATCTACAAATCTCTCGGATCGGCGATCTTGCCTGCGACGGCGCTAGCTGCGGCGACGGCGGAGTTTGCCAGATATACCTCGCTGCTGCGATCTCCCATGCGGCCGACGAAATTTCGATTAGTCGTGCTTACGCAGCGCTCGCCCACGCCCAAAATCCCCATATATCCACCCAAGCACGCGCCGCAGGTCGGGTTGCTCACGACCGCGCCCGCTTCTACGAAAATATCCCACAGCCCCTCTTTTTGCGCGGCCAGAGCGATCTTTTGCGTCGCAGGCGTGATGATGAGGCGGGTTTTGCGCGCAACCTTGCGACCTTTTAAAATTTGCGCCGCGATCCGAAGATCGGAGAGCCTACCGTTGGTGCAGCTGCCGATAAAGACCTGATCAACGGCGATATCATCGCGCACTGCCTCGCGCACGCTCTTGCCGTTGCTAGGCAGAAACGGATACGCAATCACCGGATCAAGCTTGCTAACGTCGATTTCTAAAATTTGCTCATAGTTCGCGCCCTCGTCGGAGTAGTGAAATTTCGGCTCGGCGCGCAAGCTTTTATCCGCCAAAAATTCCTTCGTGATCTCATCGACCGCGACGATACCGCTCTTGCCGCCCGCTTCGATCGCCATATTGCAAAGCGAAAATCTACTATCCATATCCAGATACTCCAGCGCGTCGCCGCAGAATTCCAAAGCCTTATAGCGCGCGCCGTCCACGCCGATGAGGCGGATCACCTCTAAAATCAGATCTTTACCGTAGATGTGCGGCGCGGGCTTGCCGCAAAAGACCACTTTGATCGTAGGCGGTACCTTGAACCAATTCTTGCCCGTTATCATCGCAAAAGCAAGATCCGTGCTGCCCATACCCGTCGCAAAGGCCCCCAGCGCGCCGTGGGTACAGGTGTGGCTGTCCGCGCCGATGATGACGTCGCCGGGCACTACGAGCCCTTTTTCAGGCATCAGCGCGTGCTCGATACCCATATCTTTTTCGTCGAAATAATTTTTCAAATCGTGCTTGTAAGCAAACTCGCGTGAAATTTTAGCTTGGTTTGCGCTTAAAATATCCTTCGTAGGGATGTAGTGATCCATCACGATCGCAAAGCCGTCCGGGTTGGCGAGCTTTTTTGCGCCGCTAAGCTCGAACTGCTTGATCGAAATCGGCGTCGTGATGTCGTTGCCGATGACCATATCGATGGCGCTTTCGATGATCTGTCCCGCAAAAACCGCCTCGCCCACGTGCTCGCTAAAAATTTTCTCCGTGATCGTCTGCTTCATAAAATCTCCTTCGTATCGGTTAAATTTGCGCGATTTTAGCTAAAAAATCATAAATTTTTGCAATTTTATGTATAATTGAGCCGCAAGGAGCGAGACGATGGAAATTTTAGATATTTTTGCAAACCGCAGAAGCGTCAGAAAATATACGGATGCGCCGCTTGAGAACGAGACGCTGGATAAAATTTTAAAAGCGGGTCTGCTTGCGCCGTCGGGGCATGCACGCCGCCCGTGGGAGTTCATCCTCGTGCGCGACAAACAGATGCTTGAGCGACTAAGCGGATGTCGCAGCAGCGGAGCGGATATGCTAAAACAGGCCGCGGCCGCGATCGTCGTGATCGCAGATGAGCAGAAGCAGGACGTCTGGATCGAGGACTGCTCGGTAGCGCTAGGCTACATGCACCTTGCCGCAAGCGCGCTAAATCTTGGCAGCTGCTGGGTGCAGGTAAGGCTGCGTGCCGCCGCGGACGGACGCAGCTGCGAGGAGTTTTTGCGCGAGGCGCTGGGCTTTCCGCCAAATTTCAAAGCAGAAGCGATACTGGCTCTCGGCGTGCCGCAGCAGCGCCCGAGCCCGCACGATCTGCAGAAGCTAAATTTAAGCAAAATCCACAAAGAGAAATTTTAACGCGTATGAAGTATCAAAACTTAATTCAAATTTGTGAGTATCTACGCGCCAAACGCTTCCTTTCGCACATTAAACGCGTAGGAGATAACCTTTTTAAAGTCTGCTTTGACGGCAACGAGACGCTGTTTTTTGATATGAATAAATCAGGCTGCAATATCCACGAAAATGACGCTTTTACCGAAGGTAAGGTTTACGCGGCGCCCTTTGATGTGCTACTTGCCAAGCGCTTCGTAAAATCGCGCATTACCTCCGTTAGTGTGCCAGAAAATAATAGAATTCTATGCCTTAGCGTAAGCCAAAACGCAAGCTACAAAACCCAAAGCTCAAATATCTACTTCGAATTTACCGGGCGATTTACCAACGTAATAATCACCGATGAAAACGATGTGATTTTAGAGGCGCTGCGGCACTTCGAGACGGAATTTAGACAGATCAAGGTAGGAAGAAAACTCCGCCATCTGCCGCCTGCAAATATTAAAGAAGCCTCCGTGCCAAAAATTTCGGACTTTAGAGCATTTTTTCGCGCGGAATTTAACGCGCTAAATGCGGATCGCTTAAACTCGCTCAAATCCGCAAAAATCACGGCGCTAAATAAAAAGCTAGACTCGGTGCGTGAGGCTTTAGGCTCTTTGCAAAGCAGCGCCGAACTACTGCGAAGCGCCGAGCTTTTAGGTGCGAAAGCTGCCTTGCTAAAAGAAAATATCTATAAAATTCCAACTAGCGCGCGAGAATTTACGCTGCAAAAAGGAGACGCCGAAGCGATAGAATTTAAGCTACAAAAGCCTGCAAGCGCCACTTTGGGCGAGCTTTACTCCGAGGCAAAGCGTCTGCGCCAAAAGGCTGCAAATATACATATCGAAGAGCAAAATTTAAAGGAGAAACTCGCGTTTTACGAGAATTTAAAATCGCTCATTCTTGCCGCACAGAATGCACACGAGATCGAAATTCTAATGCCTAAGCGCACGCAAACTAGGCAAAAAAGCAAGGAAAAAAATAGCGAATATGTAGCGAGCTTTTATCTCGGGGATTTTAAAATCAGCGTCGGGAAAAACGAAAAAGGCAATGAGTTCTTACTAAAAAATAGCTCCAAATCCGACTATTGGTTTCATCTTAAGGATATTCCAAGCGCCCACGTCATCGTAAAGACAAATAAACAAAGTCTAAGCGAAGAGGTGATCGAATTCGCCGCTAAAATTTGCGTGAGCTTCAGTGCAAGCGGCAGCGGAAAATATCTCGTCGATTACACCAAACGTCAAAATGTCAAAATCAACGAAGGTGCTTTCGTAAACTACGTAAATTTTAAAACAATCAGCGTTTTAAAGCCGTAATAAGCGAGCTTGATGTATAATTCGCAAAATAAATTTTAAGGAAATTTTATGAAGCAAAGAATAATCACGGCAGGAATTTTACTCGCCGTATTTTTGGCTCTAATTCTCATAAACGCCAGGTGGCTAAATTTCGCCGTATTTGCGCTGATACTCGTGCTTGCGTTTTTTGAAAGCCTCAAGTTATGGGGTCTAGAGGAAACTAGCAAAAAGTGGCTCGCGCTGGCGATCGCATTTTTTGCGCTACTACCATTTACGCAGACCGATGAGCCTTTCGTCTCAGCGCTAAAAGTTAGCATCCTGATGATCCTATGCGTCGCCTCTGTCGTAGCCTTTACCAAGGGCCCTAGCCTAAAGATCACGCTTCCTTTTATCTATCCCGTTGCGCCGATATTTTTTATGTGGGCGGCTTACGATGATTTCGGGGAAGTTTTTCACTTCGTTTGGCTGATCTTTATTATCGTAGCTAGCGATAGCGGCGCATATTTTATCGGAAGAGCCTTTGGCAAAACCCCGCTAAGCGCTAGCTCGCCGAATAAAACCGTAGAAGGCGTACTAGGTGGTCTTGCGCTCGCGCTTATCGTTAGTCTCATTTATGCGCGCATCTTTACCAATATGCCGCCGCTTGAAATTTTAGGAAAAACCATCATCATAGCAATTTTTGGCGTGTTTGGCGATCTGTTTGAGAGCTACCTAAAGCGTGCGGCAGGTCTTAAAGACAGCGGCGCGCTCTTTCCGGGACACGGCGGGATCTTAGACCGCATCGACGGCTATATGTTCGGCGCGATCGCGATGGCGATAGTCTATTCATGGTAGTTTTAGGCTCCACGGGCTCTATCGGCACAAACACCCTAGACGTAGCCGCGCGCAGCGGCAGTATGATCGAAGCGCTTAGCTGCGGGCGCAATATCAAGCTTTTAAACGAACAGATCGCAAAATTTCATCCAAAGCTCGTCTGTATCGCGGACGCGCAGCAAAAAAGCGAGGTAGATCACGAGCGCGTATTTTGCGGCGCGGATGGAATTTTGCAGATGCTTGCAGAGTGCAAAAGCACAACTGTGGTAAATGCTCTCGTAGGCTTTGCGGGCATGATGCCTAGCCTAAAAACCCAAGAGCTCGGAAAGAGGCTCTGTCTAGCCAACAAAGAAAGCCTGGTCGTCGGCGGGAAATTTCTGCAAACGGATAAAATTTACCCGATCGACAGCGAGCATTTCGGACTGAAATTTTTACTTAGCAACGCCAAAATCCCCGTTTCGCGCCTAATCATCACGGCTAGCGGCGGCGCGTTTTACGACGTGCCGCTAACGCAGCTGGGCTCGCTCACGCCGCAAAACGCCCTCAAGCACCCCAACTGGAAGATGGGCGCGAAGATCACGATCGACAGCGCCACGATGGCGAATAAGCTCTTTGAGGTGATCGAGGCGTTTTGGCTCTACGGCATGCGCGAGATCGATGCGCTTATCGAGCGCACCTCGCAGATCCACGCGCTAGTCGAATTCGCGGACGGCTCCACGACGGCGCATATTAGCAGGGCCGATATGCGCCTAGCCATCGCGCACGCGATGTTTAGCGGCGACGTACGGGAGCAGATCACCGCGCCCGTGGATCTGTGCGCGCTGCGACCGATAGAGCTTAAGCCGATCGACGAGATGAAATTTCAAATTTTTACCCTCAAAGACGCGCTGTTAGCAAACCCCGATCTCGGCGTCGTCATCAACGCCGCAAACGAAGCGGGCGTAAATGCGTTTTTGCAGCAGCGGTGCCGTTTCACCGACATTGCGCGCGTCGTGCTAAAGTGCGCGGAGAAATTTAACTCGCCTAGCGTAACGGATGCGGATGCGCTTGCGGCGGTGGATGCGAGCGTGCGAGCGTATGCAAACGAACTGCTGAAATAAGTTTTTTTAATCACGGGATTTATGCTACAAGTTGAGCGTGGCGACAAATTTCACTGCGCGCGGCTCGCGCAAGCAGCCGTAAAATTTAGCGGCTCTAAACAGCGTGCGCCTATTGTGCTGTATCGGGCGCAGATTTATGCTGTGCCGCGAGTTTGCGCCATTAAATTTAATAAATAGAGGTTGGGCGTGGATATTAAAACCGTAATAGATTTAGAAAAGCAGCGCAAACGGCTTAAGAAAAGTCGCAAGCTTTGGAAAATTTTAAGTTATCTCGTAGCGTTTGCGGTTTTCGGTCCGATGCTTGCGCTAGCATTGATAATCATCTTTCGCGATTTTCCCAAACTTGATCTCGGCGTAGAAAGTTTATTTCTTTTAGTCGCGTCTATTTTAGCAATAATCGGTACGAGAGATGGATTTTACGAGTGGATTTTTGAGCGTAAAACCGAGCAGTTTTTGATGCGCTACAAAGAGCTTTATCTCAAGCCCTATATCGAGAGCCTGGGCTTTTCGTATAAAATGGGCGCACTTTTTCAGGAAAAAGAGGTGAGGCAGAGCGAGATATTTGACGGATTTGATAGATTTCGCGCGGACGATCTGGTTTACGCAAGCGCGGACGGAGTGGATTTTATGTTTTGCGATATAAGGCTGGAAAAGGAGACCGGCAGTGGAACTTCGTCGTTTTTTAAAAAGAGTTACACTACATTTTTCGAGGGGCCTTTTTTTGTGGCAAATTTTAATAAAAAAATTGGCTCCGATGTTTTTGTTTTTTCGGGCGCGGCGGCACCCACAGGCATAGATTTGCCGCCGTCTGCACTACCGCGCAAGCTATGGAGCAGCCGCAAAATCCCGATAGATAACGCGGACTTCAATGCAAACTTTTCGGTTTATGCAAGCGATACGGTAGCTGCTATGTATGTCTTGACGCCCGCGCTGATGGAAAAAATTCTATCTCTTAAACAGCTCGTAAAATCGGATATTTCGCTGAGCTTTAAGCAAAATAAAATTTATATCGCGATATCTCGCGGCGCCGATAGTTTCGAGCCGAGCTTGGATCAGCCGATACTCAATGCCCGCATCGCAAAGGATATCAAGGCGGATCTAGACGCGATGCTACAAATCGTAAAAATTCTAAAGCTGAATGAGAAAATTTGGACGTCTTAACGGGCTCAAGGCGGAGCGAGGCAAGTGGGCGAAATAAGACAGGGCGAAGTAGGGCGAGTAGATGAAACGAGGCGGGATGAAGCAAAGCGATTAGATAAAACAAAGCGGAGCAGAATAGGCTGCTGAGGCAAAACACGCGAGCGCCGCGCAAGCGCGATAAAATTCCGCGCGGGATTGCGAATTTTAGTTGCGGGATAGATTTTGCGCGGGGTTTCGGCAATATCGTGAAATTTCGCGTAGAATTCGACGGGATTTTACGTCGCGGCGAAATCTTGGTATAGAATTTCGGCGGAATTTTACGAAAAATTAAAATTTGCTTGCTATTGAGAGATTTTTTTGATATACTGCCGTTTCTTTTTGGCCCCGTAACTCAGTTGGTAGAGTGTCACCTTGACATGGTGGAAGTCGTTGGTTCGAGTCCAATCGGGACCACCACTTAAGCTATTTTCAAATTTTAATCACTTCATTTTCGCGCGCACCACCTGTCTTAAATTTAGTTATTCCGACCCCCTTCATTTTTATTTTAGATATAATTTTTCTAGAAATATTATGAGATTGATTAGCCGATGGATGAGGTAAATTTTATTCGGTAACCTATTAAATTTAGAAAGGAGTATCGGCGATATATGGGACAGTATGTTATAAAAACCTTAGATTACTGCGCAGAAAAGGGACTGCAGCTACAATGGGAAAAGGACTTCGCGATCTCCGTCAATGCTCCAGGAAACGAAGTTACTATAAGGGCGAATAAAAGCGGACTTATATCTCTTGCTAGGCATTTGCTTACTTTAGCGCAAGATTCCGTGCCGAAACATTCGCATATACATCTGGATGAGTATAATTCGCTTGAGGAGGGCTCGGCGGAACTTATATTGGAGAAAATATGAACACAAACAGCATCAATGTAGATGGAAAAGAGCTATTATCCTCCGCAATCGAAGCGATGGGATCATATTTGACGGCGCTTTATGAATGACGGCGTAGTGCGCAAAAAAAAGGAGAATAATCCAGTGCTGCCGAATAAAATTTATATTAAAGACGATCCTCTAACTATCGATGAGGAACTTATGGGACACGAGTATCATAAATTAGATATTAAAATTCTAGAAGACAAAAAGCTTGTGGTATTGGGTTTTACTACGAATTTGGCTATGTATTATTTCGCAAAAAACATTTTAACATCACCGTATAATGAAAGGGTCTCATACCTAGAGTTTTTTCCTTATGATACAGTGAACGGAGCGCGATTTGCAAAAAATAGCGCTCAACTATGCATAGATATAGAGGAATTTATTAAAATGGACGAAGCGGAGTGCTGCATAGCGGACGATATGGACAGGTATAAATTTGAGCTGGATTTTAAAACATTCTACCAAAGTGTTACATTTTATTTCCTTAGTACGAAAGATTACATAAATTTCGCCAAATATCTGCTAAGTATGAGTATCTACAATAGAAAAAATAGAGTAAAATTTTATAGCGAAGATTATACGTTGATTTTACAATACTCCAGGTTTGTTATATGAGAAATTTAGAGCGATCAAAAATAAAATTTATCCCCCATAAAGCCCAAATTTAAGGATCGGACGGTATGGCGCAAAACGCTATGAATAAAGCAAACCATAACGAAAAGGAGCAGCGCAATGCTAGATAGAATTGCCTCTTTTTTGACAGGCATAATGTGCTTCTTATATCTTATAAATTTTACGGTACATAAACATGTAAAAATAGGCGAGAAATATATTAAATTTGATGATGCGGGTAGTTTGTGGATATTGCCCGCAATCGTATTTTTAATAGCGGGTATTTACGGCTTTTATTTCGCCTTTCGCTCTGAAAAGAACATAAAAAGATACCCAGAGTATATGTGGTGTGCAGACTGCGGTAAATTTTACCGATACGAGGACGTCAAAAACACGGATCAAATTTGCCCAGACTGCGGCAAAAAGCTTACGGAGTATAATGACGGCGACTACTGGAAAAGAAACGCCTCTGAGCAAAGCACTAAAACTCCGAAGATCAAAAAGCGTAAATTTAAAAAGCGATGAAATTTATAAAGCAGCTTTCTTTCTTTACCCTTGCTCTTTTAACCGCCGCCCTCATCTCCCAAGGAGCCGCCGCATCCTCTAGCTGGGTTACCTGGGGCTTTAGCGTCGGCGCCTCCGCAGAGCTTAGCGGAACCACTTCCAAAGATAGTTCTAAATCAAGTAACTCCGTAGCCTCTAATCTTAGCGGCAAGAATATTAAAATTTTAACTGATAGCAATAAAGATACCGCTATAAATATCAAAGGCTCAAATTTATATGCTAGCAATGATATATATCTAAACACTCATAATCTCTTTATCGATGCTTCCCAAGATAGCTATGAAGCCAAACAAAGCTCTAAAACCCTAAGCGGAAGAGTATCTGCTACTATGTATGGAGGCGGAGGAGGAAGTGCAGGGCTTGATTACTCTAAAAGCAATATGAAAGAAGAGAGCCTTAGCCACAATAATGCTAAAGTTTATGCAGGACATAATATATATGCCTTAGCTAGTAACGACGCTTTAATAAAAGGAGCTAACCTTAGAGCGGATAACGCTTTAGCTTTAAAGGTAGGACATGATCTAAGCCTAGCAAGCCTACGAGATAGCTATAATTACGATAGCAAATCAAGCTCTATAGCAGCAGGTATAGGCATAAGCGGCAGTAAAACAACCTCCGATCCGGACAATCCCTATGACATAGGCAACAACATAGTAAGGTATTCAAATTCCAAACTTTCAAGCATAAACGCTAACTACTCCAGATCCAAATCAAGCACTATGGTAAAACAGACCGTGCTATCTAGTATAACCGCTAAAGAGTTAGACATAGAGGTAGGATCTAACACAGATCTAAAAGGCTCACTAATAGCCGCAGGCTACTATGATGAGAATGGAAATTTCATAGATAACGGCAAGCTTAGATTAAAAACAGACAGCCTAACATTTTCAAATTTAAGTAACACCAGATACGATAAATCAAATTCTTTAAGCATAGGGGCAAATTATGCTTTTAAAGATCCGCAACAAGGAGGAGGAAGCGGAAGTAAAGATGGAGGTAGCCAAGACCAAAGTTCGCAAGCCAAAAGTGGCACGAGCTTGCAAGATAAAAAGAACGATAGATTAAAACAAGACGACTTAAGTGCCGAGCATATTCAAAATACGATTAAGTCCATAAAAGAAAAGATAGCCAAGGAAGATAGCAAAAATTTCAGCTCATCAGGCGTATCGCTAAGCAGGTCGCATTCGGTACGCCTAGATAAAACTTTAGCTACTGTAGGACGCGGCAATCTAATAATCAACAATGAAGCCGACTCGGATGAACTAAGCAGGCTCAATAGGGATACGGCTAAAATACAAAAAGATATCGTAAATAGTAATTTGTACTCATCCGCAAAGGCTGATATAGATCATAGATTTTTTAGCCAGGACGGACGAGATCAAATCAAAAAAGAGCTTCTACTTCTTACGGATGCGTTGTCAAACCATATGCCGAGTAAGAATTCAAAAAACGCTTTTGAAAGAACCGTTGCAAAAGGGCTAAATTTCTTAGG
>ERZ772967.2439-NODE-2439-length-11982-cov-3.595623_pt1 | contig 11982 bp, 12 predicted proteins | sample MGYA00511677_ERZ772967 | MGnify/ENA primary metagenome ERZ772967 (study PRJEB29015, sample SAMEA2737931) | human oral metagenome | biome: human oral; feature: human-associated habitat; material: dental | place: China | collected 2146 ...
CACCCACAATCTCACGCAGCACGGGATTTGCCGAACTCATCGGAATCCGCGCATCCAGCAGCTCTATCACAACATCTACGAGCTTCAGATTTTCTTTAACAAGCCGCTCTGCCTTCCGCATATGCCCCGGGTACCACTGGAGACTTGGAATATCGATTACGTTGTCATTATCAGTCATTATATATATTCCCCTTGAGCCTTAATTTTACTGGACTTTATCATCATATGTAAATGTATAAAGCGAGAAAATCATAATTCATCATTATCAATACTATATCATATTTTAAGGAAAAATCCCATAAACGGGAGACAAATGGGAGACAAGAACACAATTTGGGAGACAAGCAAAAATAAGCCCCAGGGCGTGGATACACCTATATCGTTATACCTTGATCGTCGGCGTCAGCGACTTGTCCAGCACGAGCCGCACAAGCCACACGCCGCCCTGCATCATTGCCGGCAGAACGACTGAATCCCTCCAGTAGCACCAACCGTGCTCTGATTTGGATTGCTCCTTGATCTGCGCCACAAACTTGTCGACCGCCTGCTCAATGGCAGGTACGCATTCCGTGAGGATTGTGCGCGTCACCCGCTGCTTGACCTCCTCTGTTACTGGTTGACGTTGATCTCCTTGACAATTGCATCCCGAATGTCTGTCCACTTGCTCATGATATGATCTCCTTTCAGTTGTTCGGCGTTCCGCCGTTATCCTTTGATAACTTCCCTTATGGATACCGCTTTTGTAAAAAAATATGGCACAGCCAGTCCGTAAAACCGGCTATGCCTGTTCGTTTTCCGCATCCAAAGTCCGAGCGGTGAACTCTCCGATGCGGTTCCACACGATGACGATTTTCTGTGTGCGTTTGCCGTCCGCCACTTCCGGATGGAAAATGTACACCTTCTCGATGAACTCGCGGACGATTTCTGAGGTAAGCTCCGGGATGTCCGTATACTTCCTGACGATGGAAAGGAAGCCGTTCACATTGGCTGCGGTTTCCGATTCCTTGGCGACCACAGCTTGCAAACCCTTCATCCGCATAGTCAAGACGCTCTGCTCATTTTCATAAGTGGCGGTCAGTTTGGTAAAACGCTCATCGGAAACCTTGCCGTCCACATTGTCCTCGTAAAGCCGCTGAATCAGCAGATCCAGCTTCCGCATACGCTTGCCTGCCTGTTCCATTTCCCGTTTGGCATCACGCAGAGCCTTGTCCGCCGCTTTTCTGGATTTCTGGGCAATCAAGGCGATGAACTCGTCCTCATGCGCACGAGCAAAGTCTGTAACGCGCCGAATGGCATGAAGGAGAATCCCCTCGATTTTATTGATGCGGATCGTGTGACTTCTGCCGTCGCAGAGATTTTGTGCTTTCTTCCTGCGATAGTTGTCGCACACATAATGGTCGAGTTCCCTTCGACGATTGCCCTGCCGAACCGCTCCCATCTTTTCCTTGCAGTCCGCACAATAAAGAATCCCCGAAAGCATATCGGGAATACCGAGGAATGTCTTTTTCCGTCGTCCCTCACGAATGCGCTGCACAATATCGAAGGTCTCTTGGTCGATAATCGGCTCCTGCGTATTTTCAAAAATCACCCACTCCGAAGGATCGTTCAGATATACGCCTCTTGTGCGATAGGATTTTTTGTACGTCTTGAAATTGACCGTATGCCCCAAATAATCCGGGCGTCTTAAAATATCGGCCACATAAGTCGAACTCCACACAAAAGCGTTCGGCATGGCTTCCGCTTCCTGCCTTGAAATTTTCCCGTCCCTAACCTTGGCATGAAGAATCGGATTTAAAACCTTCTGCTCCCTGAGTTCCCGGGCAATCCATCCGGGACCAAATCCCTGCATACACTTGCGGAACATAGCTTTCACCAAGGGAGCGGCAATTTCGTCAAGAATCCAACGCTCCTTGTTCTGCGGGTCTTTCATGTAGCCATAAGGCGCACGGTTTGCCATGTGCCGCCCGGATTCCCCCTTCGCCTTGAAAACAGCCTTGATTTTCTTGCTGGTGTCCTTGGCATACCATTCGTTGATGATATTGATGAAGGGCGTGAAATCGCTGTCCTGCTGATTGGCACTGTCCACGCCGTTGTTGACGGCAATGAAGCGTATGCCCGCATCCGGGAAAAACATCTCCGTGTAATAGCCCACCCGGAGATAGTTGCGCCCCAAACGGCTCATGTCCTTCACGATGACCGTCCCTACTTGCCCGCGCTCTGCCTTTTCCATGAGTCGCTGCCAGTCGGGGCGGTCGAAATTCGTCCCGCTGTATCCGTCATCCACGAAGAACTCGCGATTCCGAAACCCGTTGTCAACGGCATATTTTTCGAGAATGGCTTTCTGATTGCGGATGCTGTTGGAATCGCCCTGCATCTCATCGTCCCGCGAGAGACGACAATACAAGGCTGTGATTTTTTCACCGTTCTCCACGGCAGTTTGTGATTGTCTGCCCATGATGTCCTCCTTTCCGACAATCTTCAAGTGGTACTTCATATTCCCGTACTGCTGTGAAGAAGTCAAGCGGCTTACGGCGAAATCGCCGAATCTTTCGCTAAATCCTCCGCATCCCGCAGGATGAGTTTTTGCACCTTGTCCATTACGGTTTCCTTGGCCGTGTCGCTGATAATATCTTCTACAATATAGACGGTGTCCTGCGGATTGCGCTCTCTTGACTGTGTATTTGTCATTGTTTCCTCTCCCTTCCTTATTGTGACGGCAGCAAGGGTGTCACGTTTCGCTACGCCCTTTGACGACACCCCCCCAGGGGGCGGTCAAATCTCGACAACCTTTTGCCGTTGTGACCGGCGCTGGGTCACGCGCACAAAAACGACAATTCAAACGGGGGATTAACCCGTCATAGAGATAAATAGCGGCTGTTGGAACGCAATACGGCGCAGTGCTGTCCCATATAAATCAAAGCCCTATCCTTCCTCCCTGCCGAAAACAGATACAGCGGAGCAAATCGCTCCGCCGTACCCATAACCCCTTTATGCAGTTATCTTGAGTGCCTTGACAGCCTCCCTGCGCATGAGTCTGCCGTCCACGAATTCCATGGCGAGATAACCGACTTGTCCGTGAAGCGCAAATTTCTCCTTGAGGGAGCGCACACGAATGGGAGAGCGATGAATCATCCAGTAGTAGCTGAAATCTCCGAAAAGCACGGGACATTTTCCACTCTCGATGTTTGGCATCCCCTCACCAATGACCACAGGCTTGCCAAGAATGGTGTCCTTATCGCTGTTCCAGAGATAGGCTCCGCTATCATCCTTCATCGTGCGAAGGAAAAGAGCCGTATCATCGTTCATCAGCCATGTGCCTTTGCTGCGGTACTCCGGCTTCACCGATGCATACAGCTTGATAAGCTCATCGAAGGACAGCTTCTTGGCAGTCGCACCGACTTCTGCTCCTTTTTCGGCATGGAGAAGTCCTGTGGGTTTGTTTGCCCCGTCACCGTTCAGAAAAGCATTGTCCTCGGCTTTGGCAAAGTTCTTGGCAAAGCGACGGGTAAGATGCTCCTCCATATCGAAGGCGGCATCATGCACGAATTCCTCGGTCAATTTGACGAACACGGAAAGTTTATGGGAGTCCACCGGGTATCTGGTAAAGTCATTCAAGCCGTCATAGAGCGGGATGACACTTCCTTCCGGTACCCAGTCGGCAAAATCGGCGCAGTCATGGGCGAAGATGCGGCTTGCCCCACCGTAGAACTTCACCGTGGTGCAGAGGTTCCGCGAAATGCTCTCCTGCTTGATGAAATCGTCCATAGAGGAAGCGTCTTCGGCGGGAAGCGTATACGCCGATACAGTTTTCCCCTCCGCATGGTCGAGAACCATGCAGTTGTATGGCTCTTGGCGCATGGCGTTCCAGAAATTTTTACGGTAGTCGGACGTACCGATGATATTGAAATTTGCAGACATAATCAAAATCCTCCCTTTTTCTTATCGCATACCCGGCAGGCATACAGCCCCAGTTCATGATCGTTCAGACAATGTCCCACCTGCTTCAAGAGATTGCCGCACCTGGGGCATTCAATGTCGTAAGCCAATGCCATATCCAGCGTGTAGGGATTCTTGGCATGGAGACGATAGAAGCCGCGCACCTCGTTATACTCGTTGCGCACCAATTCGCGCGTCATGTAGAGATCATATGTGCTGCGTGTGTACTCCTCCGAGCAAAGATTGTGCTGCGGATGAAGACGAGTACCATTCTTGACGGTAGGGATAAGGGGATAGTTTTGAGCGTGATGGAACATACAGTTCCTCCTTCCTGCTGCAAGCAAGGCAGCAATACAGCGGCAGACGCTTCTCATCTGTCGCGTTGACATTCTACTTATGATCTTGCTATGGCGTTCCTGCCACACATGTCCGGGTGAAGCATTTGAAAGAGCGTGGCTCTGTCCCCCTTCCCGGAGCGAATCAGCTCCTCGGAATAGCAGCGAAGTTCCTCTGCCACATCGCCGATGCTTCCGCGAGGAACATCGGAAACGGTCTTCACGATGAGGTAGGCCGGCGCACTGTTTCCGTGCCACAGATAGAGCGTTGCCCGCTTGTTTTCCTTGCTCGTATGCACGCCGCTGATTTCCACATTGAATCCGTTGCCGAAATCGCGGTAAATGACACGTTCAAGATCGATGGTAACGATGATGTAATGCTTGCCCAAGGATTTGCACAAGTCCTGAAGCATACGGTCTCGTTTTGACATATATACAGCCTCCCTTAAGATTTTCACTAGCGAAAATGCAGGTTTTCTCCTGCGTGACAGCAGTCGACGACTTGTTGTGACGGCGTGATTCTTCCCGTGCTTGCTGCGTGACAATGAAAAACACGCGCAACGGCTTATCCCGCAGGGCTTTACAGATTTTCATGACATCCGTGACAGAACCTCCCCCGTTCTTTTCATATCTTTTATATCTTTATACTTCATATCTATATCTTCCTAACTTTTTCAAATCCCCCAAGAAGTTTGAAAAACTGTCACACCGTTCACAGGTTGACCCAATCCCTTGGGATGATTGGCTTCCTCGTGTGATTCCTACAGTTTCAGACCGTCACAGAGGAATCACGGAGCATAGGCAAAACAGCACAATTCCTGCCTTCACGGGCAGTCATAGAACTATCACGTTCAGGCGAGAAAGTCCTCCGAAAAGTCGCTTGCCGCATAGAAATCAAAGATTTTTCGGTAGTGCATCATCACTTCCTGCGTAAGCGTGAACGTCCTGTAGTACGTGCCTGTGCGCGTGTGAAGCGAGATGTCCTTGAAGGTACTGCCAACGTGAGCCGCAAGTTCGTCGCGGAACTCCTTCGCCGTCTTGGAGAAGCCATGGTTGTTATCCTGACACCAAGCCTTGTACACATTGTAGATTCTCCCCGTGGTAGCGCCATCGGTGTATTTCGACTCCTCTCGTTCCTCCATGCATTCCTCGAAGAAGCAGATAACCGTATTATTCTCTCTGCGGTAGGTCTCACGAATCACATGAATAGATTCCGGCTCGGAGAACCGATAGCCGTTGGCGATGACCGTTTGCAAGGCAAGCACAGCCTTGTAGACAATGCCCTCCCGCTCGGCATACATCTTGTCGAGAAGCAGCTTGTCCTGCGCATCCTTCGGAATTGGATTGGGGCAGTTCACTGCCATGATGCGGTTATACACCCACTTTCCATCATCCCCGCCGAATTTCGGCAGACGGTTCATACAGAACCAGAGGAGACCGCCGTAAGTGAACTCAAAGCCCTGCTGTCCTTTGAACTCGGCAAAAAGGCTGTCCCCACCTGTGATTTTCTTGAAGGTCTTCAATTCCGCAACAGTAAGAAAGCTCATATCGGAACTTCCCGCAAGACGTGTGCCGTAAAGCGCTCCTGTTCCGAACCGCGCCTCAATCTCCGCGAGGTCAATGCCGATGTAGTTTCCTGCGCCCAACAGCCGCTCCACAAGGCTTTTCAGCTGTGACTTTCCCGTATCTCCCTCCCCCACGAGAAAAAGCGCTTTTTTCATGCGCCATCCCTTCACATTGGAGATACACGCTCCCATGAATTCAAGGAGTAGTTGCCGAATGGCTACATCACCGTCAGTCAGTGTATGCACATAGCGGTCAAATACAGGCGTCGGCGTTTCCTTCCCCGTCCAGTTGCAGGGAATTTGAATGGTAGACATCGTTTTGGGAGAGTGCGGATGGAGCACGGCTTCCGCAGCGGACACATAGAGCAAGCCGTTCTGAAAGTTGATAAGACGCTCGTCGGCATCGAGTTTTTCCTGCGGCACATAGTCGAGGTCGGTCGCTAGAAGCTGAAATGCCTCGTTGATTGGCTTGATGCGCACCAGTTCCTCGTCATAATCGGCGATGAATTTCTTGATGACGCCCTTCATCATGTCATCGGCATAGATGCGGTAAGCGCCCCGCTCGTATACATACTTGATCATTCCCTGCTTCCCGCTGTTCCGAACGAGGATGTAATCCAGATGTTCCCGCACATACTTAGCAAGCATGGAAGGTTCCACATACGGTGCGCCTGTCTTCTCATGAAAGCGGATAAAATAGGGATGCTCCATCTTGGAGCGATGGAACACGCCTTGACAGGCTTCAATCCCGACCGCGATGGTCGCCTCCCGATAATCCTCTCGCTCCCACTTCTCACGATAGAGCGCGGATTGACGGAAAATGGCATCAATCATCTCGGCATCCGTCCCGGTACGAAAGGCAATCAAGGCACAGAGGGCGGCATCCGCCTCCGATGGAGAGTCGTAGCCCGTGATGTCCCCACGATCAAAGAGCGCAGCGAACTTCTCGCCGTTCTTCTGCTCCCGTAGCTTGGAGATGGTGTTGTAGATATTCCTGTCCCCATCCCGCTTGGCACTGTACTTCTGCTTCTTGGAGCGACGCATATCCTTATCCAATGTGGTAAGAACAGCTGCCGTACAGTCTTTGAGCGGCTTGTCGCTTATGACGTTCCCCGTAAAGACGGCGAAGCGATTGGTCATGCCACCGACATACACTTCGATTTTGGTTTTTGGATGCTTGGTGTAGTATGTCTTGTCGAGTTTCCGCTGACCTTTGCCGTCAATATAGAAGGGAATCGCTTCCCGGTCGCATTTTCCATAAAAGTGTATGCCCTCGCCACTGACAGAATGCTCGGCGTAGGTATCGAACCTTCGGAGCATGGTCTGCACCAGAGGATCATCCAAACCTCTGTGGTCGATGTCGAGGAATACATATCCTTCGGGAATAATGAATCCTATGCCATCAAAGTGCTTCTCCTTGGAGGCGGTCAAAGCCTCATCATACGTCACCCAAGAATGTCGATGCGGCGCATCCGTTCCCGTTGCCGTTCCATAAGCCGAGAACGGCTTTTTCGTCCTGCGCCCTTTGACCATGGTGTATCGCCAACACACCCATATCTTCTGCGCTTTCAGCTCCTGCAAAATATCACCTCCTTTGAAAAATCAGTCATACATTACGCTTTGGGGCTTGCTTCCTTGACAAGCCATGTATGGAACGCCTCGACGGGAATGAGGATTCTCGCTCCCACCCGGATGCTCGGAAAGTCTGCACGGCGAGTCAGGTCGTATGCCATCGGCAGACTGATGCCCATCCGCTCCGCCAATTCCCGCACGCTCATGGTCGTTTTCTCCATATACACCTACCTCCCTTAAAAATGGGCAAATAAAAACCACTCGAACATTCGAGCGGCGCGTGTGCGTCCTATTCTGTTATGCCAGCTTGAGCGTTGCTTGTCGCCCAATCCGTATTCGTTGAACGGCGTTGTAGGCGGTCATGTCCTTGACGCCGAAGCTGTTAGTCTTCTCAAGCCCCTCCTCTCGATGCTTCCTTCGCCGATTCTCCCGCTGGCGTTTCCTATCCTTCATGGTGGATCTCCTCTCAATACAGACTCCTCCCTCGATGCGGGAAACCGCCGTTTTCGGCTGACATCCGCTGACGATTGGGAACGTGTTTTATTTTCTTGAAAAAATTTTTTCACATTCCCTTGTATTTGTCTCTATTCTACTATAAACTATAACCGTAATCAACATATTCAAACTCACGCTTATACTTACTCTGACGCTTACTATCAAATGATTGGTGTGATAATGATGGGATATAGACGAAACAACGCCGGCATAAGAGCCAACAAGCAGACGGATATGCTCGGTTTTGGAGAAGTCGGCGGCGTGGGACAGCTTGTCTACCACAGCTTCCGCTTTGCCGATTATGAGATTGATTATTTAAAGGACGATACTTGGGCTGCCATACCCGTATGCGACGCTCATCATCCCCCGGATGTAACGCAGAAGGATTACATTTCGGGAGGATACATACTTTCTACCTTGTGCAATCTGGCAAAAAAAATAAATGACCTCCCAAAAGAGAAGCCATTCACGGATTTGATTTTGGACTGGTGCAAGGATGTGATGCACCCTTATCATATAGATGAAGTCTACGGCGAATTGACGGATGAGCAATTCGACCTTGGCGATATGACAGCGGAGCTTGCTGTCCGTGATGCCACCTTCTCCCTTCATGCGTTTATGGAAGAACTCGGGAAGCTCTATGATACTGCCCGTTTCTACACGGCTCTCATGCGGATTTGCGAGGGAGATTCCGATGAAACCTACGATATGTACGATGAAGAGAAACGCTTCCCGGGGCTGCCATACTTGGAGCAATACAAACATAACATGAGGGATGTAGAAAATATTGACGTGAGTGCCGCCAAGGGGGACTTGCTCAAGGAAATGCAAATCGAGTGCGCGTATATGGAGGCGCACCCTGCTGAGCAGCCCAAAGAGGGAGATTACGCCGCAGAGCCTTTCGATGACTACGAGCGGCTGCGGGATTTGCTCATGGAAAGTGTCCCGGATTTCCGTTTGCGGCTCAAACTGAGTCCGAAAACAGGACGTATGACCTTTGCCGTGGATGTGGATTCGGTCTTTGAGATTGCTTGGCTCACCCTTGCCCACATGATGTCAGAAGATCCCATCGAGGAACACCACGGCGGTTCTCATGAAGGATTGACAGGCGTTATGATGACCTGCCGCCACTGTGGGGACTTCTTCATTCGCAGAAATAATCGGCAGGAGTATTGCGATAAGGAAAATTGCCAGAAAGCACGGAATGCCAAAAATCAGCGCGAGTTTAGAAAACGTAAGCGAATGGCGAAGGCAGGGAAGAACTAGAAACATACGCATTTAATCTACAGCAACACGTCATCTGTTACATAATTTATCAATGCTTCATTGATGTCATCACTATTGAACTTAGATATAAATGTCTTAACTCGTTCATCCTCCCAACACTTATCTATTTTTTGTTCCCAGATTTGCTCAAAATCACCATGCAAAATATTTCCAATGATAAAAGGTGCCATGCCATCTATGCGAACATCGCCATTGGGTCTGATAACAGCCGCAGAGCGCGGCTTTTTAGCGTGATTAATCAATCCAGAACTAACCTTATTTACAGAATTAACACGCATTCTACCATAAAACCGTTCACTATTTTCTTTTACTTTCTCCCAAACAATTTGTTTTTGTTGTCGAGAAAGCAACAAATCTCGATGTGAGGCTGTTCTTCCACTAAGACTAATCCCACCCATCCTTATACTGCTTGCCCCTAATGAATATGCTAAGTCACACATATCATCTATATCTTGTATATTATATGGTGTGATGCAATGGGCTATTTTAAGTGGAATGCCTGCATCTGAAATATTTTTTGCTGCATTTACGGATTTTTGCCAGCTGCCATTTGCTTGTCGAAACCAATCATGATATGCTGCTGTCGATCCGTCTATTGATATTTGCAGCCAGTGATATTTATATTTTGCCAATCTTTTAGCAATATCATCGTTTAGCAGATGACCATTTGACATCAGCAAAAAGATTGTACCATCTTCATGTAAAATATCCATTATGTCGAACAATTTTTCACCTAGTAGCAGTGGTTCTCCTCCTGAAATCAAGCATTCAAATACCCCTCCTTTTTTTACCAGATATTTTGCGAATTCAATCCAATCATCTGATGTCATGCAATTATCATCAACATTATTACCACCTGAATTATTATAGCAATGACGACAATATGCATTACATTTACTGGTTAACTCAAAATGTAATGATGACAAAGGAAAAATATGTGATGAAGAAAAAAAGCCCTTTTTTCTAAGTGCTTCTCCAATACTTTGCTCATCTTGCAGACACATATTATTTATAACGTTTCTAAAGCGCCGTACGTTATCCATTCTTCCTCCATCATGTCCATTCGTCAAACAAATTCTGTATAAATTGATCTTCGTCACTCCACCCACCTGTGTTCGGATTATATGTACAGTACCATGGCTTTTCGTATAAATCTCCACTGAGGCTGTTAGGGCGGCAATCAAAGCAACAATATCTATATTCGCAATGCCTACATTCATTGATCTTGTTTTTCGTCATATTTCTAATTGCACCATTTAATACAAGCGACTGTGTTTCATTTAATGTGCAATGTTTAATCCTTCTTTCCATTACGCAAGGATACACATCTAGATTAACCGATATGTATATCCTATCATTGTAACAATTATGCCCAGATGCAAGCCTAATGCAAAATGGTTTTTTTAATGGTGTTTGGAATGTCTTTTTCGTAATAAGTTTCTTTTTTATCAACTCCTTTGAGAGTAATTTGAAGTTCGCGCGACCAGACATACGAACAACATCTTTTTCTGTACTCAATGTGTAAAGATTCGTGTTTTTCTCTCCTATTTCAATGTCAGTCATCAATACATTACACACCCGATAGGGAATTTTGTACTTTGCCAAAGCCCTAATCGTTTTGTGCGTTTGTTTCCACGATCCGTTTATACATGTGACTTTATCATGCATAAATGGGTCATACGAGTACAGCGATAAAGCAATATGTATATTGTTTTGAGCAAGATACTCATACCAATCTGTGTCAATTAATGTCCCATTAGTGAATATTTCAATAAAGTCAACTTTCCCTATAGTGTAGTCTAAAAAACTTTTTAATTCTCTTTTGCAGGTAAAAGGCTCACCGCCTATAATTTGAATTTTTCTTATTCCAACCTCAATTATACTATTCAACGCGATCTTATAGTTATCGAATGTCATAACAGCAAAGTTTTGATCATTAGATTCGTTATAACAGTGTATACACCGAAGATTACATCGTCCGGTTATCTCAATCCACGCCATTTTACAACTGATGTTATTTTTGATTTCTGTTATATCATGAGAATTGACAATTTCATCATCAGAGATGCCTACTAATCCCAGATTGATAAATTTCTCGATAACAGATTGAAGTTCACAATCAATACCGTCCGCATTGAACATTCCGTTATTTATTTTTTCAACTTCTTTTGCCAAATTGCTGTTAATACTGTACAATTTCTCTGCATTAAAATCATAAATACAACTTTTTACAGCCCCATTCACAAGATAGACATTATCTCTTAGTACATATTTCATAGCTGACTACCGCTTCCACATCAATTGTTTCAATAACAAAGAGGGAGACATCTGTTCACCTGATCGTCATTATTATGACTTTAAGCAACCAATGTCTCCCCTGACCCAGCCCCAAAACCAAAATCAATTCGGATTACAATCAGGACCACAACAACCTTCTATTTCTGGATAACAATCTCCCAAAAAAGGACTGCAAACATCAGCTTGATAAGTCCCGTCTTCTTCAGTTTCCGGCACGGTCAAGCACTCAAATTCATACATTTGAAATACCTCCTTTAAACAGTTGTAGAAAAGTGCGCGTAAAAAATACCATGGTTGAGTTAACGACAAAAAAATTTAATTTTGGAGTAGGAAAAAGGGGGAATGTGTCGAAATAATTGTTTAAGAACCGAGGGACTTTGACGCAAAATCAAGGATTCGTCGGGCGTAAATTATACGATGGCATTTTTTACAGTTACTCATCGACTGACTCCCTAACCCATTTGAGAAAAGTTGGTGTGGACACACCCAGAGCC
>ERZ772967.2441-NODE-2441-length-11978-cov-3.445106_pt1 | contig 11978 bp, 8 predicted proteins | sample MGYA00511677_ERZ772967 | MGnify/ENA primary metagenome ERZ772967 (study PRJEB29015, sample SAMEA2737931) | human oral metagenome | biome: human oral; feature: human-associated habitat; material: dental | place: China | collected 2146 ...
CAACTAAAACAAGATCCGTCAAGGTCGAATCAAATTGTTCGCTTAAATAATACAAATCTGTCGGGGAAGACGTTTCCGTCATTAAGGCCCAACGATTGTCGCAGGCCATAATCACTTGCTTTGAGCCGGCTTCTTTCATTCGCCAGCTATCTTTTCCTTCTTTGTCCACATGCGCATTATGGTGGCTGTGTTTAATAACGGAAACCCGCAAACCCAATCGGTTTAAATGCGGGAGCAATTTTTCTAACAATGTCGTTTTACCGCAGCCACTGTAACCGCTAATCCCTAAAAGAGGCATTTTTTGTTTCATAATATCTTCTATCAAAATGATAAATGTCAGAAATACTTTTTGTAAAACATCGACATTTTTGGTATTGACTAAAACACCGGAGATTTTGACCGCACTTTAATATTAAAACGGATGCTTACGACGCCTCTTTTAACTCAGTCTCTTCCGCTTTATCCACCGCACCATTAATCGTTAGGCAAATTTCGGTCGAAATTAAATGCTCAAGAATAGCGCACATCTCAATGAGTTTCTTATTCTTGTCATCAAAATAACCTTGTTCTTTGAGATTGCCGATAAAAGCGGTAAATACGGCTTTGTCAAAAAATTCCGGCGCATTAATACCATGCAATACAGATAGGCGTTGAGCGACCAATTGACTTTCTTTTTCTAAAGCATTACGTGAGATTGTCGGGTCTTTACGTAAGATACTGACGGTAATGTAATAACGTTGCAGAATTTCTCGAATTCCGGCGGACCACAGCTGTAAAATACGTACTTTCGAACGACTGAGTGATAAAAAGCTATCATTAGAATTAATCACCCCTTGACGTGTAAATTCGGCAATAATTTTCTCAATTTGAGGTTTTAACTCATTTTCACCAAAACGCAAGAAAAGCTCGCCCTTTAAAAATGGGTAGATTTTATTAATGGCTTCCAGCAAGAGGTCTTTTTGGATCGCTTCGTAATGCAACACGAGACTCGCCACCAGAGAAGGCAACACAAATAAATGTTGAATATTATTACGATAATAGGTCATTAATACTGCCGAAGTTCGCTCTAAACGAACTATCTCGCCGAAGTTGTCTTTTTCAACCAGTACACCGACACGATCCAGATTTAACACATGACTGAGCAATTTATCTGCCGGCTCGGCGGGAATCGTCATATCATCGGAATAAGGCGCGTTTTGTAGCATTTCCTGATAACTGGTCAATTGCTCCAATAATTGTTCTCGTGCAAGTGCGCGCTGGCGGGAAGACAGGAGGGCGGTTCCCACTAAGTTCATCGCGTTGATCGCGGCGGCTTTATTAATATTAACCATAATCCGATTGGAGATTGTATCGACGGCTTGATTAAACCACTGCGGTTTATCGTCGTCAGTTTGTTCTTTCCATTCGGGGAAATATTGATTGAGGTAATTTGATAAAGTAATCGGCTCGCCGAAATTAACAAATCCCTGACCTAAATTACGCAATTTTTTGATAACGCGTAATACGAGCCCCGCATTTTCTTTCTCTTTTGCGGCACCACGTAATTCTTTTGCATAAGTATCCACTTCCAAAACATGTTCATAACCGATATATACGGGAACGACAGATATCGGACGAGTTTGGTTATGTTGTAGCGCTTGCAGAGTCATTGACATCATGCCGGTTTTAGGCGCCAATAAGCGTCCCGTACGAGAACGCCCTCCCTCAATAAAATACTCGACGGAATAGCCGCGATGAAACAGCTCGGCTAAGTATTCACGAAAAATGGCCGAATACAAACGATTGCCTTTGAAGGTCCGCCGAATAAAGAAGGCGCCCCAACTGCGAAACATTCGACCCACTGGCCAAAAATTTAAATTAATTCCGGCAGCAATATGAGGCGGAACCAACCCCTGATGATAAAGAACATAGGAAAGCAATAAATAGTCAATATGACTGCGATGACAAGGCACATAAACGATTTCATGGCCTTCCAGCGCTAATTTACGGACGCGATCGGCATTTTGAACATTGATACCGGAATATAATTTATTCCAAAGCCAACGTAAAAAACGATCGACTGCACGCAAACTCGAATGACTAACATCGGCGGCGATTTCGTTCAGAATCTTTTCCGCTTCGGCGTATGCTTTACTGTGGCTGATATTCTTTGTTTTTGCTTCATCATCAATAGCCGCTTTGATCGTTTCTGAATTTAATAATTTATTAAACATCGCTTGTCGATTTGGCAAACGCGGCCCCGTCGCCGACATACGTTGTTTGGCAAAATGCATTTTTGCCACACGTGCTAATTTTTGAGCTATTTTCTCATCGGAGCCATGCGCTTGAACCATATAACGCAGTGAAAGTGCTTGCGAAAAACGTACGAATGTATCTCGCCCGAACCAGATGGCGGCAAATATTTTTTGCATCCCGTTCAGTAAACGTAAGTTAGGCAAACGAGTCCCGTTTTCATGACCCGGAGAACGCCCCCAGAGAACGGAAACGGGAATTAATTGCACATCCAAATCACTTAAAGTGCGGTGTAATTCTAAGTATTTATTGAAAATTTTCGTCGTTTCATCTTTTGCGCCTTTAGATTTAAAGAAACGCCGACCTTCGTCCAAATAGACATAGCGAGGTAACGACATGCCATTAATAAGATTTTTTTCCGCAGGATCAGGTAAACCCACATTGAGGCAATTACGACGAAAAATAACAAAATCAGTTTGAGAAGTGTAAGGCAACACATAAACAACAGGCTGCTGCAAATTGAGCCGTAACTCTTCTATCGGTTGCGCGGGAATTGGATTATTTTTGACTAAAAGTGAAAGCGGTAGTTCTAATAATTTACGATAAGTACTCACAATGCCTGACATAATAAGGTTCTCTCTCGTTATAAACTTTTCGCATTCTAACATATTCATTAAATTAAATTGAATAAGATTTACATAAAGCCTAATTAATTGTTTTTCATGCAAATTAATCAATATTTATATGGAAGATAACAAAAAATAAGATTGAAAGTAGAATTAATTTCTGTATATAATAACAGATATTCTGTATATAAGAACAGGGATATATATGCGACCATTAACCGTTAGACAGCAAGAAGTACTGGATTTATTAAGACGCCATTTGGAAAAAACAGGAATCCCCCCCACAAGGGCAGAAATCTCCCGCGAGTTAGGATTTAAATCGCCAAATGCGGCGGAAGAACATTTAAAAGCATTAGCGCGTAAAGGTGCAATTGAAATAGTTGCCGGCGCTTCAAGAGGAATTCGCATTTTAGACGATAATGATAACAGTTCTGAAGAACACGAGGGACTACCTTTAATCGGAAGAGTAGCGGCTGGCGAACCAATTTTGGCCGAACAGCATGTAGAAGGCACTTACCGCGTAGATGCAAATATGTTTAAGCCGCAGGCGGACTTTTTACTAAAAGTTTACGGACAATCTATGAAAAATATCGGCATATTAGACGGTGATTTGCTTGCCGTACATAGCACAAAAGACGTACGAAACGGTCAAATTGTCGTCGCCCGAATTGAAGATGAAGTCACGGTTAAGCGTCTTGAACGTAAAGGTAATGTCGTTTATTTACATGCCGAAAATGAAGAGTTTCAACCAATCGTAATCAATTTATTGGAACAGCCTTATTTTGAAATAGAAGGGATTGCCGTCGGTATTATTCGGAATAATGCCTGGATGTAATATCAAAACATTTGTTTTTTGACCGCACTTCGTTTGTTTGCTATTCCCTTAACGGCTCCTTATAATGCCGAAATTTATAAAATAAAAAAGGATCGGAAAATGCTATTTTCCAAAATGCATGGTTTGGGTAATGATTTTGTTGTCGTTGACGCTGTAACACAGAATGTTTATTTCACGGAAGAAATAATTAAACGTCTAGCTGATCGCCATCGTGGAATCGGTTTTGATCAGCTTTTGATTGTGGAGCCGCCTTACGATCCTGATCTAGATTTTCACTATCGGATATTCAATGCCGATGGAAGCGAAGTGTCTCAGTGTGGCAACGGGGCACGTTGTTTTGCGCGCTTTGTTACTCTTAAGGGACTGACAAATAAAAAAGATATTGCCGTTAGTACACAAAAAGGGCGAATGCTTTTAACCGTCAAGGACGATGGACTAATTCGGGTCAATATGGGTGAGCCGGTGTGGGAACCTAATAAAATTCCATTTATTGCTAATAAATTTGAAAAAAATTACATTTTACGCACTCATATTCAAACGGTGCTATGCGGTGTTGTTTCCATGGGAAATCCGCACTGTGTTATACAAGTAGAGGATATTCGAAAGGCTAACGTTAAGGAGTTAGGTGCTTTACTTGAAAGCCATGAACGTTTTCCCGAACGAGTCAATGTCGGATTCATGCAGGTGGAAGATCCTCATCATATTAAATTACGCGTTTATGAACGTGGCGCCGGTGAAACTCAAGCTTGCGGCAGTGGTGCTTGCGCTGCGGTTGCGGTAGGCATCATGCAAGGGGTATTGGCAAATGAAGTGCAAGTCGAGTTGCCTGGAGGGCGTTTATTTATTGAATGGCAGGGGCCGGATACCTCTCTCTATATGACCGGTGATGCTACTCATATTTACGACGGAAATATACAACTCTAAAAGATGAGCAATTAAATTCAGCGTATCGTTTTTATCTTTTACACCACTGACTTCAGAATTTTATCTAGCCAGAATCTCGATGAGTCTGTACAATGACCGACCATTTTTAATCGATTATTAAATTAATTATTTTAACAATATGACACAAAAACTACACATTAAAACATGGGGTTGCCAGATGAACGAATATGATTCATCTAAAATGGCCGATCTCCTGTTAACGACGCATGGCTTAGAATTAACCGATATTCCTGAAGAAGCTGATGTCTTATTACTAAACACCTGCTCTATTCGAGAAAAGGCGCAGGAAAAAGTCTTTCACCAATTAGGTCGCTGGAAAGAACTAAAAAAACAAAATCCACTATTAGTTATCGGTGTCGGTGGCTGTGTTGCCTCCCAAGAAGGAGAACAAATTCGTGCTCGAGCCCCGTATGTAGATATTGTTTTTGGACCTCAAACACTTCATCGCCTACCCGAAATGATCAATCAAATTCGTGGCGGAAAAAGTGCGGTCGTAGATGTGAGTTTTCCCGAGATTGAAAAATTTGATCGTCTGCCAGAACCTAAAGCAGAGGGGCCAACCGCCTTTGTATCAATTATGGAAGGTTGTAACAAATACTGCACTTATTGTGTCGTTCCTTACACTCGTGGTGAAGAAGTCAGCCGGCCATTAGACGACGTATTATTTGAAATTGCTCAACTTGCTGCACAAGGGGTCCGAGAAGTTAATTTATTAGGACAAAATGTAAATGCTTACCGAGGACCAACCCACAACGGTGGAGTCTGTACCTTTGCAGAATTGCTGCGTTTAGTTGCCGCAATTGATGGTATCGATCGACTACGTTTTACCACGAGTCATCCGATCGAATTTACTGACGATATTATTGATGTTTATCGCGATACGCCTGAATTGGTCAGCTTTGTTCATTTACCGGTTCAATCCGGTTCTGATCGAATCTTAACGATGATGAAACGAGGCCATACGGCACTAGAATATAAATCAATTATTCGCAAATTACGCGCAGTACGTCCCAACATTCAAATCAGTTCAGATTTTATTGTGGGTTTTCCTGGAGAAACGGGAGAAGAATTTGAACAAACAATGAACCTCATCTCACAAGTAAATTTTGATATGAGTTTCAGTTTTATCTATTCGGCTCGTCCGGGTACACCTGCGGCGGATATGGAAGATAATGTTTCCGAAGAAGAAAAAAAACAGCGACTTTACATATTACAAGAACGTATTAATCAACAAGCAGCACAATACAGTCGTCGAATGCTGGGGACTGAGCAACGCATCCTCGTAGAAGGCCCATCCAAAAAAGATATTATGGAATTAACAGGACGCACAGAAAATAACCGTATTGTTAATTTTCAAGGTTCACCTGACATGATAGGGAAATTTGTTGATGTCAAAATTACCGATGTCTATACCAATTCTTTGCGTGGAGAAGTCATTCGTACCGAAGACGGTATGGAATTACGTATTAATCAATCACCACAAGAAGTGATAAATCGTACCCGCAAAGAAGATGAATTAGGTGTCGGCCGATATCAAGGATAGCTTAATTTTCACAATTAATAATTGTGTGTAAAATGATAAGGTGTAGTAAACAAAATAGTCAATTAAGATGTAGGTCAAAGTCTAGTCACTCGCATAAAGACCCAATAGTTTAAAAATATCATAATCTCCATTGATTTTACGCTTGTAAGGAAAAGTGATTCTTAATTATGAATTTTTCAACTCAAGAAAGAAAATTTCAACAAAAAGATTCCCATCTTTGGGCCAACATTTTTTCTGTTAGAACTACCCCACATTTGTGAAAATGCCTACTTCTAAGATAATACATTCGAATATAGGTGTTTTTTATGAACAAAAAGGTAATGACTTTAAGGTGATCACCAGGATAAATTAAAATATTAAGTGCGGTCATAGTTTCTCCTATTTTTAGGCTCATTTTGGGATGATTATGACACAAGATGAGGGAATGGGTAGAAAAGCCCCACGTATGTGTATGGAGCTGAGATTATTAGTATTCGAATTTTGGGAGATTTTCTTTAAGTAAATCAGAGAACGCCTGAAAATAAGCTACCCCGGCTTGAATTTGTTGCTTATATACACCTTCAATAAAAGTGATAGAATGTGATACAACTAACTCCTTACCGTTTTTATCTACCCCTACATAGGGAATCTTTACTCCCCACTCATTACCATCAGACGTAACCCATTGACTGAGTTTTTTCAATAGATATTTTTTACCAGACTTAATCTTTGTTAAAAAAGTTATCGTAACCTTCGTTTTTGTAATACCAACCTTGAGCCCCCGATATCAATCAAAAACATATTGCTGGAGCCTCCAAGATATTTAGCGCCAATAGACGCAGACTCCAAAATATCCATTAACTCTATATTTGAATATTTCTTAATTTCCACAATAGAAGATTTATTTGATGATTGTCCTGCTAGAACATTTGATGAAATAACTGAAGTTATTGAGAAGGTAGCAAATAATGCTGCATTAAATGAATGCTCTAATACGTTTATTCATAAAATAATACTACCTATTAGAAATCATAAGTGACAGGACAAAGGGCGTGAGATGGAACATTCACTGTTTTCAGTGACCCTAAAACATCATAGTAGCAAATCTTATTCAATCCACTAACTTCTTCACGCTTTAGAAATCCCATTGTAGCATAAGATGTACTTACAAAACCTAACATAATAAATACCAATAAAAATTTAGAAAATACACTTTTCATTCTAACTCCTTAATTTTATCCAAGATATATTTACTTCCTATGTCAATAGGAAGTAAAAGGAGTATACTCCTTCGAATTTGAAAATTTAGGAATCTACTTGTAGGGGTGAATTACATTTATCCTTAAAGTGCGGTTGATTTTGAATGTATTAGGGGGGTTGATTTTCCCCTACCGGACACTTTTTATTGGCTAAAAACAAAAAACTATAAATGCCTTTTAATAAATATTGACTAACTACCAGGTAGGATTTCCGAGGGCTTTTGCTACCTGCGCTTGGGTTATCCCTTTTTGCTCCATAAATTTGGCGAGCTATTCTTTCATTTTCTTTCTCTGAATGGAGTTAATTTCATCTTGATGCCGCGCCAAGTAAGTTTCCTTTTAAGTCATAAACTTCTAAGCCGCCTTGTTCCGGTCTGATATCAACGACAAAAGCATAGTGTCGTTATTAATGAAAGCGATTTTTAAAAATGTTTAAAAACTGCCCATTACTACGCAAATAAAAATACAATTTACGACCATTTTTTCACCAATCCCCACCATTTTCATTATTTGCATAACTACCCCCCTAAAAATAACAAAGCCCCATAAACAGGGGCTTCACCGCATTTTTTCGCGCCAAATTTTTTGTTTCTATCTATGCAAATATTGCCACTACCCCACATTAAAGAGCAGAAAAATAACGACGCAATTGTAAAACCTTTAATTCACAACTCTGCGTCGTCATTTTCCTGGATTATAACCTTTTGAAACACTTTGCAAGTCCTTTGTTTAACAAAGGAATTAATTGATGCTTTTTTAAGCATCTTTTGGTATTTTATATCTCCTAAACCCATTAGCAGCAAGCAGCTCACTAAGTTTCTCTAGCCCTTTTTCCTTTTCAGCTTCAGTAAGAAACTCACTATTTTTATTAAGGAACGCTCCAAGTAACTTCCAGTAGTAATTTAAACTAACTTGAACTCCTTGCTTTTTTAGACGAACAAACACCTCTTCTGGACCCACGGCTTTAAACTCATCTACCGTTGTGATACCAATTAACGCCAAAACCTTCTCATGCCTGGCAGTAAAATTAGGTAACTCTCTAATACTCTTAGCTTTATGTAAAGCCTTATCAATTTTTTGCTCTCTAACTTGCTTTATTGATGAAATGACAAGTTTTTTTAATAAAGTAGTATCTTTTAAAACAGAATCCTCAAAACAATAGTAATGCGATAATGCAAAACGCTTATTTAATTCATCCGTCGTAAAGGGAACCCCTCCCAATTTAAGGAAAGTACTTTCTAAGCTGCCCTCGGCTCTTATATACAACCTTCCACCTTGCACTACTGCAAACATATCTACTTTACTATGGTATAACCCATACCCCGTAAAAAGATGTTTATATGTGATATTACCAACTAAATTATTTAATTGAGCACAGATAGAATCTAAGTGCTGTTTACAGAGATTTAAACGATTCATAAACCCTCTTCAGTCAATGCCTTAGTATTGTGATGTACGGACCAAAAAACTTAAAGTTTTTGATTTAGTTAAGGAAAGTAATTTCCAAAAAGGTGATTATTTATACCATGTCTCGCGCATTATTACTAAAACTTATTCTTAATTTTGTGATGTAGATCACAAAATTAAGAATTTTCTTTCAAAAAACTCATGACTTAAGAAAAAATAAACTATAAATAGTTTTAATTTACCTTAAAAAATAGTCGTAAGATTTACTATCAGTCACATCTTGATATACATAACCCAGCTGTTCCAATACCTGATCGAATTCGGCAGTACTGCCTTGTCCCAGTTGAAAACCAGCAAGAATATTGCCGTAATCCGCTCCGTGAGCACGGTAATGAAAGAGAGAGATATTCCAGCGATTTTGCAAGGTTTCTAAGAATTTCAACAACGCACCTTTTTGTTCCGGAAATTCAAAGGTGTATAAACGCTCGTTGTGATCTGCCACCCGTCCGCCCATTAAATAACGCACATGGGTTTTGGCGATGTCATCATCGGACATATCCTCTACATCAAAGCCATTTTGTGTCAGTTCGGCGATGATATCGGTTTTTTCTTGTTCATTTGCGGTACGCACACCGACAAACACGCAAGCGCGTTTATCGTCCGCATAGCGGTAACTGAATTCTGTCACCGCACGATTACCCAACACTTGTACGAATTTTAAGAAGCTACCCGGTTGTTCCGGCATAGTAACGGCAAGCAAGGCTTCGCGGTTTTCGCCGATTTCACAACGTTCGGAGACATAACGCAAGGTGTGGAAATTCAGATTCGCGCCGGACAAAATCGCCGCCATATTCTTGCCTTCAATGCGGTGCTGTTTTACATACTTCTTCAAGCCTGCCAAACCTAATGCGCCGGACGGCTCGGCTATTGCGCGCACATTCTCAAACAAATCTTTCATAGCCGCACACACTTCGTCGCTGTCCACCAACACCATATCGTCAAGATAGCGTCGGCATAAACGGAATGTTTCATCACCGATGCGTTTTACCGCCACACCATCGGCAAATAAGCCCACATGCGCCAAATCTGTCGGTTCGCCTTTGTCGAGCGCCGCTTTTAAGCACGCAGAATCTTTCGATTCCACGCCGATGACTTTGATTTCCGGCATAAACTGTTTCAGCAAAATCGCTACGCCCGCAGCAAGACCGCCACCGCCCACTTGTACGAAGACATAATCCAAATCCGCCACTTGTTGTAACATTTCCATGGCGAGCGTGCCTTGTCCTGCAATCACCAGCGGGTGATCGAAAGGTGGAATAAAGGTCATATTTTTGGCCTTAGAAAGCTCCACTGCTTTCGCTTTGGCTTCATCGAAATTTGCGCCGTGCAACAATACTTCACCGCCAAAACCGCGCACCGCATCCACTTTAATGCTCGGCGTGTTTTGCGGCATCACGATGAGCGCTTTCAAGCCAAGTTGTTTAGCCGATAACGCCACGCCTTGTGCATGGTTGCCTGCCGAAGCCGCAATCACGCCGGTGGCTTTTTGTTCCGGCGAAAGGCTAGAAATCATGGCGTATGCACCACGTAGTTTGAAACTGTTTACCGGCTGCCGATCTTCACGTTTGATCCAAATGTTGTTGTGTAAACGTTCGGAAAGTTTGCCCATTTTTTGCAATGGCGTGACCTGTGCGGCTTCATAAACGCGTCCGCCAAGTTTTACGATAGCGTTGATGTAGTCGTTTTGGGTGGGTTGTGGGTTGGTGAGTAGGGTTTTCATAATCTTAATTTTTTTGAATTGATACTCCCCCCTCTTTTGTAAAGAGGGGGGCTGGGGGGGGAGATTTTGACGAGATTAAATCCACTGATGAGGTTGGAGTAAATTCTGCCAAATCTCCCCTACCCCCTCTTTGCTAAAGAGGGGAATGGTTTCATTATTTCAACAACGTTTTATCACGCACCGCGCCTTTATCCGCTGAGGTCGCAAAATGTCCAAATACTTTCAATGCAAAAGACACTTCACGTTGGCGGTTGGCAGGCTGCCAGCCTTTTTGATCTTGCTCGGCACGGCGTGCGGCAAGTTCTTCATCGCTGATAGCAAGGTTGATTGCACGGTTTGGAATGTCGATGTTGATAATATCGCCATCACGCACCAAGCCAATGGCGCCGCCGGAAGCCGCTTCCGGTGAGGCGTGGCCGATAGACAAGCCCGATGTACCGCCAGAGAAACGTCCGTCCGTTAAGAGGGCACATTTTTTGCCTAAGCCCATAGATTTTAAGTAGCTGGTCGGGTAGAGCATTTCTTGCATACCCGGGCCGCCTTTCGGGCCTTCATAGCGAATAATCACCACGTGACCTTCTTTCACTTTGCCGCCTAAAATACCGGCTACCGCATCTTCTTGGCTTTCAAAGACGATGGCTTTACCGGTGAATTTCCAGATGGATTCATCTACGCCCGCAGTTTTTACAATACAGCCGTCTTCCGCGATATTACCGAATAACACCGCCAAGCCGCCTTCTTGTGAAATGGCATTTTCTTTGTTGCGGATACAACCGTTTACGCGATCGTTATCCACGCTGTCCCAACGGCAATCTTGTGAAAATGCTTGCGTGGTACGAATACCTGCAGGGCCGGCGCGGAAAAATTTGTGTAACTCTTCGTCTTGGTTGCGGATGATGTCGTATTGGTCAAGTTGTTCGCCCATCGTCAAACCTAACACAGTGTGGGTGTTTTTGTGGATTAATCCCGCACGATCCAATTCGCCCAATAAACCCATAATGCCGCCTGCGCGGTGAACGTCTTCCATATGGTATTTGTTGGTATTCGGTGCGATTTTGCTCAAGCAAGGAACTACGCGCGATAAGCGGTCAATATCCGCCATTTTGAAATCTACGCCCGCTTCTTGTGCGGCCGCCAATAAGTGCAACACGGTGTTGCTTGAACCGCCCATAGCGATGTCTAAGCTCATGGCGTTTTCAAAGGCGTCAAAGGTGCCGATTGAGCGTGGCAATACGCTTTCGTCATCTTGTTCGTAATAGCGTTTGCAAAGTTCAACAATTTGACGACCGGCTTTTAAGAACAATTCTTTGCGGTCTACATGAGTGGCAAGCATTGAGCCATTGCCCGGCAAACTTAAACCTAAGGCTTCCGT
>ERZ772967.2444-NODE-2444-length-11975-cov-4.685654_pt1 | contig 11975 bp, 12 predicted proteins | sample MGYA00511677_ERZ772967 | MGnify/ENA primary metagenome ERZ772967 (study PRJEB29015, sample SAMEA2737931) | human oral metagenome | biome: human oral; feature: human-associated habitat; material: dental | place: China | collected 2146 ...
GATGTCAAATTCGCTCAAAGCGTCATCTTCAGCTTGCGCGTCTCGTTCTTCCGGCTCAAATTTCATCTCCTCGTCCGCAAAAATATCCTCTTGCTCGTCCGTTTCCTCTATCAAAAATTTATCGCTATCTTGCGTTCGGGTGAAATTTTGCACGGCCTCCGGTTCGTCTTCGCTCTCCTCTACGGTAAATCCCATCGTATCAGGCTCCGCTTCGTCCTGCGTTTCAGATTTGACGTCTCCAAGCTCGTCCGCCGCGTCAAATTTCTCGGCCGTATCATCGTCGTCCTCGGCGTCTTTAGCATCCCGCGCTGCGTCAAAATTTGCAGGCTCATCCTTGATCTCCTCATCCATGCCGTCTATTTCATCGATTTGATGCTTGATATCCTCGATGCTGCCGTCAAAGTCCAGCTCAAATTTATCCTCGTCCTCAGGCTCGTCTATCGTTTCAAATTTGACGTCCTCAAGCTCGTCCGCCGCGTCAAATTTCTCGGCCGTATCACCAGCATCCTCGGCATCTAAAATACCCTCTATATCGTCAAATTTTTCCTCTTTTGCATCGATTTCAAACTCATCCGGTTCGTCAAATTTAACCACTTCGTCAATAAGATCATCCAAATTTAAATCGTCTTCTTGCAGGCTTTCGCTTGATTCGTCCATATCGTCTATTGCTTTGACGATCTCATTTAGCTCGTCAAAGGCGCTTTCTTTGCTCTGCGGAGCGCTATCTTGTAAAAATTCGCCCAATTCATTATCTAGCGCAAATTCGTCCGTCTCCGTCTTCATCATCTCCTCTTTTAAGATGTCCTCGACCGGATCGCTCATAAACTCAAATCCGCTCACCGATACCTTGCCCGAGTCCTCGGCGTCCCTAACTTTGCCGGCCAGATACTCCACGATAGTGATAAATTCCGTCGGCAAAAAGGGCTTTGGCAGTATTCTGTCCGCGTTCTCGAAAGTCGGGGAATGTTTAGAAGAAAGGTATAAAATTTTATTTGCGAATTCTTTTAGGTTCGTCTCTTTTACATTGATATCGCTGTCGATGATAAGCACGTCAAAAACGCCCTCAAGCTCGCTAACATCGCCGATCTCGACGTATTCGTAACCCATTTTGTTAAGAGCCAGCGTCGCCAAGCGCGATACGGCGGGGTTGGCGTTTAAAAGAACGATTTTCACGAAAGGCCTCCTTTTTTAAACCTAAAAAACGTATTTTAAAATATTTTCCATTACTTCAAGCTTAGTTTTAGAAAAATAGCGACGGAAGGTCGTTGATAACGCGAAGAGCGAGCTGTTTAAAAAGCTCCATCATACCCGCCAGTATCGCGATCAATACGGCAAAGCCGATCGTGATCTTGATCGGGTAACCCACAACCAGCAGGTTAAACTGCGGCATCGTCTTCATCAGCATGCCGAAAATCAAATCAGAAAGCAGCGAGAGCGCCAAAATCGGAAAGGAAATGATAAATCCGAAAGTAAATAAATTTATCATCGATTTTGAGGCGTACTGCACGATATCGGGACTCGGGTAAAAGCCGCCTAACGGAACGTGCGTAAGCGAATTTGAGATAAAAAGCAGGATAAGATGATGCCCGTCAAATGCCAAAAATGTCATAAGAGCGAGGAAATTTATGATATTTGAGATCACGGGCGAGCTGATACCCGTCTGCGGATCTAGCACCGTAGCCATCGAAAAGCCCATGATCATCGATATCTGCTCGCCTGCTAGCTGCAAACTAGCAAAAACGATGTGAAGCAGCAATCCCGCGCAAACACCCAGCGCCGCCTCGCTCACGATCTCGACGGCTAGATAGTAAATTTCGCCGCTTTTAATGCTAGCAAGCGGGAACAAAAATAGCGTGAGCAAAAACGAAAACGCGGTCTTGACGCTCATAGGGATCTGCTCGTGAGCGTAAAACGGGAAAAACAGCATCAGCCCGCCGATACGCGCAAACAGCAGCATAAAGGTGATGACGCGCTCGGGCGCGAAAAACTCTACTAGCTCCACCTGACTCTTTCGTTTTAAATTTAAATGCCGTTATTTTAGGGTTAAATCCTTAAAAATTCGGTAAATTTTAGGGGCGAGTTTTGATATGCGCCGAATTTGGCCGTTTAAAAGGTGTATTTAGGTATCTTTTTATAAATTCGCCGATTTTTCATAGCCTATTTAAGCATTTTTTATTTGATAGATCGCAAAAATAAATGGCCATTAAATTTCATTTTTTCTTTTATGGCGTTACGATACCCCCGGCTTTTGTTTATTTTCGATCTATCATTTGCCGACGAATTTATAAATTTGATTTTATTCGGGATAAATTTTAAAATGGCAAATCAAAATTTTTATTTTAAAATATCGACTTTATCGCAATATCCTCGCCAAATGTTTTTATTGGCCGCGTTATTTTGGACATCGGGGTCGGCTACGCCCATATCGCATGCCTTTTGATAGTATCGCGCCGCCTGTTTACTTTTGCCAGCATCCTCGTAATACCATCCAAAAACTCCGCATGCCATCCAGCTACCTATATCGCAAGACTTTTTCATATAAGCTTCGCCCCGAGCGACGTCTTGCTCCACGCCGATACCGCCAGTATACATCTTGCCTACGATTTGGCAGCTACCTACTAGCCGCCCGTCGTCGCAGGCTATCTTGTGATAGTCGATCGATTTTTTTAAATTTTTCTCTACACCTTGGCCGAATTGATACAAAACCGCGATCTGATAGCAGGAGTTATAAACTTTGCCCTTGCAAGCTTTTTCATAAAATTTAAATGCTTTTTTATAATCCTTTTCTACTCCAAGTCCCTCAAGATAAATGATACCAATATTTGTCATTGCAGCATCGTAAAAATTGATACGATATATGATAAAATTTGGCAGTTGTTTTATAAAACAGCACCTTAACCATAAATTTAAGAAGGATAGAACATGAACAAATTACTGATTGCCGTAATGATGATGGCTGGTTTGACAGCTTGTTCCCAAGAGGCTAAACAGGAGACTCAAGAGGCTGCTCAAGCCGTTGCATCTGAAGTTAAAAACGAAGCCGCTTCTGCTGCCGATGCGACTGCATCTGCCGCTCAAAAGGCCGCCGATAAGGTTGAAGCTGCCGCCAGCAAAGCAGAGGAAGCCGCGAAACCTGAAGAAGCCGCCAAGCCCGAAGAGAAAGCCGAAGCGCCTGCCGCTGAAGCCAAGCCTGCCGAATCCGCCAAAGTGGACGGCAAAGCTGTTTTTGAAGCGAACTGTAAAGCATGCCACAGCGGCTTGATTCCCGGTGCTCCTGCCGTAGGCAAAAAAGAAGACTGGGCGCCTCGCATTAAACAAGGCAAAGACACCTTGCACAAACACGCCCTCGAAGGCTTCCAAGCCATGCCTGCCAAAGGCGGCAACGGCAGCTTGAGCGACGATGAAGTGAAAGCCGCAGTTGATTACATGGCCAACGAATCCGGCGCTAAATTCTAAATCGTACTGATTGAAACGCACCTTGCTACAAGGTGCGTTTTTTATGGGTGGGCGGATAAAAGTTGAAATAGTGCCGATAAACAGGCAAAGGCCGTCTGAAACATTTTATTTTGAAGCACAATCGGCTAAAATCAGGCGAATTATTTTATGCAGGAGCAAACCATGAGCAATCAACACGACAACGTAGATGCCGGCGAAATCGCCAAGTTCAGCCAAATCGCCGACAAATGGTGGGATAAAAACGGCGAATTCAAGCCCCTGCATGACATCAACCCCTTGCGCCTCGACTATATCGACGGCTATGCCGGATTGGCAGGCAAACGTGTGCTGGATGTAGGCTGCGGTGGCGGGATTTTGTCGGAAAGCATGGCCAAACGCGGCGCAGAACACGTGACCGGCATCGATATGGCGGAAAAATCCCTGCAAACCGCCGCTGCCCATGCGGCCAGCCAACATGTTGCCAATATTGATTACCGCTGCATCCGCGTCGAAGACCTCGCCGCCGAGCAGCCGCACAGCTTTGACGTGGTAACGTGTATGGAAATGATGGAACACGTTCCCGATCCGTCCGCCATCGTTCAAGCCTGCGCGAAACTGCTCAAACCCGACGGCATGGTGTTTTTTTCCACCATCAACCGCAATCCCAAATCTTATCTGCATCTGATTGTCGGCGCCGAATATCTGTTGAAATTTGTCCCCAAAGGCACGCACGACTGGAAAAAATTCATCACGCCGGCAGAGCTTGCGCGCATGTGCCGCCAAGCCGGATTGGATACCGTCGGCAGCAAGGGCATGACCTATAATTTGTTGAGCGGCCGTTATTCCTTGTGCGACTCGACCGAGGTTAACTATATGGTGACTTGTCGTCCGGCGTAAGGTTACACGGATAAAGCACACGGGCTTGCCCGATATTTGAAACGGTATGTCGAAAGCAGCTCGATACAAATATCGGTAAGGTAAATCAGGCCGTCTGAAAAGAAAAAAGGCATGTGCGATACATGCCTTTTTTGTATGTGGGTTGTACTCGTTATTTCGTCCAAGACGAATACGGATGTTTGCTCAAATACGCATTGGTGAATTTACCGTCTGCCGTGATTTCCTTGCCCAGCCAAGACGGTTTGGGAAACTCGGTATCTTCAGACGGCAATTCGATTTCCGCCACAATCAATGGCGCATTGTCGCCGAAATATTCGTCGATTTCATACACAAAGCCTTCAAATTCGACCCGATAGCGGTATTTTTCCATTTTAAACGGGCACATATCCGCCATCATCGCTTGCGCGTGAGCCAATGGGATCTCATATTCAAACTCGCTGCGCGTCATGTCGGAAATATAGCCTTTCAGGGTCAGCCAGGCTTGCGAACCGATAATCCGCACACGGATGGTGCGCTCTTTTTCTACACTCAAATAGCCCTGTTGCAACACCAGTGGCTCGCTTGCCGCTTCGCGCCAACTGTCAACCGCCAGCAAAAAGCGGCGTTCGATTTCGACCGTCATGAATTCTTTCCTTATTTACCAAACAGGCCGTCTGAAGATCAAAACGGCTTGAAAACCACCATATAAAGCGCGGCCACCATCATCAATACAGGGAGTTCGTTGAATACCCGATACCAGCGATGCGAATACACATTGCTACCGTTTTGAAAACGGCGCAACAGCAGGCCGCAATAAAGCTGGTAAGCCAAGAGCAGCAGGCCGCACAATAATTTAACCGCCAGCCAGCCGTTGCCCCACCAATTGTTTACAAACCCGATGGCCGCGCCGAATATCAGCGTTCCCCAGCCCAAAGGCGACATAAAGCGGTACAGCCGCCGCGACATATCCGTCAGCCGTATATATTCCACGCTGCCAGGCTCTAATTGCGCCAGATTCACATAAATCCGCGGCAGATAAAACAGTCCGGCAAACCAAGAAATTACAAAAAACACATGCAGCAGCTTAAACCACAAATACATTTCAGACGGCCTCAAAACCTAAAACCATTATTTTATCCGCAATACGGCCCGAGCCAAAACAAAATAGTCAAAACAATCCGATTTAGTGCGCCGCAACAATGTGTTGCAGGCATGATTTTACCCAAAAACCAAATTGTAAATTTCGCAACAATATGCAAGTTGGGATATGCACAATGCAAAAAACTTGTTAGAATCCTATGCTATTTAATTATAAAAACATTATGGACGGAAAACATGAAACAATTCGAAATCAGCAACAGCGTCAGGAAAGAGCTTAGCAATTACCTGAATACGCACAATCTAAGCCTCAAAGCCGCCATGGATAATGAAATAACCAATGGCGAAGTCGCAGCCATCGTTCACGCAGGATTGCCGGCGATGATTCGGAAAATCTATTCTTTGGAAAAAATGAAAACCTTTTTCTGGACGAAAAAAGATTTGATGATGGAATTTATCAATATGCGCTTGGACACCGGCGATAAAAAGGGCAAAAACTAATTTTAGCGTTGGGCAGGGGGAGATAGGAGTTTGAAATGCGGACTTCTGTTTTCCTCGAAGTCTTGTTAGGGACAGGGCTTACTTATTGTTCCTAATCAGTTTTGGCAACCGAAAGGCCGTCTGAAATTCAAATGATAGGGCATGGGGAACATGCCCTGTTTTTATGGGCGGCTGATCCGCATTAGAAAAATATTGAGCTTGGCAACCGTTGCAGCGTTCCGCGCCGAGTAGTTTTATCGGCTGAATATTTTTATATTTGTTTTGTTGAACATATTGAATGGATTATAAAAAGGCCGTCTGAAACATTTCAGACGGCCTTTAACTTTGAATCAGCAACCGTTCTGTTTAAAACGGCGGATTTTCAAATCAAGCTGCGTTGTTGAAACCGCTGTGGCGGAGCAGGGCATCCAGGCTTGGTTCGCGGCCGCGGAAGGCTTTGAAGGATTCTGCTGCGCTGCGCGAACCGCCGACGGCCAGTACTTCTTTCCAGAAGCGGCGGCCGGTTTCGGCCACATCATCGCTTTCTTCAAACGCCGCATAAGCGTCTGCACTCAAAACTTCCGCCCATGCGTAGCTGTAATAGCCTGCGGCGTAGCCGCCGGCGAAGATGTGGCTGAAGCTCAAGGCAAAGCGGTTGTATGCCGGCGGTTGGGTCACGGCGACTTCTTGACGCACTTTGTCCAAGATTTGCGGCCATTCTTTCAGACGGCCTTCATCTTCCTGATGGTAGATTTCCATGTCGAAGAGGGCAAATTCCATTTGACGGACGAGGAACATACCGCGTTGGAAGTTTTTGGCGGCGTGCATTTTGTCGAACAGCTCTTTCGGCAATACTGCGCCGGTTTCTTCGTGCGAGGACATTTGTGCCAATACGTCGTATTCCCAAACGAAGTTTTCCATGAATTGGCTAGGCAGCTCGACCGCGTCCCATTCGACGCCGTTGATGCCGGATACGCCCACTTCGTCAACCTGGGTCAACAAGTGGTGCAGGCCGTGGCCGGTTTCATGGAAGAGGGTGATGATTTCGTCGTGGCTCAAACGCGCTTCTTTGTCGCCAACCGGCGGGGTGAAGTTGCAGACGAGGTAGGCGGTCGGCAGTTGCAGCGTACCGTCGGCGAAACGGCGGCGGCCTTTGTAGCCGTCCATCCATGCGCCGCCGCGTTTGCCTTCGCGTGCGTACAAGTCCATGTAAACGCCGCCGATGGTTTGGCCGTCTTGTTTCAGCTCGAAATAGCGCACGTCTTTGTGCCAAACGGGGACGGTTTTTTCAGCCAGCTCGATGCCGTAGAGTTTTTTGATTTGGGCAAACAGGCCTGCTAATACTTTGCTGATAGGGAAGTATTTTTTCACTTCGGTTTCGCTGAAGGCGTATTTGGCTTGGCGCAGTTTTTCGGCGGCGTAGCTCAAATCCCAAGATTGCGGATCTTCGATATTCAGGCTCTCGCGTGCAAAGGCTTTGATTTCGGCAAAGTCTTTTTCGGCAAACGGTTTGGCGCGGCGGGCAAGGTCGTGCAGGAAATTCAGAACCTGTTCGGGCGTATCCGCCATTTTGGTTGCCAGTGACAGCTCGGCGTAGGTTTTGAAGCCGAGCAGTTTGGCGGTTTTCAACGCGTTTGCAAGCGTTTGTTCGACGTTGGCCGTGTTGTCGAATTTGCCTTCGTCAGACAATTCGCTGGCACGGGTAACGTAGGCGCGGTAGATTTGTTCGCGCAGTTCGCGGTTGTCGGCGTATTGGATAACGGCGAGGTAGTGCGGAATCTGCAGGCCGATTTTGTAGCCTGTTTTGCCTTCGCTTTGCGCGGCGGCGGCAAACATGGCGATGGAGTCTTCGGGGATGCCGGCAAGCGGCGCGGCATCGTCAAAGTAAATGCCGAAAGCGTCGGTCGCGTCTTGGACGTTTTGTGCGAATTTGGCACCCAGTTGCGCGCCTTCGGTTTGCAGTTGCGCCAGTTCTGCCTGCTGTTCGGGCTGTAATTCGGCACCGCTGAGGACGAAGTCGCGCAAGTCGTGGTTGAGCTTGGTTTGTTGCGCAGGGGAGAGGGTGGAGAATTCGGCAGAATTTTTGATGATTTTGAAGCGGTTGTACAACTCGATGTCTTGACCGATTTCGGTAAAGAAGATGGTGATTTCAGGCATCAATTCGTTGTATACGGCACGCAGCTCGGGCGTATCGACCACGGAGTTGAGATGGGAAACCACGCTCCAAATGCGGCCGACGCGTTCGGTAATATCGGTTAGTTTTTCGACGGTGTTGGCCCAGTCGGTGTGCGTTTGCGCTTTGATGGCGGCGATTTGTTCACGTGCTTCGGCAATGGCGGTTTGCAGGGCGGGCTTGATGTCTTCGGTTTTGATTTGGTCGAAACGGGGTTCTTCGCCCAAGTGGAGCAGGACGTTGTCGCTCATATGGTTTCTCCTGAATAAGATGGATTCAGACGGCCTTGTGGCCGTCTGAAAAGAAAACGATAGGCGTTATATGGTGGCAGACAGGCAGAATTAAAGTGTCCTGCCTGCCTGTCGGCCAATCTTATTCTGCACCGCGCGGATTGGCGTGCAACGGCGCAGCCAGCTCGAGGCGCATGGTGGTGCCTTCTGGGGCATAAACAGCATTGGCAACATTGGTTTGCAGGGATTCGGCAAACGAGCCGCGATACACTTTTGCGCCTTGGTGGGTCAGATTGGATTGTACATCGACGTATACTTCGCCGCCGATTTGACGCCAGAGGTAGCAGAAGGTGTAGTCTTCGGACAGATAGCGTTTGCTTTCCGGATCGACCATGCAGTCGAAGAAGCGGTAGTGCAGGCCTTTGTTTTCTGGGCTGTAGTCGCTGTCGGAGACGTAGTTCAACTCGGGGTAGGCTGCCATCATTTTTTCAAATACGCTGCGCTTGATAACCATGAAGCCGGTTGGCGCATCATGAACTTTCATAAAGCCTTCTTCATCCACTTTCAGGACGATTTCACCGTTTTCGTTTTTGTCGTTGGTGTTGACGGTGTAAGAAGTGTACATGCGCTCAAAATCGGCTTGGGTCATGCCGGCCGGAAGGCCTGCTTCAGGCCAATTCTCGCGTTTGAGCGGATAAACGCCTGCTACAACGTCTTTGTCTGCCAAAAGCAGTCGATAGAATGAATCTGGAGAGAAGCCGATATCGGAGTCAATCCAGAATAAATGCGTCCATTCTTTGTTTTCCAAAAATCTGGCCACGCAGTTGTTGCGCGCGCGCGTAATCAGGCTTTCGCCGCGTTGCATCATTACTTGAAGCGGCAGGCCGTGCGAGGCGTTGGTGTGGACGATGTTCAGAAGTGAGAGGGTGTAGTTGTGGAAATATTTGCCGTCATGGCTGGGGGTCATGATTACAGGGTACATTTCGGCAAGGGCTGATTCGGGCAACATGAGTTTTCCTTATTGTTGATTGTGAATTTGGGTATTGTAAGGGATTTGATAGTATATATATAAACTTGGCTATTTTAATTTATTGATTAATTGGTATTGCGTGCGCAAGAATTCGTCCAAAACCGCCTGTTGGATTTCCAAGCGTTTGGCTACGGGCGAGGCAAAGCGCACGATGATGTTGTACACCTTGTCATCATGTGGCACGCGGGATACACGCGGCTGGGCGGCGGGCGTGATAAACAATTTTTGGGTTTGCACGTTTTCCAAATGCTGCTTGATGGCAGGGACATAAGGCTCGCACAAGGGCTCAAGAACATTTTTCAGACGGCCGATGATTTCGTCCGAATCCAAATGAATCGGCACGGGGATTTCCACCGTATGAATTACATAATCGCCCAAAATATTGTCGCGGCGCACGGTGTGGCTCAGAAGTAAGCTGTTGGGAAACGAGAGCGTTTTACCGGAAAGCTGGCCAATTAACGGATTGGGGCCGATTTGCATCATCAGCGTGTTCAGCATATTGATATCGACCACCCGTCCGCGCAGGCCGTTAATTTCGATGTAGTCGCCGATGGAATATTGTTTGGTTACCGAGCGCAGGATGCTGCCGGACAAACACATAATCAATTCTTTGGTCGCCACCACAATTGCTGCGGCTACCGCAAACATTGACAACGCCAAAGTTTGAATCTGCGCCGCCCAAATCATCGCCAGCCCGAACAAGAGCAGCAGCATGGTAATGTTGCGGCTGACCACCAGCGAACGGCGTTTGTTTTCAATGCTTAAATCCGGATGGCTGCGAAAATGCGCCGAGAGCAAGATGCTGCGCCCTGCAATGACGGCCACAATCATCAAAGCCGATTTGATGATTTCTTCACTGACAGGCAAAGCATTCAGCCAATCCTGTATGGTGTTCCACATAATGCTGTTTCCTTTCCCTTTTTAGGCCGTCTGAAAACCCACGCGTTCAAAAATTTCTGCCGCACACGCTTCCGATACCGCAAACAAAGTTGCCACGCTGCCCAAAGCCCGTTGTGCTGCCACGCTCAAATCATCGCGGCACACTTCGCCCAGCCACTCAACCGGCCGCACCAGCGACATTTTTTCATCGTCCCATTGTGGACAATGCACCGCGCCGCCTGTAATCCTGCCAACCCGATAACGGCGCAAAGCAGGCGAGTAGGTCAGTACGGCATCTCCATCAGCCAATTCGTTGACAAACCGCCACATTTGAGCCGCGCCCGATTGCGCCGTTCTCAATTTCACATCCGGCACGGCCGAACGGTAAATATCGGTCAGCTCCTCACGGCCAAAACCTTTTGCCGCCGCTTCAGCCAGCATGGGCCAAGCCAACGCCGCCACGCCGCGCTCGAAAAATACGTCATAAAGCGCACCTTGCGTGCTGCGAACCATATAAAGTCTGGCTTGTTTTCCCATTGCAGTACCTGTTTGTTTGAAGAACCCATCCCTTTGTTTCCATGTTACCCGTTACGGCTGAGAAATTCGATATTTTGCATTGTCGGAAGGGTTTGAAGTTCTCGCTGAAAATAAATGAATTATAAATGAAAGGCCGTCTGAAAAAATAAAATAGGCCGATATATCAACAGATGATATATCGTAACAATATATTAATAACTGTAAAATTTTTTACGTTTATATCAAAAAAAGATAAGATAAAAAAATCAATCGAGAAAGATTGCTATTCACTGAACATTAGGAGAGAAAAAATGACCTGCAAAACCCACGAACATCATGACCACGTCCACGGCGCAAACTGCGGCCACACTGCCATCAAACACGAAGGCCACGTTGATTATCTGCACGACGGCCACCTGCACCATGAGCACAACGGTCACTACGACGAGCATGCACTGAGCGTCAATGAAACCAACCCTGACGGCTGCCATCCGGTTGACAGCTGCCACGGCCACGTTCACGGCGAAGGTTGCGGCCACGAAGCTGTACCGCACGGCGACCACGTCGACTACATCGTCAACGGCCGTCTGCATCACAAACACGGCGATCACTGCGACGACCACGGCCCGGTTGAAATCGTTAAATAAAACTGTTTTTCAGACGGCCTTTAATATGGGGCTTCTATAGAAAAAGGGGGTGTATTTTCACTCCCTTTGTTTGGTTTGCCCTATATTTAAAACTGCTGCGGCTTACCGCCTCAAAAACTGTATTAAACCAATGTATTTACTGGGTGCTTGACATTGTTTCAGCATTGTCGCTCCCCTTTGTTGTGGGCTACCTTTCCTTATTGGTCAAAGGCTTTGTGCAATAAACTTTTCAGATAATCTCTCTATACAATAAGGTCGTCTGAAAGCCTGAATCTTTATTTTATTTATGTTTTAAAAGCGTTTTTTAAATTAAAGGCCGTCTGAACGTGTGGTTTCAGACGGCCTTTAATTTTACCAATTTACACGAACTGCCCTGCTGCCGAGCAATGTTTCCAGTTCGTCAAACAAGGCGGTGCTTGGCGTTACCATCCATTTTGGCGCAATTTTCAATTTGCCCGATGCTTTGCCGTTGCTGTACGACAGTTGCAGCGGGATGTGCGATGTGTCGGGCAGGCGGTGTGCGGTGAGGATGGCGGCGAGGCGTGCGATGTCGTGTCCGGGGGCGAGGGCGAGGCTGAGGCTGCGGGCGTAGCGTTCGCGCGCCATTTGCA